>Ga0233437_1001574_pt1 | contig 40945 bp, 49 predicted proteins | sample SI_122_August201_FD_182714 | JGI IMG/M metagenome (GOLD analysis project Ga0233437, IMG submission 182714) | Seawater microbial communities from Saanich Inlet, British Columbia, Canada - SI_122_August2016_200_MG | ecosystem: Environmental > Aquatic > Marine > Inlet | place: Canada: British... | reverse complement strand
ATATTTGCACCATTAGAAATAAAGGACACAGAATTAGTTCTCTGGAGTTTGCCCTATAAATTACCTTTTAAAGTAATTGATTTTACCTTTGTAACTGCATCCAAAACAAAATATTATTTTTTGGGAAATGCCGAATTTGTTGATGAATTCATCAATTCTACAGAAGGTTTTGGAAATATTGAAAAGATTGATGACATCTCTGAAATAGATCCACAAAGAAACTATCAGTTTAGAATTGTTGATTTTTCTGGTGGTTTGTTTCTTAAACAAGGAATGCCCAGTAAATTAGATTATCTTGAAGATAGAAAATTAACTGCCATAGTATTTACGGGAACAAATCAAGTAGATTATTATCAGAAATTAGGAAGTACTTGGGATAAAATAAACAAAGAACCAGTTAAAATAATTTCAATTCCTGGAGAGAGAGATGCAGCTAAGTATGCAGTAATCTTTTCAGGAAATGATGAGACTTACAAATGTAATATGCACAAAGCATTTTCCCGATTTAAATATGTTTTAGAAGTTTACGATTCAAAATTAAAAGAAATGGAGACTTTTTACGAAGCAGATCCTGCATTAGCTGTTGGTGACTGTTATAACTATATTAAAGAAACAGGAGCCGACCCAAATGCTAGGTCTTCTATTAAATCATTAAAAAATAGGGTTGCAGCATGTTTGGTAAATTATCCTGAAAGTTACAATTTTTGTTTGGATCTGTTGGAAGATGCTAACAAACTAAAAGAAGCAAATAAAAATCTTGGGGAGAAAGGAGATTGTCTTACCTTATATTAAATGAATAAAAAAAGATCCACAAAGAGAACTAAGTTATTGAAGTTTTCTAAAGAAAAGTCTGCACAAATTAAGATGACTGAAACAATTGCAGTACTTTTTATCTTCTTTGTTTTAGTTTTGTTTGGAATTATCTTTTATTATCAATATCAAAAAGTTTCTTTAGTTGAAAAGCAGCAAGAATTAGTTGCTGCAAGAGCAATGGATACGACTTTAAAAGTTCTTTTCCTTCCAGAACTAATTTGTACTAAGGGGGAGGCAGAACCAGAAGATAACTGTTTTGATATGATGAAGTTAAGGAATGTGAATAAAACATTTAAAGAGTACCTAACCAGATATTATTTCAATTTATTTTCTTATTCTAGAATTTATGTTACCGAAGTTTATCCTGGAAATTCTACATTTATTTTATATGACAAAGAAACTCCTCCTCGAGAAAATGGAAATAGGAGTTGGACGCATCGCGAACCGACATTCTTCGTAGTTGCTTTAAAAGATGAATTGAAAGGAACAGCAGTTTCAGAGTATGGTTTGGGTTATGTTGTTGTGGAGGTTTATTCATGATTTTAACGTTTAAACTCCCTCGCTCTCGCAGGGGACAGACGGAAATGATTGGGTTGGTTGTCATTGTAATTTTAATTACTTTAGGGATGTTATTTGCTGCTCAGTTTGCCTTAAAAGAAAAACCTCAAAAGAAAATATTTACTCGGAAAGGATTATCTTATAGTACTATGAGTACAATTATGAAAACTACAGTATATGAAGATAATTGTAAGGGAGATTTTAAAATTAAAGTTAATCCCCAAATCGGAAAAGATTTACTTGAAGATTGTGCTGGGAATTTTGATTATGCTCCAACTGGCTATTCTTTATATGAATGTAGAAATCAACATAGTTGTGTTTTCTTAGAAGAGTTCATTACTGGACTGTTAAATGATACTCTTGGATCTTGGAATAAACATTATGAGTTTACTGCTGTATTAATTCAAGCATCTGAAGATGAACCCACAAAATTGTTTGATCCTCCTATTACAGATTCAAAAAGTGGAGGATGTCAGAGAAAAGAAAGAGATAGTTCTGGATTATTTCCAATTCATACATCTGCTGGATTAGTTCAAGCAGAGCTGTTTTTATGTGATTAAACCCCTATAAACTTATAGTAACATTTATATATCAAATTCCTTTAATTCTTATATAAATAATATACTGAAAGCAATTAATCAAAAATTAATGGCTTTGGTATATAAAAAGTCCAAAATTAATCATAATTTGGGATTTCCGTATATTTACAAAATGAGGTGTTAAGAAAAATGGTTTCTAATAAAGGTCAAGGACTGTCCTTAACTACAATTATCGTAGCTGCTTTAGCTTTAATTGTTTTAGTGGTTCTTGTAATGGTATTTACTGGAAGAATAGGTAGTTTTGAGAAAGGATTAAGTAATGAAGGCAAAGTTGAATTGGTTAAGATGAGAGTTCAGTATGGAGATTGTGCACCAACACCATCTTCAGAATTAGTATTTGATCAGGCATTAAGTGCAGCTGAAAATACTGAAGCTGAAACAACCGCAAAATCAGATTTCTTTGCAGAAATTGATACTTGTCGTGGTTACAGTGGAGATAAAGCAGTTTGTGAAAGTAATGGATGTAAGTGGAGTTAAGAATGTCCAAGAAAGCTAGCGCAAACATGTGGTGGATTATTATTGGAGCAGTTATTGCTCTAGTAGTAATGATCATACTGATGGTAATGTTTACTGGTAAAACACAGCCTTTGGAAAAAGGATTGTCTTCATGTGAATCTAAGGGTGGTGTTTGCGCTAAAGGAGTTTCTTGTCCGACAAACACCTTTTCAGCTAGTGCTTTTGATTGTCCTAGCGATTTAACAAACCCACAAACAAAAGCAACTTGTTGTATTGGCTCTCCAAAAACCTGTACTAATGATGCTTCTTGTGCTTCTGATCAAAGATGTAGTAGCGCAGAATATGGCAACAAAAAATACTGCTACACTCCAAAATGAAAGCAATAAACAACAAAGGATCAGCTAACATGTGGTGGATTATTATTGGAGCAATTATGGCTTTAGTGGTAATGATTATCTTAATGGTAATCTTTTCCGACGGAACAGAAAAAGCTAATACTGGACTATTTGATTGTGCTAGTAAAGGCGGAGTCTGTAAAACTTTTGAACTGTGCAAGGGGGAAGGTGGTTCCGATTCTATGGTCTTTAGCTGTCCAAGTATTGGGGGAGAAGAGCGAGGGTGGAGTAATCTTTGGCAAGGAAGAAAAGGAGAGGCACAAGTATGTTGCTTTACAGAAAAATAATTTCTCCTCTTAAAATGAACAAAAAAGGAGTTGAATGGGCAAGCTGGCAATTTATTGTTGTTGCTTTGTTAATATTCTTTGCAGGTTTTGCCCTTATTTATTTTTTAATGAGTTTGCGAGGAAGAATAGGATTATGATTGGAAAAAAAGGCATGGAAATGTGGCAATTGGTAATTATGGTCCTGCTATTAATATTATTGGTAGTAGTACTTTCCTGGTACGGTGGTTTAGGTAGCAGTATCAAAGGACTTTTGGGGAAATTAACGAATTTACTTTAATATGGCAATGAACAAAGTTATTTATTACTTGATTCCTTTGATTTTCTTAGTTTTTGCCGGAATGATGATTTTCGGTCCGGACAAACTTTTTTCTGGAGTTAAAGATGCGGTTAATACAGTTGGCGAATATGCTCCTGACGTAAATGTTGGAATGGATAAATTAAATGCAGAAAAACCTATTGTTCAAGAAGATGTATTATCTGGATTCAAACAAATTATTAAAGATATAGAAAGAATGCGTGATAGCCCAAATAAAGACTGTTTTGTTAGATCTACATTGGGACCAATTGGAAAAAATGCTAAAATCACTTTTAATGAATTTCAAGGAGACACAGAAGTTTTTATTATGGGTGGCGCCGGTGGAAAACTAGAAGTTGAAAAAATAGTGATCAAAGATGTCACTCCTTGCGTAATTGGTTGGAAATATAAAGACGACGAATACTCCGTTGCAAGAAATTTCTTTGAAAAAATTTTGAACCAAAATGAAATAGATTCTGATGAGGATTATTTCATGAAACTGAACACGCTAACACTTTATCAAAAAGAAGAAAGTACTCATAATAGGATTACTTATGGTCCATATGACACCAAAGTTAGTAACTCAGAGTGGATTTATAGCCCTGATGGTAAACATTTCTGCTTCTTTCCAACAGATGACAGTAATGGTGGGTGTGAAGTAGACTATGGTGATAAAGAGGGGAGAGCTTACCTTGATGATCATTGTTTGGATTATGTTACTGATGAGGAAACAAACTCCTTATTTAGACAATTGCATATTGGCTCCTTAAATTATTGTAATAATGTTTCTCGTTGGACCCGCGTTAATTGGTTAGAAATATCAGGAGATGTTGATCAGTCAGAAGACAAAGATAAAATAATTAGGGGCGCATGTCTTAGTGACGTGGGGAACGCAAAAGCGTGTCCAACTTTAGATGACAATTGTAATCATTTAAGGGTCGAACCAAAAGAAAAAGAAGGTTGTTCAATAATCGCTAGTGAATATGATGATACTGGAAATGATTGTGCAGATGGTCTTGCTCCAATTGGAAAAATAATATCTTCTAGTATGCCTGTTTCTTTGTTGGACACTACAGATAAGAAAGAATCAGAATATGATGATCATGATGCCGTTAGATTATTTAAGGAACATGATTGGTCTGGCGGTAAGAACGCTTATATTTGTCATGAATCTGGGTATTGGTATGAATGTAACCTTGCTCAAAAAGATTCAGTATTAACTATTTATGGTGAAAGTTATATGTGTGATGGTGAAGTATATTATGAGTGGACACATGTTTCTGGAAGCGGAGATAATGTTGTTTTGGTTAGGGAAATAACTAAATGTGAAGATTATGAGTCTGATGAAGATTGTAAGTCTGATTTTAGAAATGTTGCTGACCAGGAAATAGAGTTATGTTCTTGGGATGGTTCTTCATGTATGACAACAAGTAAGAATTATGACCTTTCTGAACCTGTAATTGTTGAAGGCACTGCAGAAGATTCCAATCCTTTCATTGAATGTGGCTTCAACACCGATCAGTCTTGTGAGGCAGGAGAAGAATGTGTTAATGGGGTTTGTATGAAATCTTGTTCTGGAGGATGTGAAGAAGGAAGTAAATGTATTGAAGGAACTTGTAAAAAGAGTTGCGAAACAGAATCAGATTGTGGAGATGATTATTATACTTGTGTTCAGAGCTTATTATATCATGATTTAAAATCCTGTTCTATTATCTTGGAAAATGATTACTGTCCCGATAACTTAGTTGCTTATAGTGGTGCCTGCGTAAGACCTTTATGTACTAAATTCTTATTTAATGAAGTTGATACAGATTACGAATATACTATTGAATTTTCTAGCGAGGGGTTGAATTACCTTAGTGAGAAAACAACTGATGAAGTTGTTCTTAGTGGTTATTTTGATTATAATGAAGAATTTCTTACGGGAGTACATCAGTACATCCAGAATTTTTATGATAAAATTCCGGACTTTGACGCAAAGGAAGAATCACAGAAATGTTTTCCAATCAAAGTTGGAGAAAGTAAAGAAGTTGTGATTAAGGCTTGGCAATATGATGAGGAAGCTTTTGAGACAAAACTTTTATTTTCCGGCAAGGATCACGATAGTGTTTCAATCTCTTGTAATATTGAAAATGAGAAAATGGAGTGTAAGCAATCATGATTAAAACAAAGAAAGGAGTGGTTGGGTCTGCATTTTTAGTAGGCATGATTATAACACTGGCTGCCTTTGTAATTATTGCTGTTCTCATTACTGCATTTTCAAAAGATGCAGGTGACAAGGAAGTGGAATTGCTTTGTCGAGATAGTATTGCTTTTAGGGCCAGTTCAATGATTTCTGTTGATGGAACCTTAGCTAGTGCAAATATAAAGTCCCCTGTACTCTGTAAAGTTAATGACTATAAACTTGAAGGAGAAAAGGAACAGCTTATGCGTCAAATTGCAGATAAAATGTCAAGGTGTTGGTGGATGTTTGGAGAAGGACAATATGAGGAAATATTAAATCCTGGAGAATTTAAAACACTATCTTTTGGCACCTCAGATATAAAAAATCGATGTTTTGTTTGTTTCTCTTTAATAATCGATGAAGGAGAAATCACTGGTAGTATAAAATATCCACAAGATGGAAAAATAACTAGCAGAGAAATGAGTGAGTTTATACGTAATGAAAAACATAGCAAAGTAAACAAAACATATTTGGAGTACTTTCAAAGTCATGGTGGACCTGGAATGGTCGGAATTATAGAGCCAGAAATTCTTCCTAGGCATGCTTATGGGGTTAGTTTCTTAGCCAAGAACAAAGAAAAAAAAGAATCTGGTTGGGGAGCAATCCTTATTGAAGGTGTTGCGGGCGTAGGAATTTCTGCGGCTGGAATCATGACTGGTGGAATAATTACAGTTACTGTTGGTGGAGTAATCGCTGCTGACGTTGTTAACAAAGTTCGGGATAAACTTTATGACGATGGTGTAGAAAGAGACGTTAGCGCCATATTTTTAGATAATTTAAAATCATCGCAAGAGAAATGTTTTAAGGGCGATTTAGGAGGACAGTAAAATGATATTCAAAGATAAGAAAGGAATGACTTGGCAACAGATTGTTTTGGCAATTATTGCAGTTATTGTTGTAGTGGTTGTAGTAATGTTTTTTAGGAGTAGCAGCGAAAAGGGTTTTAATTTTGCTTCTGATAAAATAGATAATTTAGTGGATTGTGATGATGATGGCATATCTAATCTTTACGATAAGTGTCCAAACAATCCAGGAGTCTTGGATGTTTGGCCAGAGGGAATGACTGAGTGCCCAAAATCTGCAGACAAGGAATGTGTTAACAAAAAATAATCATGAGAAAAAACAAAAAGGCAATTATGGTAAAGTTTTTAGTAACTCTTTTACTAGCTATAATTATCTTTGCTCCTGGCTGCTTGTTAGCTTCTAAATTCTTTAGGTTAAGCGATCAAGCTTCCAATAGTTTTGTTGGCCTTACAGAAGCGATTGAAGATTTATCTAATAGCGGAAAAGATGGAGAAGAAAGAAACTTTGTTTTACTATTAGATCAGAAAACTTTTGTTGCTAAACTTGATTCGACTAATTCTGTACTATTTAATATGATGAAATCAGCTAATGATATGGAGAATTGTTTGGACACTCATACAGAGGAAGTACAACATTATTGTAAATTTTCAAAAAGTTTATCTTTTTCTTATATCCCTCAATCTTGTGAGGGGCAATGTCTTATATTCTGTCGAGAAGCGGAAGTTCCTTCTGAAGCATTTTATCTTCATAATTTTAAATTAATATGTCAAGAGATGGAAGTAAAAAATATCAATATTGATGAAGACATTTTGCCTTTTGGTCTTGGACGCTATTATGAAGATTATCCAACCAGAGGATATCATATTAAATTCGGTTCTCTTGAAAGGAATGAGAGAAGAGTTTCTCTTATTTTAACAAAAAAACAAGGGAAAATAAATGTTCGGGAAGAAGGAAGGCCCCTTGACATTCCACTGGAAGAAGTATTTGAAACTTCTACGTTAGAATTAAAATTTGAAAATGAATTTAATATCTCTTTATCTAATCCGGAAATAAAATTAACCCCTACTAATATTTCAATTCAGATAGTTAAAATAAAAGATAACAACCTATTTGAACTGAATAACCACGAAGAAACGCCACATAACATTATTTTAACCGAAAACGACTTACTAGGAGTAAGCCAATCTACTCTCACCAACTATACCAATCTTAGTGGAGATTTCATGGAGTTTAATATTGAAGTTTTTCCAAAAACATCAGGCCAACATAAAATCATTGGAACGCTTAAAGCTTACATCTTGGTTGGTCAAGATTTCGGTCCCGGCCAGATGAAAGTACAAAGAATTCCTTTTAGTTTAGACTTAAATGTGTTGGAGAAAAATGAATAATAAAGCTTCGGCAGTATTAACACTTATTTTTGAACTAGTTGCAGTTGTGTTAGTTATTGGAATGGTTTATTCTATTGCTAGTGGTTTTGCAACATCGAGAACAGTTAATAAAATCAATCGTGCAGAAGATCTTAAGATGTGGGTGAATGTTCTTGTTTCTTTGCCTGGAGATGTGGTAATTGAGAATAGCAAGACATTTGAGGATTATTATATTAATTTGTATGGAGACAAAATCAGTGTTGGCATTGTTGGAGAGAATAAAGAAGATGTAATCGAACGGAAATTTATACTCCCAAAAGGATATGTTGCCGAAGGGTTTGCTAATAATGTGACTAACCTCTGTATGACTAAGAAAGGATCTTACATAAATTTCAGAGAATGTTCAAAAACAGAAGTAAAATCATTTTCCCCAGAACTCGAAAGTGGTCCTGGTGGCGTCGGAGGTTCTTAGTAGAATGAACAAAAAAGCACAATTTGAAGCTGCAAGAAAAACAATTTACTGGATGGTCTCTGGAGTTGTTATTGCGATGGTAGTGGTCGGATTTGCTATTGTTATTGCAGGATATAAAAATAAACTTACAGAAGTGCCAGAAGAATTAGATGCTAAATTTATGGCCTTACGTTTCACAAACTCTGAAGATTGTCTCGCTTATCAAGATCCAATATCTGGAAGAGTAATTCCCGGTATGATTGATACTAATAAGTTAACTAATGCCCAAATAGACTTATGTTATCTCACAGAAAACAAAACGGGACACCATGTTTACAACTTTGGATTTAACATTGCAGGTAAGTTTATTCGTACCAATAATTTTTACAATGACACTGATTTTACACTTCAATATGATGTTTTATTAAATAATGGGGGCAATGTAACCCAAGACACTTTAGTTATTTCAGTACAAAGGAGTATACCTTAAGATGAACAAAAAAGCAATGATGGACGATTTTTTTGACTTTCTGTTCACAGTATTTATTGCTTTCTTCTCCTTAATTTTTATTGGTTTTATTTTAAACAGTGGTGTGGATTCTTCAAATACTTTTTCTATGTCTCGAATGATTGATGCAGGCACAACGGGTGCAGCAATCTCAAAGTTAAGATATCAACAATATATTGGATTCGGTCTTGATAAAGAAGATTTTGATAGAGAAGTAGCAAACATTAAAATTGTTGAAATAAAAAAAGATTATGGTTGTAAAGATTATGACACTAAAGATTATTGTGAGGATGATCCTGCATACTTAGCTGATTGGGGACATCAATGTTTTTGGTCACAACAGAACATGCAATGTTATCAATTAAAAATGTCTAATGCCGAACATACAGCTGTTAACCAAGCATTATACGATTACAAATGATAAATAACAAAAAAGGAGCATTGATGCACTTTATAGTTTTAGGAGTTTTAGTTTCATTAGGTATTTTCATATTAATTACCAGAACTGCAGACTTGGCAGTAATTGAAACAAAAGGCGTTCAACAGTTAGATTTTTTGAATAATGTTTACTTAAAGGCAGAAACAAATCTTTTGTTCATAGACCAAAATGCTAAGGAAGCAGGATGGAAAGCAGTCAATTCTCTTTTAGAAGAACCAGGATCAGGAAAATGTGGTTACACTACAGACAATTTTTTGGGTATATCTCAAAAAGTAAATCTTTTGAATGATAAAGGAGATTGGTGTTTATTGAATACTAGGAATGAATTTAGTCAGTTAGTCAAAGAAAATTTAAAAGTATCAGTTCCACAGAGTAATTTTTCTAAAATCCAAACTGTGGGTGAAGACCTTATAGCAGAAGGAACAAAGAATGAACTAAAAAATGAAGAAAATAAACATTCTCAATCATATGTGTACGATACCTCTTTTAGGGTTCCAATTGGTTATAACTTAGAAGAATTTGAGAATGTTCTTGCTTCTGCTAAGTATTTAGTTGAAGAGTGTAGGAACTATGAAGAACTTGACAAATGTATAAATGATAACTTTGAAACATATTTTTCAAACAATCTCTGCAATTTTAATGAAATCATGTCAGAAGAGCGTAAAAGAATAATCTGTGTGGCTAGCCCTAATAACTATTCTATTTATACAGAACAAAAGGCACGTTATTCTGTGGAGTACCAGTTGGCCTTGGACTTCACTCCCACGGAAGCACTTGTGCCTGCAGTTGCTTTAGAAACGTCAGATGAAACGGGTGTTTTAGTAACCTTTAATCAAGAGATTAATGCAGAATCTTATGGTTTGTATTATACTGATTATTCTATTTTAGATGGGCAAACGGGACCAATTCAAGATGTATTTAGCACTGTTCCAGTGGTGTTAGGTTATACAACACAAACATTTTGGATAAATAATTGGCAAGAATCTTGTTCCTTTACTGATTATAATCAAGCATATCTTTGTGGTGAGAAAATAGTTTATCGATTTAAAGAAACGGACCTGGATGCCATTGGAAATAGTTATCTGTTCTTTATAACCTCCCTCTCAAATGGAGTGGAATCTGATATCTTAGAAACGTTTCTCATTGAATAACTATATCCTCTACCATATAAACTTTTATAAACAAAATTCTTCTTATCTTTCTCATTCAAAGGGTGGTGTTTTTAATGTACAAGATTCCAATAAATGAGATTAAAGAAAAAATTATTTCTAGTGGTAAATTAGATGCTGAAAAACTAGAAGAACGGATTAAAATTAAGATCAACGAACTTTCTGGACTTATTAGTGAAGAAGGTGCAGCCCACATTATTGCTAACGAGCTAGGAATAGAGTTAGTCAAAGAAAATAATGACAAATTAAAGATTAAAGAGATCTATGCTGGGATGAAGAATGTAAATGTTGTTGGCAAGGTCGTAAGAAAGTTTGATGTTCATGAGTTTGCTAAGGGCGATTCTACTGGAAAAGTATGTTCTCTAATTGTTGGAGATGAAACTGGTTCTATTAGAGTTGTATTTTGGAATGATCAAGTTGATTTACTAAAAAATGTTAATGCTGACGATATCTTGTTAGTTAAGAATTCTTATGTTAGAGAGAATAGAAATAACAAAGAAGTCCATCTTGGAGATCAAGGAGAACTTGAAGTTAATCCTGAAGGAATTGTAATTGATAAAGTTCGCCAAGGATCTTCATTTGAAAGAAAATCTATCAATGAGTTAGTAGATGGCACAGATGGCGTTGAATTAATGGGAACTGTTGTTCAAGTATTTGATCCTAGGTTCTTTGAAGTTTGTCCTACATGTAGCAAGAGAGCCATGGACAACAATTGTGCGGAACATGGTGCAGTAACACCTTCATTATCTTATGTTCTTAATTTAGTATTAGATGATGGTACTGGAACAATTCGTGGAGTATTTTGGAAGAACCAAATAAATCATATTCTTGAAGCTGATGAAGAAAAGATGACTACGTTTAAAGAAGATATGTCTTTATTTGAAGATGTTAAAAATGATTTGCTTGGTGAACAGTTTAAGCTAATGGGCCGAGTTAAAAGAAACGATATGTTTGAACGATTAGAGTTTAATGTTCAAGTTGTTGAGAAAGCTAATCCTCAAGATGAGATTGCAAAGGTAGAGAAAGTTGAACCTGTTGAGAAAGTAGAACCCGTTGCACCATCTACTCCAGTTGTATCTGCTGAGCCGGTTACACCAGTTGAGGCTGTTGAAGCTGTTGAAAAAGTGGAGCCAGTTGAAGTGGTTGAGAAGGAAGAAGCAGTTGTACCAGCTGAACCAGATAGTCTTCAAGACGAAATCTCTAAATTGTAAAAATGAGTTCTTTAGAAGAATTAAAAGAGAAGATTAAGCAGTTTAATTTGGATCGAGATTGGGACCAATTTCATAATCCTAAAGATTTGGTTATTGCATTATTTTCTGAAGTGGGAGAGTTAGCTGAATGCTATCGTTGGTTAAACCCAGAAGAAGTTTCTCAAGTCCATCTAGATCCGGATAAAAAGCAAAAGGTTGGGGAGGAAGTGGCAGATATTTTTATGTACATGTTAATGTTCGCTTACAAGACAGATATTGATTTAGTTAAGGTTATTGAAGATAAGCTAGAAAAGAATTCTCTGAAATATCCGTTAGACAAATCTAAGGGAATACATTCTAATCCCTTAATGGGTTTCAAGGGCAAATTAAATAAAGACGTAGAATAAGTTTTATTCTTATGTTATTTCATACCCATATAATGTTTGGTATCACTGCATTTATTTTATTGTCTCCTTTATTTTCTGGAGGGAATGAAATCTTGTTTCTTGTGTTTGTTTTATTGGGTTCAGTACTTCCAGATATAGATGATGGCCATAGTAAGATTAAGAAGGCTTCTGGGGTAATTGGTTCTATAGTTAGTTTTATGTTTAAACACAGAGGAATATTCCATTCATTAGTTATGGTTATTATTTTGTTTATTGTAATGTCTTTTTGGAATTCTTATTATGCTTGGGGCTTGTGTGTTGGTTACCTTTCACATTTAATCTCTGATGCTTTAACCCCAATGGGAATAAAATTTCTTTACCCTTTCTCTTCATTTAAGTTACGCGGTCCAATTAAAGTAGGTGGCATTGGAGAATGGGTTGTTTTATTTGGTCTGATTATACTGGTTGCTAAAGAATTGTTGTTTTAGGATTTAAGGAGAGAAGAATTAAATTTGCTCAGACTATAACAATTTGTATAAGCAGACCATATTTTTAATATTCTTATGCTCTATTAAACTCCTATTTTTTTCAAGAAATTCTTTTGGTGGTTTAACGAATCCTAATTTCTTGCCTAAATTAATAGAAGCAACATTTTTTCCATCAGTTCTAATTAGTAATATTTTTATTCTTTTCTTCTTAGCAATTTTTATAATTTCTTCTGAAAGTTTTTTGCCAATCCCTTTTTTATGAAAATCAGGATGAACATGATATCCTAAATTTGCAATTTCTGAACCCTCCTTCATTAAAAAAACATTTGCTTGTCCCACTACCTTATTATTAATAATTGCAACTTTGGTAGCAATATGTCTATTCATGTTTTCATCAAAACACATTCGCTCAGCAAGTTCTGGTTTTTTAGGATAAATTGCTAAAAACAAATCCCTAACTACTTTACACATTTCTTTTTGCTTATAATCTTTTATTATCACAATAAATATTAAAATATTAGAATTTATATAATTTCTCTTTAAGGAGCCGAAATTTTATTACACTTCAGTTCTGTTTAGTACATCCTCCAATATTCTAAAGTAAGAAGCCCTGAAACTTAAGAATTCTAATTACAATAACCCACTACCCACTGGTCAACCTCGGAAAAGGTATTTAAAGTATCTTGACTCTGAGATACTATATGAATAAATCTATTAAATTATTCCAGAATAAGAAGATTAGGACTAAATGGGACGAAAACGAAGAAAAATGGTATTTTTCTGTTGTTGATGTTATTGCTGTTTTAACTGAAAGTGTTGATGCTAAAGATTACTGGTATAGACTAAAGAAAAGAGAAGCGGAGCAGGGGGTTGAGTTATCGACAAATTGTCGACAACTGAAATTACAAGCTTCTGATGGGAAATATTACTTAACAGACGTAGCTGACACAGAACATTTACTTAGAATAATTCAATCAATTCCTTCTAAAAAAGCTGAGCCTTTCAAAGTATGGTTAGCTAAGGTTGGATATGAGAGAATAGAAGAAACTGAAGATCCAGAATTGGCTTTCAATAGAGCAATGAGAACTTATCTTAAAAAAGGCTATTCTAGAGAATGGATTAATCAAAGACTTAAAACAATTGAAGTAAGAAAAGAATTAACAGACGAATGGGAAGATAGAGGTGTAAATAAGCCCTCAGAATTCGCAATTTTAACTAATGAAATCACTAAAGCCTGGTCTGGACATACAGTAAAAGAATATAAAAACATTAAAGATTTGAAAAAAGAGAATTTAAGAGATCACATGACCAATTTAGAGCTTGTTCTTAATATGCTTGCTGAAGTTTCTACAAAAGAAATTTCAAAGAAAGAAAAACCAACAAACCTTGAAGAAAATAAAGAAGTGGCAAATAAAGGAGGAAACATTGCTGGAAATGCCAGAAAAGACATTGAAAAAATAACTGGCAAGAATGTAATTGATTCTAAAAACAAACTAATAAAATGATTAAAGACTTCCAGCCAAGATTGTATCAACAGACTATCTTAGGCACTATTGCAAACTTCAATTCTTTAGTCGTATTACCAACAGGATTGGGAAAAACTGCTCTAGCCTTTCTATTAGCAGCACAAAGACTTAGATTATATCCAAATTCAAAAATTCTTATGCTTGCCCCTACAAAACCATTGTGTGAACAGCATATTAATACATTCAAGAAACATCTTAATATTCCTGAAGAAAAGATTGTTCTCTTTACAGGATCAGTAAAACCAGAAAAAAGAGCAGAAATGTGGAAAGAAGCGCAAATCATAATTTCTACACCACAAGGATTAGAAAACGACACCATTAACAGGAGAGTTAAGTTAGAAGAGATTTCATTATTAATTTTTGATGAAGCCCATCATGCTACTGGAGAGTATTCTTACGTCTGGTTAGCACAACAATATGAAAAACTATCAAACAAATCAAGAATCTTAGCCTTAACAGCTTCTCCTGGTTCGGACTTAGAGAAAATAAAAGAAGTATGCAATAACCTTAAAATTGAGAAGGTTGAAGTTAGAATGGATAAAGATCCAGACGTAAAGCCTTATGTTCAAGATGTTAAAGTAAATTGGATTAAAGTTAAATTTCCAGATGAACTAAAGAAAATACATCAACTACTAACACTATCAAGAAAATCTAAATTAATGGAAGCACAACATTTAGGTTATTGTAAATCACCAACTTTAAACAAAGGAGATCTATTAAGATTACAAGGAGAACTACAAAGAAAGATTTCCTCTGGTGAAAGAGACTTTGAGGTTATGAGAAGTATTTCTTTAATTGCAGAAGCATTAAAGGTAGATCATGCTACTGAGTTATTAGAATCTCAAGGAGTATCACCATTACAAACCTACTTAAATAAATTAAAATCAGAATCAAGAACATCAAATGTTAAGGCTGTAAAGAATTTGATGATAGACGAAAATTTTAAATCTGCAATGTTCCTTACGGAAGAACTTTCTAACTCAAATTTTCATCATCCTAAATTGGTTAAATTACAAGAGATGGTTCATGAACAAGTTAAGAATGACACAGAGGCTAAAGTAATTATCTTTACACAATTCCGTGATTCTGCCGAAACAATAGTTTCTAAGTTGGATGAGCTTAGAATTAAGAACCATATTTTCTTTGGACAAGCTAAAAAAAATGGTAAAGGTTTTTCTCAAAAACAACAGAAAGAAATTTTAGACCAGTTTAGAAATAATGAGTTTAATGTACTTATCGCAACTAGTGTGGCTGAGGAAGGATTAGACATCCCTAAGGTGGATAAAGTTATTTTCTATGAACCTGTGCCCAGTGCAATCAGATCTATTCAAAGAAGGGGAAGAACGGGCCGTTTAGAAGAAGGGGCAGTTTCTATCTTGCTTACAGAAGGAACAAGAGATGAAGCGTACAGGTGGGCATCTTTTCATAAAGAAAGAAAAATGTACACAAACTTAGAGAAATTAAAAAAAGGATTAAAATTAGAAAAAGAGGAAACTCAAACTTTAGATAAGTTTATTCCTCAAGATAAACCAGTTGCTATTCTTGCTGATCATAGAGAAAAGAACAACCGTATTGTTAAAGAGTTAATTGACTTAGGGATTTCAGTTAAGACAGAACAATTAACTTCTGCAGATTATTTGGTTTCAGGAAGAGTTGGAGTTGAATTAAAGAAAGTACCTGATTTCGTATCTTCAATGATTGATGGAAGATTATTAACTCAAGCTAAAGAATTAAGAAGCAACTTTGAGAAAGCAGTTTTAATCATCGAAGGGGAAGAAGACATTTATTCTATCCGGAAAGTTCATGCTAATGCCATTCGGGGAATGTTGGCTTCATTAGTTCTCGATTTTGGAATTCCTGTACTTTATACAAAAGATCCTAAAGATACTGCTGCGCTATTAGCCGTTATGGCTAAAAGGGAACAGGAGAAAGGCGGAGATTTTAGTTATCATGCAGCTAAGCCAAAATCCATTAAAGAGCAGCAAGAATTTATTGTTTCTTCTTTACCTGGAATGGGAGTACAAACAGCTAGATTGTTGCTTGAGAACTTTAAATCAATTAAATCACTAGTAAACACTTCTGAAAAGGATTTACTGGAGATCAAAGGTATTGGTGGGAAAACTGCAAAGTCTTTATTAGAAATATTTGAATTAGAATATGTTAAGAAGAGTTAACTTTACTTTATCTTACCAGTTTGCCAATCTTTTAATAACATACGAGCAGCAACGTCCATGTTTGGTTCTCCGCCAGGTTTTAACTTATTAAATTTAAGCGCAATGGCAGAAAGGATTTCTTCTTCTGTCTCACCTTCAATAGAATAATGTTCTTTAATCTTATCAGAAAACTCGGTAATAAATCTTAAAGCAACAGTTTCCGCATCTTTAATCTTTCCATAACTTAAAGAGCCAGTTTTACCATGTTTGTCTTCATCTTTCTCTTTACGTGGCAAAACTCCTGGGGTGTCTAAGATTAAAATTTTATTATCTACTCTAATCTTTTGAAATCCTTTAGTAAATCCTGATTCGGAAGATGTCTTAGCTGCTCCTCTACCAGATAGAGCATTGATTAAGGAACTCTTACCTACATTAGGATAACCAACAACCCCCACAGTAATTTCTTTACCATGAGAAATCTCCAAAATTTTCTTTTTTAATATTGTTGTCCCTAACTTTTCTCTACTAGAAATGAAAACACAGGGTTTTAGTCCCTTCTTAATATTTTCAATTGCACGATTATCAACCAAATCACTTTTGTTAACCACAAAAAGAAGTATTTTTTTAAATTTCTCAACCTTTTCTTCTAATTCAAAGTTTCTCGTATCCTTAATCATTCTAGCATCAAGTACTTCGATGATTAATTCTGCTTCCTTAAGTACTCTGTTTACGTGTTTCCAAAATGATGGCATATTCTCTACTTTAGAACGGAAACTTATAAATATTCCTTTATATATGGACGAATTATGGCATTTAGCAAAACATTTCCAAAGACTGTTCCAGGTACAAATTATCCGATTTGGGAAGAAGTTTACTTAACAGAAGAAGAAGAAAGAGCTGTAGAAGAGCAATGTAAAAGGGAAAACTTCTTGTTTATGCAAGAATCTATCCAGGAAGCAAAGACTTTAGCAATAAAAAATCAGATGAATGAAGAAATCATAGTTTCAAGTATTGCTATAGCTTTATTTGAAAAGAAAGCTTCTCATGTGGTATTCATGAAAGAAAATAAAGCAAAAGAAAAGTTTGATAATAAAAATAAATAAAAACTTATTTCTTTTTCTTCCAATGTTTCTTTAGGAAAGATTCAAACTTCATTACTTCTTCTTTGGTGTTGAAGAAAAGAAGATGTTTCTTACCTTTTTTTGTTATTAAGTATCCTCCCATAAAGAACTTAGTTAATTTATGACGAGCGATTTCTTTTAACGGAATTTTGCTTTTACTTAACTTATTTCTACTTTTTCTTGTAACTTCTAAATGTGTTGGGGTTAGATGATACTTTTCTTCAACCATTCTTACTTTTTGAATTATGTACGACAATAAGTAATAAAATCCTACAAAGGCAGCAGTAAAGAGCGCAGCACTTAACCAACTTTGTTCTGATTGAGCAAATATTGTTAAGAATGTTAGTAGGGCAATAACTGCAACCGTTATGGTTTCAATTTTTAAAAACATAAATTCTTTCATCGGGAAAATCCAAGATAATTTCTTTGCAACAGCCATTTTAATATTCCCTCCTTAACACTGGTGCTTTTGTTAAGCTTACGAATGAAGCAATAAACATCAGCAGGAATATAATCATGAATGTAATTCCATAATTCAAACTTTGTGGATAAACCCAGAATGCAGAAATCAGGAACCCTAACATTGCCGTAGCCATAAAACTTCCTTTTAATGGAACAGCATGCCAATGAGACAATCCTTTTGTTGTTTTTTTTGAGTTTGAAACAGTCTTAGGGACTTTTTTAGTAATTCTAGTAGATTTTCTTTTTACAGACTTTCTTTTAGCCATTTTACAATCACCTCTTTTTGTAATAGCATTACAAAAAAGGTAAAAAATACATTTGTGTATTTTGCTTACCTCTTTTTTAATATAATAAGTAGAATTTATTAATTTAAAAACTTATCTACTAACTTCTCTGCTTTCTTCCTATTTTTTTGATGATTTTCTAAGAATTTTGTTAATTTATCTACTACTATTTGCTTTAATTCTCCACTTAATAACTTTCCAGACCTGTAATCATCATGAATCTTTTGTAATTTTGCATCATTTTCCTCTAACCCGTATTTTAACATCTGAAATGATACATCAACATCCGGATTTCCACCTTTCTTACGGTGTTCTTCTAAAGTTGCTTGGCCGCCAGAGAAAGCGTATCTCTTAACTTTCTTTCCAGCCTCTTTTGGATCATCTGTTAAGGCAATATATGAAAGAGGATCTGAAGAAGACATTTTTCCACCTTTCAATCCTGGAAGAAACTTATGATAAGTTGAACTTAATTGTAGAAAATCAAATTGTTTTATTCTTTGACTAACGTCTCTAGCTAATCTTAGGTGTGGATCTTGATCAAATCCAACTGGAACAATTACTGGAACCCTGCCCTCAATCAATTGTGGATGTAACATATCTGCTGCCTGTAATAAAGAAGAAGACATTTTTCCAGGAGTAATGTCACCATAAATGGCTTTAAACTCATTAAATGTTGCGTGCCTAGCTAACATCCCTGCCAGACTATAATATTTGTTTGCTTTATCTCCATCTTTTGATCTTGCTGATTGAAAGTAAAAATCACAATTCTTTGGTTTTAATCCTAATGCAATATAATTTGTTAAATATTCTTTAATGGCAGTTTCTCTTAATTCTTTCATATCTGGATTACGAGAATTGTATGCTTCAATGTCCGCAACAGCTAAGTATACTTTAGCTCCAAGAGATTGATAAAATATAATCTGGTCTGCTACCAATTTATGGCCAAAATGAAACTTGCCACTTGGCATTAATCCGGTCATCATTACAATTGGTTTTTTCTGTTCAATTGCATCAACAACTCGTTTAAAATCTCTATGTGCGAAGATAATTCCTCTTCTAAATAGTAAGTTTTTATTGAAAATTTCTGGTAAGTGCTTTAACGTTTTTAATCCAAAATCCTTGATTAACTTGTCGTAATCAATTTCTCCTTTAACTTCCCAAGGCGTTACTTTTGTTTTCATTGTCATTTGTATTAATTATTTGATTTAAATATGTTTTGTTGTTATATCGCCGCTTCAAGAGCATCAAGTTGTTCTAATGTTACGGAAACTAACTCAGGGTTTGGGACTTCTCTAGCAATTACATCACTTGCAGTATTATTAAACTTTAAAGCCATTTCGCTGGACACATCAATACCTTTTCTTGCTAAGGCCGCTCGCATTCCTAAAACCAATCCTTTTTTAACCAATTTCCATTTCATTCCCCTGTACATATTTATCATGCCAATTAAGAACATTAATACCATTACTGCTTGGAGTGTTTTATTCTTGGTATCTCCTGGAACTTGTAAACTTTCTCTAGCTTTAGAATAATGAACTTTCATATCAGCTTTTAATAATTTTATTTGTGCCTTAGCCATACTTCTTACTGCTTTTGAATTGGACTGTTGTTTCAGAATGATTTAATGCAGACTTTTTCTCGGCAAGTTCTTTACTTGATGCTCTTTTTTTTGCTCTTAAGTCTTGTAATCTCTTGTTGAGCTGATTTTTTTTTGATTTTAAATGGTGTAGTTTAATTTGCTTTTCTTCTTTCTGAACTTCTTTCTTCAAAACCAGTTCTTGTTTAGTTAATCTACCAATTTCTTTCTTTTCTTGAGAAATCCCTTTGTTTAGAATGCTTAAAAGTGCTTTATTTGTTCCAGAGTACATACTACCCTTTGCAGGTTTTTCTATCACCATCTTTTTTTGAGCTCAATTTTTGAGTTATATTACTATTAGATAATATTTTAACATTTAAAAAGGTATCTATTTGACAAAGTTAAAAATAAGATTAAACCCACATTTTTTCAATCTGTTTACACTATCCTGCCAATACAATAAAATAATCCTTCTTTGGTTGGTGTGGCCTTCCAGGAAAGGGTTAATGGTAAACCTTTCTTTGTAACATACCTATTCTGAAAATTATTTGTGTTTTTTCCTGCACCCAATTTGGCAACTTCTTTATCCGTCTATCATAATAAAATTTACTTTTAACAGAAATCCCTTTGATCTTCTCCGTTTTAAGAAAGTCTTGCCAGTTCTTAATCCCCTGTTGCCAAATATTCTGTTCTTTCTTTTTACTTACTTTTTCCAGAAACACAAACGAATTCCTAATCATAATAGATTTCACGCTCCTCTATTATAAATAATTTACTTCTTGGTGATGGGAAAATTAATTTTCGGATTTTTGCTTTACTAAATCGGAAAGATTTATTAAATCATTAATACTTATCTTAGATAGATGGTAAATGTAAAAAGAGAGGGTATAATTCTTAAACCAACAACATTGCCCTTTGAAAGTAAAGGTGTTTTCAATCCTGCTTGTATCAAAATAGGTAATCAAGTTCACATGTTTTACCGTGCTTGGGATAAAAATCAACGTTCTACCATTGGTTATTGTAAATTAGATGGTCCTTTGAAAGTTGTAGAAAGAAACAAGAGTCCCATTTTCCCCTCAAAGAAACATAGTATTAATGGTAAAAATTTAAACTATGAAGATCCCAGAATTGTTAAGATTGGTAAGAAATATCATCTAACTTATATTCTCTTTGATGGATTAAATGTCCACATTAATCATAAGGTTAGTAATGATCTAAAAACGTTTCAAGATCTTGGCTCGCTTTCACCTGAAATCACTTATACTGATGCTGAACAGTTGTTTCAAAAACGGGCCAGAGAATTAAAAGAAAGATATTTCCTTTTTGCTTCACATTATAAAGATCGGGTTGGTCCTGCAGTATTGTTATGGGATAAAGACGCTTTTCTTTTTCCTAAAAAGATTAACGGTAAGTACGCTTTAGTTCATCGAATTCTTCCTGATATTCAAATTGCTTACTTTAAAGATTTCAAAGACTTGGACCTTAATTACTGGAAAAAATATCTGAAAAATTTGCCTGATCATGTTCTTTTACAATCTCGACATTGGTTTGAAAGCAGAAATCTTGGTGGCGGTTGTCCACCTATTGAGACAGAACACGGCTGGTTATTTATTTATCATGCTGTGGATGATATGGATAAAGGTAAAACTTATCGTGCTGGGGTCGCTTTGCTTGATAAAAAAGATCCTCAGAAAGTTATTGCTCACCTTCATGAACCACTTTTTTCTCCAACTGAGAAGTGGGAAAAAATAGGTAATGTTAATAATGTGGTTTTTCCTACTGGGGCTGTAGAATTTGACGGCCGACTTTACATTTATTATGGGGCTGCAGATAAATATATTGCTGCCGTTTCTGTTGATATGAAAGAATTGTTGGATGATCTTCTCAACAATCCTATGAACAAACAATTAATCTAACAAAAAAAATGAAACAATTTACCATAAAGAAACCCTGGGGGGAATTTATTCAATTTACCCATGATGAAAAAAGTACTGTTAAGATTTTAGTAGTTAATCCAGGAGAAATATTATCTTTGCAAAGCCACCAAAAGAGGGCAGAATTTTGGTCCGTGGTTGAAGGAACACCACATTTTTTGATCGGTAAATCTACAAAAAAGTATAAAATTGGAGATTCTGTTAAAATAGGAAAAAGGGTTAAGCATAGAATTATCAATAAATCAAAGAAACTTGTTAGAGTGCTTGAGATTTCTACTGGAACGTTCGATGAAAACGATATTATCCGTTATGAAGACAAATATCAGCGCGTAAAGAGTTAAACAATTCTCCCAGGTTCTTTTCTCTTCTAATACAAAGTTGCTCCTCTAGAGAAGCTTGCCAATTAACCACTTCTTTCTTCCAATCACCATTCAGTTTTCCAAAAACAACTTTAATCTCAGAATCACTACAATTAGAAACTAAAATGTAAGGTATCTCCCACAAATACTTTTTCCCTACTGCCATATATGCTAAGAGAGAATGATGCCCATCAAACAATATTAATCCTTCATTCGTCTGTGCCAATTTAATGTTAGGCCAAATTTTATTCTCAAAAATGTCTTGCCCTTGCTTAATACAACTGGCCATGTTTCTAATTCTCTCCAAACAACAAATCCCTTCTTTGTTATGCAGATTAATGATTGAACCTAAAAGAATATCTTCCCTTCCTCTCTTAATTTTATCAAATTTTATTCGTTCAATTTTTTCTTGTTCAAAAACCTTCACTGCTTGATAAATATTTTCACCTGAAACTTCTTTCTGAAAAGAATAAATTATCTCTTTTCTAGGATAACAAACTTTAACATTTTTATTCATTTTACTGATTATTTCAACCTTCTTAATAAAATTGTTGGGAAAAAAACCTTAATGAAAACCCACAAAATCCATCAAATGAACCTAAATATTTATATTTCGCCCTCTTTTTTATAATAAAAGATGGTTGAAGAGAGCTGGATATTATATATAAGTACATATCCACCAAGAGAGTGCGGTATTGCAACATTTACTAAAGATTTAACGAATGCTATTGATAAGAAATCATCTTCTAACTTTAAAACTAAAATTCTAGCACTTAACAAGAATTCTACAAGCATTTATGATTATCCAGATAATGTTATTTTTCAGCTTGATGATGAAAATATTGAAGAATACATGGAAGCGGCAAAGAATATCAATCAACTTTCACAAGTAAAGTTAGTTAATATTCAGCATGAGTTTGGAATTTTTGGTGGTGTTTATGGGAATTATTTGATCCCGTTCTTAGAATTGTTGCAAAAACCCGTAGTGATAACTTTTCATTCAGTCCTTCCAAATCCAGACGATACATTAAAACAAGTTGTTCAATCAATAGCCAGAAAAGTTTCTTGTATCATTGTTATGACTCAAAAAGCTGTAGAAATTTTACAAAATGATTATGATATTAAAACCATCATTAAAGTAATCCCACACGGAATTCCTACTGTCCCATTTAACTTAAAAAAAGAAATTTTTCAAGATAAATTTCTACTAACTTCTTTTGGTTTAATCAGTTCGGGTAAGGGTTACGAATATGTAATAGACTCTCTCCCAGAAGTTATTAATAAGTTTCCTAACCTCCTCTACCTCATTCTGGGTGAAACTCATCCTGTAGTCAGAAAAAATGAGGGTGAGAAATATAGAAACTTTTTAGAAAGTAAAGTTAAAGAGTTGGGCTTGCAAAATCATGTTAAGTTTTATAACAAATATCTTACTATTGAAGAAATTGTTAAATATCTACGTAATTCAGATATTTATATCTCTCCAAGCCTTGAACCAAAACAAATAACTAGCGGCACTCTATCTTATGCGTTAGGTTGTGGTGTTCCTGCAATCTCAACTCCTTTTCTTCATGCTCAAGATATTATTAATCATGAACGTGGTCTTTTAACTAAGTTTAGAGATCCACCATCTTTTACTGAAGCAATAATCAAAATATTATCTAATCCTAGCATGCAAGTACAGATGAAAAAGAACGCTTATGCTTATACCCGAAATATGACTTGGCCTAACGTTGCCTTATCTTATTTGGATCAATTTAAAATTCATATGGACAAAAAATTTGACGATGACTTGCCTGAAATCAAATTAAATCATCTTATTAATCTTACAGATAATTTTGGAATTATTCAGTTTGCTAACCATGATACTCCTGACATTAATTATGGTTATACTTTGGACGATAATGCTCGTGCACTAATTGTTGCCACTAAACACTATAAACTGTATAAAGATGAACATTCATTAAAACTTATTAACACTTATCTTGATTCTATTAGTTATGTACAACAACCAGATGGGAAATTACTTAATCTTATCAATTATCGGAAAGATGTTTCAGAATTTAGTGATGATGCTCATGGGAGAGGATTATGGGCTTTAGGTTATTTAATGAGCGTTCCTGAGATTGCGCCCATTTTAAAAGAACGTGCCCAACATATTTTTAATAAAGCTATTAATGCTACTGATAAAATAACTTCTCCTCGTGCAGTTGCATTCATTATTCTTGGACTTTATTTCTATCAGCAAGTAAACCCTTCTTCTGAAAATAAAGATAAAATTAGTAACTTTGCGAATCATTTAGTTTCTTTGTATCGTGATAATGTTTCTCCAGAATGGCAATGGTTTGAGGGTTCTTTGTCTTATTCTAATAGTAAATTGCCTGAAGCTTTACTATATGCGTACCTTGCCACAGAAAAAGAAGAATATTTACAAGTTGCCAAAACTACTTTGGATTTCCTATGTGAAGTTACTTTTGAAAATAACTTTTTTATACCTGTCGGGCAGAATGGTTGGTATGTTAAAAAAGGACAAAAAGCTTATTTTGATCAACAGCCAATAGACACTGCTTCTATGGTACAAACTTTAATGTTAGCTCATCAAATTAGTAAAAAAGAAAAATATAAAGAAAAAGCGATGACTGCATTTCATTGGTTCTTAGGAAACAATTCTTTACGACAGATGATTTATAATGAAGATACGGGTGGTTGTCATGACGGCTTAGGTGAATTTTCAATAAATCTTAATCAGGGTGCAGAATCTACCATCTCTTATTTAATGGCCAGATTAACTTTGGAAAATACAGATATTGACTTGATTAATCTACCTCCAAACTTATTAGTTCCTCTCACCGAAGTATTTAAGAGTAATAAGAATATTATTGGAACCAATGGCAGAAATATTTAGGGCGTATGACATAAGAGGATTATATCCTTCGGAATTAAATGAAGAGCTTGCTTATAAAATAGGTAGGGCTTTTGTATCTTTTTTAAATGTTAAATCTGTAGTTGTTGGTAGTGATGCACGTCTTTCTTCGCCACAATTGTTTGAGGCATTAACTAAAGGAATCAATGATCAGGGCGCCGATGTAATTAATATTGGACTTTGCTCAACACCTATGTTTTACTTTTGTTCTGGAGGGGCTGAAGCATCAATTATGGTAACTGCATCCCATAATCCTAAAGAATTCAACGGATTTAAACTTTGTCGTGAAAATGCTTTTCCCATAAGTGAAGAAAATGGAATTAAAGACATCCAAAGGTTGGTCCAGGATAATAATTTCGCTAAAGCTGAGAAAGGAGAAATAACTCAAAAGAATTGTTTGGATTCATTCATTAAACAAAACTTAGGATTTCTAGAAAACATCAAACCATTAAGAATTATTTTAGATTCAGGCAATGGTATGAGTGGATATACTTTTCCAAAAATATTTGAACAGATTGAAGGTGTTGATTTAATCACATTGTACGAAGAGTTAGATTTTTCTTTCCCTAACCATGAAGCTAATCCTTTAAATTTTGATACTTTAAAAGATTTACAAAAAGAGGTTGTTAAAGAAAAAGCAGACTTTGGCATTGCCACTGATGGTGATGGAGATAGGTGTATTTTTATCGATGAAACTGGAGGCATAATCTCTTCTGATTTAACTACTGCACTAATTGCAATTCAGATTCTTAAACACAATCCTCGCACATCTATAATGTATGACATCCGATGTTCTAAGATTGTAAAAGAAACCATTGAACAAAATGGTGGTAAAGCAGTTATGAGCAGAGTGGGTCATTCATTCATAAAGAAACAGATGCGTGAGAATGATATCTTGTTTGCGGGAGAACTTTCCGGACATTTATATTTCAAAGAAAACAATTATGCTGAAAGTGCTTTTATTTCAACTGCATATATCATGAATCTTTTATCCAGTTCAGGAAAGAAATTATCAGAACTAGTTGCACCATTACATCAATATTTTTTTACTGGCGAAATTAATTCTAAAGTTATTAATAAAGAAACAATGATGACAAAAATTGAGAGTGTGTATAAAGATTCATCCAAAGAAATCATGCATCTTGATGGTTTATCAATGTATTTTGAAGATTGGTGGTTTAATCTTAGGCCAAGCAATACTGAAAACTTATTGCGTTTAAATTTAGAAGCAAACTCTAATGAATTAATGGTGGAAAAGAAACAAGAACTCTTAAATTTAATCAGATCCTAGCGCTTAATTCTTAATTCACAACACTTCTACCATACAACAAATCTTATATACTTTTATTTCTTTACAATAAACATAATCAGGGGGAACATAATGGCAAATATACTAATGTTTGGAATTTTAAATCCAATTGTAATTTTAATAGTGCTTTTCATTCTATCAAGTTTGAAAGTTGTTAAGGAATATGAACGTGGAGTTAAGTTTACTCTAGGAAAATATACTGGATTAATGAATCCAGGATTAAGAATGGTCTTTCCAATAATTCAAGCGTGGGAAAGAGTTGATTTAAGAGTTAAGGCAGTAGACGTTCCAGATCAAGATTGTATTACAAAAGATAACGTTTCTGTAAGAGTTAATGCTGTACTTTACTTTAAGGTATCACAAGCAGATAAAGCAATTATTGGTGTTGAGAATTATTTCTACGCTACATCACAATTATCTCAAACTACTATGAGGGATATTGTGGGAGAGGTAACGTTAGATGAACTTCTAAGAGAAAGAGATGAAATCTCAAAGAAAATTCAAACAATTGTTGATAAAGCATCAGACCCATGGGGAATTAAAGTTGAGTCTGTTGACTTGAAACATGTAGAACTTCCAGATAACATGAAAAGAACCATGGCTAAGGAAGCAGAATCCGAGAGGGAGAAGAGGGCAGTAATTATTAAGGCAGAAGGAGAAGTTATGGCGGCTAATAACATGGCTAAGGCAGCTAAAACGCTTGCTCTTGCACCTGGAGCTTTACATCTGAGAACATTACAGAGTATTAATGATGTCTCTTCAGATCAAAGTAATACTATCATCTTTGCCGTACCTTTAGAAGTCTTGAAAGCATTTGAAGGCATGGGTAGGAAGTAATAGTTTATTACCCTATTTTTCTTTTTTTTCTTTTTCTCTATATTTTCTCCATTAACTTTTTATTAGTTCCTTGTTTTTAGACTAAAATGGACATAGAATTTGAAGCTACCTTTACTAATATTGATAAAGATCAAATTAGAACTAAACTAAAGAAATTAGGTGCGGAACTAATAAAATCAGAATTCTTACAAAAACGGGTTGTTTTTAATTTGCCTAAAGGGAATGAAATCAAAGGTGGCTGGCTCCGTGTTAGAGATGAAGGGGATAAGATTACCATGAGTCTTAAAGTTGTTGATGGCAATAAAATACATAATCAAAAAGAAATTTATTTGAAAATTAATGACTTTAATGAAGCAACCAAATTCTTAGAAACTATGGGTTGTGAGAAAAAAGCATTTCAGGAAAACAAAAGAGAATTGTGGGAATTAAATGGTGTTGAAGTGTGTATAGATGAATGGCCTTTTTTAGAACCATTTGTTGAAGTTGAAGGTCCTTCAGAAGAAATGGTTAAAGGAGTTTCAGAATTGTTAGAATTTGATTATTCTACTGCGTTATTTTGTGCTGTTGGTACACTTTATAATTTAAAATTTGGGATCTCTGAACACATTATTAATAATCAAATTCCAGAAATCTTGTTTAACATGAAGAACCCATTTACAAATCAATAATTATTTTTTTAATCTTTAAATCTATTTTCTTGATCTTCTTAACTTTTTTTAACTCAGATTCAATTTCTTTCCATTCCTTCTCTTCTCTTATTAAAGAATTAACAACATCTAACATTTTTTGTAAGGGGGCATAATTCTCATAAACTGTTTCGCCCTTTTTAGTATTTAATTCAATAGATTTTTCTTGTTTCCGAATTGCTTTTTCTTGTGCTGCAACCATTCTTTTAATTGTATTAATCTTACTCTCATAAGGAGAAACAGTCTTGAATGGATTTAAGGTATCTAAAGCAGCACTATAGGTAGAAACTTTTTGTGTTTCTTTCTCTTCCATTAATGGGAATGGCGTAATCTGTTCATCATAAATATACCCTTCTGGAGTCTTAATTTGCTCTAAGAACTGTTTAATGGTTTTAACAATCTCGCCAGCTTCTTCTTTTGTAATCTCAACTGGAAGTTTTGCTTTATCAACATTACTTAATTTGCAAGTTTCTTCTGCATAAAGTCCACCTAAACCAAATTCTATTGCTATGGCCGTAGCTAGGTTCTTCTTTTCACTTTTCTTTAAAATTGAGAACAAATCCTTCTCATTGATATCTTCCCAATTTAAACTAGATTCTGGGAATTTGTATGTTTCACCAACTCTAACTTCTCTATCCCGAAATTTCTGTCTGTGTAATGCAGCAATAATAATGTTATCATCACCAATTAAAATCAAGTTCCCTTTAGAATATAATTCAATTATCAATTTGAACTTTACTGCCTTTTCTAAATCAAAAACAATGACTCTGTCTGCATGATGTTGATAGATTTTATTAATAGTAGAATTACTAATATATTTCCTTAATTGCATACAGTAAGAAGATGGTTTTAAAGGGGCATCTTTCTTTTTGGTTAAACAAAGATATTTTCCAGGAATTATTTTAAGGAATTGTTTGCCTTGTCCCTGGGCATGTAATTGGAACATCAGTTCCTTTTTATCTTGATGGTAAACCTGGGAAACCTTTCCGCGGGTCAAGAATTGAAGTTCATTAACAATTGCTGCTAATTCTAATGAAGTTATTGAGTTTTTAGGCATAACTCTAGAATTGTAGTTTTGTTTTATATAATTTTGTAAAAATAAAGTAGTTATATTAAAAAAAAATAAGGGCCAGGAGGGACTCGAACCCTCGATCTAAAGCTCTGCAGGCTTTCGCATTAGCCACTTTGCCACTGACCCCTGGTTGTGTTTTGGTTAAATACTATTGATGTTATTTTTGAAATATAAAGCGGGCCTGGAGGGATTCGAACCCACGGTCTACAGCTCTCTTATCCTTACGGAATAGAAGGCTGTCGCATTATCCAGGCTATGCTACAGGCCCAACAAAGAATGTAATCACACATATCACTTTTAAAGATTTCGTTATAAATAATGAAAAAATAGAAAGTTTTTAGAGTATCTTGATTATTAATCCTTTTAATGTCATCAATAATCATTTATGAAAGTAAAGAAGTTAAGCCTAAAGGCTTAAACAAAGCAGACATAATCAACCAAGATAAACTTTTAAATTATTTTTTTGAAGGAGATTATGAGAAACTTTCGGTCTTAGATAACATTAAACTCAACCATAATAAAGAGAAAATCTCTTTACTTTATCCGGGAAGTGGGGCTGACGTCTTTGTTCCCTTAATTTACTTGAATAAACTGTTTCCAAATGTTAAGAAGGCAAAACTCATTTTCGTCGATTCTGAAGACAATTTGGGATTAATCAAAACAGTACTTGATGATGTGGGAATCTCTTTTAAAGGAAGAAAAAACAAGATTAAGTTTTATTGGAACAAGCAACTTATTGAACTTAAATTTCTCCCAGAGAGAATAGAAACTCATCTCCAAAAAGGAAAGACTTTTGACATTTACTTTGAAAAAGCATTTAGATTAATGAGGGACAACATTCATAATTATGAAGACCAAGTCGTTTCTCTCCTAAAAGAAGGGGGAGTTTTAATTAGCGATACTGGTTTTCTGAACAAAGAATTAAATTATCTCGAAGTGCCTAAGAATCTTAGCTCCTATGAAGAGATGGTGCTGGGAATAAAGAAAAAGAAAGAATAAAATTCACTTAATTGTAATCTTCTCAATAATCACATCTTCTGCTGGTCGATCTGCTTGGCCAGTTTTAGTTTTACCAATCTTTTCTACAATGTCCATTCCCTTAACAACTTTACCAAATACTGGGTGTTTACTGTCTAAGAAATTATTGTTAACCAAGTTGATAAAAAACTGAGATCCTCCTGTATTCGGGCCAGCATTAGCCATGGCAATTGTTCCAGGTACATTACTTAATGATTTATCAAACTCATCTTTAATCTTATATCCTGGATCTCCTGTTCCCCAACGATTTGTTTTAGACGTATCTTTTGATAATGGGTCTCCACCCTGAATCATAAATTTCGAAATGACTCTATGAAATCTTGTTCCATCATAAAAGTTCTTTTCTGCTAAATCAATGAAGTTTTGCGTTGTAATTGGCATTTTATCTGTAAAAAGCTCAATTTCTATTGTTCCCATATTTGTCTCAAAAACTGCTGTTTTCATTGTATTCTCCCCACAAGACACTAGGAATAGTGTCATAACCATTAACAAAATTATTGTTATTGTTTGTTTCATAACGAATTCTTAGAAGAAATGTTTTATATCTCTTTGTAATTACTATTAAGTAGTTAAATGTGCGAAACATTTATAAACTGGCCCCACTTTTATAATAGAATTAGGAGGCTCAAAAATGAACGTTAACCAACTTGAAAATAATGTTGTAGAATCTTTCAAATTAGCAAAACAAGATATTGTTAAATTATACGAGAACGTAGGCTATTTACTTGGCCAAGTTGAACAACTTAAAAAAGAAAATGCTTACTTAATGGCTAAAGTAGAGAGTGTTTCTAAAGTTAAAAGAACAGTTGTAGTAAAAACTGCAAGAAAAGTAGCTAGAAAAGTAGTATCTAAAAAATTCTTAGCAACTAAAGGTGGAAGTAAGGTACACGATACACATTGTCCTTTTGCAAAGAACATTAAGCCAAAAAACAAAGTAGTATTTGCTTCAAAAGTTAAGGCTTTAAATGAAGGATACAAGTTCTGTAAGTGTTTAAATTAAAATGTCTGATTTAAAGAAAATTGCTGACGAAGGATTTGATAGATTCTTTATGTTTTCTATGGATTTTCATGATCGATGTAAAGAACTAGGTGATCTTTATGTTTCTCGAGATGCTTTAGATGGTGCTAGGGCCATGTCTGATTTACTTTTAGAAGAACAGATCATGCGACAAGATTTTCTTGCAAATACTTTACCCTTAATGAGAAAATACTCTGAAAGTATTGGCCAAGAAGGAGACCATTATTCCGTTCTTGCCACTTTTCAACCATCTTTTGATCAGAATGATGAAGCGTTTGGAAAGGTACTTTCGTTATTGGAAAATAAAGGAGAAGAAAGGTATTTCCATTAGACTCATTTAAAATAATTTAATTTTTCTAAGGTAACCAAGTTTTCTGATTCTTAACTTTGTCTGGTAGATACTTATCAATAACGTAATTTAATCCCCATGCCGCTAGTGCCTGCTGTTCCGCTCTAACCTTCATCTTTGCCATCTGTTGCAAAGCCTTTTGCCATGGTTTATGATGTTTAATGAATGGATCATTCTTAATTAAATCTTTAATCTTCTTAATATCTACTTCCTTTAGTGGATGTGATGGCAATTTATAATCAATAATGTCTTGTGGAGTGATTCCAATAAACTGTGCTTTTGGTACACAGAAGAATTCGTTAATATGTGCTGCATTTCCACTTCCTACTTTCAATGTTCTGTAAATAGAACCAAATCCATAAGGGTCTCCATCAGTAAACACATAAACAGGCATGTTATTTTCATCACTTAACTTTCTGATAAATCTTCTACATGCTCGAGTTGGAACTCCTCCCATGCTTATCAAAATACAATTAGCTTTTTTCCAATACTTATGCTTAACCAATCTTTGAAACATACCTGCTGTTTCAATTGCTAGGATAAATTTTGCTTTAGTTTCAAACTTTAATTCTTCAACAGAACTTGGGACTGAATAAGCACCACTTCCAAATTTGGTGCAATCAATTTTAATTTCTTTTTTTGTATCTGGATCTTTATCAATAACAATTAGTTGGCCAGCGACATCTCCACCTTTTTCTTCAGGAATAAATCCAATCTGTTCTCTGTTAACACGCATCATTGCTTCAACATCATCCATTACAGTATCAGATTCTGGCTGTTCTTTAAATCGGGCATCTCCCCAGTTCTTAGAAACGTAATAAGCTTCTCTTTTTGTGGCGATATCTTCACTTTCAATTAAACTTCTAGATAGTCCCATCATTCTTAGAGTTTGGGCAAAAGTTTTGATTGTAGAGGCTGTTAAAGTTCTTTCCTTAACCTTATTTTGTAATTTGAAGTAACCTTCTTTTTCATTATATTCTACATTAGTGAGAGATCTAATTGGCATTTCTAACTGTGGTCTTTCAACAAGGCTAATTTTATTATAAACTCCTTTAGCAAGTTCAGTTATTTTCTTTGTTACATATGTTTCTTTCTTTGCCATATTTTACCTTAAAATAATGTTTGTTGTCCTTCTTTCTTTGGGTTTTCTTCTTCTTCTTCTTTTTCTTCTTCTTTACTTTCAAGAGTTTCTTCTTTTGGTTCCGCAGGCTTTGCCGAGGAGCTAGTAACTTTGTTACTTGGTTCTTCTTCCTCTTCTTCTTCATTAGAGTCTTCGAGTTTATCTTTTTTAGTGTCTTCTACTTTTTCTTCAGCTTCAGGCTTTTCTTTCTTTGGTTTTTCTTCCTTGCCAATTTTAGCTAACTCCTCATCATAATCTGGATTGTCAATTTTAATTTCTTCTAGCTCTCCTCGAGTATGTTCTAGGATCTCTATCAAATTATCTTCAATTTGTTTTTTCTGAATTACATCTAACTCTAATAATTCTTTTAATGCATCTGCCACATGGGGGATGTACTTCTCAATATAACTTCTTTTCTTACCTTCATCTTTAATTTTCTTTTTCTTATTTACAAAGGAAGCTAACTTTCTTCCACATTCTTGCAGTGATAATTTAATCTCTTTAATAATTTCATTATAATGTGCAAGTGATTCTTTAGATTCAGAGGTAAACGGTACCCACACAGAAGTCATGTGTACCACAATCGTACATGGTCCTGAGGGTAAGGAAGATTTACTTTGACTTAATCCATAAGATCGCCAGGAAGTATTTTGGATAGAATTGGTTATTGCACATGCACCTTGTTGGTATAACAAAGGAACACGATTAGCAAACCGCATAATTCTTACGGTTTTGTCTACTTCTTGTTCGCCACCAAATGCCATTGCGGCTTCAATAATAAATGGATTTCCTCTGTAGACTGATGGTGGTCTAGTAGTTGCACAATAAAACTCAGCATTAATTTCCTTTCTAAGTCCTTTTTCCAACTCTTCCTCTCCAATAGGAGAAATACAATCTGTTGGAGGAGCAATAATCTTTGTTTTCTTAATACCTTTAGAAATATTCTCTGCCATGTCTCTATTAACTTTCTTTGGCTTCATGTTTGGAAGTAACGCAGAGTTAGCACAAATTTCTTTTGCTGTGCCTGGTCCAACCCTAACAAACTCTGTTGTAAAGAATTGCTGCAAAGTTTTCGCACTAGTCATTTCTAACATTTTGATTAATCTTCCTAACTCGACCCCATAAGGATGCGGTTTAATTTCTCTTGTTTCTGGAGGAAGTTCATTTGTAGCCCTAGCAAAAATAATTTGTTCAGCATTTGGATTAGTATAAATTAAAGTTAAGTGAGGATTTACTATTGCTGTTTCCTTTAAATATTCATCAACTGATTGCTTACCTTTAAAGTAGGCTCCTTCCATGTCAATTTCAATTCTTGTCCCGTGCTCTTTTTCTTCCCATTCAATAACTTCACTTGAAACAACGTCGGGATTATTTGTTTGTGTATTAATTTTAAGTTTGATTCTGTGTGTTGGTTTGCCTTTTCCTGTTTTTGAAGTAATTAACGCTGGTCTGCCAGTGGTAAGCTGCCCATATAATAACGTAGCAGAAATTCCAATACCTTGCTGTCCTCTAGTAGAAGATAATTTGTGGAATTTAGATCCATACAATAACTTTGCAAATATTTTTGAAATTTGTGCTTCAACTATCCCTGGGCCGTTATCTTCAACAATCATTCTGTACCGAGAATCATCTAGTTGAATCAGTTCTACATTAATTTCTGGCAGAATTCTTGCTTCTTCACACGCATCTAAAGCGTTGTCTACAGCTTCCTTTACTGCTATGAGTAAAGCTTTACGAGGACTATCAAAGCCAAGTAAATGCCTATTTTTCTCAAAGAATTCCGCAATAGAAATCTGTTTCTGTTTCTTTGCTAGATCTTCTGCAGTCTTTCGAACCATGGAGTTTAGAAATAAAGGGACGTTTTTTAAAGGTTTCTAAAATCAAGAATTGATTTTGAAACACAAGGAAATTGGAAATTTCCGGTGTCCTAGAAGAATCTTTGTTCTTCTTTGGACTCCAAAAATTGTAAATTTTTGTATAGTTGTGGTAGCTCATCTAAATAAATATTCTTTTAATATAGAGGCCATTTAGTTTCTTTCCCTAATAAACAAAATAAACAACACTGCTAAGAACATTAAAGATGCCGAAGCCATATATGCTGTGTTTATGGTGTATAAATCTGCGAAATAACCCAAGAAGGGGATGAAAATTGCCATCCCTAATTGCCCCATAAAATTATACATTGAGATTATCGTGGCTCTTTTACTGGAAGAAACTTCGATATTTAACAAATGGCTAATTACTGGTCTTCTAAGTCCAAAGAAGAGAGATGGGATAATAAACAATAGGATTGAAGTGTATTTAACGGTTAGTGTAGCCAATAAAATAAGTAATGGAGAACCAATTATGCACAGAATTAAAGTTTTTTTGTTTCCAAACTTTTCAGAGAAGCCATGTGAAAGGAAATGTCCTATTGATGAACCTCCAAATATTAACGCAGTAATCCAACCAAAATAAACTAAAGGGATTTCTTTAAATTTAAAAAACAATGAGCCCATTCTATGAATTGACTCACCAACTCCTAACATTATAAATCCTATAACCATTAACAGAATTAGTTGTTTATTGTCAACTATTACTTTTGAAACATTAAACATGTGTTTGAAGATGTTTTTGTGATCTTCTTTTTCGTATTTTGGTTCTTTAATAAAAAATGATAACATTAACACTATACTAAACGGGATTAGGCTCATCAGTGCTGGAAAGGAAAGTGATACACTTGCTAAGTATCCTCCAATTACTGAACCAATTGAAGCTCCTAAGGGCCATAGGGAATGGTATCTGCCAACCGTTTTCTTATACAAATGTTCTTTATTCTCTTCCTTTAGTGTATCATAAATTAATGCACTATCTGTTCCACTTGCTAAAGCTCTAGCTAAGGAATTAAAGATAGCGAAGAGTATAAACACTAACATACTTCCGCCAATATAAAGGAACACCACCCCAATTAAAACAACAATGTTGGCTAACACCATTGTTTTCTTTCTACCAAATAAATCTGCAATTGCTCCTGTTGGAACTTCAAATAAGAATAATGCTAAAGCTTCAATTGAGAAGATAATAGCAACGTTTGTAATGTTAAAAAGGTCTTGTTCTAAGTACAAAGCGATAATTGGTAAGAAGAAAACCATCCCACCAATTATTGAAGAAGCATAAATGAGTGCAATATTTTTTGATTCAAATTTACTCTTGAACATAAGGTAATTAGAATTATCAATTATTTAAAATCTTTCATTTAGTTTTATAAGCACTATGGTGAGAAGTTTATTCTTGTAGCTCTTGGATTGTTTGCTTTGTTTGTTTCAACCCTTCATACCTGAATGCTTTTATTTTTAGGGAATTAGCGATCTTAACATTCTTATCAGAATCATCAAAATAAGCACATCTTTCTGGATTTAAGTTGTGATCTTGTAATATTTTTTGATATGCTTGTTCATCTGGCTTTACAAAACCAGTTTCCCAAGAGAAATATGCTTCATCAATTTCTTGAAATATTTCAGCGAAATGTTTTCTATAATAAGTTGTTCTTTCTATAAAATTATTTGATAAAATAAATGTTTTTATTCCTTGTTCTCTCAGTTCTATTGCATAATTTAGTAGGTCCTGCACTAAATGTTCTCCAGAGAACCAGTAATCAAAGAATCCTTGCTCATCTAATTGAACTCCCCATTTTTTAAGATATGGTTCCCATAACTCAAAACTATTTTGGGCATTAGGTTTTCTTACTTTAGGCATAATGTCCTTTAATGCAGTAATTACATCTTGAGAATCAACTCCAAAGTCTTTTTCTATTCTATCACTAAGATATTCACTTTCTAAGAACACGCCATTTAAATCAAAAATAATTGCTTCCAGCATTTTATCCAAACAAGATCTCTTTCTTCTTCTTTTCTAAGTATCTGTAAACTGTTCTGTGCATAGCACCATCTAATAACATTCCTATGGCCTGTCTTGCTAATGCTGTGTAAGTGCCTTCACCAACAATGCCTACAGTTTTACCATAAACAGAAATATAAGTATTAGTTAATCTTTCAATTTCTTCTCTAGATTTTCCACCCTTTCCAATAATTCTACCTTTCATTCTTAACATTGTGTTTTTATTCTTTCCAGCAATGTCTTTTAACTCAATTAATTCAAATGCATAATCTGGTTTTAATAACAATAAAGCAATTTTTGGGTTAAATCCTCGAGCAATAGCTTTAACAATTTCTTTAGTTGTGTAAAGATTAATACCATCATCACCTGAAATCGTTACCTCTCCCTCTTTAGAAATATCTAATAAACAGCCAGTTTCTTCTTCAATTTGTTTTTTTGTTTCTCCATCCGTGCCTATTAGGACTGCAATACGTTCTTCGGGAATCTTCATTTCGTAAGAAAATTCATCGTCTGTTCCAACTGGCTCTTGGTTTTCTTCCATTGTTATCACTTTTTAGTTGGTTCCTTTTTAATCTTTTCCAAAGTTTCTTCAAAATCAGCCTTAACGCCAAGTTTTTTAAAGAATTGTAAAACATTTTTTACATCTCTTTCCAGTAGTTCTAAAGAATTTGGAGTTCTTACTAAAGTTGATTGAGAAAAGTCAATTAAAACTGGATCTCCATTAAAATTTAAGATATTAAATGCAGAAAGGTCTCCATGAACTAACCCTGATCGATATAATAATCTCATCTGTTTTATTATTTCTTTAAGGAACTTTTCTGGATTTTCTGGATAACAATCCTTTAATGGTGGAGCAGCTTCCTCATCGCCAATAAATTCTTCTAAGAGGATATTATATTTCCAAGAAAGTGCTTTTGGAACTCTTACCTTGCCCTTTTGAGCTCTTAATAAGTTTTTATACTCTCTTTGTGTCCAAGCAAAGATAATCTCTCTTCTTTTATTTTTAAGAAAATCATAACGTGGATCTTGTTTAATGTACTGAAACATTCTTTTAAAATCAGCGTTTTGAACCCTATAAATTTTGATAATTATCTTTTTCTTTCCTTTTTTAGCAACAAAAACATTACTTTCTTTGCCTACTTCTAGTGGGCCGATAATGTCATCAAAAAGTTTTTTACCTTGCATTTCAAATAGGTTTCTTTTTGTGAATGTATCAAATACTCCATGTTCAGTTCTAAACCGTTCTTGTGATGTTCTTGTAACCATTATTTTATCACTTATCTCTTCTAGTTTTTAATCTTTTGCACACTTCAAAACATCACTGCCCAGTGACAAGAGAACCATAAAGTTTATATATTAGTTATTCCTTTAGAGTAGTAAACACCTCAAAACCACCTCTTTTTCCCTTGTGAGCTGGTCCTTCGGGTCCGGTTTGCTCGGGTTTTTATACTTACTAAAAACACTTAGATTTCTCTCTATTCTTGATTTAAAGCCCATATTTGTTCTTTTATCTTAAAAACTATATTCTGGACCGAATAGTTTATATATTAGATACTACAATTTGATTATAAGCCCGTCACGAGAGTACCTGGGGGAGTTTACGGCGAACGCCAAGCTTTGAACCTGGGGGTTAGTGGAACGGGCTACATTTATCCTCAATAAAGAGTGCTTTATTGGGATACAAAAATGCTTTTCATGCATTTTTATTACTATCAAAAACCTAGAAGAATAGACGGTTTAATCATTATCATTCAGGGTAATCACAAGTAATGAAGATAAAATTAATTCCTATTTTTCTAGAAAATAACTTCAGAAAGGTTGTCAATAATGTTCATAAATTCACAAAATTCACGTTTAAGAATCAGAAAGAATTCACAGGATTAGACAACTATTTCTAAAGTTAAGCTTGGAGGCTAAAAAAATGGCAAAAATAAGCCCAGTTGCGGCAAAATATATCGTACATTCATCTATTAATATTGAAGGAGTTGTTGATCGTCCCGATGTAATCGGAGCTATTTTCGGACAAACTGAAGGTTTGCTTGGAAATGATTTAGAATTAAGAGAATTACAACGAAGTGGAAGAATTGGTAGAATTGAAGTTAACGTTACTACTAGTTCTGGTAAAACTAAAGGAGAAATTATCATTCCTTCTAGTTTAGATAAAACTGAAACTGCTATCGTGGCTGCAGCTTTGGAAATTATCCAAAGAATTGGTCCTTGTAATGCTAAAGTTCTTGTTCAGAGTATTGAAGATGTAAGAACTAGTAAGCGACAGTTTGTGATTGATAGAGCTAAGGAATTGTTAAGAACTTTAACTGAAAGCACCTTACCAGACTCTCAAGAGCTAGCTGATGAAGTTTCTCAATCAGTTAGAATGATGGAAGTTTCTGATTACGGAAAAGAAAAACTTTCTGCTGGTCCAGCAATTGATGAGAGTGAAGACATAATTATTGTAGAAGGAAGAGCAGACGTTCTAAACTTGCTTAAACACGGATTTAAGAATGCAATTGCTATGAATGGTACCTCTTGTCCAGAAACGATTAAAGAGTTAACTAAAAAGAAAACAACTACTATTTTTGTTGATGGAGATAGAGGCGGAGATTTAATTATTAGAGAACTTTTAAGCGTTGCTGATATTGATTCTGTATGTAAAGCTCCAGATGGAAAGGAAGTTGAAGAAATTACTAAAAAGGAAATTCATAAAGCTTTAAGGGGCAAAATAACTGCTGAACAGGCTAAACTTGATTTGGGAATTGATGATGATGGAGCTTTATTAGTTGAAGCAAGACCATCTTCACAATCTCGTCCAGCAAGAACATTTCAACAACGGACACCACAAAGTGCTTCAACTCCACCGAGAAGAAATGTTGCTCCTGGAAATAATAGGGGAAACTCTCAAGGGAATATTCAAAAACCAGAGAACCGTTTTACAATTAATCGTCCACCTCAACAATCAAGGCCAGCTCCAGCACCAAGAGTAGCTAGATTAACTGGGGAAGAGAAATCTAAATTTAAAAGTACTTTAGATGACTTATTTGGAACTCGTGGCGCATGTATATTTGACCTTAAATTGAACATTTTGGGAAAAGTGCCTTTAAGTGAGCTAAGTTCTACTATTAAAAGTTTGAATGGTGGTATTTATGCTTTAGTACTTGACGGTGCAGTGGATGCAGAATTAGTTAGGTTATCTGAAAAGTTAAATGTTGCTTATGTTGTTGGAACAAGTTCAAAGTTTAAAGAATCCAGTAAGGTTAATGTTTTAACTGACGAACAACTTTAGAAAGCTTTTTATTATCTTTTTCTTTTTATCTTTTTATGTCCAAAGAACCATTTTTGATTAAGATCTTCAACAAATTATTTTCTGAAGAATTTCAAGTTAAGGTTTTTACTCCTAGTAAAATCAAAGAAATCATCAATATTGTTAAGAAGTTTAAATCGGGAACATGTTTAGAAGCAGGAGCTGCTGAAGGTTACATTTTGCGCTTTTTGTTAAAGAATGATTATTTTAAGCAAGGGGTTGCAATTGATATTCGAGATTATGCCTTAGAGAGAGGAAGAAAGAGCGCAAAGAAAGAAGGCATTCTAAATAAAATTAAATTTAAGTATGCAGATGTAACCAAATTGCCTTTTAGGAAGAACGAATTTGACGTTGTTTTATTACTTGATGTTTTAGAACATATGAAAACAAACTTATCCTTAAACAACACTATTACTGAATGCTTTAGAGTTTCCAAGAAAACTTTGGTAATTGGCATCCCTCAGGTTTATCTTAACAAACCTTTGAGCTGGTTAGTGTATCTAGATCCAGATCACTTTTACACTTTAATTAAAAACCCGAAAATACATTTTGTTTATTCTGAAGAGAAGTTTAAGAGATATTTGAAGATGAAAGGTTATAATTTTAAAATCGTGCATGGAAAAGTACAGAATTATTTTATTTTAAACAAAAGATAATCTCTTTAGTTTACCACAACCTTTTTATTCTACTTTAGATTAAACCACTTTAATGGTGTTTGATGTTGTTATTGGTAGGTCTAAGAAAGATATTGCAAAATACGGTAAGGAAGGAACAGTCTTTATTGGCAAGCAATATGTTAAGATGGGCCAAACCACTTCTTTAAGCAATCCTGTTTATTTAGATGTTGCGGGTGCACACGTTGTTTTTATAGTGGGCAAAAGAGGATCTGGAAAATGTCTTCATGGAGATTCTCTAATCACATTAAATGATGGAACTCAAGCTAAAATCAAAGATTTAGAATGGGATGATAAAGATGTGTTTACTTTGGATTCTAATTTTAAAATTAAGACTGGCCAGAAAAGCAATTTCTTTAAGCGCCCAGTAAATAAATTATTGGAACTTAAACTTAGGAGTGGGAAGGTAATCAAACTTACTCCTGAACATCCTTTACTAACAGTAAAGGGATGGGTGAATGCAGAGAAGCTAAGTCTTGGAGCAAGAATTGCCACTCCTCGAAAACTCGATGCATTTGGCGAAGATTTAATGAAAGAGTGTGAAGTTAAGTTATTAGCATATTTAATTGCAGAAGGACATTTGGGGAATGGATTTGTATTATTTTCTAATCAGGACCAAAAGATTTGCACTGACTTTAATGTTTCAATAAAAGAATTTAGTGATGATTTGATAATTAAAGAGCACTCTCAAGATACTTATAGGGTAATAGAAAACAAAAAAAGGGACACTATAAAAGCTAAAAGGGATGATAAAGGGAAGTTTACAAAAGGAAGTAAGTTTAACCACAAATCTTCACTTAGAGAATGGTTAGAAAAATTAGACTTATATGGCAAGAGTTCTTTAACAAAGTTTTTTCCAGAAAATATCCTAAAATTACCAAAACACCAATTAAGTTTGTTTCTC
>Ga0233437_1001572_pt1 | contig 41013 bp, 34 predicted proteins | sample SI_122_August201_FD_182714 | JGI IMG/M metagenome (GOLD analysis project Ga0233437, IMG submission 182714) | Seawater microbial communities from Saanich Inlet, British Columbia, Canada - SI_122_August2016_200_MG | ecosystem: Environmental > Aquatic > Marine > Inlet | place: Canada: British... | reverse complement strand
GTTGTGGTTGTGTTTGTGGTTGTGGTTGTGGTTGTGGTTGTGGTTGTGGTTGTGGTTGTGGTTTCTTCGTGTAACAACTTGATAATCAGTTTTGGGTTTTAAATATAAATGTCCTATAATTAATATTATGTTAAATAGGAAATATTAAGGAAAAGGAGCTTATTCAGCTCCTTCCCTAATATTATTATTTAAGATCGTTAATCTTCTTTGTAACTTCTTCAAGCTTGTCATTCATTTGCTTGCGATAATATATTTCTTTCAAGGCAACCAATACATCACCATAATTACCATCAATCTCATGAGCCTTTTCATAATGTGGTAAAGCCTGATCAAAAAGCTTATCTCTTTTTTCAATTGCGGCTTTATATCCTTCTTCATCTGACAAAGGAATATTCATTGCCTCATTGTTTGCCTCAACACCCTGGTTAAAATAAATTGTTCCAAGATTGTAGTATGGATCAAAGAATTCAGGATTCAACTCAATTGCTTTAGTGTATCCAATTATCGCCTCATCCAGATTACTATCCTCAAAGGCAAGACCGTATACATTCCATAATGAGAAATTTTCAGGATCCTTTTCAACAGCTGGCCTGATGAATTCTGCAGCCTTATCCAATTCCTTTTCTCCCAGATAATGGTTGATTAACTGAATATATAAATATATACTGTTATCAGGGTAAGCAGCAATACCATCAGTATAAGTAGTTATTGCTTTAACTGTGTCACCTAGAGAAAGATACAGGCTAGCAATATAATGATAAACATCGCTACCACCATATTTCAACTCAACGGATTTTTCATAGTAGCTTAATGCTTTCTGGGTTAATCCTGCCTGATCAGCTGCAATGGCAGCATTAAAGAAGGCCCCTGTATCTACCTGATTAATATAAGGCAAGCGGCCAAGTTCCAGAACTGTCTCAAAAGATTCAAGTGATTCTTCAAACTTCTTTTGCTCATATTCCATAGAGCCTTTATTAAAGAACTCAGTACCAGCCACTGTCAATTTGAACAGTATGTCTTTTTCATAACGTTTTTTAACATCCAGATCCTTGGCTTTCACATATGATAAGAAAGCTTCCTTTAAGGGATTTGAATCCAGGTTTTTAAACTTTTCATCCTTTGTCTGGAATAACTTGTGGTAAACTAATCCCCTATAATACCACGTTTTCGCCTGACCTTGAGTCTTTGGATGCTGAGCAGCAAGATCAATAGCTTCTTTGGCTTTATCAAGTTCGTTGTATTCTGGTTTCATATAGTTCCAGGCACTCACAACTTTGTTGCTTTGCCCGAAAGCCATACCAAAAACAAGAAATAAACTTAGTGTTAATGCAATTTTCTTCATGATTAAGAAATTTATAGTTTTTCGTAACAGTCAAAATTAGTACAATAATAAAACTCAGTCAAATCCTTTACGAATTTATTTGCCGCAGGTGTCAACTTTCTGCTGGCTTTTCTGTACCAGATTCATGACTACCCTCTTCTGTTCCACCTTCAGGAGTAATATCACTCTCTTCATCACCATTACTGGCAACCTTTTCAACCGAAGCAATCCTATCTGAATCCTTCAGATTAATTAATCTTACTCCCTGAGTAGCTCTACCCATCGTACGCAAAGAACTAACGGCTAACCTGATTGTGATACCCGATCTGTTAATAATCATCAGGTCATCTTCATCAGTAACATTCAGAATGCCAATAAGTAATCCGGTTTTTTCTGTGATATTAAGAGTTTTAACCCCTTTACCACCCCGGTTGGTTACGCGGTATCCTTCTATACTGGATCTTTTTCCGTATCCATTCTCCGAGATAACCAGGATATCCTCTGATTCATTTTCAACACAAACCATGCCAACTACATAATCACCCTCATTTTCAATACGTACACCCCTTACTCCAGAGGCAGTTCGTCCGATGGGTCTAACAATTCCCTCATGGAAACGGATAGCCTTGCCTTTTCTGGTAGCAATAACAATTTCATGATTACCCGAAGTGAGAACAGCGTTGAGTAATTGGTCTCCATCCTTAATAGTTATCGCATTCACACCATTTAAACGAGGTCTGGAATAGGCCTCAAGAAGAGTTTTCTTGATAGTTCCTTTCTTCGTGGTTAATATGATATAGTTATTATTGATAAAATCTTCGTCTCCAAGATTCTTAACATTAATATAGGCTTTAACCTGATCATCCTGGGCAATATTGAGGAGATTCTGTATTGCCCTTCCTTTTGTTGCCTTGGCACCTTCAGGAATCTGATAGACCTTTAGCCAGAAACATTTACCAGACTCTGTAAAAAAGAGCATAGTGTTGTGCATCGTGGCAATGAACATGTGTTCTATAAAGTCTTCATCCCTGGTTGTACTTCCCCTGGCCCCCACTCCACCTCTTGCTTGTGTACGAAATTCAGTTAATGGAGTACGTTTCATATATCCGAGATGCGAAATAGTAATAACCATTTCTTCATCAGCATAAAAATCTTCAGGATTGAATTCTTCAGAAGCATAAACAATTTCGGTTCGCCTCTCGTCGCCATATTTTTCTTTAATCTCAAGTAACTCTTCCTGAATGATGTTCATCCGCATGTCATGGTTCTCCAGAATTTGCTTGAGATGATCAATCAATTTCATGAGTTCAGCATATTCCTCCCGGATTTTATCACGCTCTAAACCAGTAAGTTTCTGGAGACGTAAATCCAGGATAGCCCTTGCCTGCACTTCGGATAAATCAAAACTATCAATCAACCCAAGCCGGGCCTCTTCAGGTGACTTTGAATTCCTTATTAGTTTAATAATCGCATCCAGATTATCCAGAGCGATAAGTAAACCTTCAAGAATATGAGCACGTTTCTCAGCCTGAGCCAATTCATACCGTGTTCGTCTAATCACAACATCATGACGATGAGCGATAAATTTCTCAATCAAGTCCCTGAGATTCAGCATCATTGGTCTGCCGTCAACAAGGGCAATATTATTTACAGAGAATGATGTTTGCAATGCAGTCATCTTGTACAGCTTGTTCAGCACCACATTAGCTATAGCATCTTTCTTTAAGTCGTAAACAATACGCATTCCATTACGGTCTGACTCATCGTTTACATTTGAAATACCATCAATCCTTTTGTCATTTATCAATTCGGCAGTTTTCATGATCATTTCTGCCTTGTTGACCATATATGGAATCTCAGTGATTATTATTTTTTCTCTTCCGGATGCAGTCGTTTCCACATTAGCTACACCTCTCACCATAATTCTTCCACGACCCGTTTCAAATGCATCTTTTACCCCCTGATATCCATATATGATACCTCCTGTAGGGAAATCAGGAGCTTTAACATGCTCAAGAAGTCCATCCAAATCAATCTCGGGATTACTAATCATTGCAATAATTCCGTTGATAATCTCTGACAGATTATGAGGTGGCATATTGGTAGCCATCCCAACTGCAATTCCTGATGCACCATTGATCAGTAAATTTGGAATTCGAGTGGGTAAAACAGTTGGCTCTTTTAATGTATCGTCAAAGTTTAGCTGGAAGTCAACAGTATCCTTTTCTATATCAGCCATTGTTTCCTCAGCAAGCTTATGCATCTTCGCCTCGGTATAACGCATTGCAGCCGGACTATCACCATCAAGTGAACCAAAGTTTCCCTGCCCGTCAATCATAGGATACCTAAGCGACCAATGCTGGGCCATTCTTACCATAGTCATGTACACACTACTGTCACCATGAGGATGATACTTACCAAGTACTTCACCAACAATACGAGCTGATTTTTTATAACCTTTGCTTGAACTTACACCTAATTCGTGCATACCAAACAAAACCCGACGATGTACTGGCTTTAATCCATCTCTTACATCTGGTAAGGCCCTTGCCACAATAACCGACATTGAATAATCAATGTATGAAGACCTCATTTCTTCATCAATACTTATCCTTACTATATTTTCTCCTTCGATCATAAGTAGCTTATTATTAAATAAAAAAAACGGATATTTCTATCCGAAATCAAGTCGAGCAAAAGTACCACTTTTTTAAGTAAATATAAGTGATTGACTGAACTTCTTTCAAACATCACTTGTTAATAATTGGCTTGCTTTTTGTATTATTATAAAATGTTTTTGATTGTAACTTTACATACAGCCAGAATTGATTGATAACAAGCTAGTAAGAGTTTTTAATTGATACATGATTAACAGAATGAACTGCCATATGTGCAGACAAAAGGATATGAAGTTAAATTTGACAGACACACAAAAATAATATATGGATTCAAAATTCTCAAAAAGGATAAAGGATGTGCTGAGCTATAGCAGAGAGGAAGCAATCCGCTTGGGTAATGATTATATCGGAACCGAACATATTTTCCTGGGAATATTACGTGAAGGGGAAGGTATTGCTATCGATACCCTGGTAAATCTTGGTGTTAATCTGCCTGAGGTAAAACGTTTAATAGAAGGCAGGGTTAAACCAAATCAACCCGACTATAGTGAAGTCCCCGAGAATATTCCTTTATTAAAACCTGCTGAAAGAGCTTTGAAGCTTATTTATCTGGAAGCGAAGGCAGCTAACAGCACTCAAATTAATACAGGACACCTCTTATTGGCAATTCTGAAGGATGAAAATAGTTTAGTAACTCAGATTCTTGAGGATTTCAAAATTGATTATGTGCAGGTACGGCAGCAGATCGTACAGGATTTACCAGTTTCGAGGGGCGACTTTCATGAAGAAGATGACGAAGGTGATGAACCAATGGATACTCCGAAAGGACCATCAAAAGCCCATAAGTCAACGTCTGAAACCCCTGTACTTGACAATTTTGGGATTGATATTACCAAAGCTGCTGAGGAAGGTCGATTGGATCCAGTAGTCGGTCGCGGTCGTGAAATAGAACGTCTGGCCCAAATATTAAGTAGAAGAAAGAAAAATAACCCTGTTCTTATTGGAGAACCTGGAGTTGGTAAATCTGCTATTGCTGAGGGGCTTGCCTTACGGATTATTGAGCGTAAAGTGTCTCGGGTACTTTTCGGCAAAAGGGTGGTCGCTCTGGATATGGCATCAATTGTCGCGGGCACAAAATATCGAGGTCAGTTTGAGGAAAGAATGAAAGCTATTCTCAATGAATTAGCCAAAACGAGCAATGTTATTCTTTTCATTGATGAAATTCATACGATTGTTGGCGCAGGAGGTGCTACCGGCTCTCTCGATGCTGCCAATATGTTGAAACCAGCTCTTGCCCGTGGTGATATTCAATGTATTGGAGCAACTACATTAGATGAGTATCGGCAACATATTGAAAAAGATGGAGCCCTGGAGCGACGTTTCCAGAAAATTATGGTGGAGCCCACCTCTTCTGAAGAAACCCTGGAGATTCTTCATAACATTAAAGACAGATACGAAGAGCATCATAATGTTGAATATACTGATGATGCATTGAGTGCATGTGTTAGCTTGACTCAGAGGTATATGAGTGACAGACACCTCCCGGATAAAGCCATTGATGCATTGGATGAATCAGGATCCAGAGTACATATTTCAAATATTTCTGTCCCTGATAAGATTCTAAGAATTGAAAATGATATAGATGAGATAAAGCTGACTAAGATTGAGGCTGTTAAGAATCAGGATTTTGAAAAAGCAGCCAGGCATCGTGATCGTGAGAAGTCTTTGATGCTTGAGTTAGATCGTGAGAAGCAAACATGGGAAAAAAGCCTGATGCAAAATCGCGAAGAGGTGTCAGAAGCAAATGTAGAAGAAGTGGTTGCCATGATGACTGGTGTACCCGTTCAGCGAATTGCACAAGCTGAAGGAACCAGGCTACTAAATATGGGAGCTGATTTGGAGAAAAAAGTAATCGGACAGACTGATGCTATCCATAGGATTGTAAAATCAATTCAACGAAACAGAGCCGGTCTTAAAGATCCTAATAAACCAATCGGAACCTTTATTTTTCTGGGACCAACAGGAGTTGGAAAAACACAGCTCGCTAAAGTATTGGCCCAGGCTCTTTTTGATACTACTGAATCACTCATTCGTATAGATATGAGTGAATATATGGAAAAATTCTCTGTGAGTAGATTGGTAGGAGCCCCTCCCGGATATGTTGGATATGAAGAAGGCGGACAATTAACCGAGAAGGTTAGGCGTAAACCTTATTCTGTAGTTCTGTTAGATGAGATTGAAAAGGCTCATCCCGATATTTTTAACATACTTCTGCAGGTACTGGATGATGGACAATTAACCGATAGTTTAGGGAGAAAAGTCGATTTCAAAAATACTATTGTTATAATGACCTCGAATATTGGAACCAGACAACTGAAAGATTTTGGTCGAGGAGTTGGTTTTGCTTCCAAAACAAACGAGGAAACAGCAAACGATTACCAAAAGAGTATCATCCAAAAAGCATTGACAAAAGCCTTTGCTCCTGAATTTCTTAACAGGATCGATGATGTTATTATGTTTAATGCACTTACAAAGCCTGACCTGCACAAGATAATTGATATTGAGTTGGTTGGACTGCTTGATCGGATTGCTGGTCTTGGTTTTAAAACCCGGGTTTCAGCAGCTGCAAAAGATTTTCTGGCTGAAAGTGGTTATGATTTAAAATTTGGAGCAAGACCATTAAAACGGTCGATTCAAAAATACCTCGAAGATCCACTTGCTGAGGTTATTATTGCTAACGAGGCAAAAGAAGGTGACACTTTGTCAATTGGTTTCGACAAAAAAACACAGGAAATAAAAATCAATATTATAAAAGCAAAGAAAAATAAGTGATTTTAGGGCATTTTGATAAAAAAAGAAAGAAATTTCTTGGTGCTCTAAACTTTTTGGTATATCTTTTGTACTATAAGAAATGATGATACGATTCCCATAATCGTGATCATCAGCCCTGACAGAATCTTCTGTCAGTGGTTCTTTTTCATAGGTTTAGTTTTAGGTTTAGGTTTCTGTAAGACCCTCCTCCCAAGAGGGTCTTACTTTTTTGTATAAAGTATTGAAAAACAGCTTACTTAAGTTTGATAAGAAACAAGCCTCTATTTAAGAGAATATTCAAAAAAACCTGTGTCTTTCAGATCATTGAACAAGGCTTTCTCCTGGTCTGATGGTAATTGTTCTACTGGTAGTCTGGGAACACCACAATCGAGGCCCAGCATTCGCATAATTGCCTTCCCTGCCGAAATTCCACCGTATTTTGTATAGACCTGAATAACTCTCATCGAAATAATCTGTAGTCGGTTTGCTTCTTCCAAATCTCCTTTATCGAAAGCCTTGATTATGGAATAGTAAAGTTCGGGCATGAAATTATATGTACTCCCTACTCCACCCCTGGCACCCAAAGCCAAACCACAAATTAGTGTTTCATCGCGACCATATAGCACATCGAGCTGCCCTCCTGCTATTTGCCTGCATAATTGGAACTCCATTTCATCTTCATGAGTATATTTTATACCTGCCAGATTTGAGATTTTTGGTATTGCAAGCTCCAAAAAACGAATAACAGACAGATAATTTTGATTCAGCCCGGGAATATGATAATAGTAAAATGGAATTTCCTTGGCAGCCATAGCAATTTCAGCCATGTAATTCACAAGAACCTGCTCAGAAGCAGGTTTAAAATAGCTCGGACCAGTGGCTGCAATAGCAAAGGCTCCACAATCATATGCATGCCTGGCAAGTAAAGCCGACTCTTTAACAGAATTTGAACCCACATGAACAAATACTTTGAAGCCTTGCGGAGTAGAATTTGTCCATGCCTCAGCTATTTGCATTCTTTCTGTTAACATCAAAGAAGTACCCTCCCCGGTACTTCCGCAGATAAAAACGCCTTTTAATCCATTATTATGTAATCTTTCCAAGTATTGCGGAATTAGATCAACATTGATCGTCCCATCTTCATGTAGTGGAGTGTATGGAGCAGCTATCAAGCCTTGAGTTTTCTCTATATTCATTATCCATTTAATTTGTATGACAAATATAAGAACTCTCTTCATTCAATATCAAAGAATCATATGAAAATAAATTTGGAGGTTTAAGAATAGAATATTACTTTTGCCAAACCTTTTTAAGGAAGATTCAGTAGCTCAGTTGGTAGAGCACATCCCTTTTAAGGATGGGGTCCTGAGTTCGAGCCTCAGCTGAATCACAGAAACGAAACCTGTCAGAGATAATCCGGCAGGTTTTTTTTTGCTTTAAATTGTAATGATTACTCTACATTAGCGAAAAATTCTGCATGCTATTCATATTTCTTTGTGTACTGTTTTCCACATCGATACTAATTATATTTAAATCCGCAGGTAATCAGAATCTTCCAGCCTTACCAATCATTGTTATAAACTATTTTATAGCAGCAGCTCTGGGTTTTTTGCTGGCAGGTAAAGAAGTCTTTTCACAATCTTTTAATTATTCATGCTTGCCTTATGCGCTTCTGATAGGCTTACTCTTTTTTATCCTTTTTTTGATAGTTGCAAAAACTACAGAGATTTCTGGTATGACAATAACTTCAATTGCAAGCAAGATGTCGGTAGTTTTTCCTGTCCTGTTTAGCATCATAGTATACCATGAGAGTCTTGGTCTGATAAAATTAGTTGGAATTGTGCTGGCGCTTATTGCTCTGTTTACAACAGTCTACCAGCCTACCGGATTAAAAAACTCTCTACTTTACTGGTTATTACCTCTTACCTTGTTCATTGGTAATGGTTTCCTTGACAGTTTACTGAAATACACTCAGTTTGAATACCTGTCGGATACTAATATTTTCCTTTTCAATGGCTTTGTATTTGGTGGAGCTTTAATAATAGGGTTTTCCGTACTTATATTCCGTAAAAAGACATTGAGATATAAATTCAATGGCAAGTTGGTATTTATGGGCATTTTGCTGGGCTTAGTCAATTTTGGCTCTTTATGGGCAATGGTAAAAGCACTTAATAGCCATATTGACAGCTCTTTAGTTTTTATAATTAACAATACTGGTGTTGTTATTCTGGCTGCAATAGCAGGAATAAGCTTTTTCAAAGAGAGGCTGGGCATTTTGAAGCTCCTTGGGATTCTGTTAGCTTTGTTATCCATATTTTTACTGACAATGCAAGCCAATGGATCTTAAGCAGGATGAATATCTGACTATTGTAAAATCTTCAGAGGGATTATATAAAGAGAAAGGCAGTAAATTCATAGCACTTGCTTTTCCGGTTAAAACAGAAGAAGAGCTTAAAGCCATTCAGCTGAGATTAAGAAAGGAATACCATGATGCCAGACATCACTGTTATGCATATCGCATTGGAACCAGCAATATGGTATATAGGACGAATGATGATGGTGAACCATCAGGAACAGCTGGTAAGCCTATTTATGGTCAGATTCAATCATTTCAGCTAACAAATATTTTAGTAGTCGTAATTCGTTATTTCGGAGGAACTAAACTTGGAGTTCCCGGATTGATAAGAGCGTACAAAACAGCTACACAGGATGTCTTTCAGAATGCAGATATTAAACTGAAAACAATCAATAATATCATCTCTTTTGAATTTGAATATCCTGATTTAAATCAAGTTATGCGTATAATCAAGGAGGATAAACCAAGCATCCTGGAGCAAGTCTTTGAAATGCAATGCGTAATGAAACTAAGTATTCGTCAGTCATTGGCAGCCCAATTATCCGGCAGGTTAAATAAGATTAAATCACTTAATAATTTGATCTGTGAATAAATTCTCAAAACTAGCCTGCCTTGTTAATCGATAAACAAATTGTGTTGACTATTTTTGGACAAAACTAAATTATTTAGCCTTCATTATGAAAAACCGAAGTCTAGTATCTATCTCAGATTATTCTGCAAATGAGATCAGACAAATACTTGATCTTGCAGCAGATTTTGAAGACAATCCCAATCAGAGGTTATTAACGGGTAGTGTCATTGCATCTCTGTTTTTCGAGCCCTCGACCAGAACACGTCTTAGTTTTGAGTCAGCAATAAACAGATTAGGTGGCAGAGTGATTGGTTTCTCTGAGGCATCATCGTCAAGTGTATCAAAGGGAGAGACTCTGAAAGACACCATTTTAACAGTGTCAAATTATTCAGATCTCATTGTCATGAGGCACCCACTTGAAGGAAGCGCAAAATATGCAAGTGAAGTATCTCCTGTGCCAGTTGTTAACGCCGGCGATGGAGCCCACCAGCATCCTACTCAGACACTCCTTGATTTATATTCTATACAAAAAACGCAAGGCACGCTTGAAAATTTGAACATTTGCATGATTGGAGACTTGAAATATGGACGAACAGTTCATTCCCTCCTGATGGCTATGTCTCATTTTAATCCTGTGTTCAACTTCATTGCTCCTGATGAACTTAAGATGCCTGATGAATACAAGCTATTCCTGGATAACAAGGGAATAAAGTATTATGAACATACTGATATGGATGATAATCTTAATTATGCAGATATCACTTATATGACCAGGGTTCAAAGAGAGAGATTTGCTGACCCTGTAGAATATGAAAAGGTGAAAAATGTTTTTATCCTTCGGAATGAGATGCTGAATGAGACAAAAGATAATATGCGAATTCTACACCCCCTGCCCCGGGTAAATGAGATTAATATTGATGTTGATCCAAATCCAAAAGCCTATTATTTCACTCAGGCACTGAATGGAGTATATACCAGGATGGCAATTATTGCCAAGATTTTGGGTGTTAAGTAAAATTATTATCAAAGAATTAACAGCAACAATTATGGAATCAAAGAAAGAACTCAAAGTCAACGCCATAAAAGATGGAACTGTAATCGATCATATTCCCTCCCAAAGCCTTTTTCAGGTTATTACTATTTTGGGATTAGACAATACTAAAGATCAACTCACTTTCGGAACCAATTTGGAAAGCAAGCGTTTAGGCCGGAAGTCAATTATTAAAGTGGCCAACATCTTCTTTAAAGATGATGAAATAAATAAAATTGCTCTGGTTGCTCCTGATGCTAAACTGAACATCATCAGAGATTACCAGGTTGTTGAAAAAAAGGTTGTAAGTGTGCCTGATAATATTTTAGGTATTGCCAGATGTATGAATCCAAAATGCATTACGAATAATGAAGCTATGCTCACAAGATTTGAGGTTGTGCAAAATAAGCCGGTTGCACTTAAATGTGAGTATTGTGAGAAAATAACAGATTCTCAACATCTTGAAATTGTCTGAATATCTTAACTATTTTTAACTTCTTTACAAGATTACCTTTCTGTACTTTCGCTGTATAAACGTACAGCATGAAGGCTATCTATTTATTTATTACATTACTTTTCATAACTACCTGTATATCTGAGCAAACGAGCGCACAGGAAAGCAAAGACGAAGATACCGTTGCACAGTCACCTGATCGTGAAAAAGCCTTGAGAGTTTTTCTGGATTGTTACTATTGTGACTCGGATTTTATTAAAAGACAGCTCCCCTTTGTTAACTACGTACGCGATCGTCATGAAGCTCAGGTGCATATTCTTGTTACACGTCAATCTACTGGATCCGGAGGTCGGGAATATAAGATTATTATGCTCGGACAGGAAGAATTTGAAGGTATAGCTGATGAGCTTACCTATGTCTCCAGTCCTGATGAAACTTATGATATGACCCGACAGGGAAGAACCCGTATAATTGCAATGGGCCTGATGCAATTTGTCGCTAAAACACCAATGGCGAATATGGTTAATATTGGTTATAATGGAGACTATGATGAGGAACAGAAAGCAGAAATAGTTGAAGACAAGTGGAATAGTTGGGTTTTTGATATTGATTTATCAGGTGAATATCAGAGGGAAGAATCCAGAGTGAATCCTGAACTTGAAGCTGACTTCTCAATAGAAAAGATCACTCCTGACTGGAAGGTCGAGTTTGCTCCCAGTTATGACTATTATTCCAGTAAATATTTTTACGAGGATACGATCTATACTTCAAAGAGAAATCGTGCTTCTTTCAGACATTTACTTGTAAAGAGTTTGAACGACCATTGGTCAGCAGGAGGAAGAATATATGTAAGTTCTGATAGTTACCGAAATAGCCGTTTGGGATGGTCAATTTATCCGGCAGTAGAATACAATGTATATCCATATCAGGAATCCAGTCGTAAGCAACTGCGTTTTCAATACCGCATGGGGTATGGCTATACTTACTATGAGGAGTTGACTATCTATGATAAAATGGAGGAAGGATTATTCGGTCAACAATTGTCAATTGCATATGGAATCAGACAACCCTGGGGTTCGATTAATGCATCTTTGTCGGGTTTTACTTTCCTGCATGATCTCAGTAAGAATAATGTTCAGCTGCGTACCAGTGCCTATATTAGGATTTTAAAGGGCCTGTCTCTTAACTTGTCTTGCAGGGCAGCAATTATTCATGATCAGTTATCCCTGACCAAAGAAGGGGCAACTGCAGAAGAAGTTCTCCTGCGTCAGCAACAAATTGCTTCTCAGTATAACTATTCCTTCAAAGTGGGATTCAGTTATACATTTGGAAGTATATACAACAATGTGGTTAATCCCCGATTCGGAGATAGATAGTCTAGCGTAATCTCTCAACTGCCCTGAGCATTAGGTAATCACGCCGTATACCTCGCCATGCCAGGTAACTCAAAATAAGACTAATAATTGGCATGATGGAGAAGAATTGTGCTTGAATATCACCTCCGTGAAGATTGCGCCCCTGAATTAAATAAAAAATCCCCAAGCCGATCATGCCGAATGTTAGCACCATATTATAAATGGTTAAGCGCATTTGCAATACCCTTCTTTTATAAAGAAAGAGGCTAAGCAAAGTCAAAATCAGAATAATCGAGCATAAAGCTCTAAGTGGCCAGGCGTTTACAATAACCTTAGCTGAGTCATTAAGTGCAACAGTACCAATAAAAAGCGTAGCACCATCCTCATGTCCTCCAATCACCGCTAAAGGAAAAAAGTACAGTAGCACTATGGCTACTGCACTTATAATTAAAAAGACTGATTGAATTCTTTGAATCATAATCCAATGAATTTCAGAATATTATTAAACTGACTAGTTGCTACCGCCTAAAATCAATGGTAAACCATCTTTACCACTTCCGATAATAACTGTTTTTGAATTTGGAGATTCAGACAATTTCAAGGTTGCTTCTATACCACGCATCCTTAACAGGTTTGGTGTAAGAGAACTGTTGATAATTTTGTTAGCAGTTGCTTCACCTTCGGCGCCAATTCTTTTTCTTTCTGCCTCAGATTTCTCTCGGTCAAGTTTATATTGATAAGCCAAGGCTTCCTGTTCCTGAGTCAATTTGCTTTCAATTGCATCCTTAATTCCTTGTGGTAAATTAATAGACCTGATAAGTAAGGCTCGCATATTGATAAAATTACCTGTTAAAACAGCTTGAGTTTCAGTGATAATCGCTTGTTCAACCTCAGCACGTTTTGTAGAGTATATCTCTTCTGCGGTAAAACGCCCAGCCACCTGTCTGACTGAAGATCTGACTTCAGGTACGACTAATTGCTGGATATATCCTTTACCGAAAGTTTGATGCAAATAACCGATGTTTTCATAAATAGGATTGAATCGAACGGATATGTCAATGTTGATAGATAAACCATTCTTGTCAAGAATATCCATTGTTTCTTCGCTCTGCTGTTCTTTCACATTATAGATATGCATGTCATTCCAGGGAGCAATAATTAAAAAGCCAGGCTCATAAATATTTTCCAGATCGAGTCCTGAAGTAAATTTGCGAAAGATCACTCCGCGATCACCAGGCTGAATTGTCAGGAACATTTGCGAACCAAAAATTACAAGTACCAGAAGAATAACTCCACCGGCAACTAAAAAGGGGGTTAATTGTTTTTTCATGATGTTACATTAAATATTTACTAATTTGTATTCTAGCTGCAAATTTAACCAATTTTAATTGCTTCGCTTAGCCATTGCTTGTTAATATTGTATTTTTGATAGCTTTGTTTTATGTCTAAGAATACAGCTTATCAAGCATCGGAGTTAATTATTAATCCTGATTCGTCAATTTTTCATTTGCACATTAAGCCTGGAACACTGGCAGATACAATTATCCTGGTTGGTGATCCTCAGCGGGTTGACATGGTATCGAGCTTCTTTGATTCAATTGAATCAAAGACACATAACCGTGAATTTTATACTATTACCGGACAATTCAAGGGGATGCCGGTAACAGTATTGTCAACAGGTATTGGAACGGATAATATAGATATTGTGATGAATGAATTGGATGCAGTTGTCAATATTGACTTTGAAAGCCGTACTGATAACACTGAATTTAAGAAACTAAGACTTATTCGCATAGGAACTTCCGGAGCAATACAAGAAGATATAGATCCAGGCTCAGTAATACTGAGCAAATACGCAATTGGTTTCGATGGTTTATTAAACTTTTATAAAGAGAGGGATAATGTATGTGATAGCGGACTCGAAAAATTATTTGTCACCCAGGCAAATTGGTCTGATCGCCTCTCTGCCCCATATTGTATTGAAGTTTCCTCAGAGCTTGAAGCTATAATGCCAGCTGAGTATTATAGAGGTATTACTGCTTCAGCCAATGGGTTTTACGCTCCACAGGGAAGGGCTATCAGAGGAGATTTGGCATTTCCTGGGCTAATTGATCAAATGGCATCAATCTCTTACGATGGCTATCGCTTAAGCAATTTCGAAATGGAGTGTTCTGCACTATATGGTTTATCACGAATTCTTGGACATGAGGCTTTAACTGTTTGTGGTATAATAGCCAACAGGGTATCAAAAAATTTTATAGGTGATTATAAAACTATGATGCATACAATTATTGATACAGTACTTAATCGCTTACGGGATAATTATCATGCCTGATAAACTTAAACACTTGCTGAGCCTGCTTGACGATCCAGACGAAGAAATATATTTGCAGGTACGAAATGAGTTAATCCGATTCGGGCCTGAAATTCTGCCAGATCTTGAAAAGTACTGGGCTGTGGGAGAAAATTCATTATTCACTACCAGATTACATAACCTCATAGAAAATATAAGGTTCAATCTTTTGTATTCTGATTGGTTTTCATGGAGGCAACAAGCAGAACCTGATTTACTAAATGGTGCTGTTCTAATTGATCAAATAAGTGATCATAATGTATCTGAATCAACTCTTAGTGATAGCATTAAGCCTTTCATAAGTGAAACATGGCTAGAAATCAATGAACGTTTAACAGCTTTAGAGAAGATCAGGATTTTAAATTATGTTGTTTTTACAAAAAACCGTATTTCCCTGATTCAAAAGCTCCCACCCTTGTCTAAGAGCTACTTCCTGAGCAATCTTTTTAAATTCAAAACAGGGAATAGCTATACAATATCTATGCTATACCTGTTAATATGCAGAGAACTTAAATTACCTGTGTATGGTATTCTGTATGATGATCTTTTTCTGTTAGCCTATCTGGATACTGTAGTGCCTGTTTTAAAAGAGCCAAAAGACTTATCTACGATTCCGATACTGTTCTTCATCCATATAGAACATCAGGGGCAAATATTTGGCAAGCATCAATTCAAAGAACTGATTCATAATTATGAAACTAAGGATCAAGCTATACAGCCTGTGATAATCCCGGATCATATAGCCGTTAAGGCTGTTTTGAACGGTGTCTTGTTAGCTAGTAATAAGGAAAGAAAAGCAAAAAGAGTGAAAAGAATTAGAAAGATTCTCAGATTATGGGATGAATCATCGAACATGCCTGATGAATAGTATCTTGTGATCAGATAATCGACTTTCACTGTTTTTACATTCAAAAAGCTGCTAATTTCATAATCAGATTATTATTTTTTTTCTATTTTTGCAAACCCAATGGCGGATTAGTGCCTTGGCGGTGTGATTTTTGAATATAGAATGCCCAGATGGCGGAATTGGTAGACGCGCATGGTTGAGGGCCATGTGACCGTAATGGTCGTGCAAGTTCGATTCTTGTTCTGGGCACCAAAAAGAGTTCTAATAAAAGTATTGCATTAATTATGCCCGCCCAGATGGCGGAATTGGTAGACGCGCTAGTTTCAGGGACTAGTGGCCTTTTGGTCGTGCAGGTTCGATTCCTGTTCTGGGCACAAAAAAGTCAACTCGAGCTTGAGTTGACTTTTTTTGTTTTATTCAGAAACAGGATAGTTCAATAAGTCCTTATCTTTGCGTGTTTAAGTAAAATGAGTTATGATAAAAATTACTTTTCCTGACCAGTCGGTGAGAGAGTTCGATAAAGGAGTTACTGGTCATCAAATTGCAGAAAGTATTAGCCCTCGATTGGCTAAAGAAGTTATGTCAGTTACCGTAAATGATGATTTATGGGATTTGTCACAACCGATAATGATCGATTCAAGCGTGAAGCTCCATAAATGGGATGATACGGAAGGAAAACATGCATTCTGGCATTCTTCTGCTCACCTGATGGCCGAAGCTCTCGAGGCTATGTATCCAGGAGTAAAATTCGGAATAGGACCTGCAATAGAGAATGGATTTTATTATGATGTTGATGTTGGAGAACGAGTGCTGACAGATGCTGATCTACCTGATATTGAAATGAAAATGCTGGAATTGGCCAGACAGAAGAATAGCTATGAGTTTCAAAATATAACAAAAGCAAAAGCACTGGAGTATTTTGAAAATAAAAATGATGAATATAAGCTGGAACTCATTAATGATCTGGAAGATGGTACCATTTCATTTTACAAACAAGGAAATTTCACAGACCTATGTCGAGGACCACATCTGGCAGATACCAGTCCGATAAAGGCAATCAAAGTACTCAGCATAGCTGGCGCTTATTGGAGAGGTGACGAAACTCGCAAACAGCTCACAAGGATATACGGAATAAGCTTCCCAAAAAAGAAAATGCTTGATGAGTATCTCTTGATGCTGGAAGAAGCAAAAAAAAGAGATCATCGGAAAATCGGTAAAGAACTTGAATTATTCACATTTTCAAGAAAAGTTGGAAGCGGTCTGCCCCTATGGTTACCAAAAGGAGCTCAGCTAAGAGAAAGGCTGGAGCAATTCTTAAAAAAAGTACAGGAGAAATATGACTACCAACCTGTTATTACTCCGCATATTGGACATAAAGATTTATATGTAACCTCAGGACATTACGCGAAATATGGGAAAGATTCTTTTCAGCCAATAAATACTCCAGCTGAGGGGGAAGAGTTTCTACTCAAACCAATGAATTGTCCCCATCACTGTGAAATATACAATTCAAAACCACATTCTTATAAAGATTTACCTATAAGATATGCTGAATTTGGAACTGTATACCGATATGAGCAAAGCGGCGAATTACATGGATTAACACGAGTACGTGGTTTTACTCAGGATGATGCACACATTTTTTGCCGTCCTGATCAGCTGAAAGAAGAATTTGCAAAAGTTATCGATATTGTATTATATATATTCAAAGTCCTGGAATTCAAGGATTTTGTAACCCAGATATCTTTACGAGATCCTGATAATGAAGAAAAATATATTGGTTCAGATGATGTTTGGGAGAAAGCTGAGAAAGCGATAATTGAGGTGACTCAGGAGAAGGGAATGAAAACTGTTGTTGAAGTGGGAGAAGCTGCTTTTTATGGTCCGAAACTAGACTTCATTGTTAAGGATGCATTAGGCAGAAAGTGGCAGTTAGGTACGATCCAGGTCGACTATAATTTACCCGAAAGATTTGAACTCAACTACGTTGGCCAGGATAATCAAAAGCACCGTCCGGTAATGATTCATCGGGCTCCTTTTGGATCAATGGAACGCTTTGTTGCTGTTCTTATTGAACATACAGCCGGTAAGTTTCCACTATGGCTTACACCAGATCAGGCTATCATTCTGCCTATCAGTGAAAAATACAATAATTATGCGCAAAAAGTTTCAAATCTCCTAAATAATTCCGAAATTCGCACCCTCATTGATAAAAGGAATGAAAAGATCGGTAAAAAGATCAGGGATAATGAGTTAAGACGAATCCCATACTTACTGATCGTAGGGGAAAATGAAGTAAATGAGGATACAATCTCTGTCAGAAAGCAAGGAGAAGGAGTTATGGGGAATATGAAAGTGGATGATTTTGTGCAACTTATTGCTTCTGAGATTGAAAAATTGCTTACGAGTACAGATATTATAAAAACTAATCAGGAGGAATAAATTATAGCTTACCCAAGACGACATAACAGACGAGGTTATCGTCCAAAAGATGACCTGAAATATAAATTTCGCATTAACGATCGGATTTTTGCCCCTACTGTCAGAGTTGTTGGTGAGAATATTACTACATCAGATGTAATGACCCTTAAAGAGGCTCTTCTACTTGCCGATGAACAAGAACTTGATTTGGTGGAAATATCACCAAATGCTGATCCACCGGTATGTAAGGTAATTGACTACAACAAATTTCTGTATCAACAAAAGAAGAAGCAGAAAGAGTTAAAGTCAAAACAAACAAAAATAGTGGTAAAGGAGATTCGTTTTGGTCCTCAAACAGATGACCATGACTATAATTTCAAGCTTAAACATGCACAGAAGTTTCTACAGGAAGGTTCGAAAGTAAAAGCCTATGTGTTTTTCAAAGGTCGTTCCATCCTATTCAAAGAGCAGGGCGAAATACTGTTGTTGAGGTTTGCTCAGGATTTGGAAGAGGAAGGAAAAGTTGAGCAATTTCCTAAGCTTGAAGGGAAAAGAATGATTATTATTCTGTCCCCTAAGAAAAAGTAATAAGCACATTAAATAGATATATGTAATGCCTAAGATGAAAACGAAAGCCAGTGCAAAAAAACGTTTTGTAATTACTGGCTCGGGAAAAATCAAAAGAAAGCACGCGTACAAAAGTCACATTCTGACTAAAAAATCCAAAAAAAGGAAACGCAATCTACGTTATTTCACTACTGTGAATAAGGCAGATTTAAAGAATGTGAAATTGTTACTTGCAATGAAATAATTTTTCCTAAAGGTTTAACTGTTAATTAACCAGGACACAGTGCTAATGAAGTGTCAGTTTTTGACCGCCTGTTTCTAAAAAAAACAAAAAAATGCCAAGAAGTGTAAATGTAGTCGCAGCGAGAAGAAGAAGAAAAAAGATTCTCAAAGAAACCAAAGGATATTTTGGTGCTCGCAAAAATGTCTGGACGGTAGCTAAAAATGCTCATGAAAAAGCCTTGAGCTATGCATACCGTGACCGGAGAACAAAAAAACGTAATTTCCGTGGTTTATGGATTCAGAGAATCAATGCCGGATGTAGAGAACATGGAATGAGCTATTCAGTGTTTATGGGAAAACTTCATAAAAAAGGTATCGAGCTGAACAGGAAAGTTTTAGCTGACCTTGCAATGAATCACCCAAAAGCCTTTGCTGAAGTAGTCAAGAAAATAAAGACAGTCAAGTAGTAAATAATCTCTGACTTTATATATCGGGGAAGTTCCATGTGAGCTTCCCTTTTTTTATATATTTACAAGTATGAACATAAACTGATGAACCGAGCATGACAAAAGGAAAAAAGATTAACACATACGCGGATGATTGTTTTTGTTATGCGAGCTCCATCCGATAAATAGAAATAAATATTAACGGATGAACATCGCTTTGATAGGTTATGGGAAAATGGGTAGGACGATTGAAAAGGTTGCTGTATCAAGAGGTCACCATATTCAATCAATTAGTGATCCTACATTTAATGATAATCAAGAAAACATCAGCATTAATGGAGCTGATGTTGCGATTGAATTTACGAAACCGGCTTCAGCAATCATGAATTATTCAGCCTGTTTTAAAGCCGGTTTACCCGTAGTAAGCGGAACAACAGGCTGGCTGCATAACTGGTCTCAGCTTAAGGAAATGGTTGAATTGCATAATGCCGGATTTTTTTATGCATCAAATTTCAGTTTAGGGGTTAATATTCTACATAAAGTAAATGAAGTTCTGGCTAAGATAATGAATCACCAACCAGACTATAAAGTACATATTGAAGAAATTCATCATACTGAGAAAGAAGATGCTCCTAGCGGTACTGCTATTTCGCTTTCTCATGGTATTGAAAACATGCATAATTCTTATCATAGTTGGATTCTTGATAATCAGGGCTCAATAAATGAAATACCAATTTATGCAAAGCGTGAGAACAAAGTGCCTGGTACTCATACAATTCATTGGAAAAGCGATATTGATGAGATTATGATAAAGCATGAAGCTTATAGCAGGGCAGGTTTTGCAACTGGTGCTGTTCTCGCCGCTGAATTTATGATTGGTCGAAGAGGTATATTTTCTATGGATGAATTATTGGATATGAAACAAAGATAACAATGCTCTGGCTCTGGTTTATAAGTTATACTCTGATAGTACTGCTATCTGCCCTTGTGACAGGATGGATATGGTTATTATTGTTACTATTTATTGGCCTGGATGCTTTTGTTCTTCGAATTCTTAACTGGGAAAAATGGTTTGGGACGATTAATTTTAGAATTCCAATCATTCTGCAAGTAATTATTTGGCTTCTTCTAAATTTTCTAATTTTACGAACACTGGTTTTTGATAGTCATTCTACATTGACTACAGGAATGCAGCAAGAAGTAGTTCGTGGTGACAATGTTATCGTATCTAAAATACATTTTGGGCCCAGACTACCTATCACTCCCCTGAACTTGCCCTTTGCACATCATTATATTCCTTTCAGCAGATGTCGCCCTTCTTTTTCACAAAAGATTACTCTTGATTATCGTCGTTTAAATGGCTTAAAATCAATAAAACATGGCGATCTATTAAGTTTCAACTTTCCTCACGGAGATTCAGTGATTTGTGGTGTTGAAACAATGGATTATTATGCCTTGAAGCGATCAAAAGATGCTCAAGGGGAAAATGTAAGAACTGATTTTCTGCATTTCAGACCAGTTGATCGTAGAGAAATGGAGATTAGCCGTTGTGTAGGTTTACCTGGCGATACACTCCAGATACAGAATGGAATATTAATGGTAAACGGACAGCAACTATTTGTCACTGGTGAAAGATTTGACTATCTCATTGAACTGAATGATAAAGTATTGCCACGAAAATATCTCGAAAAATTAGGACTTGACCAAACAGATATAACAATTTTCCCAAATCTTGGCTATGCCCTACCCCTTTTCCCCGAGCAGATCCAAGATGTTCAGAACCGTCCGGAAGTAAAATCAGTTTCAGCTTATATTCAACCATCTGGTAAAGGAAATTATAATCTTTTTCCGAATGAAGCTTCAATAAGATGGAACAGGGATCAGTTTGGACCAGTAATTATTCCTAAAAAAAGTCAAACTGTGAATCTTACAAAAGAAAATCTCCCCTTTTATGAAAGAATAATACGCGTTTATGAAGAAAATGAACTCAGAATAGGTCCAAATGTAATAATGATCAATGACAGCCTGACTAATAAGTATAGTTTTAAACAGGATTATTATTTTGTCATGGGCGACAACCGGCATCATTCAAGAGATTCAAGGCATTGGGGTTTTCTGCCGGAGGATCATATCATAGGTAAACCGGTCTTTATTTGGCTATCTTTGCGCACTGATCCTGTAAACGGACGAAAAATTAATTGGAAACGTATTTTTTCAGTACTTAAATAATATCATATGAAGAATATTCCGAGAAAACAATTCATCAAATTCGGAATTGTAGCATTAATCTATTTACTATGGGTTATCTGGCTTGGAAACTTTTGGTGGCTTTTAGGCTTAGGATTGATTTTTGACATGTACCTTACCAGGAAGGTGAACTGGACTTTTTGGAAAAAAAGAGGCAAGAAAAACAATGCTATAGTTGAATGGTTGGATGCTCTGATTTTTGCCCTCGTTGCGGTTACTGCAATAAATATCTTTTTATTCCAGAATTTCAATATCCCTACCTCATCAATGGAGAAATCATTGCTGGTAGGAGATTATTTGTTTGTAAGTAAGGTTAGCTATGGGCCAAGACTACCTAATACTCCCCTTTCCTTTCCCTTAGTTCAGCATACATTACCACTGACTGATGATAAGAAGTCGTTTCTAACCTGGATTAAAAAAGACTATAAACGTCTTAAAGGTACCGGACAGATAGAGCGCAACAGTCCAATTGTGTTTAATTATCCTGAAGGAGATACTGTTTCAACAGTTATTCAGAGTAATGCCAGCTACTATTCTCTTGTTAAACAGGCTGGCAGTCGTGAACGGGTATGGAATGACGAGCAAACTTTCGGACGTATTGTATACCGCCCTGTGGATAAAAGGGAAAATTTCATTAAGCGATGTGTAGGTATTCCAGGTGATACTCTGGAAGTAATACATAATCAAGTCTTTGTTAACGGTAGCCAACAGATAATTATACCAAAGATTCAGTATAACTACAGGGTAGTTACAAATGGAACAAAGATCAACTCCAAGATTCTTGAAAGATTAAATGTTTCGAATAATGATTTACAAAGAGCTTTCAATAATGGAGTCTATCGCCTCCCTTTATATGATGAAAGTGCAGAAGAGCTTCGTAAATTGCCTAATGTTCATGAAGTGGTTAAAGAAGAAATTCAGGCAGGATTTTGGGATGGAAGCACCTTCCCTTTTTCTGATGACTACAAATGGAACCGGGATAATTACGGTCCGATTTGGATACCTGTTAAAGGAAGCACGGTTGACCTGAACATAAATAACCTCCCTCTTTATAATAGGATTATTGACGTGTATGAGGAAAATGATCTAAGAACAGAAGGCGATGACATTTATATTAATGATGAATTAGTTGGTTCTTATACTTTCAAGATGGATTACTATTGGATGATGGGTGACAACCGACACAATAGTGCTGATTCAAGATTCTGGGGATTTGTTCCGGAAGATCATATTGTTGGAAAGCCACTGTTTATCTACTTTTCACTGAATAAGGATAAAAAATTCCCTGGTAGTATCAGATGGAAAAGAATTCTGAAAAAAATCGAATAATCATTTTATGATCAGAACTATTATTAAGTGGGGGTTCTGGATATTACTGGCAGGATTTCTGCTAAGAGTTTTTGTATGTCAGGTTGAAAAGATTGACAGTTTCAAAATGTCTTCATCTGTTTTACCAGGCGACAGGGTAATAATCGGCAAACTTGCATCTGGATCACGTTTTCCCAGTTCAATCCTAGGCTTACCAGGTGCTGACAAAGCCTATTTGGATTGGTTCAGGATTCCGACATTTCGTTTTCCGGGTTTTCGAAAATTCAAAAATGATGATGTTGTAGCTTTCAACGATCCCCGATTAGCTGACAATCCGATAGATAGAAAAGCAATACTGATCAGCAGGATAGCCGGCTTGCCATCTGACACTTTAATTATCTGGAATAAAGATCTGTATATCAATAGAATACTTATTGATCCTCCTGATGCTTGCAGGCGTATATACAGAGTTGTTACGGATGGATCTGATATTCCGCTTGACTTTCTCAAAAAGCATAATGTGGAACGAGCCCTTAAAATTCCTGGGGTTCCTATGTGGGATATTCATTTAGATACAGTTGCCTATACTGATTTGAAGGACAAACCATTTGTCAATAATATTCGCAGCATGAAAATGTATCCCAATGATTCTTCCCTGGGTTATTGGCCATACTCAAGCCATCATATGTGGAATCGTGATCAGGTTGGTCCTTTAATTGTCCCTTATGCTGGCCAGGTTGTGGAGATAAATATTGGAAACATAGATCGTTTTAAAGACATTATTGAGATATATGAAAATAATGATCTTCGCATTGACTTTGCTGGAGTATATATCAATGGTTTACAGGTAGAAAGCTATACAATTAAGAAAGATTATTTCTTCCTTCTTGATGATAATCGTGATAATCCGGTTGACAGCAGGATAATTGGCTTCATTCCAAAAGATCATTTACTTGGCCAGGTTAAAAGAATTTTGTATTCAGGGAAATCAGATTTTGATTACTTGCCCTCCTTCAGACTAAAAAGGCTGCTCCGGAAGATTCAATAATATCTTTTATTATAATGTTGTTGTCAACTGCATTCTTTCCACCAATCCAATATTTTACTAAACTTTATGGTCAGAGTAAGATATCGCTTGAGGCTTGTGAGAATTATCAAAAACAAAGCTATAGGAACAGATGCTGTATTTATGGAGCTAATGGTGTTATTTGTTTAAATGTTCCAATATTAAAAGGTCGAAGTCCGGGTATGCTTGTTAAGGATGCACGAATAAGTTATGCAACTACTTGGCAAAAACAGCATTTGAAATCAATTGAATCCGCATATAAAAACTCTCCTTTTTTCGAGTTCTATATTGATGAGCTATACAGATTCTGGAATGAGAAATTTGAATTCTTGTTTGATCTGAACACCCAGGTAATGAATTGTCTTATAAAATTGATAGAACTACCAGAATTAGAGATTGTTGAAACCAAGCATTTTAAAGTTAACACGAGCAATGAAGACTTCAGGTTTTCGATACATCCTAAAGTTTCTTATACTGATGATGAAACCTTTACTGCCCGTGAATATCAACAGGTTTTTTCTGAACGATTTGGTTTCAAAGCTAACCTGAGTATTCTGGATCTGCTTTTTCTAAAAGGACCTGAGACTGATCTTTATCTTAAAACATGTAAGAAATAGAAAGACCCGCTTCTCAGCGGGTCTTTGGCACATAATAAAATTCCTATCTTATTTAAAATCTGAACGACAGTGAACCAACAAAACGTAATGAACTTGCGCTTAAGTCAGCCATAGTATTGCCATACAAATAGTATTCTTGCTCCCATGTTGTATTTACGACAGCAAAATCAAGCATATACCTGCTTGTTCTGAAACCAAGACCACCTGATATTGAAGAGTAAAACGATTTTTCATTTGCTTCACCACTAGAATACGGACTACCATATAAAGCATAACCTGCTCTTAGGTAAAGTGGTCCCATTACGAATTCGCCACCGGCCCTTATATTGCTTGTTGCTTTGTATCGATTGCTTACGGCTTGATTCTCGTCATAGAAGTCATAATCATCTCCACGAAGACGAGCACTTGAATAGTCAATATACTCATAATCTAAACTGAAGGATCCCATTTTACCTGCTTGTACAACAATGCTGCCAACAGCTTTAAAAGGAGTGGTTATCTGGTAATCAAACTCACCAGCAGCTTCATACTCATGTGTACCTTCTCCATCTGCAAGATCAGTTTCCATGGAGCTTGTAAAAACATCATTCAATCTAAAAAATGTTGGTGATTGAACTGATCCTCCAACTCTAATCCATTTCATTGGTCGGGCAATGAATCCAAACTGAGCATTATAGCCAGTTCCTTCTGTTGATAAATCATTTCTAAAAGAAAATCCATCGAAAAAATCAATTATATCATCAGGATCATATTCTGAATGAACCCATGTTTCTTCATACTCATATTTTTGAACACCCAATGAGCCTCCAACATACAACCTATCACTTAAATTGGCCCCAAGGTTAAAAATAAATTCACCCAAGTATCCTTTTGTGCTGATTGTACGTCTCTGTTGTTGTCCATAGCCTGAATTATCAAAATCAGAGTAATATACCCCTGCGATACTGTCATAATCAATTAACCAGGTTTCCCAGGCTAATTCATCAGTAAAAGGATCCCATGAATCATAAAGGTTTGCTGAATAAACAAATTCGTCAACCAGAGAATTATGATTGTTATTTCCCTGCATCACTATCCGTTGCCCATAATCTATGAGTTTGTTATATCCGAATGAAAAGGTCAGGCCTTTTATTCCATCTGAAGAAGATTCTTTTTGCTTTATTGGCATGACAAATCCAAAATGATCTATTCCCATTGAATACCTTGAATCTTTCAGCTGTTGATCAAGAAACAGTGCATTAGTTGTTGTGGTAGTGAATCCGGTAGTCAATCCGAACTGGCTTTGCTGAAACATTGCTGATGAGGCAGGATTGACAGATATTGCTCCGAAATCTGCTCCGAAAGCACCCATGGCACCACCCATAGACAGAGAACGGGCTGAACCGCCATGAAAGCTCTGAGATAACCTCAATGCATCCTGTTCATTTTGAGCTGATGCTAGCATGGTAAATCCCAGGGCAAAAATTGCAAGTATAATTTTTTTCATGATGCTTATTTTATTCGTTTGTAATTAAATAGTTATAGTTTGGGCATTACCGGCCTCATTCGAGACCGGTTTTTTATGCAATTGAATTATCTTCTTCCGCCACCGCTACGGCTCCCAGAACTGCTGGATCTTGATCCACTGCTACCAGATGATGAAGAGCGTGATGATGATCCACTGGAACGACTAACCGATCCTGAGCTACTGGAACCAGATGAACTGCTTCTGACAGAGCTACCTGAACTTCTTGTTGAAGAACCTGAAGAAGCCCTGTAGTTTGAACTTGATCCTGAGCTTCGGTATGATGAAGCTGAGTTACTCTTATATGATGAAGATCTTGTTGGATTACTTGTGGAGCTACGATATCCTGTTCTGGAAGAACTTCCCTGAGACTGATTGCTTCTTGATACGCTTGAACCTGAATTTCCAGATGTTTTTGGTCGTGTATAAGTTGTTCTTGAATTTGATGATGTGCTATTGTAGCGTGAGGTTCTTACAGGCGGACGAGCATATGAACTACCTGATTTAGCAGAAGTATAGCTACTGGATGAGGTTCTTGACCTGCTGGTCCGGTCAGTATCAGCAATCTTAGCAGTTGAATTATTTGAGGAATTAAGTCCGGTTCGTACAGAACTGCTTCTTCCGGCGTTTTTGTTATCTGCAACAACTCGATTACTACTGATATTTGAGGTATTTAAAGTTTTTTGACTACTACTATTGCTTCTTGGGCTGCTGATACTTCTTGCTGTTGCCAATTGATTTTTAGTCAAATTTCCACTTGCTCCCCCCCTTGGACCATCAGTTACCCAACTATTTCGGTGTCCATAGGTGTAGTTCTGATGATTCCGGAATGAATTCCAATTGTGTCCACCATAATTGTAACTATAATAGTTGCTGTAATATGGGTAGTAATAATCATATCCATAATTGTATGGTGAGTACCATGAACTGTAATACCTGCCTCTGTACCATGGGTTGTAGCCAAATCCGTATCCTCCATAGCTATAATAACTATACGGGCTATACCAATCATCCCAATAATATCCCGAGTCATAATAACCAAAACTGCTGTATGGTCGGTGGAATCTGTTAATTCTATCTGCATATCCCCAATCCTCTTCAGGCTCGTAATAATAATGGTTGTTCACAACTACATTACCTTCTTCGTCAATTAATTGTTCAGATAGCGAGTCTACAAGAACATATTCCCTTTCTCCTTCAACAGGCTCCATTTCTTGTACTTGCTCAACTTCTTCAATGTCAGCTTCTTCAGCAAATTGATTCGATTCTGATAAAACTCTTCTTTCCACGACAACAGCTTTATCTGAAGGACTAAAATAAGCATCATCAACATAAGATGAGCTAAGATAAAGTCCGGTACCGCAAGAACTGGTTAGGATTATTAAAGGCAGTAGTAATCTTGTAAAAGCAGTTTTCATAATGTATCCTCCAATTTGTTTTTAAATATAGGATATAATTTACGTAATTTGTATCCTCCATTTTGTAAAGTGGACAAATGCAAATACTATACCAAAAAGATTGAAATGGCGAAAGTTTTAACAACCCGTGCTGAAAACTATGCACAATGGTACAACGATTTAGTGATTAAAGCAGATCTTGCTGAGAACTCAGCTGTTCGAGGTTGCATGGTTATAAAGCCTTATGGTTATGCTATCTGGGAAAAGATGCAGGCTGAACTTGATAGAATGTTTAAGGAGACAGATCATGTTAATGCCTACTTCCCGCTTTTTATCCCAAAATCTTTTTTTAGTAAGGAAGCAAATCATGTGGAAGGATTTGCAAAAGAGTGCGCAGTCGTAACTCATTACAGGCTGAAGAATGATCCTGAGGGTAAAGGAGTAGTTGTTGATGAGACAGCAAAGCTTGAAGAAGAGTTAATAATACGACCAACCTCGGAGACAATTATTTGGAATACTTATAAAAACTGGATACAATCATATCGTGATTTACCACTATTAATCAATCAGTGGGCAAATGTAGTCAGGTGGGAAATGCGTACAAGACTTTTTCTCAGAACTACTGAGTTCTTATGGCAAGAGGGACATACTGCTCATGCTACCGAAAATGAAGCAGTTGAAGAGACTCTTAAAATATTGAATATCTACAGTGATTTTGCACAAGAATATTTAGGTGTTCCCGTAATTAAGGGCGTGAAAACAGAAAATGAAAAGTTTGCAGGGGCAATTGATACCTATTGTATTGAAGCTCTTATGCAGGATGGAAAAGCTTTACAGGCAGGCACATCTCATTTTCTGGGACAAAATTTCGCAAAAGCTTTTGATGTGAAATACGCTACAAAAGAAGGAAAAGAAGAGCATGTTTGGGCAACTTCATGGGGAGTGACCACAAGACTGATAGGAGCTCTGATTATGGCACATTCTGATGATAAAGGTTTAGTTTTGCCCCCCAAACTCGCACCTTTTCAGGTTGTTATCGTTCCTATTTATCGTAAGCCTGATGAATATGAAAGAACATGCAAACGTGCTCACGAAATCAAAAAAGAACTGAAGGCCCTGGGAATATCAGTTAAGGTAGATGACCGGGATACACATAAACCAGGTTGGAAATTTGCAGAATATGAATTAAAGGGAGTGCCGGTTCGCCTGGCTATCGGACCGCGAGACCTTGAGAATAACACAGTTGAAGTATCCAGAAGAGATAATTTGACAAAAGATTTTATTAGTCAGGATGGTATTGCTGCTTATCTTTCAGATTTGTTAGACGAGATACAAGAAAATATTTTCTCTAAGGCTTTGAAATTCAGAGATGAGAATATCAGGGAAGCTAACACCTGGGATGAGTTTCTGGAATTGCTTGATACAGGGGGGTTCATCTCAGCTCATTGGGATGGTACAGCTGAAACAGAGAAAGCTATTCAGGAACAAACAAAGGCAACCATTAGATGCATACCAATGGATGCGAAGCAAGAAAATGGTGTTTGTATAAAATCGGGTAAACCCTCAAATCAGCGGGTTCTATTTGCTAAAGCTTATTAAAACATGGAGAAACAAGATCAAAACAAATCAATCATTGAGACCTTAAGCACAAAGTCTCAAATAAAACAATTAGTATACGATAATACCCTAAGTGCTTTTCAAGTGCTTAACGAAGTATTGGCTGAAGTAACAGAATCTTCAAATACTGCTCTTAGTAAGCAAGATGAAAGACTGCATCTCCACTACTCTCAGAAAGGCAAATTCAATGCTGAGCTCAAAGTAGCAGGTGACATTTTAATATTTAATACTCATTCAAACGTTTTTCAGTTTGACCGTAGTCATGAGATCTGGAAAACCGCATATGTCAAAAAGAACGTTCTAGCCGGCTATTCCGGAATTATCAGTGTTTACAACTTTCTGGCTGATTCTTTTAAATATAATCGTATGGAAGATATGGGATATCTTATTGCCAGAATTTTTATCAATAAAGACAACTATTTTTTCGTTCAGGGAAAGCGACAATCCGGATTTAATTACACAACTCTTGGATCAAAGAAGCTTGATAAGAAAAGTGTTGAAGAGATTGTAAGGGCCTCAATACAATATTGTTTGGATTTTGATCTTCTGGTACCACCTTATGACAATGTTAAATTGGCAACGGTAAACCAAATACACCAAACTATTTCTGATGCCAAACTAAGAACTGGTAAAAGACTAGGATTTCAATTTCTTTCAGACGATATAGATAAATAATTACATATATTACCATAAATCATTCTGCTCATTATCATGAAAATAAAACATTTACTAATCAGCCTGCTATGCTTATCAGTGCTTTTTGCTTCCTGCAATCAGGAAACAGCAAAACCTGAAGAAGCAGTTAACCCAGTAATACAAGAAAAAGTGGATGCGTTTGCCCTATTCAAATTAACCACAGATCTTAGTTCATTAACTAAGAATGAAAAAAAGATGTTACCGATTCTTATTGAGGTAGCTGAAATAATGGAAGATCTGTATTGGAAAGAAGCTTTTGGAGATAAAGAACTGTTATTTAATGAGATAAATGATCCTGCTACCAGACAGTTTGCGAAGATTAACTTCGGTCCATGGGAAAGGTTGAAAGAAAACACCCCATTTATTGAAGCTTATGGTACTAAGCCACTGGGTGCTCAGTTTTATCCGGAAGATATGACAAAAGAAGAATTTGATGCATGGGATGATGAATCGAAGTCGAGCCTCTACACCATGATTCGCCGTGATCAGGATGGAAATCTTATGTCAATACCCTATCATGAATTTTTCAGTAAAGAAATTAAAAAAGCTGCCAAATTAATAAAGAAAGCAGCTACCCTTGCAGACGATCCAGGGCTCAAAAACTATTTAGAGCTAAGAGCTGAAGCCTTACTTACTGATGAATATCTTGATAGCGATATGGCCTGGATGGATATGAAAACCAATTCAATAGATTTCGTTGTTGGTCCGATAGAAAACTATGAAGATGCTTTGTATGGCTATAAAGCTGCCCATGAATCTTATGTGTTAATTAAAGATAAGGAATGGAGTCAAAAGCTTGATCGCTTTGCAGTTTTACTACCTGAACTGCAAAGATCATTACCTGTTCCTGATGAGTATAAACAAGAAATTCCAGGTAGTGACTCAGACCTGGGTGTATATGATGCAATTTTCTACGGAGGAGATTGTAATGCAGGAAGTAAAACTATTGCGATAAATCTTCCAAATGATGAGCGTGTACATATTGAAAAAGGATCACGCAAACTCCAGTTAAAGAATAGTATGCAGGCAAAGTTTGATATGATTCTTGCGCCAATCGCTAATGAACTTATTTCCAAAGACCAGCGCAAACATGTAAAATTTGATGCTTTCTTTGAAAATACTATGTTTCATGAAGTTGGTCACGGACTGGGTATCAAAAATACAATTAATGGAAAAGGAGCAGTTAGAACTGTTCTGAGCGACCAATATAGTGCCTTTGAAGAAGGTAAAGCTGATATTCTGGGCCTCTTCCTGGTGAGCAAACTTACTGAGATGGGTGAAATGGGAGAGAAAGATCTGATGGACAATTTTGTCACATTTATGGCCGGAATTTTCAGATCAGTTCGTTTTGGCGCTACCAGTTCTCATGGTAAAGCCAATATGGTGCGTTTTAATTATTTCGAGGAGGAAGGTGCTTTCTCTCGTGATGCTGAGACCGGTACCTATAGTGTGAATTTTGATGTGATGTATCAGGCAATGCTCGACTTGTCAAATATGATACTAATTGTTCAGGGTGATGGTGATTATGATGCAGCGAAAAAAATCCTCGACGATAAGGGATACATCCAGGATCAGCTTCAGGCTGACCTTGACAGGCTGAAAGAAAAAGGAATACCCAAAGACATTGCCTTTATTCAAGGTGAAGATGTTTTAGATTTGTAAAATAACTACAAGTAAAATTAAAAGGAAGGTTAGCTCAACCTTCCTTTTTTTGAAATGTTCTACCTCTATGTTAAAAAAACTTTCTCTTCTATCCTTAATTCTAGTAATTGCTACTATCCAGTCACTTGGGGCTTATCTGAAAGATGTTCCACAAAGGCTAAAACAACCTGATAATTCAATACTTAACTGTTTAGCAACTGGTGATGAATATTACCACTGGTTGCACGATGAAAACAATTTTACCATTATCAAAGACCCAAACACAGGATATTTTGTATATGCCAGTCTGAGCAATTCAGAATTGCATCCAACACAGCTTATTCCAGGAAGAGATGATCCTGCACAAGCTGGTCTTGAACCAGGCTTGAATATCCCAGCCAGTAAAGTCAGGGAATACCAGAAAACAAAATTCCCTATTCCTAAATTGAAAGGATTCACAGGAACAAGCAACGTTGGTACACTGAATAACATAGTCATTTTCATTCGCTTCAACGATCAAGCTGAGTATACAAACCAAAAATCCTATTACGATAATTCTTTTAATGGCTCGAACCAGGTATCAATGATTGAATATTTCAAAGAAGTATCCGCTAATCAATTAACAATTAACACCTCATTTTACCCTCAAACCGGAGGCACTACAGTTGTTTCATTTGAGGATACTTTGCCCAGAACCTATTATCAACCATACGATGCAAGCACAAATACAAATGGTTATTCAGGTGATACAGAAAGAAGAGTAAGAGAACATACTTTACTTAAATATGCTACCGAATCATTAACTGCAAGTATTGAAGCGACCGGACTTGACTTTGATATGGATAATGATGGATACATTGATAATATCGCATATATAATTCAGGGAGCTACCGATGGTTGGGCAGAGCTTTTATGGCCGCATATGTGGGCTCTCTATGAGTTTGATGTTCGAATTAACGGAAATCGTGTCTGGTCATACAACTTTCAATTGTCAGATGCTTTTGGTGTGAGTGTTTTATGCCACGAAATGTTTCACAGCCTCGGAGCACCAGATTTATATCGCTATAACGATAAGGATATTACACCAGTTGGTGCCTGGGATTTGATGGCCTGGAACAGAACCCCACCCCAGCATATGGGGGCATACATGAAAATGAAATACGGTAAATGGTTTGATAATATTCCGGAGATAACAGCTGATGGAACATACTCCTTGGTACCCCTTTCAAGTAATCCATTTGCAGCCTACAAAATTGCCTCACCTAATTCAGGTTCAGAATTTTTCATTGTAGAATACAGAAAAGCAACCGGACGATTTGAGACAAGTGTACCTGGCACCGGATTAGTTGTTTATAGAATTAACAGTTCAAATAATGGAAATGCGAACGGACCACCTGATGAGGTATATGTTTATCGTCCGGATGGTACTCTTACTGTTGATGGCTCCTTGTCATCGGCACATTTTAATGCCGGTACCGGTCGAACAGAAATTAATGACGTAAGCAATCCTTCATCATTCTTATCTGATGGATCCTCGGGCGGTCTGAATATTAGCAATATTGGCTCAGCAGGTACAACAATTTCCTTTGATGTGAGTTTCTCCGTAGTAGGATTTAATCCACCTCTTAACCTGATTGCCACACCAGGTACTGATTTCATTGATCTTTCATGGAACCTGCCGGATGCAGGAGGTGCCACCTTAACCGGTTTTAGTTTTTTCAGAAACGGACAATTACTGGAAACTATTTATGATCCAACTGCAACAACTTACACCGATCCAGGTCTGACTCCTGGTATTTATCTTTATTATTTAACAGCGCACTATTCTAACCCCAGTGGTGAATCAGGATTTTCAAATGCTGCTTCAGCCGAAATTGTTGAGTATCTGCCTGATCTTATTGTTCAGGGCTTGTCTCTTAGCCAAAACATAATGGATGCTGGCTCCCAGCTTACAGTTGATGGAATGGTAGTAAATGATGGTAATCTTCTGGCTGGAACAAGTACATTGTCTTTCTATTTATCAAGTAGTTCAGAAATCACAGCTGGTGCAAGCGAGTTGCTAAGTATCGCAGTGAGTGAGCTCGCAATAGGTGAACAAGAGGATTTCTCTGAATCCTTTCAGATCCCATCTGATTTAGAAACCGGGAACTATTACATCATTGTATTAAGCGACAGTGATTCTGTTATTGAGGAAACAAATGAAACAAATAATGCCAGCTTCAGAATGATTGGAGTAAGAGCAGCCTTTGCTGACCTGTCGGTTACTTCTCTTAGTGCTGTACCCCGCTTGCTTTCTCCAGGTGCCTCTGTCGTAATTGGAGCAAGCTGGAGTAATATTGGTAATCGCGAGTCAGATATATTTACATATTCGCTTGTAATTTCATCTGATCGTGAATATGATGGAACTGATATACTTGCTGTTTCTGATCTGTCTCCAGTTTTGGCTCCCGGTCAGCAACACAGTATACAGGAAAGTTATACTGTACCTCTTGATCTACAAAGTGGTGAGTATTACTTTGTAATTGTACTGGATCAGCATGATGAAATTCCTGAGTCTAATGAGAGTAATAATGATGATTACCTCAGCTTTCAAGTATCCGGATATAATATAGCTCTACAAAACTTAATTCTAAATCCCGAAGCAATTAAAGATGGACAGGTTTTGGATGTTGATTTAAATGTGAGGAATCTTGGAAATCTGCAAGTAGGTAGTTTTGATCTGCATTTTGCTTTTAGCCAGAATAACACAATTAGTCCGGCAACAGTACTTAAAACAATCAATATGTCTTCTCTTGCAGGAGGGGCAAATATCCTGATCAGTGAGTCTTTGACAATACCTGAGGGAAGTGCCGAGGGAATGTATTTCATACAGGTTTATACTGATGATGATTTAATCGATGATCCCGATCAGTCTGATAATTTTATTTTTAGACAGATAAGTGTTTTTAACCTTCCTGATCTTCAAATAGAAGTTAGCAGCAGCCTCAATAGTTATAAGCCATATGAACCATTGTTATTGTCGCTCGATTTAACAAATCCGGAAACTGGAGACGCCATTGACTTTGATGTTCAGGTGGTTTTATCTGTGGATCAAACTGCAGATCTTGAAGATTTGATCATTGGGGAATATCAGAATCTTTCCTTAGAATCAAAACAAAGTCAGAATATAAGTCTTAGCTATCAGTTTGAGGAGAATACTCAACCAGGAGACTACTATGTAATAGGGATGGTTGATGTTCAGAACATTATACCTGAGAGTGATGAATCGAACAATCAGGCATTTTGGTCTTTTGAAGTACTGGATATTTCATCACTTGATCAAACTGATTTGGTAAATTTATGGACCATGTATCCAAATCCTGTTAGTAGCAGCCTTCATCTGAATTATATGGGTACAGATCACGGTGATGGACTGTTGAGCATCCATTCAATGACCGGTCAGTTAGTTATGGAACAATCCTTATCTTTAAACAAAGAATCAGGTATAGAATTATCTCTCGACTATCTTCCTGAAGGAATGTATTTTATTAGAATTTTGACTGCAAACCAAAACTGGCAAAAGAGAATAGTTGTAATAGATTAATCAGATGGGCGAAAATTTTAAAGCCTTACAAGTAATTGAAAATGAAAGTGGGGAGTTCAATCGTCGGGTAATTCAGCGAGATATCTCTGACCTGCCGGATAATGATGTATTGATCAGGGTGAAATACTCAGGTCTGAATTACAAAGATGCATTGTCGGCCTCTGGACATAAAGGAGTTACCCGAAATTACCCGCATACTCCGGGAATTGATGCCGCGGGAATTATTGAAAGCTCCACCGATTCAAGATTTCAGAAAGGCGATCAGGTGCTGGTAAGCTCCTATGATCTGGGTATGAATACTGATGGTGGTTTTGGCACTTATATATCTGTTCCCGGGGACTGGGTTATTCCCCTGCCGGATAAAATGACCCTTCGTGAAAGTATGATATTTGGAACTGCCGGACTAACAGCTGCTCAAGGCTTGCATAGCATGATTCATAATGGCCAAAAGCCTGATATGGGCAAACTTCTTGTTACTGGTGCCAGGGGGGCAGTTGGCGGATTTGCCATAATGATTGCAGCTAAGCTTGGATTTGATGTTGTGGCCGGAGTTTCTCAGATGCATGATGATACTGAAAAACTATTGAATCTTGGAGCTTGTGAAGTCGTAGATTCATCACTTACAAATGACAAAAGTAGCAGGCCTTTACTTCGTCCTGCATGGGCAGGAGCATTTGATGTTATCGGAGGCAATACTTTAGCAACAATTCTTAAATCAGTAAGTTATGGTGGTAATGTAGTTACAGTTGGAAATATCGAAAGCCATGAATTAAAAACTACCGTTTTCCCTTTTATACTGAATGGCATCAATTTATTGGGAGTTGGAACCCAGGATACTCCTATGTCATTGCGTACTCAACTTTGGAACTTACTGGCAGATGATTGGAAGCCAGATAATATGAACGACATACTTACTGAAATTGGCTTTGATGAACTTGATCAATATCTGAGTATCATGATTACAAAAAAAAGTCGAGGACGGATCTTGTTAAATCTTGACAGTTAATTGTCTGATCATGATTCAAGAATTTACCTCCCGGATAAAAAGCGATCAGTTGATTAATCGAAATGATAAAGTACTGATAGCTGTAAGTGGTGGGCTTGACTCAATGGTTTTAGCTGACATCCTGATTCGTATGGGGTATGATTGCGGAATTGCTCATTGCAATTTTGGCTTGCGTGGAGAAGAATCTGATGAGGATGAGAACTTCGTCAGAAAATGGACATCAGGTAAAAAAATAGACTTCTTTCATTCAAAATTCAAAACTGCAGAGTATTCTAAGGAGAAAGGCATTTCTATTCAAATGGCAGCCCGGGAATTGCGTTATGAGTGGTTTGAGAGTATTCGCAATAAAGAAGATTATAATCTTATAGCTCTTGCTCACCATGCTGATGATGTTGTAGAAACATTCCATCTGAACCTTTCTCGTGGCACTGGAATTAAAGGATTGACAGGTATCGCAGCAAAAACTGCTTCAATTGTTCGTCCATTACTTTGGGCCTCGCGAAAACAAATCCATGTATATGCAAAGGAGAATGGTATTTCTTATCGTGAGGACTCCAGCAATAAAAAAACCGATTACTCCAGAAACCGTATCAGGCTAAATATCATTCCTGAGTTTCATAAAATAAATCCCTCTTACTCAGCAACTCTGTTATCCGACATCCAGCATATCCGGCAGGCAAATAATATTCTTGAAGAACAGTTTGCAAAGTGGGAGAAAGATGTTGTGGACGATTGCAATGAGGATGTCAGGCTATCAATTGAAGCTATTGGCCGATATATTGAACCCTCTTGGTTTCTTTTTCGTTTTTTACATCCTTTTGGTTTCAACTCAAAGCAGGTAAAATCAATTCTTGTTAGCCTGCAGTCTCCATCCGGCAGGAAATTCCATTCCCCTACCCACTCATTGGTCAAAGACAGGGAGAATTTGTTTTTGATAAGGATAAATACTGATGAGGAAACTGGCTTTTATTACATAGAGAAGAATCAGGATAGATTGGAAGAACCCTTGCTAATACAATTGAAACACTTCTCTGCTTCTGATTATAAAATTCCTCTTTCACCAGATATAGCTAGTTTGGATAGTGAAAAACTTCAATATCCTTTATTCTTGAGAAGATGGCGCCCGGGAGACTTCTTTTTTCCTTTTGGAATGGATAAAGCCAAAAAACTTAGTGATTATTTCATTGACGAGAAAATTCCGGTACACCTTAAGAATAAGATTTGGTTATTATGCTCTGGAGAAGATATTATCTGGATAATCGGACATCGCATTGATAATCGATACAGCCTGAATGCCAGAACAAAAACAATTCTTCAACTAGAAGTGTGGCTTTAGTGTTAATTTTTGTTATCAGAGTCAAAATTGCTTGATTAGCTGCTTTTTTATTAAGCTTTAGTTTGCTTTTTTTGTAATCCTGAAAAAATTAAAAACTAAAAGTTTCACCATGGACATAATTGTTGAGAATCTGACCAAAATGTATGGTTCACAACACGCGGTGGATAATATTTCTTTTAGGGTGAATACAGGTGAAGTACTTGGTTTTCTGGGCCCAAACGGGGCAGGTAAAACTACCACAATGAAAGCTATCACTTCATTTCTTACCCCTACAAAAGGAAATATCCGCGTGGGTGATTTCTCTGTTGAAGAACAGCCTGAACAGGTCAAAAAACAAATTGGTTATTTGCCTGAGCATAATCCTCTGTATGAAGAAATGCCGGTGCTTGATTATTTGAGATTTGTTGCAGACTTGCAAGGAATTGCCAAGAATAAGATCAAAGATCGTTTGCTTGAGATGGTTCGTGTTTGCGGACTCGAGGGGGAAAAGCACAAGAAAATCAATGAATTATCAAAAGGATATAAGCAGCGTGTAGGTCTTGCACAGGCTTTGATTCACGACCCTGATGTATTGATTCTTGATGAGCCTACTTCTGGTTTAGACCCAAATCAGATTGTTGAAATCCGTGAATTAATTAAAACGATAGGCAGGGAGAAAACTGTTATTTTAAGTTCTCATATTCTTGCTGAAGTTGAAGCAACCTGTGATCGAATACTGATCATAAATAAAGGGGCAATTGTTGCTGATGGAAGTGCGCAAGAACTGAGAAAGCAGGCCCATGGTCAGGAGATTTTAATGTTGTCAATTGAAGACGGTGAGAAAGATGCTGTTTATAAAGCTCTTAAAGCTGTTGAATCGGTTGAGTTGGTTGACAAACTAGATGATCCTCTTCGTTTTGAGATTCAGAGTAAGGCTAATACAACATCACGGCGAGCTATTTTCAATCTCTGTGTTGAGAACTCCTGGACACTTACTGAATTAACTCCGGTTGAAACCAAACTGGAGGATATTTTCCATCAATTAACTAAGTAGTAACAAACCGTATTAAAGATATTACCATGAGAGAAATATGGATATTGGCAAGAAGGGAATTGAGAAGCTTTTTCAATTCGCTGATAGCTTATATATTACTGGTGGCTTTCCTCGGTTTCAGTGGATTTTTCACCTGGATCAGTGGTGCTGACATTTTTATGGTCGGTCAGGCCAGCCTTCAATCATTTTTTGGCATAGCTTATTGGACATTGTTCTTTTTTATTCCGGGACTTACCATGGGACAGCTTGCTGAGGAAAACCGTTCAGGAACTATTGAGCTCCTGTTAACAAAACCGATATCAGACTGGCAAGTGATAATAGGTAAATTTTTATCAACCTGGATTCTGATCGCAATTGCTCTGGCATTTACTATTCCTTATTATATAACAGTCTCGACCCTTGGTCCGATTGACCATGGTGCTGTTTGGGCTGGTTATCTTGCTCTTTTACTGATGTCAGCCTCCTATATTGCCATTGGTTTGTTTGCAAGTAGCATCTCAAATAACCAGATTGTTGGTTTCTTACTGGCTTTGTTGATTGGAATATTCTTCCATATCATCTTTAATATTTTGTCGGCCAGTTTCACTGGTTTACTCGGAAATATTATGCATTACCTAAGCCTGAGCACTCATTTTGAGTCCATCTCCAGAGGAGTCATCGACACTAAAGACCTTATATATTTCTTTAGTTTGATTGCTCTTGGTCTGGCTGCTGCAGAATTTGTCATAACACGGAGGCGGACCTAATCTGAAAACTGAGAAATTATGAAAAGAACAACAACATATATATTTATTGTAGTGGGCGTTCTCATTCTGGTTAATTTACTGTCAGATAGCTTTTTCCTTCGCCTTGACCTGACCTCAGATAACCGATACACCTTGAGTGATGCCACTAAGAATATCGTTAGAAATCTTGAAGAGCCAGTAACTGTTACTGCTTACTTCAGTGAAGATGTTCCTACTCAGATGAACCAAACCAAACGTGACTTTAAAGAAATGCTGATCGAATACAGTAATCTTTCAAAAGGCATGGTTGTTTTTGAGTTTATTGATCCAAGTTCGAGTGAAGTAACTGAACAGGAGGCTATGTCAGCCGGTATTCAACCTGTTATTGCCACTGTTCGCGAAAAGGATCAGGCTAAACAACAGAAGGTTTACCTGGGAGCTGTTATATCTATGGGTGAACAAACTGAAGTTATTCCATTTATGCAGCCCGGTGTTGCCATGGAATATGCCTTGTCTTCAACCATAAAGAAGATATCTGTTATGAATAAACCTGTTATCGGCCTGCTTCAGGGTCATGGTGAACCTCCTGTCGGAGCTTACGCCCAGGCACTTAGTTCACTTAGTATTTTGTATCATGTAGAGCCTGTTACTCTTACTGATACTGTGAATTCTCTTGAAAAATATCAGACTCTGGCCCTTGTAGCACCAAAAGATACATTTCCGGCAAGCCATTTGGCTCAGTTAGATCGTTTTCTTGGTCGGGGTGGAAGCATATTTCTTGGTATCAACCGCGTGGATGGAGATCTGAATACAGCAAGAGGAAACTCAGTCAGTACCGGTTTGGAAACCTGGCTGACTTCAAAAGGTCTGATTATTGAAAATAATTTCGTGATTGATTCACGTTGTGCTAAAATATCAGTACGTCAACAGCAAGGTGTTTTTACTTATACCACACAGGTTCCTTTCTATTATATCCCAATGATCTCTGGCTTTGCTGATCATCCTGTTACAAGTGGACTTGAAAATGTTATTCTTCCATTTGTAAGTAATATGAATTATACTGGTGATACAACAAAAACTTTCACTCCGCTGCTCTGGACATCTGAGAAAGCTGGTACTCAACCTTCACCGGTTATTTTTGATGTTAGTCGTCCATGGACTGATGGTGATTTTCCACTTGAGAATCTAACTGTTGGTGGTTTGTTAGCTGGTAAATTGGTAGGTAATACTTTCTCGCAAATGATTGTTATTGCTGATGGTGACTTCCCGGTAAATGGCGAAGGTCAGCAAGCTCGTCAGCAAGGCGAGGATAATATAAGCCTGATGGTAAACTCTATCGATTACCTGTCGGATGATACAGGTCTCATTGAACTTCGAACCAAAGGAATTACTTCCCGACCACTTGATGAAATAGAAGATGGGAAAAAAGCTTTCCTGAAATATTTAAATCTGCTTCTACCCATCTTGCTGATAATTATCTACGGAGTATTCAGAATGCAATTCAACAGGAATCTTAGAATTAAACGTATGGAGGAAGGATATGTATAAAAGAAAAAGAACAAGTAAAGTACTTTACTTATTATTCGTAGTTCTTCTGACTGCAGTTGTAATTAACAAAATATCTCAATCAAAGAAGGGTGAAACAAATTTCAAGTCAGAACTGATGGAATTCGCTGCTGAAGATGTGGTTTCTTTAGATCTTCATACTCAAGCTAATAACTTTAAGCCTTTCAGTATTGTAAACAATGATGGAGATTGGACTATTCAGGATGGTGATAAGGAATATCCTGCTGATTCTGATATGATTAGTAACATGATCTTTGAATTATCAGCTTTGCAGGCTGTTCAGAAAGTAGCGGCAAAAA
>Ga0233437_1001555_pt1 | contig 41414 bp, 70 predicted proteins | sample SI_122_August201_FD_182714 | JGI IMG/M metagenome (GOLD analysis project Ga0233437, IMG submission 182714) | Seawater microbial communities from Saanich Inlet, British Columbia, Canada - SI_122_August2016_200_MG | ecosystem: Environmental > Aquatic > Marine > Inlet | place: Canada: British... | reverse complement strand
ATTGATTAATTGAGGTTTAAAAATGGCTAGATTGGCTTATATCAGAACGACGATCAACGGAGTAACCCGCGTAAAAATGGCGGGGCATTCTTTTAGTTTGGATCAGTTCGCGGAATTCTTTCCGGATGAATATTTTAAAATGAGAAACGCGGGATTTCCTGGGGTTCATCCAGGTCAAAGCGTTTTGATTAAAAAAGCGATTTATCAAATTGATAGAGGTTGAAAAATGGAAGGATATGAGATTTATATTTGGAGCAGACAAATAGGATTAGTTTATTCGCCTGATGACGGCGGATACTATTGGGAGGAAACGTTTGGGGATTGGTTACAATCCAAATTATTTAAAACGAAAGAGGAAGCAGTTAACGCGGATGAAAGCGAAATGGAGTGGAGGAAATAAAAAATGGATAATCCATCACCATCAAAAAGTTTTTTGCAACGAATGGCTTTGGGGGCGTTGTTTTCAAGTTTGTTTGGAGGTCAGGAACAAGCGGCGCAAAAAGCATCTTCGAATCGTTACCGTCCTGGTTATTTCAGCTCATCCGCTTCCGGGACCCCAAAAAAACGGAAGAGTCGGGAAAAAAAGAAGTTTCATCGGCAATTGAAAAAGAAAAGGAGGAATTGAGATATGAAAATTGAATTAAAATCAATCGAGTTAAGAAATTTTAAAGGGATCATCAAAGAGAAAATCAAGTTTTCGAAAGATACGAAAATTTATTTGGAAAATGAAGGGGGGAAAACCACAATTTTTGATTCATTTATGTGGTTGTTGTTCGGAAAGGATTCATTGGGACAGGCGGATTTCGAAATTAAAACGATTTGTACGGAAAGAAATCAAAAGCATTTCCCGGATTATGAAGTTGGGAACCCGATTCATAATTTGGAGCATTCGGTTGAAGCGGTTTTATTGGTTGACGGCGCGGAATCCAGGTTTAAAAAAGTCTATAAAGAAAAATGGACTAAAAGACGGGGCGCGGCGAAAAAGGAATTTACGGGACACGAAACGGATCATTTTATTGATGAGGTTCCTTTGCCGAAAAAGAATTATACCAAAATGATTTCGGAATTAATCGACGAAAACGTTTTTCGGATGTTGACGGATGTTAGGGAATTCAATTCGATTCATTGGGAAAAGCGGCGGGAAATATTGTTAAAAATCGCGGGGGATTTTGACGAGTCGGAAATTGAAGGGTTCGAATTGGTTGCGGAAATCCTGGGGGCGCGAAAAATTGAAGAATTAAAAAAGATTGTCGCGGGGAAACAGAAAGCGATTAATAAAGAATTGAATTCTATTCCGATCAAGATTGAAGAGGCTAACGGATTTATTATCGAAGTTGAGGAAAGCGATATTGATTTTATCAATTCCAGGGTCCGGGATTTTGAATCCAAAAAGGGATATCTTGATAATGAAATTACTGTTTTAAAATCAGATTCAGGAATGATTGAAAAGCGGAAACAGATTGCTAAAATTGAAAATGAAATCCTGGAAAAGAAAAATGATTTCGAAAGGGTCCGGTTGGAAGAGCGGGAATCGTTTCATTTGAAACTTTCGGATCTGAGGGAAGAGGAATCGATTTACCAAACGGAAATTAAGAATTTTGTTGATAATATGGAAATCGGCTCCAATGAATTAAAGGCGAATGAAAAACGGTTGGAGCATATCCGGGAATTATGGCGGAAGATTGCGAATCAAAATGTTGAAATTGATATTGAAAAAACTTGTCCTACTTGTAGTCAAGATTTACCGGGATGGAGAATCGAGGAAGCGGAAGAAAATTTAAAATTAAAAAAAGCGGAAGAGTTGGAGAAATTCGCGGAAAAGGGCCGCGAGATTAAAAAGAATATCGATTTTATTAAATCGGGAATCCCGGAAGATGATTCGATGAAGAGAGAAAGCGAATCAAAATTGGTTGAGGTTTCAAAAGTAATCGCGGGAGTTGTTAAGGAATTGGCGGAAAACGGGGCGCGGATCGTTGACGTAAAGGAATTAGAATACGCGAAAGCGGCTCTTTGGGAAACGTTGGATAATGATCAGGGGGCGGATACTTTGAAACTTGATGGAGAATTAAAAACGGTTGTCGAGTCTATCCAGGCGGATAAAAAATTGATTCTGGATATTGAAAAAAATGTTGAATATCGGGAAAGAATTTCGCAGTTGGAAAATGATGAAAAAAACCTTTCCTTGGAATATGCGAAAAACGAAAAGGATTTGGATTTGATTGATAAATTCGTTGTTTCAAAGGTTGTATTTATTGAGGATATTATTAACGAACGTTTCAAGATTGCGCGTTTCGGGATGTTTCATCAACAGATCAATGAGGGGGTTAAAGAAACGTGTGAAACGTTGAAGGATGGAGTACCTTACCGGAGCGTTAACAACGCGGGCCGGATTCAGGTTGGAGTTGATATCATCAATACTTTGCAGGAATTTTATGAATTTTCCGCGCCGATTTGGATTGATAATCGGGAATCGGTTACGGATCTGCCGGCGGTTGATGCTCAAATTATTTCATTGTACGTTTCTGAAAATGATAAAAAAATGAGGGTTGAAAATGGAAATTGAAAGGCACGAAAAGGCGGATAATGTTGTTAAAAAAATCCAGGCGGTTGAAAAAGAAATTGCTTCGTTGAAAGGTTCGAAATCATACCCGGCTATTTTTGTTGGAACGAACGGAAACGGGGCGACTTTTAGGGATGAGCGGAAAGAAATGTTTTATCAAATGGCCCTTTCTTTATTGAAGGGGGATCTTGAAAAATTGAAAGAAATTTATAAAGAGGTTTAAAAATGAATGAAGTAGCGAAAAGAGAAAAAACAATTTCTGAGCGGTTTACGGAAGCGGTTGCGCGGGAATTTTCATCGGTTAGCGGGGAAATGGTTCAATTCTCCCCTAACCAAAAGCGATTGGCTCAACATTTGTTTGTCAAAGCGGATGCGGCGTTGAAGGATTTGGAGAAAAAAAGAATTTCAGATAATAAAATGAATCTTGCTCCTTATGTTTGGAAAAATATCAATATGCAAAAGATGAGCACCGACGCGATCCATAGAATTGAAATCGGATTGGATGCGTTGATACCCAACCATTTATCAATGATTCCTTATTGGAATAAGCGGTTGGAAAAGTATGATTTGGATTTGCAGATTGGGTACGCGGGGAAAGATTATTACCGGCGGAAAATGGCGTTTGATGAACCGATTGACATGATTTATGAATTGGTATTTTCGAATGATATTTTTGAACCTATTAAAAAGGGTTCCGGGGTCCAGGTTGAATCGTATAAATTTGAGATCCCGAAACCTTTTGATCGGGGTCCGGTTGTCGGGGGATTTGGGTATATCGTTTATAAGGATCAAACGAAAAACAAATTGATAATTGTTACTGAAACGGATTTTGTTAAATCGATGGGTGAAGCGAAATCGAAAACGTTTTGGAATAAACATCCGGAAGCGATGAGATATAAAACAATCGTTAATCGAACGACGGACAAATTGTTGATTGATCCAGAAAAAACGAGCGTTTCATTTTTCGAAGTCGAACACGCGGAATATGAAAACGGTGAAACGGCGGAACCTGATTTTGCGGATCAGATAATTGATATTGATCCGAAAGAAGTAAAAGAAGTTGAATCGGAAAAAGAAGAGGTTGAAGAGATCCCGGAAGAAAAAGCGGAAGAAAATGCGGAACCGATCGACGATATTCAAAGAGAATTGGAGCCGGATTTTTAAAATGAACCAAAAAGAACGGAAAGAATATGATAAAGCGTATTATGAAGAGAATAAGGAAAAAATACTTATTAGAGGGAAAAAATATCGCGAAAATAATAAGGAAAAAAGGAAAGAATATCGCGAAGAGAATAAGGAAAAAATAAAAGAGTATCGCGAAAATAATAAGGAAAAAAGGAAAGAATATCGCGAAGAGAATAAGGAAAAAATACTTATTAGAGGGAAAGAGTATCGCGAAAAGAACAAGGAAAAAATAAAAGAATATGATAAAGCGTATTATGAAAATAATAAGGAAAAAAGGAAAGAATATGATAAAGCGCGCTATGAAAAGAACAAGGAAAAAATACGCAATAAAGATTATTATATAAAAAGACTTTTAATCGGTAATTCCGATTTAAAGGCGGATGATATACCCCCGGAATTATTTGAATTAAAAAAAATGCTTTTAACATTAAAACGGGAATTAAAAAATGGGGACTAAAACAATATCAGAATTGAGAAAAATTCTTTCGGAAGAGATTGACGGGCTAAGAAATGGGAATACTACCCCGGCGAATGTGAATGCGATTACTAATGCAACCGGGAAAATCCTATCTTCTGTCAAACTTGAAATTGAATATAATAAAATGATTGGGAAAAAACCCGAAATTGATTTTTTGGATCAACAAAAAAAGTTGCCGGATAAAAAGAAAAATGATTGAAATTAAAACTTTTGAATCCGGAAGCGCGGGGAATCTGTATTTAATCCGGAATGAATCTAAAAGGTTCCTGGTTGAAGCGGGTTTACCTATTCGGAAGATTAGAAAATATCTTGATTTCAATATGGATCTGGACGCTTGTTTTTTGAGCCATTCGCATTTGGATCATGCGAAATCGGCTAAGGAAATCATGAAAGCGGGGATTGATTTATATTGTTCTGATGGTACGGCGGAGGCGTTGGGGTTGTCCGGGCATCGTTTGAAGTTACCGCCCTGGAAAACCTCATTTGAAAAAAATGGTTTCAATTTGTTTTCATTCTTTACGAATCATGATACTCCGGGCGCGATGGGATTCATAATTGATTTAGAAGATGATCGGATTTTATTCGCGACGGATACGGGTTCCTTGCCTTTCCGGATTCCTCAATTAACCCATATTATGATCGAGGCGAATTATAGTGAAAGGGAAATGACGGATTCAGATCCGTATTTGCTCGATAGGGTCCGAAAAACTCATATGTCAATTCAAAACGTTGTTGATTTTTTAGATCAAAATGATTTATCAATGGTTCGAGAGATCCATTTAATCCATTTATCTAAAAGAAACGCGAACCCTGAATATTTTAAAAAGGTAATAAAGCGGCGATATGGATTGCCTGTAATTATAGGATAATATGAAGCAAATTAAAAAGTTAAAACCTGTTTATGATAAAAACGGGACCTATCGTTGTGTTGGCCTTTTTTTGTGCGATTTGTGCGGGAAGGAAGTAATAAGGAAAACTGATCAAGCTAAAAGGCAAAATTCATGCGGTTGCAATAAAAACAATTATAATGGTGGTTCGAAGTCGCGCATTTACAATACTTGGGTATCTATGGTTGATAGATGCAATAATAAATTTTCAAAATATTATAGATACTACGGCGGGCGGGGAATAATAATTTGCGATGATTGGTTTAATTCTTTCTTGATTTTTAGGGAATGGGCGTTTGCAAATGGATATTCTGATAAATTAGTGATCGATAGAATTGACGTTGACGGGAATTATGAACCTTTAAATTGTAGATTTGTCAGCTATGGACAAAGCGGGAGAAATAAAAGAAACGTGATAATGAGTTGGCCAAAGGTGAATATTATACGAGGGTTATATTCGTCGGGTGTCATAACCCTTGCAAAATTGGCTGATATATTTGAAACATCTGAATCAAATATTTCTTTCATTGTTAATTTTAAGCGTTGGAAATCATGAAATTTTTCTATTTTAAAAAGGATTCCGGGTTATCACCATATGACGATGAAGCGCGGGAAGGATTCAAAAAATTTACTCCTGGGGATGTTTTATCGATTGAGGTTAAAAGGGTCCGGAATTACAACCACCATAAAACGATGTTTCGGTTGATTAATTTGGTTCTGGAAAATACGGATAGATTTTCGAATAAAACTCAGGTATTGGATTATCTAAAATTTAAGGTTGGAGAATATACAACCAGGATTATTGATCAAACGGTTATCACTGAATTAAATTCGATATCGTTTGATAGTATGGACCAGGATCATTTTAACGTTTTTTTTTCGGATTCAATCAATGTTATTTTAACTGATTTGCTCCCAGGTAACACGCGGGAGGAAATTGTAAACGAAGTTTTGAGACATGGATAAATGGTGTACAAACCGAAATTTGGAAAACCGGGAGAAAAAGAGAAAAAGACGCGAAAACGCCCTACAAATGAAAAACGGCGTTTGGCCCTTACGAAGAGTCGAAGAAAGAAAGTTTTTGGAAAATATAAGAACCGTTGCTCATATTGTGGGGCGGAAATGGAGTTTTCAAACTTCCAAATCGACCATTTAATTCCGTTAGCGAAATTTTCAAATAAATCCGACGGTGAATTTTGGGAAAATTTAATGCCGAGTTGTTGGCGGTGTAATTCTTATAAAAGCGCGAATTCGTTGGAAGTATTCAGACGGCGGTTGATGGAAATCCAGGAAAGGATTCAAAGAGATTATTTGGTAAAAGTCGCTATTGATTTTGGGGTTGTCAATTTTACGCCTTTCGATGGTGTTTTCTATTTCGAAAAGGTCAAATCTAAAAAGGGTTTAGAAAATGGGCGGAAAAGGAAGCGGGTTGTTTAAAAGATTGCGGGCGGATTTTCACGTTAGGAATCCTAAGATATTAAAAAGCCCTTTGATGGTTAAGGAAATAATTTTTAATTCTGTCGATTTCTCAAAAGGCGAAGAGCATTTATTAAAAAAAGGATTGGAAGAGGTTTTGGAGGATTTGGTTTTTGAAATTCATTTTGACAATAGAAATTTTATTGTTGAGGGAAAGGTAAAAATTTAAGGGGGTAGAATGTTACACCGCGAATATGTGGTTGATAACGGGGGATGCCCGATAAAGTTGTTTGAGCTAAAATGCGATAAGTGTGGGGATATTATGCACTGTTCATGGCCGCGGGTTGATAACGAAAATAAGAATTATTGTGGAGACTGTGCTTTTAAACTAGGCATCATTAATGGATTCCAATATTGCAGTGATTTTTTGTATTTCGCTGGGGATGCCGCATATTTTGCGGAAGTGGTAAACGGGGAAATCCGAAATTATTCTAAGCGGGAATATAAATCAAAATTAAAAAGAGAAAAGAGAGGAAAAGTAGGGAAAAGAAATAGTCCAGAATATAAAAATTTCAGAAAAATAGTTTTTGAAAGGGATGATTATACTTGCCAGAATTGCAACGAAAGAGGGGGAACTTTAAACGCTCACCATATAAAATCTTACAAATTTAATAAGAGCCTAAGGGTTGATGTTGATAACGGTATTACCCTTTGCATTGAATGTCATAAAAAGGAACATCGGGGGATGAATGGCGGAAAAGAAAAAAGAGCTGTTTGTTCCTCTTGATATAAATTTAACAAAATTTTTGCCTAAATATGAATCGCGAGCTTATACAAAATTAGAAGCAATGTATTCGGTTTCGATTGATTATTTTAAGAATAACCCCGTTTCTTGTGCGGGATATTCAAGGCTCTGGAAATGGTCGAGAAAAAAAGTAAATAAATTTATGAATGATATCGGGGTTGAAATATTTTACGAGTCATCCACTAAAGAAAAGCAAAATCAAAGAGGACAGATCAGGGTACAGATTGGGGACAGATCAGGAACAGATAAGGAGCAGATGAGGTTTATTAATCTCAGGAACTTAGAGGTAACAGGGGACAGATCAGGAACAGATAAGGAGCAGATAGGGGACAGATCGGGTAACAATACTAATAAAAAGGAAATAATGAATAATAAAAAGGAAATAAAAAAGAGCTATTCAGAACCATTCGAAAGATTACGGAATGATTATCCAAATAAAGAGGGGTCAAAAGCCCAAGCGTTCAAAAATTACGAAACGTCAAAAAAGAAATTAAAATTAACAGATGAGCAGATTTATAAAGCGGCGATGAATAGCGCGAAAAAACAAAAATTAGAATCAAAGGGCGGGGAGGTTTATTATTATCGGTTGTCGAATGTCCTGGGGGAGAAATATCGAAACGATTTACCAGATTTGTTAAATTATGTAATTCCGGAAGGGAACGGATCAACGAAACGACCTAGGATTGTTGATCCGAAAGAAAACGAATTTCGTTACCCTTCCAATTTTGATCCAAACGGACCTTCAATAAATGAGAAATTCGATGGTTACGACTTCGATTCAAAAAATTAAGGAATGTTTCCCGGATTCTGATAGTTTCGTTGGTAAGAAGTTGGAGGAATCCAGGGAAAGAATAAAAACAGGGTTGGTAGATTTAAAACCGGCGGGATTTTCTGAGGATCAAAAAGGGCGGATGTTTGTAAATGTCGATAGAGTCCAGGCGGATGTTGAAAAGGATTTTGCGGAGGATGAATTAAAACGGCATGGTAACAACCCCAATAAGCGGTTGGATGAATGCGAATTTCCAACGGATAGGAAAGATCGAGAATTTATTTTAAATCACGATTTCGGGCCGCATTTAACTTTTGTCCTTCAAAATATCAAGAAAAATTGGGTTTATATCTATGGTGATCCTGGTAGGGGGAAAACATCTTTAGCGGTTCGATCCGTTTGGGAAATGATAAAGAATAATCCAGCGGCGAAAGCATCCTTTTTATCGGTTGGGAAATGGACGGATTCGTTGATGGTTGGTAAACCGAAATATCTGGATATTAATAAAATGCGGGAAATCGTTGTAATTGACGATTTTGATAAATTCGGAAAGGAAAAGGATTTCCAGATCCGGCAATTAATGCTTTTGGTTGAAAGATTAAAGGAAAGGCATTTGGTTATTATTACGGCGAATCATTCAAGGGAAGAGATTTTAAAAACCAATCAAGAAAGTTTGGATTTGGAAGTTTTATTGGATCGGATCAGGGGAAAATCAATTGATATGCCTAGATTTACGGGAGAATCGAAAAGATGAAAATCAGGGAATGTTATGATTGCGGCAGAAAGGTAAATGGATTAAAAAAAATTATTGGCATAAAAGACCACTACCCGTCGAATTATGAAAATTACGATAAATGGATTCGTTCTTTTTTGTCTTATAACCCAGGAATGGCTGAAAGATATAATAATTTGAAAGACCGATTGGGTAAGCTACTTTGTCACAGTTGTCGAAATTTCATAGCTGATTGGTGCCAGGGGCGACCCACCGCGACTTTAATTTTAGAGGGCGGAGTTATCCATTTTTTTCGCAGTAAATTAGAAAGAGAGTATTGGCCCGAAGAAAAAAGTACAAAGGAACAGGTGATTAATTAAAATTAAAAAGGGAAAATGACTAAAATTGAATGGACGGATCAAACTTGGAACCCGTCGACAGGATGCGAGAAAATAAGCGCGGGGTGTTTGAATTGTTACGCTGAAAAAATGGCAAAAAGATTAAAAGGCATGGGACAAAAAAAATATAAGCGCGGGTTTTTACCTGATTATCATATTAAAGAATTATTGCGGGATTTTGGGAAAAAGCCTAAAAAAATCTTTGTGAATTCAATGGGGGATTTATTTCATAAGTTTATACCGGATCATTTTATTTATAGAGTGATAAGAGTTATCGAGCGGAACCCGCAACATATTTTCCAGATATTAACGAAACGTCCGGAAAGGGTTTCCCGGATTCAATGGCCGAAAAATGTTTGGTTTGGGGTTACGGTTGAGAATAGAGAGGAAAGAAAACGGATTAATGATCTTCGCCGGATCCCCTGTAAAACTAAATTTATTTCGTTTGAACCTTTGCTTGAAGATATCGGAATAGTTGATTTATCCGGAATCGATTGGGTAATTGTTGGAGCGGAAACGGGTCCGGGTGCTAGAAATATGGAAATGGATTGGGCCCGGGGTTTATTCGAAACTTGTTGGGCGCAGGATAATATTCCATTTTTTTTCAAAAAAGTCAGTAAAGGCGATATTTGCCCGGAAGATTTAAAAATTCGGGAGTTTCCAGGGGGATCAAATGCCTAGAAATATGAGTTTCATGTTAACAACGGAGCAGGTTAGAAATAAAACGAAAACGGTAACCCGTCGGTTGGGATGGTGGAATTTAAAAGCGGGGGATATTGTCAACGCTTGCGTTAAGTGCATGGGATTGAAGAAAGGGGAAAAAGTTGAAAAAATTTGTCAGATCCGGATTAAAAACGTAAGAAAAGAGCGAATCAATCAAATAACCGAAGAGGATTTAATCAATGAAGGATTTCCGGATTGGAATCGATATCAATTTATTAAAATGTTTCTTGATTCGCATAAATGCAAAACGGGGGTGGTTACTCCTGTCAATCGAATCGAATTCGAATATTTGTGATAAAACCTTTATTATAACCACAACTTGGTAAAATATGTGGATAATACCCAAAAATCACCCACAGTTCTCTCACTTTGTACAGGATACGGAGGAGTCGAACTTGGTCTTGAAAGAATATTTGGAGAAATCACCGTCATCGCTAATGTGGAGATCGAAGCCTTCGCAGTTGCGAACCTGGTTAACAAGATGGAAACGGGGAGATTGGCTCCATCACCTATCTGGACGGATATTAAAACCTTTGATGCAAGACCGTTTCAAGGATGCGTTGACATCCTCACTGGAGGCTATCCGTGTCAGCCGTTTTCAGCGGCAGGGAAAAGGGCAGGAAAGTCAGACCCCAGACACCTCTGGCCCTATATTAGAACAATTATCATGGATTGCAGACCCGGACAAGTTTTTCTCGAGAATGTCGAAGGACATCTTAGCCTTGGGATCAGCGAAGTCCTCTCCGATCTGGAAGAAATGGGTTACGAAGTTAAGGCAGGAATATTCTCAGCGGTTGAAGTTGGCGCACCTCACCAGAGAAAAAGAGTCTTTATCCTGGCAGACTCCGATCAGTCAAGATTCAAAACACTCTGGGACAAACAAGTCAAAGAACGGGGAGAGAATGTTGCTGGTGAATCAGGTGAACTGGCCCACAATGCACATGGGGTCACACGAGAGAGGAGCATATTACGACAAGACAGGAAAGGGTCAGAGGTATCTATCAGACGTAGTTGTGAACTGGCCCACCCCGAATCAAAGAGATACGAGAAGAGGATGCAACCAGAGGCAACTAGCAACGGAGGTAGATGGCCCTCAAGACCAGGAGAAGAGCAGTACGAATGGGAAGAACCCAGAGTCGTGGCTAACCCCACGGGCGGCGATCGTGGAGGAAAGTTACGAAACGTATTTGAAGAGGATGCGAGCAAGCCCGGACCCGAAAAACAACACGAAAACAAAGCCGGGGAATATATCCCAGCAGGCAGGCGGCAAACTGAACCCGGATTGGGTAGAGCAGTTAATGGGACTTCCAGTAGGGTGGACAGACTTAGACTACTGGGAAACGGAGTAGTACCGCAAACAGCAGAAAAAGCGTATCGAGTTTTAAGCAGTGAGTTGTAGTCATAAACTCGATTATAACCACATATTAGGAGGGAAATATGACTTTAGTAGAACAAATCCCGGAACCACCAGAAGATAGAAAAGCGTGTTACTATTGCGGAGAAATGCCGATTGCATGGGTAACAAAAAGAGTTTGTTTGGGGTGTGATGAAAAAATAATGGACGCACTTGAAAAACTGGATAAGATAAAAGATTGGTGCGGTGCCTATCCTCTGAAAGTATTCCCTGAACCTGATTTTAAGAAAGCAGCAAAGGTTCTCAAAGAAAACGGGATGACGATTGATGCTATTTCAGCTAGTAATATGCGCCATGTTCTTGAAGGAATTAAAAAGATAATTGAGTTGTAGTTATAATTTAACTTTTATTGAAAAAAGGAAAGAAAAAATGAGCGGAAGAGGTCGAAGCAAATATTCACCGGAACAAAAGTTGAAAGCGGTCCAGTTGATCGAATCCGGAAAAGTAAACGTTCCGGAAGTCGCGGAAACTTTGGGGATTCATCGGACGGCGGTTTATCGTTGGGTTGATTTATTCAAAGAAAAGGGACGGTTGGCTTTTTTCCCGGAAGAAAGAAAAATTTTAATCGCGAATGAGGTTTTGCATAATGATTCAATGGAAAAGGTCGAGGGGTTGTTGAAAGTCGGGAATAATTTCCTGGAACATATCGCGGCGTATTTGGACGCGGATTTACATTCCCGGTTGTTCGAAATTGATAAAAATCAGAAAAAGATTTTGAAGGTTCTAGAAGAGAAAGCGGAGTTTTCACCGCGCCCGGAATTTCCTGAAAAAGAGGTTGAATCGGATGAATTGGAAATTGAGGAATTGGAAACGGAATCAGGGATTTCCGAAATTTCTTCATTAATCGCGGATGATATTAACGGCGACGGGTAAAAATGGCGGAAAAAATATTTTGTTATGCGTTTTCGGTGTTTTTCGTTGTTTGGATTGTTGGGTGGGTTTCTGTTTATTTCAATCAAGCGAAAGTCAAAAAGGAAAATTTCATTTCCAGGGTGGAGCTCTTGGAATATCAAGTTAAAAAAATGCTACCTCGAGAGGTTATCGTTACCGCGTATTCATCGGAAGAGAATCAAACGGATTCAACGCCTTACGAAACGGCGTTTTTAAAGAAAACAAAACCTTGGATTATTGCGATCAGCCGGGATTTAGTCGCGGCGGGTTGGCTTCCTGGGGATCGGGTTTATTTATATCGAATCGAAAAAGGAAAATTTAAGGGGTTGGGCGTTTTTTTGATTGCGGATTTGATGCATGATAGGAAGAGGAACCAATTTGATATTTGGGTTAATTCCAGGGCGTTTGCTGAGAAAATCGGGCGTATGAAAAACGTGAAAGCTATTCTTTTGAAAATTTAAAGGAGGGTTTAAAAAATGGCGGATGCATTTACAATCAAATTAAAGGATCTGGTTAGAGTTACGAAAAAGCTATCCAGTGTTGAGGATATCGCGACCACCCGCGCGCTTAATGCGGTTGCGGGAAGAGGGAAAAGGCATATGGTTGATAAAATATCCCTTTTCTATAAAGGAATTCCAAAGGGTTCAATTTCTAAAAGGATTACTCTCACCAAAGCGACGCGGTTAAATAAGGTTTTAAGGTACGTCGGGAAATCAACGCGGACTAATTTGATTCAACCCAAAAAGTTGAAGGGCGGGGGAATTTCTCACAAATCAATTGGGAGGGGAGGACGGCGGGCGAAGATCACTGGACAGGTTGAAAGGGGAAGCACATCCGCTTTTTTGATTCGTGCGAAGAAAGGGCGGAGCAACGACGATATCCAATTGAGAGGCGGAACGGCGAAAATGGTTCCGGTTTTCGTTTCCAGTCCGTTCCGGAAATTCAAAAAATTGAAAGCGCGGAAGGTCACAACCATGAAGGGTTCCAGTGTTCGCCAAATGATGTTGAAAGTTGGAATCCAGCAAAAGGAAATGGAGCGGTTTATTTTGAATAATTTCCGCGATGAATATAAAAAGCAAATCAAGCGGGCGGCTTTTACGGGGTCCAGATGAAAAGATTAATTGAAGAGTTGAAAAAGATCGGGGAGCCGGTTGCGGCGGAGTATCTTGAAAAAGAAGTTTTACCGAAATACCCGGAGGATAAATTTAGCGATTATGAAGAGGTTTTGGATATTCTTTCAGATTGTATTATTTGGAGTGAGGCGCCGCAGGGGAATGCTTTTTGGAAGAATATTTACAATCAACTTGTTACGGGGTTGGATGAATGAAAATTGAAAAGGATCATCCGTTATTTTGGGACCCGAAAAAAAGGGTTGGCGATAATACGCGACCAAGCGAATTAATGCCGATCCGTTGGGATCAAATAGAGGATTCCGATTTGCTTTTAATTACGGATACCGAGAAAGGAAGAACTCAGGTTGTTTCTATGGGTGATATCAAACGATGGATTTTCGAAGAAATGAAAAGAGAATTTAATAAACCTATTCCAGCTAAAACTGTATTTTATTCATATTTAAAAAAGGAAAAGAAAAATGACTAATGAAGAAAATGAAAAGATTGAAGATCAAGGGCCGGTATTGATCCAGGCTAAAAACCAATACCAAGCGATTGTTTCAGGGTTGTTAATATCAAAAGGACTTTCTGAAAGTGCGATTGCGTATGATCTGAGCGAAGAAAGCGCGAGAGTAATTATTGAGCGAGAAAGCGGGGATACTTCCGTTAGAGATCATATGTTGTTGAGTTTCATCGCGGAAGCGGAGGCGGAAATTGTCAAGGAAAGTAAAGATTTGATTTTGGATAGGGCGCGAATGAATATCCAGGCGGAAATTGATTCAATCAAACGGTTGTTGAAATGATGTTATTCGCGGAAATAACGGCGAAGGAAGCGGAAAAAATAAACCCTTATCAAGTCGCGGATCTGGAAAAGACGTTGAAGAAAAAAGGGTTTAAAACTAAGGGGATATTCAGGCCCCGGTTAATTGGAAAAATATCATATTGGTTTGATTCGGTTAAGGGATCTCACCATTACATGCAGGAGGTTTAAAAATATGGGTGTCGATAATGAGGGTTTTTTCGATATAGCGACCTCAATTGAAGATGTTTGGGAGGAAATTAAAGAAGATTTACTAAATAATCAAAAGTTTTTGCCAATGCCATTAATATTTTGGCTTAATATGAGCGGAAAAATAATATCAACAACTGATATCGAAACGGGTGCAAGTCGGATTGTCTTGAATGAAAAAATGAAATTAGATTTTGAAATTCCAGGCGATTGCGATTTAAAAAAAGAAATATTTTTGCATATCGTATTCAGAGAGCGGCGGACCAAATTAGAAATAAATAATTCCCTAAAAGCGGGATTCTGCGAAATCGTTTGGACCCCTTCTGAAAAAACGAAAGGATTAGAGGTTTTTGCAACTTATATCGAATATACGCGGGGGGGGAATTAATGTTTCAAGTACCGAATCAATATAGAATCCGGACCCATAAACTTTTAGGAACTCCGGACAGCGCGGGAAATAATGGTTTATTCGTTTTCGGGTTCAAAGGATATCAAGTTAATTGCATCGCGAGCGACGGCGAAGGATGGGAACACGTTTCGGTCACGATTAATCGGAAGCGGACCCCGGATTGGGAAACAATGGGATTGGTTAAGGAAATATTTTGGGGGGAGGATTCAACGGTTATCCAGTACCATCCACCAAAAAAGGTTTACGTCAATTTTCATCCTTATTGTTTGCATCTATGGCGGCCGGTTGGGGTTTCTATTCCTTTGCCGCCTACTAAATTAATCGGGCCTATTTTATCGAATGCGGAAAGGGAGAAATTCGGATTTCCGATTATTGAGGAAATGCAGAAATCGAGGATAATTAAACCATGAAATCGATTGAAGAAAGAGCCAGGACGTTAACAATTAACGGATTTTATCAAACAAGTTCCCGGCTTCAAAAGTCAATTATTGAAGAGTTAGAAGAAACAGAAAAGAATATCCGGGCGGATTATGATGAAATTTTGAAGGAAACAAAAGAAGTTTCCAGGAAGTTTATAGATAAAGTTGAATCCGGAAGGGCCAGGAGTAAAGAAACATACCGGGAGTTGAAGGGGTTAATACTTTTAATTGAAGCATTGGAAAAGGTAAAGGAGGAATCAACCAAATGAACAGAAACCCTTATGATATCCTGGGAGTTTCAAAGGATGCGACGAAAGCGGAAATCAAGAAAGCGTACCATGATAAGGCTAAGTTATTTCATCCGGATAAGATAAGCCCGGAAGCGCGGAAGCATTTGAATGGATCAGAACAATTCAACGATCTAATCATTCAATTGAATATTGCGAAAGAAATCCTATTGAATAAAGAAAAGAGAAAGCTGTTTGATGAGTTGGGCGTTATCGATAGCGGCGAAGAGTCGGAGCGTTTACAAAAGAGCATGATGCTTAACTTCATGAATGCGGTCCTGAATATGGAGGGAATAACGCCCGATAACTTCATGCACAATCTAAAGAACCTAATGAATAAAGAAAGGGAAGCGCGGGCGGAAGCGTTGGCGAAGATAGAGGGAAAGATCAGGGCAATCGATGATATCGTTGAACAGAAGTATAGAGGAATTAAAGAGCGGCTAACCTTATCAATGGCGGCGGGTGATTCAATCAAACAGTTGAAGTCAATGAAACATCTTGAACAAAAGAAAATAGATATGATTGATAGCTGTATTGAAGAGGCGGAGGAATACGCGGATGATTCCGACAATACGTTGCATCGAGTTTCTTTTGTGATCAATGGGAATAATCCGGGATCAACGGCAACAAGTTCCTGGTAGGAAAATCAACACCAACCAAGGGTTATGGTTTCCAGGTCCGCAGAGGTAATGAATCCGGGGGCTAAGAGAGCAACCCGCAGAGTCAATGGGGCCGGGGGTTTGGGTCCTTCTGAGCATCATTTACCTGCTATACGGAGCGTCCGCGCGAAATCTGACCCTTTTTTACTCAAAAATTAAGGTTGCGGCTTTGTTGGGTTTGCGGGCAGTTGGTTGCTTTCCGGAATAGCGGTTTTACTGGAAAAACACGAATTTGAACCCATTTTATTTTGACGGTTTTAGGGGGGTTGCAGTTTTGGAAAAGTTAATAAATTGGATTAAGTCTTTTTTTTTACCGATCGAGGTTGAAAAAGAAACGTGCCCGGATTGCGATGGTGTTGGCTTTGTTGAAGTCCTGGAAACGTCTTACAGATTTTCAGCGCTTTCAGAATTAAAGAATCCGGAAAGGTATAGAAAGGAAAAAACATATTTTGAAAATTGCGAAAGGTGTGAGGGGAGAAAATGGTTAAAAGCATAGATAAAAAAGTTGAAACAATCGCTGATAAAGCGGGTTCGGAATGGAATCCGCGCATTCATAAAGAGGAAAGTGCAACCGGGTTGCAGGAATCGATTGAAAGATTTGGGGATTTGTCGGGGATTGTTTTTAATGTCAGATCCGGAAGTTTGATCGGGGGGCATTTCCGTAAAAAGGTAATCAATCCGGATTCAGTTATTAAGAAAAAAAAGGTTTCTGATAGCGTTGGAACGGTTGCGGAGGGGTTTGTTTTTCTTCCTGGGGGACAGCGTTTAAATTATCGGGAAGTTGATTGGGATGAGCTGATGGAAAAGGCGGCGAATGTTTCCGCGAACAATTTTAAAATCCAGGGGGAATTCGATTTGGATTTATTGGGGCCTATTTTGATCGATTTAAAACAGGCGGATTTCGATTTGGATTCCTTAAATATTACGGAGTTGGCTAACGATTTAGGGATTGAATTGGATGAAGAGGAAATCCAGGCGGTTAAAACGGACGTTAAGGCATTGGAAAAAGCGATTCAATTAAAACCGCCTCGCGAATATGTTTTGGTTATGTGTTCCGACGATGAGGAAAGCGCGGAATTTGAAGAGTTGAAAGTTTTATTAAATTTAAAACCAGTAAGGCGCGGAGGATATCGGGAGGGATCACCTTTTGATGCAGTTGGAACCCAAAGGGTTATCGATGCGGCTTATCTTATTGAGAGGTTAAAAAATGCCTGAACACGAAGTTTTAAAAGATGAATTGGGATATTGGTGGATCTATTGCGGCGCGAAAGATAAAAGATACCGGATCGATAAGGAACCGGATTTTTGTCCAGCCTGCGGGAAAAGGGTTAATTAAATGATAATCGCAGTACCAAGTAAAGGAAGGGCGGGGAAAGTTATTTCAACTCAGGTCCGCTTGCCTAATTGTGTTGTTTACGTTCCGGAATTGGAGGTTGAAGCATATGAAGATTCCGGAAATAAAAACGTTGTCGCGGTTCCTAATGATGTTTTGGGAATTACGAAAACGCGGAATTGGATTTTAAAAAATAATAAGGATCCCTGGATCGTTTTCATTGATGACGATTTGAAAAATGCTGGTTATGTGGAATTACAACCGCATAAGGGAAAACACAGAAAATTGGATGAAGTTCAATTCCTGGGAGAATTCCGGAAACTATTCGAATTGACGGAGGATTTGAATTATAGGATTTGGGGGATATCAATGGAAAGTTCTTTAAGAGCTGTTTACCCGTATCGCCCTTTTTTATTTCAAACCTATGTAACCGCTTCATGTATGGGAATTATCAACGATGGGAGGACATATTTTAATGAAGATTACCCAGTTAAAGAAGATTACGAGCTTTGTTTGCGGTGTATTGTTGAGGACGGCGGGGTTGTTGGTGCTCGCTATTTATATTGGGAAAATGATCATTGGCATAAAGAGGGAGGTTGTAAGGATTATCGTACTCAGAAAATGGAATCGAGAATCACAGATAAATTAATGCGGCAATATCCTGGATTTGTGCGGCGGGCGAAGGATAGAAAGGGCCAATTTTGTATCACTCTTAATTTTTAGGGAATGGATGACAAGCGAAGAAAAGGAGAATGGATGACAAGCGAAGAAAAGGAGCAGGAATATATTAATATTTCGGATTTGGTTAGGTTACGGGTTGCGGTTGGAGTTTTGCGCGAGATAATACCGGAAAATTCAACGGTAATAAATTATTCAGATTTTAAGGAAATAATGAAGATTTTGAAAGATTGGGAATCTAGTTTGGGAAAGGAAATTATAATTTAATCTATTAAAAAAATATGCGAGAATTACCGATTAAGGAAGCGTCGGCGCAGTATGGGTGCAGTCGGACAAACTTCCAGAAAAAGATTAAAAAGGGCCAGATACGGGGTCGAAAGTTAAAAAACGGGCGTTGGATGATCGATTTAGATAGCGCGGATGAATATTATGGAAGGGCGGGGGGAACGGATAAGCGGAGGACGGGGGAAAGCGTTGTTGATGGTGAGATAAAAACGAATGGTAAAACCCCGGCGAAATTAAGCAATTTGGGAAAGGTTGAAATTGCTTTGAAGTTGGAAAAGATAGAAGATCAAAGATTAAAAAACGAGATCCGGAAAAAGGAATTGATAAACCGTTCTGATATCGGGGAATCGGCGTTTGAATTTTTCAGACCCATCCGGGATAGTTTACAAGGTGAACCGGATAGAATCGCGGCGAAAATTCGGGCGGCGGATTCAGATCATGAAGCTACTTTAATAATGCGGGAGGCGAACCATAAAATTTTGGAATCCGCTATTAAAAATTATGATACGAGCGATGACGAATTAAAAAAAAACTTAACCGAGGTCTTATTGAGTATGTTGCCCCTGCATTAAAACCAGATCCAAATATTACAATTGATAAATGGGCCCCGAAAAAATTTAACCTTCCAGCATCTTCGAAAATGAATGGGCGTATTGATTTGAGTTATAGCCCGCATTTAAAGCAAATCTTGTATGATCTAAGCCCCCAAAGTCCTATCAGGGAAGTTTATTTTTGTTGCGGTACTCAGGTTGCGAAATCAACGGCGAATTTGATTCTGATAGCATATCGGATTGATTGCCACTTACGCGGGCCAATCCTGGCTATGCACGCGGTTAAGGAAATGGCGGTTTCCTGGGCGAAAGATGAATTAGCGGAAACGATTGCGGCGAATAAATATATTTCGGATGTATTGGAAAAGGTCGGGAAGAAAAACGATCCGTATTTATTCAAGAAATGGCCGGGGGGATCTCTTATTACTCGCGGGGGCGCGTCGGGAACGTCTTATGCTAAGATTTCGGCGGCGGTTTTGTTGGTTGATGACGCGGACCGGTTTCAAATGAATATCGGGGGAACGTCGGGGAAAAAGTCGAAGATTGGGGAAGGTAACCCATTGAAATTATTATCCGATAGGGTTTCCGGACGGTTTGGGGATTATAAATTATTTGTTAATTCTAGCCCTAAGGCGGAAGGGGAATCGATTATTTGGCCCGCTTTTAAGAAAACGGATCAGAATCACTTTTTCGTTCCCTGCCCGAAATGCGGTTTGTTTCAGATTTGGGAGTTTGAAAATTTGGTTATTCCTCACGATGAATATTTGTTGACGGAGGAACCATATATTTTGTGCCAAAATTCGGATTGTAATCATAGGATTTATGAGCGTCAAAAATATAAAGTTTTGCAAGGGGGGGAATATAGACCGACGGCGCAAGGGATTGAAAAATTGGCGGCGGGATATCGGGTTAGTTCCCTCTATTCGTTGTTAGGTTATCCGTTTGAAAAATACGCACAGGATTGGTTATCAGCTTCGAAAATTTACGATGAAAGCGGCGACGATTCCGAAAAGATCCGGCATCGAAATAGTAAACAGGCGAAACCCTGGAAAAAAAGAGTTGGAAAAACGATCAAGCATTCTGGATTGTTCGCGAGTCGGGAGGATTTGGATATATTACCGGCGGATTGCGCGATTTTGGCGGCGGGAGTTGATATCCAGGATGATCGAATTGAGTGTCAAGTTATCGGATTTGGGGAAAGTAATACTTTTTTCATTGATCATTTGAAGTTTCCTGGGGACCCGCGGATTAGGTTGGGGGAATCGGGATCACCTTGGGATTATTTGCAGGATTTCTTATTAAATAAGCGATATAAGAATATATTTGAAGCGGATCAACCAATTTATTCCTTGGCGGTTGATGTTAATTTTTTGAAGGACCCCGCTAAGGATTTTTTGACGCGGGTTGAAAAAATGTATTTCCAGGAAATTTTCGGAGTATTTGGAAGAGAAACAACCAAGGCATCTATCAATTTCATTCAATCTGCGACTAAAGATGTTGACGGCTGGGAATCCTGGGGATTGTTTGTTAATATCAAGAAAAAGGCTTTATATAATTTGTTTGAATTACATTTGAAGGGAGGGGGCGGGTTGCGGTTTTCTAATCGGCCGGTATTTTCTGAAAAGTGGTTTAAGCAACTTACCATCGAAAAGCCGGATGATAAGGGCGTTTATAAAAAGCCACATGACCACGCGAGAAATGAGGCGTTGGATTGTTGCATTTATGCTCACGCGGCTTTGATTTTGATAACCAAGGAATTCAGCGGGGGGATTAATTACGAAGATTTTAAAAAGTGGAACGAAAAGGGATGCAAGATTAATATTGTTGATTCTAAGGATGAAATGGAAATTTTAAATAATGGAATTGATTTATAGGGGGTTAAAGATGCATTACATGACTAAAAGTGAAATTCCGGAAGGATCTTTGGTTGGGTTTGACAATAAATCGATGCGGATTGTTATGGTTAAGAGTAACGAAATTTTTTCGGATTTGGCGGCGCGGGGTTGTTTGATTATGAATACATCGAAATTTTATAAAAAAGGGGATATTGTCGAAATTGACGAAACGCCGGCCAGGATCGAAAAGAAAAGGGAGGTTGTAAAAACGTTGGAAAGGTTATCGGAGGTTGAAAATAAAGCGAGCGGCGCCGCTAAAAGTCGAATCCGGCGGCATATTTCAGAATCGATGATTAATCTTAATCGGTCCTGATTATGCCTAGCCGATGCAAGCGGTGTTTGGCGTTGATTGATGACGGGGAATCGTTATGTGATCAACATAAAATCGAGAAAGACGAAGCAAAAAAAGAGTATCGAAAGGAGTATTACAAGCGGAATAAAGAGAAAATCAAGCGATATCAAAGGGATTATTACGCGGATTACTAATAAAAACCGTATATTGCAGACGGTTTCCGTTAAAATAATTTATTTGTTTATTTATTGATAAAATTAAATATATCATCGGGGTTAAATATTATGAAGAATCGATAATTGTTTAAATTTTAAATATCCAGGGGGATTTATGGCGGATAAGAAGAAAACCGCTGAAAAAAAGAAATCTGAACCCCAAAAAATCGCGCCTATCTTATCGGATAAGGACCGCGTAAAGAAAATACACAAAACCGCCCTAGTTGTTGAAGCTAGAGGCGGTTTTGTTGTTTTAGGGGAAAAGCCGAAAGGTAAAAACGATTTTTCCGGGCAGGTTGGGGCCGGAATTTCCAAAAATGAGGATGACGCTTGGAAACGGGCGGCACATGCGGTTAGTTAAATGGCTGGAATAACATCCGCTCAAGCGGCGGCGGCGTTGGCGCGATGGGTTGCGGCTGATGAGGCGGTTGCGACGGGGCAGGAATATTCGATAGGCGGGCGAAGTTTGACGCGAGCGGATGCGAAAGAGATCCGGGAAAATATCGATTATTGGGATGACAAATGCAAGGAACTGGCTGAATCCGTTCAGGGTTTGGTAATTTCTCAGGTATCACCGACGGATGGGTAATTTAATTGATAAGGCGGTTAATTTTTTAAGTCCTGGTTGGGGATTGGCGCGGGCGCGAAATAGGGCGCTGGAAATGATCGTTTCCGGCGGATATGAGGGCGCGAGCACTTCCAATGCGATATTTCAGGAATTTTTAACTTCGACGACTGACGCGGATTCCAGTTTTAGTTCCTGGGATAGAAAAAGGATAATTGAAAGAAGTCGCGATAATATCCGAAACGTTCCTATTGCTTCTGCTGTTATAAATCGAACGTGTGATCATTCAATTGGTGATCGGGGGTTGACTCTTCACCCTCAGGTTGACAGGCAAATTTTGGGAATGTCTGAGGATCAAGCGATTGAATGGCAGGATAAGACCGACCAGGAATGGCGGTTGTTTTCGGAATCGAAAGAAGTTGATTTTTACCGGGAGCAGAATTTCGCGGAGAAGACTTATTTAACTTTGAAATCTGAATTGGAGGGCGGCGACTGTGCGACGATTTTTTTAAACGTAAAACGCCCGGGTTCTCCTTACGGTTTAAAATTACAATCTTTGGAGGGGGAATTTATAAGCAATCCGGATTATAAGCAGGATACCGAAAGTTTGATCCAGGGGATTGAAAAAGATAAAAGCGGAATCCCGGTTGCTTATCATTTTTCCAAGCGGCATCCTGGGGATAGGTTGGAATTATCGGCGGAAGATTGGCAGAGGCGGAAAATATTTGATTCCAAAGGGCGGCGGAATATTTTATTGCACAAAAATCAGATCCGGTTTGGACAAACGCGGGGAGTTCCGATTTTGGGGCCTGTTACGGGTAAATTATTACAAATCGGAAGGTTATCAAAGGCGGAATTATTAGCTTCGGTTTTAAATAGTTATTATACGTTAGTTGTCACGGGAAAGCAGGGCGATACTTTACCGGTTAAAACGAGTCCGGCGGAACAAAATTCCACTTTGACGGTTGACGACAAGTTAACGATGGGTTCCGGATCGTTTATCCGGGCGAAAGAGGGAACGGAGGTTAAAAGTTTTGATCCGGCGCGGCCTAATGTTAAGTTTGAGCCCTTTTTTATGACTATGGTCGCTGAAATCGGCGCGGCGGTTGGGGTTCCGAAATCTTTGATAATGATGTTGTTTGACAAATCTTATTCTGCGAGCCGGGGCGAAGTTTTATTGGCTTGGATTTATTTTTTGGCAAAAAGAACTCATGTCGCGGTTGGTTTATGTCAACCGACGTATGAAGCGTTTTTGGATGAGGCGGTTGCATTGGGGAGGATTTCAGCTCCTGGATATTTTCAAAACGAAATTTTCCGGAAAGCATATCAGGGATCACCTTATAATCAATGGACGGGTCCGACTAGACCGGCGATTGATGAATTGAAGGAAGCGCGGGCGCATGCCCTTTATAATTCGATTGGAACTCAATCTTTGCAGGAAATAACGACGAAAACAACGGGGCGGTCCTGGCAGAAAGTAAATGAGCAAATTATCAGGGAACACAATTTAAGAGTTGGCGCGGGATTGGAAACCGAGGTTGATATTGCTTGAATAGGGGAGGCTTAAAAATGAAAATTTTGGAATTATTCAATAGTAATTGGGCGATTTATCCGCCGTATTATGACGGGATGTTAAACACATACGAAAATCACATGATTCGGGCGGAAAAAGTTGATTTTGAAAGTTTGATCAATAAAATGCAATCGGCGGATCAAAAATTATTCCGGAAGGAAAACGGAACGGCGGTTATTCCGATCAAAGGGCCATTATCTAAGGGATCAAGTTTATTTTCATTTTATTTCGATGCTTCTTCTACTAAGGTTATCCAGGCGGCGATTGAGGCGGCGTTGAATGATTCTGAAATTAATAAAATCATTTTGGATATTGATAGCCCCGGCGGAACGGTTGACGGAAGTTTCGAATTGGCGGATTTCATCAACAACGCGAAACGGGAAAAGCCAATAATCGCTTTTTCGGATGGGATGATTGCCAGCGCGGCTTATTTAATCGCGGCATCGGCGGATAGTATATCGATCACCGGGAAAACTAATCAAGTTGGATCAATTGGAGTTATTGCGAGACACGTTGATTTTTCTGAAATGGATCTGAAAGACGGAATCAAGGTTTCGGAATTTGTAACGGGTAAATATAAAAATCTATTTTCATCTACGCGACCACTGGAAGATTTTGCGCGGGATGAAATTCAAAAGCAAATTGATTTTATTTTTTCCATTTTTATTGCGGATATTGTGGATAGACGTTCGAACCTGAATATTGAGCAGATTGTTGGGTTTGAAGGAAATATCCTAATTGGACCGCAATCAATCGAGGCGGGTCTGGTTGATAATGTATCAACGTTGGACTCCCTTATAATGGGCAATGCGCCCGAAAATTCTTTTAAGGTTGAAACCATGGATACAGAAACAAAAATTACTCTTGAAAAGTTGATGCTTGAAAATCCGGAATTGGTTGAAAAAATTGAGGCAGAGGGCGGGGATGTTGGAGCGAAAGCGGAAAGACAGCGGATCAATGATATTCGTGAAATGGCTTTTCCAGGACAAGAGGAAATCGTTGATAAAATGATTAACGATAATAAAACGGTTGCGGAAGCGGCTTTGATTTTCAACGCGGCTCAAAAAGCGGTATTGAAAGCGGAAGCGGAAGTGATCACCTCAGAAAAACCAGATCCAGTTCAAACCACCCAAAACCAGGACCAGACCGAAGAAACCGGAACGGAAACGAAAACCGAGGATTTTATGACTCTTGTTAAGGATTATAAAAAAGAGAATTCAGTTGATCTTCGGGAAGCGATGGCCGTTATTGGACAGTCACACCCGGAGGCGCATGAAGCCTTTTTGAAGGGTGTCAATCCTGGAAAATCAGTTGAAACGATTCATGAGATAACACAGGTTTAAAAAATGTCAGGTTCAAAAGTTACACTCCAAACGATTACGGTTCTAGCGGGCGAAGCGTTAACCGCCAAGGCTAGGGTTAAAATCGAAAGCGGAACGGTAACAAGCCCCCCGGAAGTCGCTTACGCGGATCAAGGGGAACAGGCGATTGGTGTTACTGATTACGCGGTTGCGGATGGTGCTTATGTTTCTATTACTCTGATAATGTGGGGCGGAACGTTGGCGGGTATCGCGAATGATTCATTTGCGATAGGCGCGACGTTGTACGCTCATAATGATGGTGAAATTTCGGATACTTCTTCCGGATCTGCTATCGGTATCGCGCTTGAAGCGGCAACGGCGGCGGGCGACGAAGTGGAATACGCACCATTCGGAGTATTGAGCACGACGGCGGCAACGGTTTCGTATGCCGACGCGGGCGGGCAAACGGCCGCCGCAACAATGGAAGCGGTCGGAGCGGAATTATATACCGATTTGCTTTCAGCTCAAAATTTTATCCCGATTCCGTTAACATCCTGGATGATTGGCGACGGTACTAATACGGTTAGTTTTGGAGGTCCGGCAACCGATCCGATTTTGGATATGACGAACGGGGACACCGACAGCGCGTTGCGTTGGGTATGGGCGGCGGCGAGTGTTGTTGAAATTGTCAATCAGATCCCTTTGCCCCCTAATCTGGATGTTGCTTCGGATATCGTTTTACATTTGTACGCCGGGAAGGACGCGGATGCAAATACGGTGACCTTGGCCAGTGATTCCTATTTTATGGTTGGGGATACCAAAGTTTCAGATGTTACCGCGACGATTGCACAAGCGGCGGGTGAAACGATCATTACAATTGCGGCGGCTGATGTTCCTGCGGGGGCGCAGACATTGACCATTGAATTAACACCTTCTGCGCACGCGGGCGATGCGCTTTATGTTTGGGCTACGTGGTTGGAATATACCGCTATCCTGTTAACTTCATAGGGGGGATAAAAAATGCCTAGACCTACAGCAGCAACGACTCTGCAACGCCCTGACTTGGGCATGTTAGCGTATGAGTACAACGCGACGGCGAGTCAAAGGGGTTTTATTGGAACGTTGGCAATGCCAGCTTTTTTCGTTCCGGAACAAACGGCGGATTATCCAGTTATACCGATCGAAGCGCTTTTAAAACTTCCTGACACGAAGAGGGCGCCGCGGGCGAATTATAACCGGGGGGATTACGAGTTTGAAACTGATACTTATGCCTGTATCGAAAATGGATGGGAAGAACCATTGGATGATGTTGAAAGGCGGCTTTATGCGCGGTTGTTTGACGCGGAAATGGTTGCGGTTCAAAGGGCGATAGATATCATTTTGAGAGTCCAGGAAAAAAGGATTTCCGCGTTGTTGTTCAATACGGGAAATTTTTCCAGTACCGGAGTAGCAACGGAATGGTCAACGATTACCTCCACACCATACGCGGATGTTATCGCGGGCAAGCAATCGATGCGAGCGAATGGCGGATTGGAGCCGAATAGTTTGATCATGTCTAAAAAAGTCCTGGAAAATCTTTTGAAGGTTACGGAGGTCCGGACTTCTTTGCAATATTCAGCGGATAAGCAAATTGAATTCATGGGGAAAGACGCTCAAGCGCAAATGTTGGCGCGTTATTTTGGCGTTGACCGAATCCTGGTTGGGGATGCAATTTATGATTCCGCGAAGAAAAAACAAAGTTTTTCAATTTCTGATATTTGGGATGACGAATATGTAATGCTGGCTAAGGTCAGTAATGCGCCGGATATCCTGGACCCATCGGTTGGAAGGACTTTTGTTTGGGAAGAGGATGCACCTGGAATGCTTGTTACTGAGCAATATCGGGAAGAGCAAAAACGTAGTTGGATTTACAGAACCCGCCAGCATACGGATGAAGAGATAATCTTCGCCAATGCGGGCTATCTTCTGTCAAATATAACCGCGTAATTTTTCCCGGTTAGAGGTTCAAGTTTTAGAATCGACGGGGTTTTTTTATAGCGTTCGAAAGAGGGCTTTTAATAAAAACCCCGTTAATTAAAAAAGGTTTTTTTATGGGACAAAAAGACGTTTCGACGTTGGTTGAATCGACTGGCGGGCAGTTGAAATATAATCGGATAATCGAAAAAACAATTACCGATAGCGGGACGGATAACGACGCGAATATTGATTTTACCGGGATGACGTTTGAGGGTGGAAGAACGAAAGTTAATCACATAAGGATCATAAACGACGGCGGCGTTAACGATGTTTTTTTTGTGTTTGATGCGTTAGCCAGTACGATCAATACGGCGGAGGTTTCCGAAATTCCGACGACCTATAATGGAAAGGCTTATGCGGGGTCGCCATTTACGGAAATTGGATATGACGGGGAAGCGGACAGTATTGGTTTAAGATGCGCGGCGGGGAAATCAACAACAGTTAAAATTTTGATTTGGTAAAAAATATGAATCCCATTACAACAAATTTGGAACACGCGATTTTTAAAGAAGTTGTTGAAACCGAAAAGCATTTACACAACAACGAAAAGTGGTTTGGATTGGCGGGAACCCCGGCGGCGGAAACTCACCGAGCGGATAGAATTACGTTATTACCTGACCCGTTCCAGGTTGACGCGGGGAACGATACTTGGGGGAGTTGGTTGCAAATTTTGGGATCTTCTGACACGCCGGTTGCGACGGGGAAAACGAAATTTGATTTACATCGAATTTTGGTTGTAGCTCATGAAACCAACAATCAAGATTATTTTTTGCAGTTAGTTTCGGGCGAAAGTGCGGGGATTGCGGCAAAATTAACGGCGGAAGATTTTACAGAAATGGGACTTACAACGGGCGGCGGGATTTCGCAAGTTGGGCCGCTTGATTTGTTGGATGTTAGGGTTACCGCGGGGCAAAAAGTTTGGGTCCGGATTTGGGCGGATGGACAGAATACATCAACCTTATCTTTTTATTTTGGATTGCACGAATATGATGTTTAATTAAAATGAAAAATTTAACGTTATGTCACAGGTTCAGAGTGTTGCAGACCCTGATTTTGTCAAATATCTTGCTAGTGGGGTCGGGTTCCTTATTGGTCTTGTTAATTTTCTAGGGTTTTATATTTTGAAAGGAATAAAAAAATCAATTGAGGGGTTGGTAAAAAAACAGAATGCGGACCACGATACTTTGAAAAGGATTGAGGCGGAGCATAATATTTACCATAATCAGAAATGACTTTAAAAACTGAAATCATCGCGGATCTGCCGGTTTTTTTTAATAGTGACGAATTTGGAAATTCGGCGGTTTGGACCCCTAAAGGCGGGGTTGCTCAGACTGCTTTTGTGATTATTTTGGATGATACGGTTTTGCATGGCGATGAAGATCAAGAAAAGGATGTTATTCAAGAAAGTATTGTTGTTAGAGGGGCGACAAGTGATTTATCCGGGGTAAAAGCGCGGGATTCCTTATTGATCACTTCTCTTATTGGTTCCGTCAATTATGAAGTTATTAACGACGCTTACCCGGATGAGGAAAAAAGCGGGGAATCAATTATTGATTTACGGCGATCAATCCGGAATAGAACTAAAATTTGATGGAGGATTAAAAAAATGTCGAATAAAAAAGATCAAAAAACGGTTGCGGATATCCTGGGAGCGGCGGTCATAATGCCTGAAAAAGATTTTGAAATTTGTTTCCCGCCCAGGTATCATATTATTATAACTAAGGGGGTTGAGGTCACTATCCCCCAAATGTTTTTACAAAATTTGGTGACCGAAAAAGTCATAACCGAGGCGGCTATGACTAAAGCAATCAAATCAGCAGGGGGTAAATAATGGGTATTACTTCGGGAACCGGATTCCCCACCGCAAGGAAGGAATTCGGGATTCATTCAATCACCGCCGTTAATCGAACGACAGAAGTTCCATACGGCACCGCGGAAATTTTAGGGGATTGCACAGTTAATTTTGCCGCCTCGAGTGTTGATCTAATCGGGGGATCTTCTTTTTATCCGCGAGCGACGGAAATCACTGAAATCAATTCAGAGATAACGTTTAATTTAAAAACGTTTCCGGATTGGGTTTGGGAAGTTTTCATGGGTGCGAGCGTTAGTACGACAGCGGCGAGCGCGACGAATGGAACCATTGGAGTTGCAACCAATGAGAAAGGAACGAGTGTTGTAGCGGCGACGGGAATACTTGCACAACCGACGTTGAAAACGGATGAACAGGCGAATTTGAAAACAACTGATTATTTGGTTGTTTGTGCGGCGGCGACTACGGTTGACGTTTACGCGGTTTCGAGTTTGCAGTTTGCTCGCGGAACGGATTTGTTTTTTGATACGGATACGTTAAAAATCACTAGCTCACCGTTGACGATTGTACAGGATACCGCTGTTGAAATTCCTGGAACTGGAATTGAATTAACCGGCGGCGCGGGCGTTATCGCTATGACGGTTGGGGATGTTGCTTTATTTTCCTGTGCGCCTCCGCATACGGGGATTAGTGACATTGATATTGGACAATCCGGGATCGTTTTTCCTCAACATGAGTTGTATTTATACGGGAAAGAAAGAGGATCAGGGGAAAAGGCGTTGGTTCGGTGTTATAAAGCTCAAGCGGTTAGTGGGATGAGTTACCCATTTAGCCAATCGGATTTCGCTCAGTCGGATATTACGGTTAAATTGTTGATTGATTCGGCGCGGAATAAGGTCGCGACATTCCGATTTATCGACGTTCCGTAAAAGGTGAATATTGTCGAGTTTAACCCGCGGCCGGTAATAGCGGAACTTGATAGCACTTTTCTTTTGGAATTCGGGCCTTTTGATTTGAATTGTGTTGTTTGGGCGGAATCGTATTTTAATCCGCCTGAACAGTTGGGCGGTTTGGAAATCATGGGCCGGAATTTAGAGAATTATGAAAATTGGAAAGTTTACGCGGGAACGGTTATCGAAGTCGCCCACCGCATTCAAGTTGATCCGGATAACCCACCAACAGTTTGTGCGTTTACAGCGTTAATAAATAAGGTTCCAGAAAAGGAGGGAGGACCAGCAGGGGCGATTGCTAGATTATCAGTCGCGATTAATCAAGTTTTAAAAAATTCATTTCCAGATCAGCCAGCCGAAAGCAATAATCCGGATATCCCGGAAAATCTAAAAAGTAAAAATGATTTACCCCCGGAAGAACAAAAATCAACGAATTGGGCGCGGGTTTATGTCCAGGTTGCGCGAGAATTGGGAATTTCGATTGATCAATTTTATTCGATGACGATGAGACAAGTTGAAAGTATTTTGACGGAAATCGCGGAAGTCAAACACGCGGATCTTTTGAATGATATGAAATTGCATGGATTTAATGGAAAGGCTTCCAAACCTCAGATTTCAAAACCAAAGGAAATTTGGACGGATGAGGAAAAAGCGGATTTCAAAAAGATGAATGAAAATTTAATTTCTGAATTGGCGGCTAAAAAACCACAGATGGAAAATGGCGCAGAAAGTTGAAAAATTAATTATTGAAATCGCGGGCGATGCGACGAAGTTCAAAAAAGAGCTTCAGAATTTAAAGCGCGGGACTAAGGGATTTCAAAGCAATCTGAAAAGCGCGGCGTTGGTTGGGAGTGCTTCATTTTTGGCGATTGGATCAGCGGCGGCGGCTCTTGGAACTAAAGCGGTTAGCACGTTTGCGGATTTCGAAACGGGTTTGGTTAACGTTGCGAAAACGACGAATCTGGAAGGGGCGGAATTAGATAAATTCAAAAATAGAATAATTGAATTATCTAAAGAAATCCCGGTTACTACTGAAAGGTTGTTTGAAATAGCGACGGCGGCGGGGCAGTTAGGAATTAAAGGGGTTGAAAATCTTTCGAAGTTTACGGAAGTTATTGCGAAATTGGGAAGAACGACGGACGTTGACGGCGAAGCGGCGGCGTTGGCTATTGCGAGAATACTTAATTTAACAAATGAATCAATTGACACGGTTGATAAGTTTGGCGCGGTCCTGGTTGATTTGGGGAATAATTTCGCGGCGACGGAATCCGAAATTTTAGAGATTGCCCGGGATGTCGCGAAAGGTGTTGTTAATTTTAAATTAGCTTCCAAAGATGTATTGGGATTAAGCGCGGCGATGGCCTCGTTAGGGATTCAATCGGAAGCGGGCGGAACGGTAATTAATAAATCGTTTCAAGCTATCGATTCGGTTATCAGGGATCAGACTGGACCCGCTTTTGAAAGATTGATTGAATTGACGGGGTTAACGAATAAGGAATTAACGGAAACTTTTGCGACGGACGCGACAAAGGTTTTTCAGTTGTTTTTGAAAGGATTGGGGAAAGTTGATAAAGAGGGCGGAAGCGTTCGAAGTACGTTGGAAGAGGTCGGATTAACGGGGATAAGAGTTAATAAAATCCTGCCAACTTTAGCATCGCGGGCGGATATTGTTGGGGAGGCTTTAAAACGTGCGGGGGTTGCATCCAAAGAGGGATCAGCTCTTAATGAAGAGGCGGCGAAAGCGTTTGAAACGACGGCGAGCAGGTTGCAAATCGCTCAAAGTAAAATCAACGATCTATTCCGGGAATTAGGCGAAGAAATAGCGCCGGCGGTTATTGAAAGCGTTGACCAGTTGACGGAGGCGGCGCAGACTTCTAGCCGGGGATTCGCGAATATTGTTAAATCGTTTCTATTCGTTGCGCAGGGATTTGTTGAAGCGATTGGGATTGTTCAAAGAGTCGCGGAATTTTTTAGATCAAGATTTGATAGGGATTTTGTCAGAGTCGAAGCGCAGATTCGGGAACAATCCAGGTTTTTAAAAGAGGAATTGAAAAAGCGGAATATTAGCGAAGAGCAATTTTTAAAAATTCAGCAGGGATTGCGGGATAAGTCAGAGAAAAATAGACAATCGAAAACGGATAAAGCTCAGAAGAAATTAACGAAAACGGAAGTTGGCGAATCGAATGCAAGAATCAAACAGGCGGAAAAGGAAGCGGATAAAAAAGCGATAATTGAGGAAAGAGGGCTTGAACAAATCCAGAAAATTAACAAGGTTGAATTACAAATTGCGAAAGCGAATCAAAGGGGCGCGAATCAAGAATTTATTTCGATTTTAGAGGATAAGTTTAGAACATTAAAACAGATTACTTCATTTGAAAATCAATTAGCGGAATTTGAGGAAAAGGATAAATTATCAGTAATTGAGGAAGCGAATCGGTTACATACAATCGATATGTTGGGAATCGCTCAGGCGCGGTTTGATGATTTATTAATTAAGCAAAGGGATTTTTACGCGGGCGTTATTCATGAGGTCGGTACTACTTATGATATAATTGAAGGAATTGACCCGCCTGAAATACATATTCCGATTGTTGTTGATTATCCTACCGACGATGGGACCGGCGGAGGTGACGGCGGAACGGGCGGCGGCGGAGGTGACGGCGGAACGGGCGGGACCGGAGGAACCACAACAGTTGAACCAATTGATTGCTCTACGGATCACATTCGCGGATATAAACCAAGAAACGGCGGTTCAGATTGCGCGGGCGGATATGTTTGGAGCGGTTCGTTATGTGAGCAACAATGTTGTTCTGGATATACGCGGGGCGGGACTTATAATAATCAATGTATCAAAGATGCCACAAGCGGCGGCGGCGGAAGTACTGGACCGAGCGGCGGGGGAAATGATGCGACGGCGGCGGAATGCGCGGTTTGGTGTTTGAATAAAGGGCATACCGACGGATCATCTGAAATGTTTGCTTGTGTTTCTACTTGTGTTCAGACGGCGGGGCGGACTATTCCGGGTCCGACTTCAAGTCAAAGGTCTTTCAGTTTAAGTTCAAATTTATCATCACCAAGTTTTAGTAGTTCATTATCAGGCGGCGGCGTTTCGGGCGGCGGCGTTTCGGGCGGCGGGACCAACGATATTAAATTATTAATCGAATTAAAGGATGATCTTGTTAATTTTATCACTGTTAAGCAAAGTGAAAATGATAGATTTGGGTTATAAAAAATGACTATTTCGGACCGCGTTAAATTCATGAAGAAATCAAAGGCGTTATTCGTTGACGGCGGAATTGCGGCTTGTTTGGACGGTGACGCTTCCGGAAATAACGCTAATTCGATGTTGAATCATAACCAATCGAATGGATGGGTTTCAAGATTTGGGGGTGATACTAACGAAACGGTTGTTGTCGTTGATTTGCCATCCAGTTTAAAAGTTGATCGGTTGATTTTTAATAATCATAATTTTAAAGATATCAAAGCATGGATTTTAGATCAAAGTCGAATTGGAAAGGAAAGCGAGGATTTCGCGATTTTAAATGAGGACGGCGATTTTTTATTAACCGAGGCGGGAACGACGGAGGCAACATCTGAGCTTGATAGATTCATGTTGAAAGACGATGACGGCGGAAACGTGTTATTGGATCAGAATTCCGGGCGGTTTATTTTACAACAAAAGCCGGTATATGCTGACGCGACGTTGGACGCTGATCCGGGATTGCAGGAAAAGGTTACGGCGACGGGAATTGATGTTTCAACAAGCTATTTTAGTTTTGATTCAACGACGGCGGTTAGGGTTATTTTTAAGGTTTTAGAAACGCAGATAGCGGATCAACAAAAAACTTTGAAATCTTTCATAATTACGGAAGAATTGGGAACGTTCGCGAGTTATCCGGCGATTACGACGAATTTCACGCGAAATACGCGGGCGTTTCAGATGTTGGGAAATAAATCCAGGGTGATAAAAGGGCCTATTGCTTTTGGGGGATCTTTGAGTTTTAGCACTTATCCTGGGCAGGCGGATGCGGATTTGATCAATACTTTATTGGGAACGGATGATAATTTTTTGATTTGGTTATGCGGCGGGGTGTCGGGGTCCAGTTATTTTCGATATACGATCAAGGGATTTAATGTTGATGATATTTATTTGTGTCAAATTTCAACTGATTTATCGATGAGTTATACGAACAACGTTTATTTGAGCGGTTATAACGCGATGTTGAGATTTGTTGAAACGGTGAAATAATGGCGTTACCTTTTACTTATCAGGTCACGATTCAGGAATTGACGGACGCGACGACTTATAACCCTAATCCGACGGATATCACGGATAGAGTTTTGGATTTGGGGTTGGGGGCGATCCGTTATGAATTAGATTCATATGATCATGATATTGGAATTTTTAAGCATGGGAATATGATTTTAGGTTGTTTGAATCAAGACGGGTATTTCAACGAAACGGAATCGTTATTTTCGTTTCGGAGGGATCTTGCAAAAATCGAGGTTACGTTTTTCGATAGGGATTTGACGGAAATTTCATTTTTCAAAGGTGTTATCAATGAGCCGATGACGCGGTTTAATAAAAATAATGATACGGTGAATTTTGTTGTTATTAATCAAGAAAACGTTTTAAGTCAGGTGCAGGTCCAGGTTGCGGATATTTCAAACGCGGATTCATTTTCGGATTCAATAAAAGCGATTTTGAATAAAACGGCCATTACAACGGTTTTAAATTACGATGCGGCGGATATTTCAGTTGATTATGACGGGGTTATTGATGACGCGACGAAATTACATGGATTGGATACATATACGGTTTTAAAGAAGTTGTTACAGGCTTCCAATTCATTATTTTATGTTAATTCATCGGATGATATGATTGTTTCGACGCGGGGGAATACGGGCGTTGAAACAATGTTTTATGGTGCGGAGGATGAATTTAACCGGGATAATATTATTGAAGTCAATGGATATTCAACGGGGTATAATCGAATTTTCAATTCGGTTATTGTGAATGATCGGGGAACGTTGGATGCTACTTCGGTTGGGAATTATGGTTATCGAGAAAAGCGTTATACTTTCGATTTTGTTACGGATAACGGAAGGGAGGATTTAATTGCCGCTAATATTTTGGCGGAATTTAAAGACCCGAAAAAAGAGGTTTCTATCACGGTCCCGGTTGAGGAATCGACTAGCTTGAATTTTTTGGATGATATCACGATGGAATTGAATTCGACGGTTTATAATAATATCAATATTTCGAGTACGGATACTTTTAAATTAATGGCCCGGAATTACGTTCCGCATGATTTCAATGCAATTTTAAAATTGAGGGAAATATAAAATGGCTAATACGAAAATCAGTGAATTAACGGCTTTACTTGGGGCGGATTTGGCGAGCGCGGATCTGTTTGTTTTGGCGGATACGTCGGCGGTTCAAACGAAGAATATCACAAAAGATGAATTAATAATTGGATTGACGAAAGGGGCCAACGCATTAGCTGACGGGGCGAATATTGCGACGGATCTGGCGTTGGGTTCTGTTCATACGGTGACGTTAGGCGGAAATAGAACTCTTGACAATCCTACAAATAAAACAATCGGGCAAACTCATTATTGGATAATTACCCAGGACGGGACAGGCGGAAGGACATTGGCTTTTGGGACTGATTACGATTTTGACGGATTTACAGAAATCAATCCGACGGCGGCGGCTATTACGATTATTCAGGGAGTTGTTATTGCTTCTGACTCTATTAGATGTTCAATGTTTAATGGATTCGGGGGTTCTGGAACGGTTTTACAAGCTGTTTCCAATACAGCTGATGACCAATATAGTACAGCGGCGGCGGCGTGGTTGGAAGTTACCACCCCGGCGGCGGCTATTATAACTAAAGTCGCAAATTCTACTATATTGTTGATTGCTTCATTTTATGTTGATCATGATGGAGCTAATGCCGCTTATTATGATTTTCGACGGGAAATATCGGGGGGGGCTTCAACGGATAATATATCAGGCGAAAGTCAGGGGACCGGCAAAGATGGGACCGCATTAACTTCATTAGTCAGGACAATGACATTTTTAGATTCACCGGCCCAGGTTGCGGGGACAACTATTACTTATAAAATGAATTTGTGGAGCGCGGCGGGATCAACAAAAAGGGTCGGTTTTTCTGCTCAAGCATCTACAATAACAGCATTTGAACTAGCGCCATAAGGAGAAAAAATGCATATATCTAAAGTGATACCTTTAATAAGGCCGGGGGCAATATTTTCAACGGCGGGGGATGAATATAGCGGATTGACATGGCTAGATGAAAATCAAGAAAAACCGACGGAAAGCGAAATTGAAGCGGCGAAAATAAAATATTCCTATCTTGAAAACCGCGCGGGGAAATATCCGCCCGTCGAAGATTATTTGGATGGGATTGTTAAAGGCGATCAAAAGCAAATTGATAAATATATTGCGGATTGTTTAGCGGTTAAGGCGGAATTTCCAAAACCTGATTAGAGGATAAAAAAAATAAAATGGCTATTGATAAGAAGATTAGCGAATTAACGGCGATCCTGGGGGCGGCGGTTGATGGTGCGGCGGATTTATTGGCGGTTGTTGATGTTTCTGAAACGGAAACGAAAAAGATTTTGGTTGATGAATTCCGGACGGCGTTGGGATTGGATACGATGACGGTTGCAAGCGGGAAAGGCTTTGATTTTTCGGCGGATACGAAAGGAATATTTAAAGGGCTTGAGTCGATTGTTTATAGGTTAGTTAATTCCCAGACAAATAGTGATGATCCCCTCGGAGGTGGTGGCGGAGACTGGGACATATCAGATGACACTGAAAATGAAGACCAACTAGGAAATACTGGCGTAACAATAGACGCTTCAGTAAATGGTGTTTTTGAGTTTACATCTACAGGTTACTGGTTTTTGACAGCCTTTTGTGAGGCAAGTATTAATGGTGATGATAGGAATATGGTATTTGGGATTAAGGCTAGTGATAATGGAACGGGCGGGACATTTACTGAAATTGCAGCGGGCAAAGGTAGTGTTAAAGATCAAAGTGCGCTTGGATTTACTACAATACCAGCGGCTTGTTTAATAAAAGTCAGTAGTATAACAAATGACGTTATTAGATTGTTTACAATTTTTACTAATGCAGCTTCGGTTGCTCATGGCAATGGTGCGGCTAACCGGACATATATAAGTTTTACTAAACTTGCAGATATATAATATGGAGTTAAAAATGGACGTAGCGCAAGCCCTTGTTCTATGGGGGAAAAGTAGAAAATGGACATTATCTGGCACTGAATATTCTGGGTTGAGGTGGAAAGATGAGGAAGTTGAAAAACCAACTGAGGCAGAATTGCAGGTTATATGGGATATTAATGTGCATAGATTTTTAAGAGTATACCCACCAATCCCAGACCAACTTGATATGCTTTATCATGACATTGAAGATGGAAAGATCAGTGCAGCAGCCAAGAATTCAAGCTGGTTCTTGGCTATTAAGGCAGTGAAGGATGCTGTTCCTAAAGGGTAACTATGCCAACTGAAATGATCGATCGAATAACAGCTATGCTTGATGGGGTCCCCCAGACATGGCTGGTGATGGTTGCACTTTTTATGGTGGTCACACATCTTGTGGTTAAACAGAAGCAAGTGAACAGAGGCACTGTGACTTATGTAATAATTGTGGGTGCTGTGTTCATGTTCTTGCTTTTTTCTTTTGAGGTATTCAAATTTATATGGAGTGCTGTATGGAAATGCTGATAGCGTGGGTGACTCAAAATATTGCTTTGAGTATCGGAGGCAGTATTGTGGTGATCGTTCTTACTTGGATATTGAAAAAGATTCCAACTGAGAAAATCAGAAAAGCAGTTTACAATGTTTGCTTTACAATCGGGAAAAGTATTTCAGCGGCGGCGAACAAGTGGAAATATACTAAAGCGGTTTGGGAAAGTACACTCGAGCCGTGGTTGATTGGATTTTTGGACATGGTTTTTGTCGCGATCCCGGCGGGGTTATTCGATGGATTGAGATCCGATAACGAAGATTGAAGAAAGCGCGAAGTTAATTTTTTTAAAAAAAAGAAAATGGATCTATATTAGAACGTGCATATTTGGACAATTGCACGATTGGGAAGATTTATCGAAAGGGGGTTTTTGTCTGTTATTCATTGGAAAGACCTTGGTTATCTAATGAAAAAAATGTTTCCTGTATTCCGGAAGGGGATTATTTTTTAAGGCGGCACGATTCGCCCAGGTTCGGGGATTGTTTTTATTTGGAGCGGATTTCATTGGGGGTTTCATTAAATCAAGAATCGTACCGAACCCATATTTTAATTCATCCAGCGAACCATGTTGATCAATTATTGGGTTGTATCGCTCCGGGTTTATGGTTACACCCTTCCAAGTGGGGGGTTTCCGATTCAAGAAACGCTTTAAAAAAGTTGATCAAGATTTTCGAAACCGAAACGATTGATACAATTTTAATAAAATAAGTACCTGCCAAAATAGCGCGGCCTTTCTGGTTGCGTTCTATTCTGTTTTAAAATTCAAAATAAATCTTGACAGTTTTTGACGGATTATAGTTTTATAAATCCTAAGTATTTCTAAACCATTCAAAAGGGGGCATTGTGCCAAAAATAAAAGATTATGACGGAAAGATGATTGGAGTTGATAAGGCCACACATAAAAAAATAAAGGTCCAGGCGGCAAAAAAGGGCCAATCAATCAAGGAATATATTAAAAGTTTGGTTGATAAGGAAGGAAAGAAGGGTTGAAATCCGGACCTGTTTAAATCGGATTAATCATTAATTTTTGAGGCGGTTTTTATGGCTGATGAAAAGAAAATTTCTTTTCTTGATAACGTTAAATCGTTTGGGTTGGGGCAATTGGTTCCGACGATGGAAAGTTATCAAAAAGAAATAATCCAGCACGTTCAAGCGTTGGGCGGAGTTGGGGAAATCAATTTGCAAATCAAGTATAAAAGGGACGGCGAGCATCAAGTTATTGTTACGCCTGTTTTGAAGTATAAAATTCCGAATCGCGGTTTTATGCCCGCCGCGATGTTTGTCACGGATGAGGGCGAATTATCCGAAAACGACCCCCGGCAAATGAATTTTGACGACGTTGAAAAAGTCGATAGTAAACCGGGAAAGGTTATTAATTTGGAAAGCAAAAAAACCTCTAATGGAGATTAAAGTAAATGGATGAAGTTGAAGAATTGGGAGAATTGAAAGCGTTGCCAAAGGAAAATTTCATTGAAACCGCGATTGAAGCGGGAAAAGATATCCACAACGTTTCGATTTTAAATAAAACCATCCTGGATGAAGGGGTTGACATTCCGGATCATGTTTTGATTTGGCGGGAATATGGAGAGGTTAAGTTTAAATCATTGGAAGAGTATCACAAACGCCCTTTACAAAAGAGCGGGGAAAAGGTTTTCCGGGAAGTTAAATCATTTAATTCTTATGTTTTAAAGCATTTTGTTGACGGGGAAACGGTGATTTCAGCGGATAGGGCGGAAGCAATTTTCAATTGTGTTTTTGATGATCATTCGAAAATTGAACCGGGGCGGGGAAATTTTATGGCTAGTTTGGTGCTAAGTTTTTCCGATCAATGGGAAAGTTGGAGCGGGAAGAATAAAGAATATTTTTCACAATCTGATTTCGCGGAATTCCTGGAAGATAATCGGGTTGATTTTATGGCGATGGATGACGGCGAAAATAAAAATTTGTCGGCGGTTGAATTGATCGGTTTAGTTGAGCAGTTGCAGTCAACGCGGAAATGTTCATTTTCATCAAAGATTAATCGGGTTGACGGTTCTGTTCAATTTGCTTTTCAGAATGGGGAAAAAAGCGAAAAAGGGAATATTTCGATACCGGAGCGGATGACTTTGGCTATTCCTGTTTATGACGGCGGGGATATTTTCGCGGTTGAGATCCGTTTGCGGCATCGAATCAATACGGAATCCGGAGGGTTGAAGTTTTTTTATGTTATCGATCAAATGGAGCGGATTGAAAAGAAAGCGTTTGATAAAATGCGGGATAGAGTTTCGAACGGTTCAAATGGATCAACGGAAGATTTGGTTTATCCTGGAACGGGGATTGAAGTTTTAATTTAATCTCTTTTTTTTAATCGAATTATAATAATAAGCGGGGCTTTACGGTCCCGCTTTGAGGTTTAAGAAATGAATTTTAAAAAAGACTTGACAGAGTATTCAAAAAAATCGGAAAATTCCTAAAAATCGGAAAGGTAAAAATGAAAAATAAAAAACCAGATAGAGAAATAGTCGTTGATTACGAAACACACAAAAAAGCTAAAATGGAAGCGGCTAAGCGCGGAATTAGCCTTAAAGCCCTTATCAGGGAATTGATTAACAAAAAAGGCAAATAATAATGATGATTGAATTAATACAGGTCGGAATCGCGAGCGAAAAAACAAAAAAAGCTGTTTATTCCTCTTATAATTTGGCGCTTAGAAAAGGTTTGTTGATTAAAAAACCCTGTATTATATGTGGAACGAGTGAAAGAATCGAGGGGCATCATTTTGATTATTCAAAACCCTTAGAAGTTATCTGGATGTGCAAAAAAGATCATATGGAATTGCACGCGCACCATAGAAGGGAGAATCTTGATAAAAATTCAATTTCTGCGCGACTTCGACGGAATGAAAAAGAAATATCTTTATTATTGAAATCAGGTAAATCAATAAAAGAAGTTGCTGAATTAATGGTTGTTACATATTCGAATTTATATGGGTTTGCTAGAAAGAAAAAAATGTTAAAAAGAAAAACCAAAAAATTTGATTGGGCACGTGATGTATTTACAGTTGTGAAAGAAATTGGGGATGATTTTTAATTAACCAACGCGGGGATAGAAAATGACTAATTCAGAAGAAAAAAGGGAAATGATTTTTGAAGCGATGGGATTAATTGAAGCGGCGAAGGAATTACTTGATGAAGCGGTTAGAGGGACGGAAATTGAAGCGAATTACAAGGCTTATGGAAGATATGGGATTGATCAGCTTTTGGGCGATGGGAACCCATACGACAGCGATATTCAATCAATTCTTGATTCGATAAACCCGAAAATTAAAGAATATTTAGTTACCAAAAAGTTTTTGGGCGGATTGTTGGACGGATTTCAAAAATCAGAAATAACGAGCGTTGAAATGAAAGTTGGTTTGGTTGTTATGAATCCGGTTGCCGGATCTCCTTATAAGGTTGTTTCCTGTGAATTGATTAATTGAGGTTTAAAAATGGCTAGATTGGCTTATATCAGAACGACGATCAACGGAGTAACCCGCGTAAAAATGGCGGGGCATTCTTTTAGTTTGGATCAGTTCGCGGAATTGTTTCCGGATGAATATTTTAAAATGAGAAACGCGGGATTTCCTGGGGTTTGTCCAGGTCAAAGCGTTTTAATTAAAAAAGCGATTTATCGCATTGATAAGGGGTAAATGATGCCAACTTTTATCGTTTCGATTCCGGTTGATTATGTTGTTGAAATAGAGGTTGAGGCGGAAAACGAAGAGAAAGCGGAAGTTGATGCGCAGGAAAAATATTTAACCGGAGAGGACCGGGGAAAAGAATTTAATTTAGGGGTTTCTGATGTTCGGGATATATGCGCGGAAAGGAAAATTAATCCAGCGGGCGGATATTTCGATTAATAATAAAAAGAGGTTTTAAAAATGGATAATCCATCACCATCAAAAAGTTTTTTGCAACGAATGGCTTTGGGGGCGTTGTTTTCAAGTTTGTTTGGAGGTCAGGAACAAGCGGCGCAAAAAGCATCTTCGAATCGTTACC
>Ga0233437_1001554_pt1 | contig 41429 bp, 35 predicted proteins | sample SI_122_August201_FD_182714 | JGI IMG/M metagenome (GOLD analysis project Ga0233437, IMG submission 182714) | Seawater microbial communities from Saanich Inlet, British Columbia, Canada - SI_122_August2016_200_MG | ecosystem: Environmental > Aquatic > Marine > Inlet | place: Canada: British... | reverse complement strand
AGATGATGGGGGAGACTTAACCCAAGTCATCCTGGAACAGCATCCTGAGATGCATGCAGAGATCAAGGGAGTCTCAGAAGAGACCACTACAGGTGTTCACCGTCTGTATCAGTTGATGGAAGAGGGTGGCTTACCATTCCCTGCTATCAATGTGAATGACTCTGTTACCAAATCCAAATTTGATAATAAGTATGGCTGTCGCGAATCTCTGGCTGATGGTATCAAACGTGGTACCGATATCATGCTAGCTGGTAAAAAGATCGTGGTTGCTGGTTATGGTGACGTTGGTAAGGGCTCTGCCCAGTCCATGGCTGGATATGGTGCTCAAGTCTTCGTTACTGAAATCGATCCCATCTGTGCCTTGCAGGCCGCTATGGAAGGCTTTTCTGTGGTGACCATGGAAGAAGCTGCCAGCTTTGGTGATATCTTTGTGACCACCACTGGTTGTAAGGACGTGATCCGTGGTGAGCATATGGAAAAGATGAAGGACAATGCTATCCTGGCTAATATTGGTCACTTTGATCATGAGATCGATGTGTCCTGGTTAGAGAACCATTCTGGTATCACTGAGACCAATATCAAACCTCAGGTTGATAAATTTGAGTTCCCTGATGGTAAATCAATCGTGCTGTTATCCCGAGGACGTCTTGTAAATCTTGGTAATGCCACTGGTCACTCATCCTTTGTGATGTCCACATCCTTTACCAATCAGGTATTGGCTCAGATGGCTTTATATGAAGGTAGTGTTGCTGATGGTGTTCAGGTACTTTCCAAGGAGCTTGATGAAGAAGTGGCCAGACTGCACCTCGCTCATCTTGATGCTAAACTGACTACACTTTCTGAAGATCAGGCTGAATACCTTGGGATCAAAAAGCAAGGTCCTTTCAAACCAGAGCATTACAGGTACTAAATAAAAAAGAAAAAAAATATTCATGGGGTTGACGATAATAGATTAATCTCTTTGGACGACTCGAATAAATAACCAGTCTTGTCCACCTATACCTAGGATAGAATTCTGCCTTTTGACCTGTTTGGGAATAGATTATCTTTCAGCATGTTTAAATCGAATGAAGATTTCACCCTGTCCACTTATTCAATTCTACCAATATTAAAAATATTCTATCGTTATTGGTCACCCACCATTTATATCGTCCTAATTCAATTTTCAATTTTCAATTTTCATTCTTGTGGTATAGATGTGGAAGATCCAACTCAACCCACTCCTCCGGTCTGGGTTCAAAAATCCTTACCTGATGAGTGGCCTGAGCGAGGGATTGATGCTCATGAATTTGGTATTTATTTAGAGTGGGCACCTAATTCTGGAGAGAACATATCAGCATACTTGATATTTCGAGCTGAATATTTTGATCAAAATGATAGTCTTAGTGATTATGAGCTGTTAACTCGCTTGGAAAGTGAATCATCAGCTTTACTAGAATATATTGACACAGATATTCAATTGCGAACTTATTTCAATTATAAGCTTAAGACAGAAGATATGACAGGTAATCTTAGCGACTATTCTGATTCAAGGAGCTATTCTCTTTTACCAACAGTTCAATTAAGCACGATGGTACCAAACGGACCAATCGACAAGCTCGATGGAGCAAGGCAACTGCGATGGAACTATGGATATGATATTGAAATGGAAACGTATTGTCTGACAATTACTACTGATGGCAACGAATTAGTTTGGAGAGAGGTGTTCAATCCTGGAAACTACACCAGTGCTGTTGAATCGTGGACAATTCCAGTGTCTGTTTCATTGGAGCCAGACGAGGTCTACAAGTGGCGCATTGATACTGGAGCACAATACATTGATGACTTTGAAACAGCTGGATCCGAATCCCCTTGGGCAACTTTTCTCTTTGTAGGTGAATAACACTTGTTTATGTCCTACTTCTTCATTCAAATATTTTTTACATTGCAATCAATTTCCAGATCTTGAGGGTGGCTTGCATCTTAAAGATTCAAGATATTGGACCAAACAATGCCTGTTCGAACCAGATAATTTCATCAAAAAATAACCTGCTCATTCTCCTTCTCCGATTACATTAATATGCTAGATGCGAAACCGATTTTGAGCGAATGGAAATTAAAAGATCTGCGGGACATTAATCCATTTTTATATAGGCTGTTGGTGTAGAACTATGGACCATGAAACGAGAATATGAGAATATGAGAATGAGTGAAATTCAGAGAAATCCAATCCCAAGTCAACAATTACACCTCGAAGATGAAATTGATATTAAGGAAATATGGAGAATATTTTGGAGCTATCGAAAATCCATTATTATGATTTTTGCTGTTGCTCTGGCTATTACCATATATTTCACGCTGACCACCTCGCCAGTCTGGCAGGCCACCACTGTCGTGATGATCAAGGATAGCGGGGCGAATCCATCATCTTTTGTCTTTGATTTTGGTTTAAATAAGTCCCAACAACGTCTTCAAAATGAAACTGAAGTGCTTAAAAGTTTCAATCTTCATGAACAGGTGGTGAGCTCACTGATTAACGATGGAAGTGCGGATCAACTTGCACTATTTGGAACCCGATATGTGAGAGTGCGATATCGTCTTCAGGATTATCTCATGGACTGGATTGGTTCTGAGCAAAAACTGATAACTCCTCCCAGGCTACTTGATTTTTCACAGCGTGTCAAGGTTGTAGAGCAACTCAGAAAAAATACTCGCATTTCTACTGTCCGTGATACAGATGTCCTTAAGATCTCTGTTAATTCACCCGATTCATCTGATGCAATGTTTCTTGCCAATAAAGTTTCAGATATTTACCGTAATTTGGACCTGGCTGGTGGTCAGGGTGAGTTGCATTTTGTTCTCACTTTTCTGGATAGCCAAATTACAAAATATGAGCGCCGTCTTAGACTCGTTGAAAATGACCTGCAGGTGTTTCAGTCCGAATTTCAGATTTATTCTCTAGATGGGTCAGCTGAGCTATTGCTAAAAGATTTAACCACGTACGAAGGCATCTATTTTACTAATATTGCTGAGCTGGAGGTCGCTCAAGAGCGTGTTAATTATCTGAAAAGTCAACTGACTCAGAGTGAAAAGGCTCTTATGGAAGAGATAACCAATACCAATAATCCCATGATTGTTGCTTTGAGGGGGAAAATAGCTGAGTTGGAGGCCCAAAAGGTTCAACAGATGGTAGATGAAGGCTGGGACGAAGAAGCACTTCAAGCCAAAGATTTTAATCGCCGTATCTCAGAGATGAAATCTAAGCTCACCGGATTAACTGAAACCCTAATATTATCAGGTTGGAGCGAGGAGGATCCATTTAAAGCCTCCCAGGAAATCTTCAATAAAATTGTAGAACAGGAGGTTGAGGTCCACTCGTCTCGCTCGAGAGCGGAAGAATATAAGAAGTTGGTGGATCAAATGTCCAATCGTCTTATAGGTTTGCCAACTCAGACCCTTCGATATGCCAGGCTCGAACGTGATTTAAAACTCAATGAAAACCTATACCTCACGATGAAGCAAAAATATGAGGAATCCAGAATTACCGAGGCTGGTCAATTGGGGAGGGTCCGTATTTTAGATCCAGCATTAGTGGCAGAGAAAGTGAAGCCCAACAAAAAAATGAATTTGCTACTAGGCATTTTTCTCGGACTCAGTTTTGGGATAGGTATCGCATTTGCTAGAGAATTCCTTGATAATACCGTAAAAGCTGTAGAGCACTTGGAACGAAAAGGTCTGACAATTCTGGGAATTATTCCTGATATGCTCGGACCTGACCCCAAGATTTCGCTCAAAAAAATGTCCTCTCCTTCTCGGGGGGGCACAGAATTCAAACGTCGTCTGATTACGTATGAGGATCCGAAATCTCCTATCTCTGAGAGCTATCGCTCATTGAGGACAAACATAAACTATGCTTCCACAGCTGATCAAAAAATTAAGAGTCTATTAATATCTAGTTCCCAACCAGGTGAGGGAAAATCCACTACCGCCGCTAATGTAGCCATCGCCTTTGCTCAACTCCGAAAAAAGACTCTCCTCGTTGATGCTGATCTACGCAAACCGGTTCAGCATAATGTATTTGGACATGGTCGAGGTCCCGGTCTTTCTGAGTATCTAATTGGTGATGTGAAAGACGTAAACTCTATTATATTTCCTACAAAAGTTGAAAATTTAAACCTTCTTACAGCTGGCGGTCTGCCTCCAAATCCATCTGAACTATTAGGGTCCGATGAAATGTCAAAACTTGTTGACCATCTTGAATCAGTCTGGGACATCGTCATTTTTGACTCCCCGCCCATTGTTGCTGTAACTGATGCATCAATGATATCGGGGGAAATAGACGCCATTGCACTTGTGGTCAAGGCTGGTCAAACACAGCGTTCAGCAGTTGATCGTGCTTTAGATACAATCCGAAATGTTAAAGCACCGCTCATTGGCGCAATCTTAAATGGCGCTAGTCAAGAAAACCTGGGTGGTAAGTACGCATACTATTATTCCTATTATAATTATTATTATCATTCTGATGACAGCTCTAAATCCGACTAATAAGGAAGAACATTTCATGATTATATTTTGTTTCATAAAAAAGTATTTCCGGGCCTTCCTTCTTTTGAGTGTGAACACAATAACTAAATTTACTAAAGAGCATTCATGCTACTAATCATGCATATAGGTCTTATTTATGGATATTCTCTCACTTATCGGGCGTAACACTAATCTTATCTCAGACCTTCATCAATATGATGTTGAATTGTGTCGCACAATCTCAAGCTCAAAGTTCTTAGTGATTGGAGGTGCAGGATCAATCGGTCAAGCAGTCGTAATGGAAATTTTCAAGAGGAGTCCCCTGAAGCTTCATGTCGTAGATCTTTCTGAGAATAATTTAGTTGAGCTCGTGCGTGATATCCGTAGCTCTTATGGCTATATAGATGGTGAATTCAAATCCTTTGTATTGGATGCCGGCTCCTTGGAATTCGAGTTCTATTTTAAAAATGAAGGTCCTTTTGATTATGTACTCAATCTGTCGGCCCTCAAGCATGTGCGAAGTGAGAAGGACCCATATTCCCTCATGCGTATGGTGGAAGTTAATATTCTGAATACCATCAAAACCATTGAACTATCGATTGATAGTGGTGTAAAGAAATATTTCTGCGTGTCCACTGACAAGGCAGCCCATCCAGTGAACATGATGGGTGCTTCCAAACGTATCATGGAAATATTTCTGCAGAAGTATGGTAACCAGATCCCCATATCCACTGCCCGATTTGCCAACGTGGCTTTTTCCGATGGTAGTCTGCTACATGGATTCCGGCAGCGCTTTATGAAGGATCAGCCCATTGCAGCACCCAACGATGTAAGACGTTATTTTGTTACACCTCAGGAATCAGGTGAATTGTGTCTTCTATCAACACTACGAGGGGAAAATGGCGAGATTTACTTCCCCAAGCTAAATGGTGATCTCAATATGATCACTTTCGCTGAGATTGCAGAGAAGTTCCTGATCCAGAATGGATTCGCACCTTACCTATGCAAAAGTGAGGAAGAAGCTCGTGGCAAGATCTACGAGCTAAAGGACGAGAAAAAGTGGCCCTGCTATTTTAGCTCGAGTGATACGACAGGCGAAAAAGCCTATGAAGAATTCTATATGGACCATGAAGAGGTCGACCTGACTCAATACAATACTTTGGGGATAGTGAAGAATAGTGCGAATGCCTCAGACGAAAAGCTAAACCATTTTCTAGCGAGTATTGCTGGATTAAGCAGATCTGGAGCTTGGACTCGCACTGATATTCTCGAAATATTTAAACAGCTCTTACCCGATCTTGATCATCAGGAAAAAGGCAAATTTCTGGATGAGAAGATGTAACATGACCAAACCTTTTCAAGACCTCATCGAATTTATCAAATCTCTATATCCAGGTTTATATCCTGTTCCACTTCATGCGCCCATTTTTACCGGAAATGAAAAGAAATATATGCAGAATTGCATTGACACCACTTTTGTGTCATCTGTAGGTAAATACGTGACTCAATTTGAAGAGATAACTACTCAGTATACCGGCGCAAAGCACGCAGTGGCCTTTGTGAATGGTACAGCTGCCCTACATATTGCGCTGCAGGTCGCTGGCGTCGAGCGAGGAGATGAGGTCATTACCCAATCACTGACTTTTGTAGCAACTGCCAATGCCATTGCCCACGCAGGTGCAGAGCCTGTTTTTGTTGATGTGGATATGGATACATTGGGGATGTCACCTGTAGCATTGTCAAAATGGCTAAAATCAAATGTTTTCATGGATGCTGAAACCAAAAGTGCAGTGAATATAACCACTAATCGCACCATCTCGGGCATCGTACCCATGCATACCTTTGGAAATCCTTGCCGGATTGATGAGATCGTCGCTGTGGCAAATCAATACAATATTCCAGTTATCGAGGATTCTGCTGAATCCCTGGGTTCAACTTACAGACAGCAGCACACCGGTACTTTTGGTCTTGTGGGCGTTTTCAGCTATAACGGTAACAAGACCATCACTACAGGTGGTGGTGGAATGATCATTACTAATAATGAAGAACTGGCTGCGAAAGCCAGACATCTTTCTACAACAGCCAAAATTTCCCACAGATGGGAATTCTCTCATGATGAAATCGGCTATAATTATCGTCTGAATAATGTTAGTGCCAGCATTGGGGTAGCTCAAATGGAAAAACTTGAAGAATATCTCGTCAGCAAACGCCAAACAAGCGAGGCATACAGCACATTCTGCAAATCCCATTCGATAGAGTTTTTCCAGGGTCTTGCCGAAGGGCAAGCCAATAATTGGCTCAATGCTATCATAATGAAGAATCGGAGCGAGAGGGATGCATTCCTAATCGCCACAAATGACAATGGTGTCATGACTCGGCCTCTATGGAAATTAATGCATAAATTGGATATCTATATGCATTGCCAGCATGATGGTTTGGAAAATTCCTTATTTCTAGAAGACAGAATTGTAAATGTTCCTAGCGGAGTAAGGAGACTTAATTCATGAAAAGGTTAAAAATTGGTTATTTTGCTGATGGTCCATGGGCACATAGCACATTCAATAAGATTATTCATGATGATCGTTTTGCAATTATGTTTATTTGCGTGAGGTTTGACTCAGGGGATATGGTGTTAAAACAATATGCAAAAGAATCCAATATAAATTTGCTTAGACATCCAAAAGTAAGCTCCAACGATTTTCTGCAGTCAATCGATAAATACAAGTGTGATATTTTTGTTTCAATGAGTTTTAACCAAATATTTAGAAAGAACTTTATAGAGTATCCCCCACTTAAAACTATCAATTGTCATGCTGGTATGCTCCCCTTTTATAGAGGTAGGAATATTCTTAATTGGGTGTTGATTAATGATGAGAGTGAGTTTGGCATTACAGTTCATTATGTGGATGAAGGAATAGATACTGGTGATATTATACTTCAACGAAAGATTCCAATTTCCGACAGTGACGATTATTCCACGTTATTGGCGATTGCCTATGAGGAATGCGCAAACGTTTTGTATGAATCCCTTATACTAATATATTGTCAAAAAACATCGCCCATTGTTCAGTCAACCATTCATCCGACTGGTTTTTATTGCAATAGGAGACAGGCTGGAGATGAGATAATAGACTGGAATCAAGGCAGTCGGGAAATCTTTAATTTTATTAGAGCAATATGTCATCCAGGTCCAAATGCAAGAACCTTTCTTAAGGGTACTGAGATGCAAATTTCCAAAGCAACTATAATCAATGATGCACCTACCTACAAGCTGATACCCGGAGCAATTATCGGTAAGCGAGGCAACTCTATCTTGGTTAAAACACAGGATACATTCATAGAATTAGTGCATTATGATTATAATGGCACTGTTCGCATCGGGGATAGATTTGAATGAAAACGATAGGAATATTTACAACAAGTAGGGCGGAATATGGTTTACTTTCAACTCTATTAGATACTATTGAAAATGATCAATATTTTGAATACTTGCTTTTTGTTGGAGGGAGTCATCACCTGGACAGTCAGGGTAGATCAATTGATGAAATTGAACCAAGAGGAAGTAATATTATCACCTTCGATTTCTTGCTTAATACTGATACAGAGAAGACCCTCACACAATCAATGGCTGTTGAGTCGTTTCAACTGAGTGAACTATTCGAGGGGTATATCTTTGACTATGCTTGTGTATTAGGCGATAGAATAGAATTGCTACCCATTGTACAGACTGCTATAATATTTAGAAAACCTATTATTCATATCCATGGTGGAGAAGTAACATCGGGAGCAATTGATGATCAAATCAGACATATGATTACCAAGGCTTCCCATCTCCATTTTTGCGCAGCAGAAGCGTATAAGGAGAATATTATTAAAATGGGTGAAGAGGCTTGGCGAGTGCATAACGTAGGAGCGCTGGGTGTGGATTCCATCAGTGAGGAAGCAGATTTTTCAAGAGAAGAATTATTTGATCAGTTCAGGCTAGATATAAGTAAACCGACAGTGTTGCTCACCTATCATCCTGTTACCCTAGAATTTGGATTCTCGCATGAGGAGCAGATTCGAAATCTTTTTATGGCACTTGAATCATTTGATTTTCAGGTAATGATCACAGCTCCCAATATTGATACTGGGCATGAAAAATTATTTGAATTGATACATTCTGAAGTGGCCAGAAAATCAGATTACATCTTTATCCAGTCTCTGGGGATCAAACGTTATCAATCCATGTTGAGATGTGTTGAGTTTGTTATTGGAAATTCTTCTAGCGGAATATTGGAAGTGCCATTCTTCAAAATTCCAACGGTGAATATTGGCGATCGTCAAACTGGTCGCATTCGACATGAAAGTGTCCTAGATTGCACCTATTTGAGAGAGTCTATCAGCAAGGCAATCAAGATTGCTCTGGATCATGAATTTAAATCTTCTCTGGAAAAAATGGATTACAAATTCGGAGATGGTCACGCCGCAGAACGTATTATCCATGTGCTAAGATCGACCCAAGTTGATCAGAAGCTCATGCGCAAACAGTTAGAGTTTTCTTATGCCTAGAATCTTGATCATAGCAGAGGCAGGAGTGAACCATAATGGCAGTATGGACTTGGCATTCAAACTCATTGATGGAGCAAAATCTGCCGGTGCTGATATCGTCAAATTTCAGACTTTTAGAGCCAATGAATTAGTTACGGAATCTGCTGAAAAGGCCAGCTATCAAAAATCTACCACAGATGCTGGTGAAACCCAGTTTGAGATGATTAGAAAGCTAGAACTTACAAGAGAAAACCATTTGGAGTTGATGCATTATTGCGAAGAGGTGGAAATTGAATTTCTCTCTGCCCCATTTGATATCGCTAGCATCGAGTTGCTCAATGAACTGGGTGTTAAACTTTTCAAAATCCCCTCTGGTGAAATCACTAACTATCCCTATTTGGAGGCCATGGCCGTGTATAATAAGCCCATTATTATGTCAACTGGTATGGCAGATATGATTGAGATACGTGCTGCTCTGGATGTGTTGGTCTCTCATGGGACTGAGCGAGACAAGATCTCTGTATTACACTGTAATACAGAATATCCAACACCCTTTGAGGATGTGAATTTGAGAGCTATCATAACCATGCAGGAGACCCTTGGATTGCCCATAGGCTATTCTGACCATACCAGTGGGATCGAGGTCCCAATTGCTGCTGTTGCTTTGGGGGCCACAATTATTGAGAAACATTTTACACTCGATAGAACCTTGCCAGGACCAGATCATCAAGCCTCACTGGAACCCTATGAATTGAAAGCTATGGTCCACTCGATCAGGAATATTGAGCTGGCCTTGGGAGGAGGACAAAAACAACCCTCTCTTTCTGAGAAAAAGAACATTGCTGTGGTCAGAAAGAGTTTAGTTGCCTCTCGGGCTATCCGTATGGGAGAGATATTTTCAAAGGATAACATCACGACAAAACGACCTGGGAACGGCATATCTCCCATGCAAATCGAAGATGTGATGAAAAAAGCAGCGACCCGGGAATATAAAAAAGACGACCAGATCGAATGGTAATTAATAGTGAACTGAAATGATTAACTTTACACCTAACCTGATTTCACATAGATCAAGCGTCATTGAAGCTATGCAACAGCTGGAGACTATCCCTAGCACTCTCACCTTATTTGTTCTGAATGATGACAATAAATTGATCGGGACCCTCACTGATGGTGATATTAGGCGTGGTTTTCTTCGTGGTCTGGATTTATCGGGCAAGACTTCTGAATTCATGACCACCGAGTATAGGACTATTGATAATAGCGAGAGTGTCTCCGAATTTAAAACCATTCGAAATGTGGGAATTCGTTTGTTGCCAGAATTAGATGATTCTGGGCACATTCAAAAGGTATATGATCTTAAGACTAGGAAAAGCAATCTACCGCTTGAGTGCGTAATTATGGCTGGTGGTCGAGGTGAAAGGTTGAGACCCCTTACTGATGATACTCCTAAGCCCATGTTGGAGATTGGTGGAAAGCCGATCCTTGAACACAATATTGATCAACTGATAAGTTATGGAATTGAAAAAATTTACATCACGATCCTATACTTGGGCCAGCAGATTATGGATTATTTTGGAGATGGATCTGCCAAGGGAATCTCAATTGAGTATATCTGGGAAGATAAACCTCTCGGTACAGCAGGTGCACTGACCCTCATCAAGAATATTGAAACAAAATATATTGTTCTCATGAATAGTGATCTATTTACTGATGTTGATATTGAGGACTTATTTTTAAGCATTAACCAAAATGAAGCTGATATGGGAATAGCCTCAGTCTTACACACGGTGAAGATTCCCTATGGGATATTTGATGAAGAAGATCAAAAAATCCGATCTATTCGAGAGAAACCTGTCTTCACCCATTATGCTAATGCCGGGGTTTATATTCTCCGCAAGGAATTAATTCAATACATACCTCAAAATTCATTTTATGATATCACTGATCTTATTGAGGGCCTATTAAAAATGGGAATGGTGATCATTCAAAACCCTATCGTGGGATACTGGATAGATATTGGGAAGCATGATGATTATCAAAGAGCTCAGGAGATCGCAAAGCATTTATCTTAGTAACTGTATAATTGTGAACCTGCCATCCATCATAGCTCAAAGCATTAATTATAGAAAGATATCGAAGTGATCATTGATAAAATATCAAACATAAACAAATATTCGGCCTTGATTCCCAATGTGGACAGCTTTTTCAAGTACATGGAGACAAATGATTTAAAGCAGGGGGTGAATGTCATCAATGAAAAGGTTGACCTGATTGTTATTGAATCAGAAACAGTAGCATTAAGAAGTCATCTTTTTGAAAATCACCAGAAGTGTATTGACATCCATTTTGTTGTGTCTGGATCAGAAAATATTTCAATTGGAAAAATAGACAAAGCGAAGATTTTTACCTCCTATAACGAGGATACAGATTGCGAATTGTTTAAGGATTTATTCGTGACCCACGAGATTAGAATGAAGTCAAATCATTTTATCGCAATTTTCCCTGACGAACCGCATGAAACTACTATTTCCGTTAATGGAATCCCAGAATATCTAAAAAAAGTTGTCGTGAAAGTTAAGCTATGAATAAATCAATAGTAACCATCGCGGAAACTGCATGGCATCATGAAGGGGATTATACATTCATGGAGACTCTGGTTTCTGACCTGATCAATAAAACTAAAGCTGATTTTATTAAATATCATTTAACCTTGGATCTTGATGAATATATGGATCATCGACATCCTGTACATGACACATTAAAAAAATGGATGCTGGACGCAGACCAGTGGACCGAACTTATCGGAAGGACTCGGAGCGGTTCAAAGGATATCATGTTGCTACTCAATGATAGGAAAGCCATAGATTTTGGGATGAGATTCAATCCCAAACTGGTTGAAATTCATTCGGTGTGTTTGAATGATGTTAAATTGCTTGAACATCTCAGCGGAAGTCTTCACAAAGATCAAAAAGTTGTCCTTGGCGTCGGTGGTTCAGATTTGTACGAAATTGAGCGGGCCATGGAGACACTTAGACATGATAATATTATATTGATGTTTGGGTTTCAAAACTACCCAACAAAATATCACAATATTAATTTGCATAAGATTAAAAAAGTTAAAAAGCTATACCCAGAATATGAATATGGTTATGCCGATCATACTGCTTGGAATGATGATAATAATATGCTTATCACTTCCCTCGCAGCGGCTTCAGGTGTTGGATATATTGAAAAGCATGTCACTAATATATATGGCAAAAAAAGGTGTGATTGGGAGTCAGCGATTTCAATCGACATGTTTAATGAATTGTCCAATTCTTTAAGCATCCTCAACTCGATTGGAGGGGATGGGGCACTCAAGCTAAATTCTGGTGAAAGGAGTTATTCAGTATATGGCCCCATGAAAAAAGCTGCTTTGCTGAACTGTGACGTGAAAGCAGGTGAGGTGCTGTTGAAAGAGATTATCGCTTTTAAGAGAACTGAAGAGGTTTCAAATTTATCTCAAATCGAAACCATAGATATGATTGGACGCTCATTCTTGGTCGATCTAAAAAAGGACACTGTCCTTAAAAAAGAGCATCTGGGAGCATGAAATGAAAATCGGATTCCTTATTACTGCCCGCTTAAAATCTACTAGATTGGAGAAGAAACTTCTCTTAAAACTGCGAGATAGAGAGATGATTAGATGGATGACCGATCGAATTAAGCAGAGTGAAATCCTAGACCAGATCGTCATTTGCACCTCGGATAATATTCAGGACCAACCATTGGTCGAGATTGCTAGGGAAGAGGGTATTTCTTCCTTCTGTGGACACGAAGATGATGTAGTAGAACGATTATACGAGGCAGGGAAATATTTTGGTCTGGATTATATCCTCAATATTACTGCTGATTGTCCTCTCGTTTCAGTTGAATATTTCGACACCATTGTCTCAACCTTCCACGAGACAAAAGCGGATTTGATTCGTTGCTTAGATCTCCCCCATGGGATGTACTCCTATGGCATTAAGGTAGATGCATTGCGACAGGTTATGGAGATAAAAGATGATCAAAATACAGAGGTGTGGGGAAGGTATTTTACGGATAATGATCAATTTAAGGTAACTGATCTGGATATCCCTGGTTCCCACCAAAGACCTGATTTTAGGCTAACGCTGGATTATGCTGAAGATTTCAGATTCTTTGAACAGATATTTGATCATTTTGGCGGTGACACCTATAAAACCCCCATGGATGATATCATCCAATTTTTAGATGACAACCCAGACATCCCCAAAATCAATATCGACTGTAAACAGAAATTCCAGAAAAATTGGGATTCACAGAACAAAATGTATCTGAAAAAGTAGGGTGCTTTGATGACACAGAAGAGAATTTTGATTGTTGGATGCGGTTCAATCGGCTTGCGACATATTAGAGCCCTTCGATCGATTGGGGTTCAAACAATAGCAGCGCTGAGAAGTGGGAAGGGTCACAATATTGAAGACCCCATTTTTGATGACATCACAATTTTTCATGATAAAAATTCTGCTTACCAGTGGCATGCCACTCACATGATCATCAGTACACCCACATCAATGCACCTGGAATCTGTTGTTGATGCAGTAAAGTTAGGAATTCCTTATTTTGTTGAGAAGCCTATTTGTGCGGATGTTGGTGAGCTAGAGAGGATGAATCAAGATTCGCTGAATCTTGGTATTGTCGGATACAATTTAAGATATCATGAATTATTTGTTGAATTAAAACACATCATCGATTCTGGAAAATACGGAAAAATTTTGGCTGCTTCATTATTCGTGGGCTCCTATTTACCATTCTGGCATCCAGAGCAAGACTATAGCTCCAGATACGAGGCCAGGAAAGATCTAGGCGGGGGAGTGCTAAGGACTCTCAGTCATGAAATTGATCTCGCTCAACACCTCTTTGGCAACATTACCAAAGTGTATGCAAAGATCCTGAAGATGAGTCAGTTAAAAATTGACGTTGAGGATCATGTTGATATTATTGCTGAGAATGAAAACAATGTCCACATAAAAATTCAGCAGGATTATTTGCAACCCATCTTGAGAAGGGGAGGAGAGATCCTATTCGACAGTGGAATGCTTTGCTACGACTTTTCAGGAAACTCAATTTCATACACTAGTTATGATAAGAAGGTGGAAGAAGCTATATTTCAAGGTTATGATTATTTTGATAAACAATATCAAGTACAAATGGAACAATTTGTAAATGGGGCCAGGGGGGTCGCTTGCACAGTTATGGAAGAAAAGCAAAATATGAAGGTGATCAAGTATTGTGAACTGTCATCCCAAAAAGGTATTGAACTATGTTTAGATTAGATGAGAAGATCGCGGCAATATTTGGTGGATCCGGTCATCTCGGTCAGCAGTTAACTAGGGGATTATTAGGTCAAGGGGCAACCATCTACAATTATGATGTAAAATCTCCTGAGAACCCTAATAGTGAAGACCTCAATAAGGAATACCCAGGTCGCTATAAATTCATCAAATTAGATGCAACGGATCAAAGCGGATTAAAATTGGCTTTTAAAGATATTGTTTCAGAGAACGGGCATATCGATATATTGGTGACATCCACTACCATGAAAGGGAATGATTTCTATCTCCCCTTTGAAGAAGTCTCCCTAGAGGGCTGGAATATCGGATTAACCGGAAATCTCACACTTCCATTTATGATCACTCAGGCTTGCATTCCCTATATGCGGGAGCAAGAAAGTGGGTCTATTATCAATATATCTTCTCACTATGGGATCGTTGGTAATGATCAGAGTATTTATGAGGGGTCAAACTTGCATGAAATTTATGTGCAGGATTCTCCAGATATTAAACAAGTATTTTCTCATGGTGTTTATAATGCAGCAAAAGGTGGAGTCAACAGCTTCACTAGATACCTAGCTGCCTATTATGGAAAATACAATGTTCGGGTGAACTCAGTCTCTCCTGGTGGAATTTGGATGGAGGGTGAAAATCAGACATTTCTCGATAAGTATGCAGCCAAAACACCTCTCGGTCGGAAAGCCAAACCAGATGAGATAAATGGGGCGGTGATTTATTTAGCTTCAGATGCATCAAGCTATGTTACCGGTCACAATCTTGTGGTTGATGGTGGATTTTCCATCTGGTAATACCCGAAGTTAAAAGTTAGAATATGTCGCCTCTCAAGTGTGCGCAGAATCGAGGTCGCCATGAAATTTTCAGAGTCGGAGCTGACCTCAATTGAAGGAAAGATATTTTGAAAGTAATAATCTTAGCAGGTGGGTGGGGAACACGATTAGGACAGATCGGTGAATTGGTCCCAAAGCCGATGGTATATGTGGGTAATAGACCCATGCTCTGGCATATTATGAAAATATATTCAAGCTACGGTTTTAATGAGTTTGTGATCGCGCTAGGTGTCAAGAGTCATGTTATTAAGGAATATTTTTACAATTTTGAAGCGTTGAATAACGATTTTACCGTTGATTTCAACTCCGGACAAATTGAATATCATAGCAAACATGATGAAAATAGTTGGAAAGTCACTCTCGTTGACACTGGTTTGAACACTTTAAAAGGTGGGCGCATCAAGCGGTTAGAAAAATATTTGGATGATGTAAATATGATCACTTACGGTGATGGCGTAGCAGATATTCCTATTAATGAACTTTTGCAATTTCATCAGAACCATGGGAAGACGATCACCTTCTCGGGAGTACATCCCAGTGGTCGCTTTGGCGAATTCGAGGAAGAAAATAACAGAGTGATCAGCTTTAAAGAGAAACCCCTCTCTGGAAATGCATTTATTAATGGAGGCTACATGGTTTTTAATAAAAACATGCTTGATCTTCTCACACCCGATGAAAAATGCGATTTCGAAGTAGGTGCATTAGAGGACTTAGCCCAACGGGGTGAAGTTATGGTCTACAAACATGATGGGCAATGGGCCTGTATGGACCATGAGCGAGATGTTACCCATCTGAACAAACTTTGGAACGAGAATAGGGCATTTTGGAAAGTATGGTGATAAGCACATCATTTTGGAGAAATAAGAAGGTCCTGGTCACTGGCCATACCGGTTTTAAGGGATCATGGCTATCCCTGTTATTGAACCAACTTGAGGCTGAAGTGTTTGGATATGCACTAGACCCTTCAACTTCCCCCAGCATGTTTGAACTGGCAATGGTCAAAGACTCAGTTCATTCGTATATCGGGGATATACGGGATTATGACTATCTCTATAAGGTCATGAAAGAAGTGAGGCCAGAAATCGTGATTCATATGGCCGCCCAAGCCCTTGTCAAGGAATCATATCGGAATCCAATTGAAACATACTCCACAAATGTGATGGGCACGGTACACCTGTTAGAAGCTTGTCGTCAGATAGCATCTGTTAAAGCCATTGTGAATGTGACCACAGATAAATGCTATGAAAACCGCGAGTGGTATTGGGGTTATCGTGAGAATGAACCCATGGGAGGGCATGATCCCTACTCAAGCAGTAAAGGCTGTTCTGAGCTTGTAACCTCAGCTTATCGATCCTCATACTTTGGTACAGGAGATGATGGGCAAAGGAACATTGCCCTAGCTTCTGTACGGGCAGGAAATGTCATTGGGGGTGGTGATTGGGCTGCAGACCGCCTCATTCCGGATTTTATTCGAGCCATATCCCAGCAAAAAAAAATAATGATTAGAAGCCCATATGCCATCAGACCATGGCAGCATGTTTTAGAACCTCTTTCAGGATATTTAATCCTCGCAGAGAAACTATTTAATGATGGATCTGTGTATGCTGGTGCATGGAATTTTGGTCCAAATGACCAGGATGCAAAAAATGTTGAGTGGATTACCAGAACGCTCTGTGAGTTATGGGGTGATTCAGCTCAATATGAAATTGATAAACAACCTCACCCACATGAGGCCAATTATTTAAAACTTGATTGCTCAAAAGCGAAAGCTGAGCTTGCCTGGTTTCCAAGATGGGATATTCAAACCGCACTGGAATCAATCGTGGAATGGAATAAGATCTCCCTCTCAGGTGCGAAGATGCGAAGTGTTACTGATCAGCAGATACGACAATATTTCTCATCAATTCCTAAATAAATTATCTAGAATAATAATATAAAAGGACCTGCTGAATGGGTGAAATTGATGTGTTACGTAAAGAAATACTTGAGAAGACTCAAGAGTATTACAGACTAAAACATTTAGACAAGCCGTTTGTCCCAGGAAAATCCAGAGTCAATTATGCAGGTAGAGTCTTTAATGAAGATGAATTGATCAATTCAGTGGATGCATCCTTAGATTTCTGGTTAACCGAAGGTCGGTTTTCAGAAGAATTCGCAGATAAAATTTCTGAATATCTGGATGTGGAAAATGTTCTGCTGACAAATTCTGGCTCCTCTGCAAATTTGCTGGCATTCGCTTCACTCACATCCGAAAAACTTGGGGATAAAAGACTGAAACCTGGGGACGAAGTTATTTCAGTCGCTGCAGGATTCCCCGCCACTGTGACACCAATCATCCAATATGGTCTTGTCCCAGTATTCGTAGATGTCCATATTCCCACATACAATATTGATGTTGAAATGCTGAGCAATGCCATTACGGATAAAACAAAGTGCATTTTTATCGCTCATACATTGGGCAACCCCTTTGATATTGATTCAGTGATGGAGTTGGCCGAAGAACACAATCTCTGGGTAATCGAGGATAATTGTGATGCCTTTGGTAGTGAATATAATGGGGTAAAGACTGGCACATTTGCCCACCTCTCTACCATCTCTTTTTATCCCGCACATCATATCACCACTGGTGAAGGAGGAGCGATTTGCACCAATGATCCTCTGTTAGCCCAGCTTGTTCGTGCATTTCGAGATTGGGGGCGTGATTGTTACTGTGCTGGAGGAGAAAATAATACCTGTGGCAAACGGTTCTCCCAGCAGTTTGGTGGATTACCCTTCGGGTTTGATCATAAATATGTATACTCAGAAATTGGGTATAATTTAAAAATGACGGATATCCAGGCTGCAATCGGTTCAGCTCAGATGGATAAACTCCCAGTCTTTTGTGCTACCAGGAGGAAGAATTTTAATCGGTGGATGGAAATATTCTCAAAGTACGAAGAATACTTTATTTTACCACGAGCCACATTAAAATCTGATCCTGCCTGGTTTGCATTTATTGTGACCCTCAAGGAGGATGCTCCTTTTACCCGGGATCAATTAACGGCCCACTTGAACGCAAAATTAATAGAAACACGAAATCTTTTTGCTGGGAATATGACCAGGCAACCCGGTTTTGAGAATCGGGATTGGAGAATTGCTGACCATCTAAAAAACACAGATATCATTACGGATCAGACATTCTTCTTGGGTACTTATCCAGGTCTTAGCTCAGGTATGCTCGATTACGCCTCAAATATTTTAGATACCTATTTGAATAATTTCTAGATCCCGATATGCTATTTAAAAAGTATAAATCCCGTGTTATAAAGGTGGCTAATCCTATCGAGGGAATTCACACGGCTGAATTCGCGCCCGACCGGGGAAAATATAAATATAAGCCGGGGCAGTTTCTTCATCTTGCAATCGACCCTAACTACGATGGCGTTGGGCAATGGCCAGATTCACGTTGTTTTTCCATGCAAAGCAGTCCAGAGGAGAGCACAATTCGTGTCACTTACGCCGTGAAAGGGGCATTTACTACTGCAATGTGTGATTATTTAAAACCTGGTAAAATTGTCTGGCTCAAAATGCCTTATGGTGATCTGTTTACCCGAGTTCATTCAAAAGAGAATACGGTTTTTATTTCAGGTGGAACAGGCATCACTCCTTTCCTCTCATTGTTCACACATGAATCGTTCAATGATTATATCAACCCAAAAATCTATCTGGGATTTCGTTCCAAGGCTTATGATATATATCAAAATGAGATTAACAGATTATGCAATTCATCGAAATATGTGAAAACTTTCTATCAAGATGTTGATGGACTAATTGATATTCAATTAATACTCTCCCAAAATGGCAAAAATAGCAACTATCTTGTCTCAGGACCCCCCAGCATGATAAAAAGTATAAGGTATTCACTCATAGAGCATGGTGTAAACTTAGAAAATATTATAACCGACGATTGGGAATAAATAAATTGAAATATGAAAACGAATGAAAACGATATTAATCACTGGTATCAACGGTTTTCTCGGTAGTAATCTTGCTGAGAGACTCAACTCAAACTTTGAAATAATTGGACTCGAGAATTCATTAGAGAATTTATTCAGATTAAAAGACACTTTTTATAAAGTGTATAGTTCCCAATATGGCAAACTGGAAGAAGTGTTTAAAGAAAATCGCATTGATATAATCATTCATACTGCAACTGTTTATGGAAGAAACACCGAGGGGCTCCAACAAATAATAGAGACTAATTTTAATTTCCCTTCTCGACTACTTGATATTGCAATTAAAAATAAGGTTTCGCTTTTTATGAATACTGACAGCGCACTTGATCGCTTTGTTAGTCCTTATGCATTAACTAAATCCCAGTTTAGAGAATGGTTAGTATTTCGAAAAGATGAAATCAAAGTTATGAATCTTCAACTAGAGCATTTTTATGGGCCAGGTTGTAGTTCTACGAATTTCATAACTTCAATGATTAATCGTTTGATCATCAATGAAAGCCGTATAGACTTGACTTCAGGAGAGCAAAAGCGTGATTTTATATACTATGAAGATATAATAGATGCATTTGAGATGTTAATAAATAACAGAGAAGAAATTAAAGAAAGTTACAAACAGTTTGAGTTGGGAACCGGTGTTCAACATTCAGTAAAAAAAGTTTTATTAATTATGAAAAAATTAACGGGTAGCTCATCAGATTTAAATTTCGGTGCCATTCCATTTCGGACTAATGAAATGATGGTTTCTAAAACTGATATTTCAGATCTAATTAATTTAGGTTGGAAACCAAAATACACAATTGAAGAAGGGCTTGAAAAAACTATAAAGAAATTATTTAGATAAATATTAAGTATCAAACATAAAGGTATAACATGAAGTATTTAATAACGGGTGGAGCTGGTTTTATTGGGTCAAATTTAGCTGAAGAAGTTTTGAAAAGAGGGGACGAATTGTTTGTGTTTGATAATTTATCTCGTTTTGGTAGCTCAAAAAATTTAGAATTGTTAAAGGGGATAGGTGAATTTAAATATTTCCCATATGATATTAGAAATAACAATGATGTTGAAATCGTGATTAAGGATGTCAAACCAGATATTATTTTTCATCTAGCGGGACAAGTCGCTATGACAACATCAATAGCGAATCCGAGATTGGATTTTGAAGTTAATACATTGGGAACTCTTAATTTACTTGAAGCTGTAAGAAAATATTCATCCGGGAGTAAAATATTATTTTCGTCGACTAATAAAGTTTATGGGGACTTTGCTAACTTAACTTTTGATGAGCAAAATACGCGTTATGTATGCTGCGAATACCCAGAGGGCTTTGGCGAAAGCGTCTTATTGAATTTCCAATCCCCTTATGGCTGTTCTAAGGGAGCTGCTGATCAGTATTTATTAGATTACTACCATATTTATGGGATTGAAACGGCAGTATTTCGCCACTCCTCTATGTATGGTTCCAATCAACATGCTACTATTGATCAAGGCTGGATTGGATGGTTTTGCCAAAAAGCAATAGAAATTAAAAGGGGGACATTAAGAGAACCTTTCAGTATATCAGGGAATGGAAAACAAGTAAGGGACGTACTCCATTCAGATGATATTGTAAAACTTTATTTTACTGCCTCTGAAAATATGGAGGAGATCAAAGGTGAGGTCTTTAATATTGGTGGTGGAAGAAAGAATAGTCTCTCATTACTTGAGTTATTTGAAATTCTTGAAAGCGAATTGGGAATAAAAATGGAATACAGGCAATTTGCATGGAGAAATAGTGATCAGAAGGTATTTATTGCGGATAATACCAAAATTATTTCGAATTTGAAATGGACCCCTCTAGTGGATACGAGAACAGGAATAATAGATATGCTAAAATGGTTAGAGTCATAGATTATGAATAAATCAATATTTCAACAATACTACGAATCTTGTAGTCTCGAAGATAGGTATTTGGTGAATAACGCTAATGCGATAGATGTTATTATCCCGGTTTTGAATACCAATGAATTATGGGAGAGCAATCTATTATCTTTCTATAGAGAGATTCCAATTAAAAAGCTTCTGATTGGAGATGGTGGTTGCACAGATGATACTCTTACAATTGCGAGACTATTCCCTAGAGTGGAGATAGTCTCACTTATTGACACTAGTTTGGGATATCGGATACGTAAACTAATTGAATTAGTTGAAACGACATTTTTTGTGTACCTTCATTCTGATGTATATTTGCCAGAAATGTGGTTTGATAATATGGAAAAATATAAGAATACGTATGATTGGTTTGAATGTAAAAGAAAATTGACACATTTGGTTGAAACTTGGGGTGTTGAACCAAAACATCAAATCAGAGCTCTTTCTGGCAGCCAATTTGGGCGCACAGATATATTGAAAAATGTTTCTAAGAAAATTAGTGATGATTATTCATACCGACAAGAAGATATAATATTTGCAGAATTACTAAAAGAGGAGGGCGGAAAATATCACATTGTTGAAGATACGTTTCACTATCATCAGATTATGAATAAGGTCGGGGCAGAAGTTCCAATGTATAAATCCATTTCAGCGGAAAGAGAATATGATAGGGGAACTGAAATAATGATATGGAATACACAAGTACGCGGACTAATTAAATATTTAAAACCGAAGAAATATTTAATTCGCGAAGCCAATATCTCCTTATATAACCTAAATAAGTTAGGTGCGTTGAATTGGAAAGAATTTAATAAGTGGGTTAAAGTAACTAATCCAGTCTGGCTAAAACATATTAATAGGAAAGGTTCTTGGCAAGAGAGGTTAAAATATATTGCCAATAGAGGATATATTATTATGCAGAGAATCCGCCTAAGATCAAATTGACAGCAAATGTCAGAACCTTCTGATCAACTATTGTGCTTCATCTCAAATTATGTATAATTTTACATGAATAAAGCATTAAATTATGATCTCTTGGTGGTGTATACCTTAATGAAATTCGCTTAATCTGAGTTGTGCCAACAAATTTGAACCTAGGAGCATTTGTATCCTGCCAGAGCAAACCAGATCAATAAACATGATTTTCGATAAGATATATTTTAGTTATCCTGAAAGCATAAAAGGATGTAAAAGTAATGAGCCCAAAATCACATATAGAAACTCCCACGAGAAATACTCAAATGCAGAAAAGATTCGGATGTTATTAGAAGGTTTGAGAGATCAGGAGACCTTCCCCTTTTTCAGTCGAAAGGCGAGTATTGCCAAAAACCTGTACTATTGTGGGCAAGGACTTTCTGGAGGCAAGTAATAACAGCCTTTTCGGAGATATTGTGCGCGAAGCCAACAGTACGGATGTAGTATCTCTGCGCTCCACCTACGTAGCATTGAGATCTGACATATTAAAATGGTGCTACATTTGTCAGGGTACCGAAAGAAGCGGTATATGGATACAGTAGGGTTAAAAACCTTGAGATCATTCGCCATTGGAAGTGGCTAAGCTACAGGCCAAATAAACACTCGAGAACAAGATGTTCCAATGTCTCATAATTTTTGCGATTAAACTCTAAAATGCTTTGAAGACTAACACATCCTCGAATTAGGATTATACTGAAAATGAGTTTATTGGGACATGTAAAAATATATTTTTCAGGGGCAGTGATAATAAAAATTGTTGGACTTATCTCTCTTCCAGTTATTACTAACCTGTTAACACCAGATGAATACGGGACGTATTCAGTGTTTTTATCTTATGGTGCAATTACTTCTGTCGTTTTGACACTAAATCTTAATAGTGCCGTTAGTAGGTATTGGTATGAGTACAGGAATGATTTCAATTCATTCTTAGGCACATCAATTAATATAAGTGCTATAATATTCTGTGTGTTTTCAATGCTGCTTATATTGAATCGCAATCATTTATCCAATATACTGGGAATATCACCGAATATATTTATGCTTCTGGTTCCTTATTCTCTTATCAATATTGTTTTTTCGTTTTACAAGCAATTGTCAATTCCCCAAAAAAGAAGTTTTAAGATTACGATGGTTGATCTGTCTCGAGTTCTATTGGGTTTACTCGCGGGAATAGGACTCATGTTAATATTCAAAGAAGATCGAATTACTAGTTATATATATGGGTACATTGGGTCGGGTCTATTTATAACAGTATTTTTACTGAAATACATCTTTAAATGGTACGAAAATAAATTGATAAGTCGCCATTTTAAATACATTCTGAAATATAGCCTTCCACTGCTTCCATATACTTTGAGTGGAATTATTTTGACGCAGTTTGATCGAATTATGATTAATTCAATAATCGATCCGAAATCCGCTGGTCTATACACTTTGGCGTACCAGATAGGGATGATATTCACAGCTGTTTCCACCGCCATACTAATGGCTTGGACACCAGATTACTTTACCTTAATGAATAATAAAGAATATGATACTATTGATATTTTTGTTACAAAAATGCTTCATTTTCTTGCTGTACTATGCTTAGCTATTTCATTTTATGGAGAACCTATTGGGATGATACTAACAGGTGATCAATTTCATGGGGGACTTAAAATTATACCAATTATAGCTTTTAGCTATTTAGTTTCATTCGTGTATGAAGTATGGGGAAGGAATATCGGTTATGCCAAGAGAACGATTTGGATCTCTGTTATCGTATTGAGTAGTGGTATACTCAATATACTATTAAACAAATTTCTTCTACCAATATATGGTTATGAAATAGCTGCAACTACCACGCTTATTTCATATTTATTTATGTCATTGCTTGCCTTTATAGTTTGCAAGTTCATCTTAAGGATTCATGTGGTCCCTCTAAGGAGGATCATGTTCCCACTATTTATTGCCTTGATCGGGATAATACTAATGGAACAGTTATCCAACTATGGTCAGAGTGGTTTGCTTAGCAAAACATTACTGCTCTTGGTCTTATCTGTACTTTTATTACATAAATATAGAAATGAGTTATCAAAGATTATAAATAAAAGTGTATTGAGTGGGTAGCGAGTCTACTTATATATTAATCAGGAATTAAAAGTATTGTTTATGAAAATGTCTAAATATATGGATATTATTAACGATGTTGAAGAGCATTTCAATGTTGATGAATTAGTCATCGATGATACACATATTTGGCCAATCATTAGGTATGATATTGTTACTCAGCTCAATCCATTCTTTGTTAGCAAGAGAATTGGATCGACTAGTAGGTTCATGCCATTGTTTAGAAAAATAGCAGTAATTGTTTTATCTACACTTCGTCAGTTTTATGCAACGATTAGAGATTATAGAAATAATTCACGGTTTATCAAATCTGATGTTTTATATTTAACAAATACAATTGATCTTGTTAAGCACGAGGACAGATATTACAATCGAATCATCGACCCATTATATACAAAATTGAATAACCAGTGTATTAAGGGTATTATTGTAGAAACAAATAGCATCGGAAAATATCGTATCCCACGTAACAATAAGTCTATTTTTATACAACGAGTAATAAACTCAATAGTACTATATCGGAATATCATCAACGGACCAAATAAGTATTCTGTATCAACAGAGAGTACCCTAGTCAAAATTGAATCGTACATTAAAAATAAATATTCTGTACCAATATCAATAAACATAAATAAAATTCGTGTTGAGTTTAATATAATAAATGATTTGTCGCGATACTTTTTTAGAATATTGAAAAAAAATGAAATTGTAACTGCAATTAGTACACAATACTACGGACGAAGTGGGATGGCTCTTAATCTGGCTTGCAGAAGATTGAATATTACATCAGCAGATATTCAGCATGGTGTCGAGCATGATTTGCATTGGGCGTATGGTAGATGGAATAAAATTCCGGAGGCTGGCTATTCGTTACTTCCAGAGATCTTTATTTGTTGGAGTAATGCTGAAAAAAAAGTTATTCAACAATGGAATAGCAAAGTATTGTCATTTCACTATCCGATGGCGATAGGGAATATGTGGCTGGAGGAACTTATAAATGATCTGAGCCCCAGTTCAAACAGAATAAAAATGACTATCAATAGTGTGAAGGAAAAATTCTTTGGTTTCACTCATGTTCTATATACAATGCAGGATGATGATATCCCAGAAATGCTCCTTAATTCAATTGAAAAGACGCGCGATAACTGCATTTGGTGGATTCGACTTCATCCCTCGAAGCAGGATGCTTTTGCTAGGGTCAACAATTTATTGCTTCAACGAAATCTAAATAATATCATTTTATCAGAGGCAAATGAACTCCCACTATATAACATTCTTCAGCAAATGGATAAGCATATTACCGCATGGTCAACGGTTGTCATTGAAGCCCGTGATATTGGGGTGAAATCTATCTTGATTCATGAAAATGGAGCCGAACTTTATAAGAATGAAATTACGGAAGGATTAGCAGTATTCGCCGATACGGACGAAAAAGTCATAGAAATTCTCTCTGAAGATTATTGGGATAGCTCTTCAGCAAATGTGATGAATCATGCTAGTAATGATTTTACAAAGTTAATCGTAAAAATACTATCGCGAAAAAACGACCCACTGAATCAGGTGCCTTAATACATGTTTTATAACATAATGTTTTTCCTGGGCTACATAATGGTCCCATATGTTGCATTCATAAGTTTAAGATCAGTAGGCATAAAAGTATCAACTATATCAGTTCCCAGTTTCTTCTTTATTTATTATGTGCTGGGTGCATATGCAGGTATTCTAATATTGTATTACGGATTGGACTTCCATTCAATACTTAGGGGGGCTACTGACAATAAGATTATTGTCAAAATGTTTATTTTATCTAGCGGTACATTGATGATGCTAACATGTGGAGCTGTGCTTGCATCTCGAAGTAAGCTCAAAAGGCACACAGGAAATTCCCGAAAATTCACTACCCGACCACTAAATAAGTTTAGTATTCTTTTTCTTTTTCTTCTAGTCCTTATTAGTGCGATTGTTATTGTCGATTATGTTCGGTCCATCGGTGTTGTCCCTATTCTGATGGCTATCGGAGGTCAAGCAGGAGAAGCGGTCAATGCCAGAGTCACTTTGCTGACTTCTAACTTCCAATCAACATATAGCATGGGTATGTACTCGTTATTCGCCCGTATGATCCTGCCACTAGTCTCTTACATATTGTTTGCTGAATATTTGCAATACCATAAAAATTCAATTAAACTGTTGTTGCTATTTGCAGTAGCACTCTCCATCGTTGGATCCGTAATAGAGACTGCAAAAGGACCACTTGTATTTTATGCTTTGGGACTTCTAATTACGAATCTGATTGTAGGCGGTAATCGAGTATACATAAAAAACATCATCGTTGGTTTAATAATTGTACTTATAATAACATCGATAATTATGCCGTTGTTTATGGGCTCAAAGTTATCGATTTATGAAACTTTCATCTACATGATAAATAGAACGATGCTGGGTAACCTTGTGCCAGGATATATTACAATTGAAATGTTTGATGATGGTGAATTCCTTTTGGGGGCGTCCTTCCCAAATCCAAGGGGAGTATTCCCGTATAAACAGTACTTACTAGCTCAAGAAATATGGATAAAAATGATGCGCCCGACTTATGCATCAAATCAGTTATACACCGCTCCTCCTGTATTGTGGGCTGAATTGTATGCTAACTTCGGATATTTTAGTTTCTTTCTAGCATTATTTATTGGTGCTTTTATTGCGTGGCTTCAAATTGCACTTAACAAAATCCCATTTAGCTCAACAAAAGTTGGATTGAGTGCTTGGATGACTTTGTATTTTATGGGGATATCAATCAAGGGTGTGGGAGCATATATGTGGGACTATTACTTTTTTGTTGTCTTGTTAATTGCGATAAGTATAATGCTTTTTCAAGGTAGAGGTAAATTTTATTATAGTATAGGTGGAAATGAGGCAAAAATAAAATAGTGGAAGAATTAATAGTTATATTGGACTATGGTATGGGGAATACTGGCTCGATGTTAAACATGATTTCTTATGTTGGTGGCAATGCAATGATATCAAAGGATCCTGAAGATATTTATTTAGCAGACGCCGTTATTTTACCTGGCGTTGGAGCATTTGATAACGGCATTTCTAAACTATCCACCTCAGGTGTAATAGAGATATTACGCAAAAGAGTTCTTCAGCAGAAATTGCCCTTCCTTGGAGTATGCCTAGGAATGCAGCTACTATTCGAAAAAAGTGAGGAGGGCACGGAAAGAGGTCTTGGTTGGCTAAAGGGGGAGGTGGTTCGTTTTTCGAATGGAGAATTCAGCAACCCCTCTATTAAGATTCCCCATATGGGCTGGAATACCATTAACCATGAAAGGGATAACGCTCTCTTATGTGGTTTAGACGACAATTCACGATTCTATTTTGTCCATTCATACCATGTATCATGTGTGGAAGGAAGTGATATATTGGCTACTACTGCACATGGCTATAGTTTTCCAAGTATTGTCCAGAGGGAAAATATTATAGGTGTTCAATTTCATCCTGAGAAAAGTCATAGTTTTGGGATGCAGATATTTAGGAACTTCATGGAAATTGTGCGATGCTCAAAACACGAGTAATTCCAAGCTTGCTTCTCAAAGGTAGAGGACTTGTAAAAGGACAACAATTTAAAAATCATCGCTATGTTGGCGATCCCATTAATGCAGTTCAGATTTTCAATAAAAAGCTGGTAGACGAATTACTATTCTTGGATATTTCTGCGACATCCCAAGAGTGTGGACCTAATTATGAACTTTTGAAGGATATTGCTAGTGAGGCTTTCATGCCTTTTGCATATGGTGGAGGTGTGGAGAACTGCAAGCAAGTGGAGAAATTGTTTAATATTGGAGTTGAAAAGGTGATTATCAATTCAGCCGTCTTTAATAATCCTCAATTTATAACTGACGCTAGTAACATTGCTGGGTCACAAAGTATTGTAATTTCTGTTGATGTTAAAAGAAATATGATCGGATCTCACACTGTATATTCGAATAATGGTTTAAAAAAAACCAATAGAAAACCAGTTGAGTACGCAAAGCAGTTAGAGGATTTAGGTGCAGGAGAGATTGTTCTCTGCTCAATTAACAACGAAGGAACTGCGAAAGGGTATGATCTGGAATTACTGTATGAGGTATCCAGGGAAGTAGGCATCCCGGTTGTTGCCTCCGGAGGCGCCGGTTGTCTAAATGACTTTAAAGATGCCATAAATATTGGTAAAGTATCCGCAGTTGCTGCTGGTAACATGTTTATTTTCCAGGGCAAATTAAATGCAGTGTTGCCGAGTTATCCAAGCCCAAAAGAACTACAAGATTTATTCAGGGAGTCGAATAATGGCTAATATTACATCTCAGAGATGTGTCAACTGTGTCATGGATACTACTGATCCTAACATAACATTTGATGATGATGGTCTGTGCAACCATTGCCACTCATTTTCAGAAACGAAAAAAGATTGGTTTCCCAATGATATTGGGAAGGAAAAATTAGCGTCAATTATAAATCAAGTGAAGTATGATGGCAGAAATAATGAATATAACTGCATCTTAGGATTGAGTGGGGGTATTGATAGTTCATACCTAGCAATCAAGATTGAAGAATTTGGGCTGCGTCCTTTGGTTGTTCATGTCGATGGTGGATGGAATAGCGAACTTGCAGTATATAATATAGAGAAGATTGTAAAATATTGTAATTATGATCTTCAAACTATTGTCATTGATTGGGAAGAAATGCGCGACCTCCAAAATGCTTATTTAAAGTCCGGGATCGCAAATCAGGATGTTCCGCAAGATCATATTTTCTTTTCATCTCTATATCACTATGCAGTAAAGAATAATATTAAATATATTTTCAGTGGGGGAAATATTGCCACTGAATCTGTGGTAGTAGATTCTTGGCATCACTCAGCAATGGATTCCATAAACTTAAAAGCCATACATAAAAAATATGGACAAGTTAAACTTGAAAATTACAAAACTATTAATGCCTTTCAATACTATATTGGATATCCGTATTATTACAAGATGAAAACTGTACGTCCGCTTAATTATATGCCTTATAGAAGGGATGCTGCTCTTAGAGAACTTCAGGAAAAGGTAGGATATAAGGACTATGGACGGAAACATGGTGAATCTGTTTTTACAAGATTTTTCCAAAATTATTTACTCCCGGAAAAATTTGGATATGACAAGAGACTCATTCATTTATCCAGCGAGATTCTGAGTGGGCAAACCACACGTGAGGAGGCATTGAACGAAATTGGTAAACCACTTTATGACGGCAATGAGCTGACCCTTGATATGAGATATATATCAAAAAAACTTGGGTTAGAAGTCAGCCTACTAGATTCAATTTGTAAAAGCCCTGGGAAAGAGTATTGGCAGTATAATAATTGGGACTTCAGTTATAAAATATTGAAACGGATCCAGCGGTTGGTTGAAAAGATACTAAAGAGAAAGTTGAGCAATTATTCTTAAAATAGTTCATATGACATCTGTTCATCCTTGGAATGATACTAGGATATTTAATAAAATGTGTCGTTCCCTTGCAGCTGATGGGGGTCAGGTAATTCTACTCGCGCCTATTGACAAAAGAACATGCATCGATGGGATCAACATTTTTCCCGTCAGACGTCCTGCGTTTAGGATAATGAGAATGCTGATTTCGAGTTATCAGATATTTAAATACGCCAGACAGATTCAAGCAGATATATATCACTTCCATGATCCTGAATTACTCTTCGTTGGTAGAGCCCTTAGGTTTACTGGGCGAAATGTAGTGTATGATGTGCATGAGGATTATTCAAACTCAATCATGTCAAATGATAGTATACCAGATGCCCTGAGAACTTTCGCATCTGCATTAACTTGGGCTATCGAAAGAAATATTATTCCCAAATTAAATGGGACTGTTTCTGCCACACCAGGTATTGCAAACAAGCTAGCACCCTATAGTGTTAATTCAGCAATAGTAAATAATTACCCAGTAATCGGCAAAATGGTTCTAGCGAAACGTAAAAGATTGAAATCCTATAGTTCAAGCACTCACAATCTCATATATGCAGGCTCAATCAGTTTGGCAAGGGGTATCGTTGAAATGGTAGAAGCATTAGTAATTGTTAACAAATCCATTCAGTGCACATTACTCTTGTGTGGAAAATACTCTCCACAAGAGTTAGAGACCCGGGTCAGAAAATTAGATGGATACGAGTTCGTTAAATATTTTGGTCAAATAAACCGAGAGGAATTAAGCAAAAGATATCGGCAATCACAAATGGGTATAGTTCTATTTCATCCCGAACCAAATCATATAGAATCTCAGCCTAATAAACTTTATGAATACATGGAAGCAGGATTGCCAATATTGGCGTCAAATTTTACTCAGTGGCAGAGATTCATTTCGAGTAATCGTATTGGTGTTACTGTTAACCCTCTTGATCCTCTCCAGATTGCTAATAAAATAATCCACTCATTGCAAGACCCCGAGAAATTGCACGAAATGGGAAAAAATGGTAATATTATGATTCAAAATCGATATAACTGGGAGAATGAGAAGCAGAAGCTGGGGCAATTTTATAAAAATCTTTTGAATTAAAACAAGTTATAGTTGTAATACACAAAATCTCAACAGTATGGTGAGCTTGCTAAGTAATGGTTAATTTGGCTGACATCAAACATGAGTAGCAATAACTCAAAAAGTATTTGGCATATAAATAATTGATAAGTTCACTCAAAATATAAATTATACAGGCGGAAATTGATGGAAAAAATCATATCGGTTGTTTTGACAGTAAGAAATGAAGAAAGGCATATTGAGGAATGTCTTAATTCAATTCTTGCATTTGTTACGAATGACATGTTTTCAGTCGAAATAATTGTTGTGGATGGGATGTCGGACGACAAGACACGTAATATTATTGACAACATGAGAAATGATTCAATCAGAATTATTGAGAATTTCAAGTTAACACAAGCACACGGATTTAACATAGGAGTTAAGGCGACCTCAGGTGATTGGGTGGCTTGGCTAGGTGCCCACTCCATATATCCAAATGATTACTTGTTAGGCCTCTATCAATCGGCTATCAGGTCAAATGCTGACTACACCGGTGGTGTGATCGAAACGATTCCGTTTGATGATTCATATAGTTCCTCTATTGTGCAAGCACTTACGACACACAAATTTGGAGTTGGTAATTCAGGTTTTAGAGTTGGGGCAGTCGAGGGGCCAGCAGACACTGCTTCGTTTGGAATCTTTAAAAAAGAGATCTTTTCCAAGATCGGTTTTTTTAATGAGAATCTCCTGCGGGCGCAGGATTATGAATTTAACGCGAGAATTCGACATAATGGTGGTTCGGTGTGGATAAATCCCAGTATGGTTGTTAGATATACTAACCAGCCAAATCTATTAAAATTCTTGGCCAAACAATTTTACAAAGAAGCGCCATATAATGTCTATATGTGGTATTTAGCACCATATACGTTCACATATCGTCACGCAATAACTGGATTGTTCGCAATTGGCATAATAAGTGGGGCTTTGCTCTCATTTCTAAATTCATTTGTCTGTTACATATATGGCAGTGTCTTATTGATTTATTTTGGATTAGCAATAATATCCGCCTTTCAGCAAGTCCAAAAGTATGGCAAATTATTTCATATTATTGCATTACCAATTAGCTTTTTCTTGTTCCATTTTATTCATGGTCTGGGATTGATCGATGGAGTGTTAAAGCTAATCTTTAAAACTGCCCCAGTTCAAAATAATATTGCCAATGGGACAGGGTAATGACAAGCCTTAGCGATGATTATAAGGTTGGGGAGAAAAATCATTATAATGAAAGATATGCCGGAGACTCTTCGACAATTCCACGGAAGGTTAATCATAACGATATCGTGAATGAAAACGCAGTCCAGTATTTTAATGCAATTGTAAAAGGTATAGTCAAGGAAAGGGGTGAGATTAGCATGCTTGACTATGGCTGTGGAACTGGTGATAAATCAGTCCCGCTAATAGGAAATCAGACAATTCTTAAAGGGATAGATATTTCAGATAAATCCATCAGTAAGGCTATGGAAAAATATTCAGATTTACAAAATGTGTCTTTCGAAGTTATGGATTGTGAGAGAACTTCATTTCCAGATAATTCATTTGATTTGATTTTCGATTATTGAACCTTCTCCAGTATTGATATTTCAAAGGCCATTGTTGAAATCACAAGGATATTAAAAGCTGATGGAGTCCTAGTTTGTATCGAAACACTTGGGCACAACCCAGTTCTTAATATAAGGCGAAAAATTAGTGCCTATTTAGGAAAAAGGACTCAGTGGGCTTCTACACACATCATGAAAATTGACAATTGGCAAAGTATTCAAGGAAGATTTCTTTCCAATAGCATTAGGCATTTCAATTTTTTATCAATAGCTTACGCTCCTTTGATGAGATTTTTGCCTGTAACGATATCACATAAAATACTAAAGATTTTATGGTCTATGGACAACCATTTAATGAATGTACCAGTTTTATCAAAATATGCATTTAAGACTGTGGCATGTTTTCGCACGATAAATAAGAACGCATGATTATCAATAATGATATTGACATGAATTTTGTTTCAACGAATCTCTTGGTCGCCTATACGAATAGAAAGTGATTACAATGCTAAAAAGATTATTTGATGTAATGATCGCTCTTGGTGGGTTAGTGGCCACATCTCCATTGCTGATAACAATTATGTTTTGGATAAAAAAGGATTCAGCAGGTCCAATATTTTATCGTGGGAATAGAGTTGGAAAAGGAGGGGCAGAATTTAAAATTTATAAATTTAGATCCATGGTGAGGGATGCAGATAAGAGTGGAGTAACATCAACCTCATTGAAGGACTCAAGAATTACAACAAGTGGCCATTTTATCCGCAAGTGGAAGTTAGATGAGTTGGCACAATTGATCAATGTTGTGAAGGGCGATATGTCTTTGGTCGGACCACGTCCTGAAGTAAAAGAATTCACAGACTTGTATAGAGAAGAGGAGAAAAAAATTCTTTTATTGCGACCAGGGATTACAGATTGGGCATCCATTTGGAACTCAGATGAAGGTGGTATACTTGAGGGTGCTTTAGATGCTGATGCAGTATATCTGAAAGTAATTAGGCCAGTAAAAATTGAACTGCAGCTGTATTATTATCACAATAGCTCATTTTCCAATGATATAAAAATATTGTTTTATACGGTATATCGTATATTTAAAAGCTCATTCGTCCCTGGAAATTTGTCTGCATACTCAGATTATGGAACTCTAAGGAGGCAGGCCATGGTAGTTATTGATGAACAAAGAAAACTAGGCAAAGGTTAAAAAATGATTGAAGTTGATATTCAGAAGCGGTTATATAAAAGCATGGTCTTAATCCGGTATGCTGAAGAAGCCATAGGTGATTATCGTCGCGATGGCGTAATTAAAACTCCTTGTCATCTCTATATTGGACAAGAGGCTATCGCAGTTGGGGTATGCGATGTTTTAAAAAGGGAAGATACCGTATGGGGGACACATAGATCTCATGGTCATTATTTGGCTAAAGGAGCCAATCTTAGCCAAATGATGGCAGAAGTCTTTGGAAGATTCACTGGTTGTTCGAAAGGTCGTGGTGGTTCAATGCATCTTGTATCTCCTAAAGAAGGTATCTTAGGGACGGTACCCATAGTTGCAGCTACAATTCCAATTGCAGTTGGTGCAGCGCTTGCATACTCAATGAAGCGTGAAGCCAGAGTCTCTGTTCCATTCTTCGGAGATGGTTCTACGGAAGAAGGGCACTTTTTTGAGTCTATGAATTTAGCCGCAATCTACAAGTTACCAGTTGTCTTTGTCCTTGAAAATAATTTGCAGGCCAGTCATATGCATCTATTAGAGAGAAGAACTTCAGATAATCTTGATCGTCTTGGAGATTTCTATAATATGCCTAGTGAACGTGTAGATGGAAATGATGTTCAGGCTGTACGAGATTGTGCTGAAAAAGCGGTCTCGAGAGCTCGAAGAGGCGATGGTCCATCAATTATTGAAGCTCGCACATTTCGTTGGAGAGGGCACGTTGATTGGAGAGAAGATGATGATGTTGGTTTGTTGCGTGAGGATACTTTGAGTATGTGGAAACCAGCGAAATGCCCCATTGAATTGTTAAAACGTCAAATGCTTGCGCGTGGTGTTGAGCAAAATTTCTTCGATGAAGCTGATGGTGAAGTATTGAATAATGTGAAGGATGCTGTTGAATATGCTGTAACCTCACCAGTACCAGATGACACTCAACTATTAACACATGTATTTGTAAATTCAGAGAGATAATTAATGAGAAAACTAAAATATGCACAAGCCATTAGTGAGGCCCACGATCAGCTCTTAGCCTCAGATCCCAGTGTCATGGTGATTGGACAAGGATTGTGGAGCCCATGGTACGCCGGCCAGAGTATTTCTGAGCTTGATAAAAAGTATGGCAAAAATAGAATTATAGACACACCAGTGAGTGAGAATGCGGTGACCGCCGCTGCTATAGGAGCTGCAATGAGCGGCATGAAACCAATACTATTTCATCCTAGAATGGATTTTATGCTCCTCGCAACAGATGCTCTTGTAAATCAGGCGGCTAATTGGTCATATTTATTTTCCGGTCAAGTGAATGTACCGTTAACTATAAGGGCAGCCATAAACCGGGGAGGCGAACAGGGAGCCCAACATTCTCAGGCACTGCATGCTTTTTTCTTTCATACACCGGGTATAAAAGTTGTCATGCCAGCTACTGCTAGCGATGCCAAAGGTTTGCTAATAGCTGCTGTGAACGATGGTAATCCAGTTATGTATATCGATGATCGTTGGTGCTATGAACATGAAGAGGATGTGCCCAAAGAAATGTATGCAGCTGAACTTGGGAAAGCGGCCATATTAAGGGAGGGACAGGATCTTTCAATAGTTGGTATAGGCCATCTTACACTCAAAGCATTAGAAGCTGCAGATCTTCTTGCCATGGAAGGAATTAATGCTGAAGTAATCGATTTGAGAACAGTTAAACCTTGGGATGTGAAGACAGTCTGTAAATCAGTAGAGAAAACTGGCCACCTCGTGGTTGCAGACAGTGCGTGGGTAAATGGTTCCGTTTCAGGTGAAATTGTTTCAACTGTTGTGGTTAATAACTGGAATAAAAATTTAAAATCTGCACCCGTGAGAGTTGGACTACCAAATACTCCTGCACCTGTCGCTAGTAATTTGGAGACAATTTACTATCCTGATGAAAAGACAATTTTCAAGGCAGCTAGAATAGCGATAGGCAAAGAATCTATGAGTAGCGAGTATAAGCCTTCAATGAATAGTCCAGGTATGATTGTTGGATAAAAGAGGAAAAAATATGCGAAAAATCCCGTTCTTTAATTATCCAGATGTATTTACTCGGTTTGAGAAAGAGTTAACTGAGATAATCTTAAATGTCTGCCGTAATGGTGCATTCATAATGCAAAAAGAGTTGGAATCTTTCGAGAATAACCTGGCGCAATACACTACCTCACCGTTCGCTCTGGGTGTTGCGAATGCAACAGATGGATTGATAATTGCCTTGAGAGCTGCAGACATCGGACCAGGAGATGAAGTAATTTTTTGCTCGCATACAATGGTCGCCACAGCTGCAAGTATCGCTATGGTTGGAGCAAAACCAGTTCCTGTTGAAGTTGGATTTGGGAGGACTATTGATGTAGAATCTATAGAACCAGCGATCACCCCTCGCACAAAAGCCATTATACCCACACAATTGAATGGACGTATTTCTGATATGGATTCAATCATGATTATTGCCAATAAATATAAGCTAATTGTTATCGAGGATGCTGCCCAAGCTTTGGGGGCTAGATACAAAAATAATTCTGCAGGTACATTTGGATTTGCTAGCGCAATTAGTTTCTTCCCTGCCAAAGTGTTAGGTGCCTTTGGTGATGGAGGTGCAGTACTTTGTGCCGATAAAGAAGTCTATGAACGGTTATACAGGTTGCGTGACCATGGTAGGGGGTCAGACCGTGAAATAGTAGAGTGGTCTGGAAACACGCGCCTTGATAATTTACAGGCTGCCGTACTTGATTTTAAGCTTAAGCACTATCACAATGATGTTACTCGAAGGCGTGATATCGCAAGAAAATATAGTACTCGACTTGGAATAATCCCTGAGATAGGTCTTCCTCCAGGTCCTGATGAAAATCCTGATTATTTTGATATCTATCAAAACTATGAGATTGAGGCTGAGGATCGTGAGAAGCTACAGGCTTATCTGATTAAAAAGGATATTGGTACTTTAAGGCAATGGGATGGCAAAGCTGTGCACCAATGGAGAAAACTAGGATTGAAGGTTTCATTGCCCCGAACAGAAAAATTTTTCACCCGATGCCTCTTGATTCCTATGAATATGACAGTTACCGATGATGATATTGACTATATATGTGAATGTGTTTCATCCTTTTACAAGTAGGAGAAACTAGATTATTAGACTTCAATCTTTTTACTCTGGTGGAGAAAAGCAGTGGTGAGGGAAAAATAAATAAATACAATCTCATAATGAAAATTGTTCACTGCGCTTTATTTCTTCTCCTTACTTCTGGACCTGTGGTCGGACAGTATATGCCTTTAGATGTGCGTGAGATGAAATATAGAGTCAATTCTAATTCTGCAATGGACCTATCTCAAAGGACTGATAAAAATTTTCTATATAATTTGGACTTTAACTCAATTATCGATAAAAATATTGATGCATTTTTTGTCCCTTCGTTCAGAGGAGTTTTACATAAAAAATTAATTTACTATTACAAATTTGTTCTCACCAATAGTCCAAATTATGGTCAACGGATTGGGAGTAGATATGAGCGAAGTGGTGAATACACTGGCTCGAAAAAACCTGGTGATTATAGTACTTTAGAGTCCTATTTAGCTTTCTACAGTGATCGCATATCTGTTCAGGCAGGTAAATTTTTCCCTTCATCTCTTCAACCCCGGAGAAAGGATATTTTTAGTAATTTTCAATTACCGTCTGTACCAGGATTTTTATATACCATAGATTTTGGCTTTGCTGAATATTCCCATGGGTATTTTTCATTCGGTTATTCTAGTGAAGGGGACATGTATCACGGTTATAGTAGATATTATGCTACACAACATCTTACAATTACTTTTGGCTCCAACTCCAATGAAATAATTATTGGCGATCGTGTATTGTATTCAGGGATTAATCAGTCAGTTGAATGGAAGTATTTTACTCCCTTAGAACCATTCTTAATATCTGTATTCAACTTTGGATCTCCTGAAAATAATGACAATCATGCTATAGACATTGGTGTAATTCTCAATAATATTGGAGGAATTAAATTACTTGGCAAAGTAGTAATAGATGAATTTGAAGTTGATTCAGCCGATCGATTGACAAATGATCATGATTGGGGCATTCAGTTTGTAATATCTAAGGAATACAGAAACCAATTTCTAGAAAAAATCTCATTAAACAGCATTTACTCCTCAGATTATCTTGGTATTCACTATGGCAAATCTATAAACTACGAATTATATGGGCTTCCAATATTCTCTCAATATGGTCCACAAGTAAAAAGAACTGAATTGACGAGTCATTTTGCTTCTGATAGAGCTGGCTTTAATGGTTGGATATCAATATTCAAACATTCGCAGGGAAATAATTCAATATTAGGTACTGAATGGTATCCAATGGCAAGTGATGAGGATTTAGCATCTTGGAGGGATGTATTTGGGGTTGAAAGTGAACTATTAATCGAGTATAGAGAAAAGTATTTCATCTTCATTTATTTAAACATAAATGAAGAATTCAACACGACATTCAAATTATCTCTCGCTTACTCTATAGAAAACAAATAAGCCGCACAACCCCATAATTGCAAATAATTTCGAAGGTTTAGTTCTATAGGAATATTTACACAATGATTAATTGAGTGTTTTAATCTAGATTTTAGAAGGCAATATTCCTCAGGGAGGTCCTCACTCCTATCAAAAAATCAGATTATGTACATACAATTGAGATAAAAAAAAAGCCCTACCGGGTGGTAAGGCTTTGGAACCAAAAAACTTGGATCGACTTTTAAAACAAAGTACTGATATCGTACGAAAGCATAATTCCAGCATTCAGCCAGGAGTAGGACCCAGTGTCATCACCAGTGGTTTCCACACCACTATCCAAGGTACCGTTAAAACGTGCATATGGTCGTACAACTAGGGGAATATTTGGAACAGCATAATCGAATGCCACACCAGCTGTCACCCCAACACTTGCACCAAAATACCCAGCTCCAACTTGCATTGATACTGCCCCCTGAGCTGTTTCCAAAAGAGCAGTGTTTGCGGTCGCGAGCGCATAAATACCTGATAGCTCTTCATCGTTTGGCTCATTAGTGAAACTAAACATTCCGACCTGTGCCCCAAAACCAATTTCGAAAGGACCAACAGCCGCTCCAAATGGTGTATTAACGACTAGACCGAATGCTGGGCCGGGAGTGTCAAAGGATGATCCCAATCCACCATGCAAATAAATGGGGTATCCAGCGTCAATACCAACTGTATATCCAATCATTGCAGAGCCACTGGTCACTTCTGTTTCCATGGTACCTTCTTCGGCCAGCATAGCTTCTAGGGCATCGCCAGCATCTTCGTCCATCACAGCCTCTTCAACGGCGGTGGTATCAGTCATAAGCATCTCGTCCATACCCATGGTGTCCACGGCTGCGGAATCAGCGACCATCTCTGTGGCCATTTCCTCAGCAGGAGCTTCCACAGCTTCCTGACCGAAAGCAGCGACAGCAAATACTAGAATAAATAGTAAAGAAAAACGTTTCATGTTTCCTCCAAAGTTCTTCATTTTTTCAGGTCAGGATGACCCATTTCTTTAAATTGATCTCGAAATACCCCCATCGAGGTCATATATTTCTCGATAACGCGTAAATAATACACTTCTACCTCCCTAAAAGCAACGTTCAATCCATTGTTCCTCAAGGTTTTTTGCATTGTTGACACATGACACATTTTTCTCGGCACGATCATATGCCTAAGGGCGTAAAGGGAAGGCAGTTCGCGGAGTTTGTGCTCCCAATACTAAATGCTTCAATAAAAATAGTATCACACCAAAATTGAATGTCAAAAATCTCTCGCACCTGAAAATTGAGGTTAGCGTGAAAATGTATACCCTAGATGCTTACCACCTAACTTCAGTTAGGTGGTTACTCGACTTTAATAAATCTTTGGAGAACATATACCCACCTTTATATTGCCGCGCTAAAACAGGCCAGGAAGCACAAAAATTTCTGGTAAAAATTAGGTCTTGTATTTGATGTGTCTCCTTCGACTAGCTCAGGATGACACAAGTTTTCCGAAATGGGAAAATCATACAAAATACCTTGAGCTTATTTTGAAAAGTATTTATCCCGTTTACGATAAGTGGGAATATGAACAAATGAAAAAGGATTGATCCTTATGTCTGGAACTTTGCGGATGCGCGTCTTTCTGGTAGTGCTCTTGATTAGTAGTGCTGCCTATATGTTGAAAGATACCATTAGCTATTACACAATGGATGAGACCCAAAAAGAAGACCTCATTGAGAGTGGTGAGATGGATGAGATCCGTAAGAATATCATTCATCAAGGATTGGATCTCCAGGGCGGTATGCATGTTGTCCTTGAAGTCGATTTAGAAGAATTAATTAAAACCCGGGTGGAAGATGGGGATGCTGAGATCGAAGCGCTGATTTCCAGTAGCCTTGAAGAAGCTCAAAATAACGAGACTGAGTTTTTCCCCACCTTTGCCAAGAACGTGGATGCGACCAACATTCGTCTTGCTCGTTATTTCCCTATCTACGAAAAAGGTCCAAATTCAGATGTCATGGATGCTCTGGAGGCTGATGCCAAAGATGCCGTTGATCGCGCCGAAGAGATTATCCGTAATCGTGTCGATCAGTTTGGTGTTTCTGAACCAACTATCCAACGCCAGGGTGCCTGGAGAATCGTAGTCGAATTGGCTGGTATTTCTAATCAGGCCCAAGCCCGAGAATTGATTCAAGCTACAGCCCTTTTGGAATTTGTCCTAGTACACGAAGATCCTCAGTTGCTTGATGAAGTTATTCGTAATATTGACAAAGCCTGGGCTGCGGATATGGGTGAGGAGACTCCTGAAGATTCTATTGATATCGTGGCTGAGGCTGATACGACTGTTGATGAGGTCGCTCCCAGTTTAGCTGATGTTCTTTCTGGGGATGAAGGTGATTCTCTAAGTATCACCGGTACAGGTGATGTAGGAAGGCCTTTCTCTTCATTGATTAATGTGGGTAGCAACACCATCTGGGTTCCTGAAGAAAATGTACGCTCAATCAAACGTAAACTTGAAAAACCTATGATAGCTGCAGCTGTTTCATCAGATAGTAAACTTGCCTGGGGTGTTTCACCACGTGACATCACGGGTGATGGCCGCATGCACAGAGCGCTCTACCTCATGAAGGGGACTGCTGAATTAACTGGCGATGTAGTAACTGATGCTAGAGAATCCTTAGGTGGTTTTTCAGGAGCAGAATTTGTGGTACATCTCTCTATGAACGATGAGGGCTCACGCGAGTGGACCAAGATTACCGCCGGAAATGTTGGTAAGCGGATTGCCATTGTCATGGACGGAAATGTTCACATGGCTGGTGTTATCCGTGACAAAATCGCTGATGGCCGCACTCAGATTGAAGGTATGAATGATCTCCAGGATGCCAAGAAACTGGCAGTTGTTCTGCGTGCTGGAGCCTTGCCAGCTCCAATGATTATTGAAGAAGAACGCACCATTGGTGCTTCACTTGGAGCTGATTCAGTAGCGGCTGGTACGCAGGCCACTGTATTTGGATTCATCCTGGTTGTTATTTTTATGGCAATCTATTATAAAGGTGCTGGACTGATCGCTGATATTGCTCTCGTTCTGAATCTTGGGTTTACTCTGGCAGTTCTTTCTACTCTGAATGCTACTCTAACACTACCTGGTATTGCTGGACTCATTCTTACAGTAGGTATGGCGGTGGATGCCAATGTGCTCATCTTTGAGAGAATTCGTGAAGAATTACGCAATGCCAAGACCGTTAAAAAATCAATTGATGACGGTTTTAACAGAGCATTGACCACTATTGTGGATGCCAACCTGACCACCATTCTGGCTGCTGGTGTTTTATGGCAGTTTGG
>Ga0233437_1001550_pt1 | contig 41469 bp, 31 predicted proteins | sample SI_122_August201_FD_182714 | JGI IMG/M metagenome (GOLD analysis project Ga0233437, IMG submission 182714) | Seawater microbial communities from Saanich Inlet, British Columbia, Canada - SI_122_August2016_200_MG | ecosystem: Environmental > Aquatic > Marine > Inlet | place: Canada: British... | reverse complement strand
ATTTAACCCTTGCTTTTTAATATTAATTCTTGCTTTTTTCAGCATATTTTTGGATATATCAACCCCAACAAATCTACAGTTAGGATTTATCTTTCCAATCTCTAGGATAAGCTTGCCTGTCCCAGTACCTAAATCAACTATAGTAGGATTATTCTTCAAATCAATACCATCAAGAATATGGTCAATATTCCATTTAGCAAAAAAAGGCATATCCATCCCATAGGAATAAGTTTTTGCCCAATAGTCCCAATAGTCTTTTAGTTTCATATTTATTATTAAAATAACATCCTATTTAAATAATTTGTTTAATTAGTTATTTAAAATTAATCAAGTATTTCTTTAACATTAACAATAGAAATATCCTCCTCAATCCGAGGACAAGCAGTATTGACCCATGCCTGAATAAAAGGAAAATTCTCTAATTGGTTGTAATCAATAGTTTCTGCGATAAACTTATAGAATTTCTTTTTTGGATATTTTTTTTCTAATGATTCCAGTTTTTTAGGATTGTAATACTGACCTTTTTTTGTAGATATCAATATCCCAATAGTATCTGCACTCAAAAATTTTAATAATGCTCCTTTTTTTCTTTTTTTATAGGTATTTATCTCTTTTTCATCTAGTTTTTTAAATTCTCCAGATATAGGATTTAGAGTAAATAATGGTTTGTCTGTATGGATAGCAACGATTAAAGGATGGAATTTTCCAGTTCCTATATAGATGAAAGCATCCACATCATCTTTTATTTTTTCTGAAGATGATGGATCACAACCTAATATCTGGCCAGGATAGATCTGTTTTCCCTTTCCAACCAAGGGTTTTTTGCCTTTCTCAATCAAGTATTGCTTGATCTCATCCAAATGGTCTACAAATTGAACTGTTGTAATCAAACCCAGATTATCCGGAAGTTTATCTAGCTTAATCTTGTTTAGATTAATCTTTCCAGTATATTTTGCTTCTAAAAATAATGTTTTCATATTATTAAGTAAAATAGTTATTGTTTTTTAATGTTTTTGGTTATTTATATTGTAAAACCAAATTTCCAATAAATAATCAAAATTTTAAAAATTTAAAGGATTTAAAAACCCAAAGTTTTTAAATAATAAGTACTAGAAATAAAAACATGGGAGAATTAAAGAAAGTATTGAGTTTTCCAGTAATATTGTTAATAACAATCAATGCTATAATGGGCACTGGAATATTTTTTCTGCCGGCTGTTGGTGCGCATCATGCAGGTCCAGCTTCAATAATATCCTGGGTAATTATGGCTTTGATCTCTATATATATTGCTATGTGTTTTGGAGAATTGACAAGTATGTATCCAAAAGCAGGCGGTGTTTATGAGTTTTGCAAACATGCATATGGTAGGTTTACTGCTTTTATAATTGGGTGGGCAACATTAATAGCAGGTAATATTACAATTGCTATGCTTGTTGTCGGAGCTATACAGTATCTATTACCATTTGAAGCATTGCATGTAAAAATTCCACTATCATTGGGTTTTGTTATAGCATTTAATTATATTGCATATAAAGGTATGAAAACTTCGTCTGTAATGTTGACAACATTTGCGCTTGTTACATTAGGAACTATCTTTGGCCTTATATTTCCAGGAATCTTTAATTTTCAGGTAGGAAATATTACTCCTTTTTTTGTATTTCCTATGTCTTCAATCCTAATAGCAATTTTCTTTATTGCAGAGACTTTCTTTGGATGGGAGACAGCGACTTTTCTAGCTGAGGAAACAAAAGATGGAGCAAGAGTCATGCCCAAAGTCCTTATCCTAGGTACTATTTTAATCGGTGTAATTGCAGTTGTTTTTGTAATTACTTCATTAGGTTCAATAGGCTGGGAAATTTTTGGTAAATCAACTGCACCATTAATCGATTTAAGCAGATTATATTATGGCGGTATAGGTGAACAGGTATTTACCCTTTTGGTCTATCTTGCAATTATAGGGTCTGTTGCAGGATGGATTGTCTCAGCACCAAGATTAGTCCTTGCAATGTCAAGAGATAGATTATTCTTAAGCCAGTTTGCAAAAATCCACCATAAATATCATACACCCCATAATGCGATAATATTCCAAACAGTATTGACAAGCATCATAGTAGTTGCTGGTGCTGGTTCTTACAACACATTACTTTTACTTCTTGTACCAATAGTGCTTGTTATGTATTCTGCTGTGATACTAAGCGTAATTGTACTTAGGAAAAAGCAACCTGATGTAAAACGATATTATACTGCACCTTTTGGGAATATAGGACCAATCGTCATGGTATTGATATTAATTGCATTGATCATCACATGGTTAGTGCATGAACCAGGTTCATTAAGGTCTCTGCTATTAGGAGTATCATTTATAGCTACAGGAATTCCAGTTTACTTCTTACTTGAGCTTTATTACAACCCTAGAGCTATAAGGAAAACAAATAATTTACTTGCTTATCTTGTGTTATGGGCTGAAAGATTAGCTTTGCCTATAAGCATAAGAAAAGAAGTCATGAAATTATTAGGGAAATTAAAAGGCAAAAAAGTTCTTGAATTTGGCTGTTCTGTCGGAACATTGACTATGCATCTTGCACAAGCAGTAGGCAAGAATGGAAAAGTATATGCAACAGACATATCAGAAAGAGATATCCAGATAGCTAAAAAAAGACTAGATAAAAAAGGGCATAAACATGTTAAAGTTATCCATGACCTGCAGCACCACAATAGAGTGCATCCTGATGTCCCTAATTTACATAAAGCTGTTTCTGTTGGAACATTAGGTTATGTAAAAGATATAAAAAATGTATTGATGCACGTAAACCAAAGGTTAAAGATAGGTGGAGAGATATGTTTCTTAGATTATGATAAGTTCTTTGACATTATCCCAAATAAAGAATGGTTAGGTAATGATAAAAGAATAAAGAAGATATTTGAAAATGGTGGTTTTAAGGTAGAAGTTAAGAGAAAACAAGGATTTGCATGGAAGTATATATTTATATTTGGTGAGAAGGTTAGGAATGTTAAGTAGGTAATAGATAAATTTAAAATAAAAGATATGGTACAATTGTTAATAAATATTTATAATAATGTTTAATCCCCCCTTTAATTCATAATCAAATATTTTTTAACCTCAACGATAAATTTTAATTATCGTGAAGTATCTACCCACATTTCAAATTCTAACTTCTTAGAAACAACATTTGAACTTCTAACTGTGCCTTTTTTAGAATTAGAGTGTGAATCATTTTTTTAATTTTTTTGATTCTTTTAATGCTCGAGATAATTCATAGAGTTCACTACGTATACCTTCTAGGCCTAACCAGATTTCTTCATTATCAACCTTTGCCATCTCAGATAATGGATCACGTAAGACCCTTTTTCCGGTTTTCTCAGATGGGGTGTCTTCAAAATAAGATACTGCTAAGCCTAGTTCCTTAGATTGTTCGAGTGGAATGCCTGCATAACCAAGCATAGTGTGAAGTGCGTTCATTGCACTTCTCCCTTCTTTTCTGGAATCACCATAATTACCATTATCATATGCGTCTACTGCTCGTTGGAATCTTGGATCGAATTTTCCACGACGCACTAAATCTATTAATTCTTTTCTATCATCTTTTTCCATAGGATTATCTTCTTCATCTAGACCTGCTTCATATAAAACTTTAGCCTTCTGATATAATTCACCAGCCCCATCCATATTTCCTAATCCCCTACAAGCATCCCCCTTCCAAGCGTAAGAAAACGCTAAGAAGTGCCTAGATTCCCCACTTATTTCTCCTGAAGACTCGTAATCTCCACCCATAGTAGCTATAGCTGCATTAAAAAAAAGTATAGAATTATTAAATTGCCCTTTTTCATACCTTTCTACCCCTTCTTCCATACAAGAATTGTATAATTCTCCGGAATTTGCTTTATGTTTCTCAATAAGACCTGCAACAATATCCTCCATCTGTTCTTGAGCCGGAGGTTCACGGACAGGCACAGTATTATCCTGAGCTAATGCTCCCTGAACAAATAGACCTGCATTTAATGCAAATAATAACTTTGATAGTTGTTTTAATGATGGCATATCAATACCTAGGATTGAAGTGCTATTTAAAAACATTACCCTAAAGTAAAGAATAAAAATTAGAATTATCTACTAGCGTCTGCTTGTCGTTCTACTTCAAGCTTTTTAGCAATTGCATTAGAACTTCTATCTAATCTGTAAGCTGCAATTATCTCTTCTGATAAAGAGCTTATGATACTTTTCTTAGTATTAAATGATTTATGATAAGCACCTTGTGTCATCAATCTTAGAACAATATCCACCCTTCTTTGTGGAGCGCATTCAACTGCTTTAGGATACCTTGCTCCACCATATTCAATTGTTATAATCTCTTCTCTTGGAGCTGCATTTTCTAAAGCTTTGACAAAAACTTTGATAGGATTTTCTTTTGTCTGTTTCTCAATAAGTTTAAGTGCTTTTTCAACAATGTCATATGCTGTCTGTGCTTTGCCTGTAAGCTGAGAACTTGACTTAAAATGTTTCTTTGATTTATGGCCTGGTATCATAACTTTATTAATCAATCTTTCAACAATAAAAATCTTAGATTTGTGGAATTTGTTGCCATGGTATCTAGCTCCTGTTTTTGGAACAATCCGTGGAGTAAGAGTAATATAACTTACCAGTCCTTGGTCTTCTACTTTTATCCCTGCTGTACTCCATCTGTTAAAAGCTAGTAATTCTTCCATTTTATTTTCTTGCCTTTTCTATTATTCCTTTTCTTAAAGCGTTTAAACTCTGATCATTAACTTTGATAACCTGCCACCTTACACCAGGGATATCTCCTTTGGATTTACCCATTGCCCCACCAATACATTCTATTAAAACTTCATCGTGTTCATCAACAAGTTTTGTAGAACCATCACCTGGACAAAAAGCAGTTACCTGTCTTCCATTCTTGATTAACTGAACTCTAAGGCATTTTCTCATAGCTGAATTTGGCTGCTTTGCTTCAAATTGAACTTTTTCCAGAACAATGCCTTTAGCTTGAGAAGAACCTCTTAATGGATCTGATTTTTCCTTCAGGTTTCTTGCCCTTCTGGTAAACCATCTACTCTTCCATCTATCTTTAGCTCTATTTTTCTTTAATTTATTTCCAGCGTTTAAGCCTCTTGCTTTTTTTGCCATTTTCTTCGAAAATCTCAAACCGTATTCGTGGAAACTCCACTCATAAGTTTTGCCATTTTATTATGTATGGGAATTAATGTTTAGTTTAAAAAGTTTGTGTTTTAAACAACCTTTATGTCCTCTATAGTAAAATATCTCTTAACAATTTCTTTTAAGTTATCAAGATTTTTTCTTTCTCTGCCAATCAACAGACCCTTTGTCTTAGTATCATTCCCAGTTATTGTAACAATGCCTTCTTCTTCAATTACTTCTTTTACCCGAAGCGGCATAACAAAATTCCTTATGAATCTCTGGATATTTGGATTAAATTCAACTATTTTGATCTTCTTTTTCAATAGGCCCTCTAATCTTCTAACATTACTTCCGCCTTTGCCTATCGCCTTTCCTATCTCTTTTTCTTCAACAACAAATATAAGTGGGTCGCCAATTATGCAATCTTTTAGCTTAGATCTTGTTAAGTTTTCAAACAATTGCATAAATTTCATCAAATCTATATCGTATTTTATCTTACTCATTTCGGTACACTCAAAACAGAAATAGAGAATGGTTTTTTGCAAAGTAAACCTAATTCATCATTAGGATAATCTAATTTAACAATCTCTGCCTTGCTTAATTTAGCATATTGATCTATACTTTCTAAAGTTTTGTCTGAACAATTACTACTAAGATATATCTTACTTATCTTTCCAAGCTTAAGGCCTTTTAATGCTTTTTCAGTACCTATAGTTATCCCTTTTGCCTTTAATAGCTTCTTTATTTCTACTATGTTTTTGTCTGTAGCTTTTTCTGCCATTTTACTTTTTCACCTTTGTTACCAGTCCGGGTAAACCTGTACCAACAGGAACTGGCTGATTAAGCATTACGTTTTCAACAACAGATGTAAGTTTATCTTCTTCACCTATCAAAGCAGCACCGATAATATGTCTGATTGGAGTTTCAAAGCTTGCCCTTGCAAGAACTGAACTCTTTTCTGAAACCACACCATACCGAGTTATTCCTTTTGCTTCGCCTAAGTTGCACATTGTATCAGCAACTAACATTATGTGTCTGATATCAACATCTAAACCCTGAGATTCTATAACTTTGTATACTTCGTTGATTATAGATTGTCTTGCTGCTTCTATACCTAAGATTTTTTGAATCTCAAATATATCATTTGTAGTTGTTCTTGATTCATCAACATAATCAAGACCTAATATTTCTTTTAGGTTTGAACCTGATGTTATGATTATATATTCTTCTCCCCTCCTTACAGGAAGAACCTGAGAAATTCCTTTTACACCATTAAGATGTACTTTCTTTATTTTTTCTTTATCAACATAAACCTTATTTATTGACTCTTCTTTTGATTTTGATTTTAATAATATTGATTCTTTAGTTGTTTTTATATTATAGGATTTTATTACACTTTTTGTTGTGTTTTTTAATGCAGTAGCTATTTCTGTTTCAGTTATCCCTAACTCAGACATCTTTTCTGTGTCTAACTTTAGTTCTATCTGGGATTCTGCAATATTGATTACAAACTCAGTCACAACTTCTGCAAGCAAAGTTTCTTTTATAGACAAAGCAAGGTCCCTTATACCCTTCCCTTTTGAATATGGTTGTTTAAGATAAATCTCCATCATAGGAGTTTTTATCGCTTTTCTTCCGTCTAAAATTTCTATTATCCTAGGCAGACCCATTGTAACGTTCATCTCTGCAACTCCTGCGAAATGGAATGTATTTAATGTCATCTGAGTTCCAGGTTCTCCAATTGATTCTGCAGAAACAACACCTACTGATTCACCTGGTTCAACCTTAACAACTTCATACTCTTTTAATGTTGCCTCTAACACTTTCTTTATCTTTGCTTCTGATAAGCCTTTAGTATACTCTTTAACCTGATCCAATATCTTCAATGGTAATTTGTTTTTATATTCAGTAAATAATGACATTTTCTTATACCCCTACCGTCTTGATGATTCTTTTAACATTTAATATTCCACCTTCAGATTTTGAAACGTCAACTCCATCCTCGCCATAACTGAATTGGATTATCTTTTTTGCTGCATCCCTGATTGTTCCATCATATTCTGTTTTTAAATCCTGCATTGCATTTGAAAGTCTCCTATAAAGGTAACCTGATTTTGGTGTCCTTAGAGCAGTATCCATCAATGAATCTCTACCAGTCATTGCCCCAAAGAAAAATTCAGAAGGATTAAGTCCTGTCTTGAATCCATTAGCGATAAAACCATGTGCTGATGGGCTTAAATCTCCATCTTTAAAGCAGGATAATGTTCTTCCCCTATATCCTTTTTCTATCCTTTTTCCCCTCATAGCCTGCTGACCAACACATGCTGCCATCTGAGCTAAATTAAGTAGATTCCCCCTTGCTCCAGAATCTGCCATAACCATAGTATGAGATACCTTATTTGCGTGTTGTGATACTAATTCCCCTGTTTTGTTTCTAGCCTTATTTAAAGCTTCTAATATTTTTAGTTCTAATGTCTCTTTTAATGATTTTCCAGGGAATGCATCTAATTTATTGTTATTGTAAAGTTCAATAAGTCCATCAACTTCTTTTCTTGCATTATCTAATGTTTCTCTTATGTTAAGAACTGCATTTTCAGGTAGGTCTGTATCTGAGATTGCTGTTGTAAATCCTAATTTTAAAAGAACACCAATACCCAATCTAAAAAGATTGCCTAATAATTCAATTGTTAGTTCTTTCCCATATCTTTTGTGTATATTCCTTAGCAACAATCCAGAACCCTCCCCTAGATTGTTTCTATCCATAACACCAGATATCAATTTTCCGTCTTTAATTACAACATAAGCATCTTTTTCCATATTTGCTTTTTTATCTTGAGTAGGATTATAGTGTCTTGCTTTTCCTGTGAAATTAAAATCCTCTGGTATCAATACAGAAAAAATTTCTTTTCCAGTTATCTTTTCTTTTTTTGGTAATTTTGAGAAGTCTTTCAATCCTGCAAATGCTAATAAATCAATAGCTTCGCATCTTGGAAGTTCTAAATCTTTTGTCAATAAATAATTTCCAGATATAGCATCCTGAACACAACCTATGATACTTAAGCCATATCTTGGAGAGATTAATTGTGTTTGAACTTCCATCAAAGTCTCTGCTTCTGCCCGAGATTCTTCTGTCTGAGGAATATGTAAGTTCATTTCATCACCATCAAAATCTGCGTTATAAGGATGGCAAACTGCTGGATTCAATCTTAAAGTTTTATATGGCAATACCCTAATCTTGTGACACATCATAGACATTCTATGTAATGAAGGCTGCCTGTTGAAAATAGCAATATCACCATCAAGAAGCTGTCTTTCTACTAGATAGCCTGGCTGTAATTCTTCCATGCTTGCTTCAATAGTCTCTTCTGTCAGTTTTTTCTTTTTTCCATCAGGCCTCACTATATAATTAGCACCTGGATATTTCTTAGGACCGTTCTTTATGAATTTTTTTAGATAAGCCATATTCCATTCATTTACTCTTTCTGGAACTGATAACTTCATCGCTATCTCCATTGGAACACCAACTTCATTCAAATCAAGCATTGGGTCTGGCGAGATAACTGTTCTTGCTGAAAAATTTGTTCTCTTTCCTGCAAGATTGTGACGTATTCTTCCTTCTTTGCTTTTTATCCTCTCAGTAACGGTCTTTAATGGCTGACCAGATCTGTGTCTAGCAGGCGGTAGTTCTGAGACGTTATTATCAAAAAATGTAGTTATATGATATTGCAATAAATCCCATAAATCCTCTATGATTATTTCTGGAGCTCCAGCATTTATATTTTCAAATAATCTTTGATTAATCCTTACTATATCGCCTAACTTGTGAGTCAGATCATCTTCGCTTCTTTCTCCGGATTCAAGCGTGATAGAAGGACGCATTGTTACTGGTGGAATTGGCATTATTGTCAAAATCATCCATTCAGGTCTTGCATGTTTAGCAACTAATCCAAAAATTTCAAGATCTTCATCACTTATTTTCTCAAGCCTGGTTCTTATCTCTATTGGATTTATCCTTTTATCATTCTCTAAGAAAGTTGTTGGCTTTTCCAATGATATTTTTTGCTGCCTTGCCTTACACCAAGGGCATTTATTGATTGTTTTTAATTTTGAGATTACATCTTTTATAGATTTACGCCTTTTTTCAACGCCGGATTCTTCTTCTACCTTATCAAGTTCTTCCATTGATTTGTCAATCTTGTTTTTCGGGATTAATATTCTTCCACAATCCCTACAAGTAGACCTTAACAAGTTCATGATTACATTAACAAATTTGATATGAAGAATTGGTCTTGCAAGTTCAATATAACCAAAGTGGCCTGAACATTCTTTTAGTTTTGAACCGCAGGTTTTACATTTTAATCCAGGATCTATAACTCCTAATCTAATATCCATAAGGCCGCCATCTACAGGATAACCTTCTTTATCATACAATTCAGGAGTTACTACTTTAGCAGATGCCATCTGCTTTATCATTTTTGGTGATAAAACTGAGAAGATTAAGCTGCTTATCTGTTTGCTTACATATGCATCCTGAGCTTCAACTCTTAATATTTCTTTTGGTTCTGTGGTCTCTTCTTTAGTTTCTTCTGTAGTTTCTGATTTAGTCTCTTCTTTAGCTTCGACTTTAGGTTGCTCTTTTACTTCTTCCTTAGGTTTTTCTTCTGCCATTTTGGTTAGTATTTGCTCTTTAATAATAATTTTGGATATATGCATAATGATTTGAACTCATCTAATATTAATTTGAATGCATATGATACTTCTATAAATGATATCTCTGCGTTATCACCACAGATAGGACAATAACTTCTGTTCTTGAATTCATCCCTTACTGCAATTAAACCGCAGCTATTACATACAGGAACTTTTGTCTTGTCTGAATCAAAACGTTCTTTTAATAATAGAGATGCTCCATGTGCAACAAATGTATCTTTTTCCATTTCCCCTAATCTTAATCCACCTTCTTTTGCTCTTCCTTCTGTTGGCTGTCTTGTTAAAAGCTGGATAGGACCTCTTGCCCTACTATGGATTTTGTTTGCTACCATGTGTTTTAGTTTAAGATAATACATGTTTCCGATGTATATTTTGGCCTGATATGCCTCCCCTGTTTCTCCATCGTACATTGTTTCGGTTCCGTTTTCCCTGAAACCCAGACTTAAAAGTTCTTTTCTTATTTTCTCTTCTGGTTCTGCATCAAATGTAGTTCCATTGATATATCTTGAATTTAATGCTCCAACTTTTCCACCTACTAATTCTATCAAATGTGAAATAGTCATTCTTGATGGAACTCCGTGTGGTGAAAATATTAAATCTGGACGTGTACCTGATGCTGAAAAAGGAAGATTTCCTTCGGGTACAATAAGCCCAACTACTCCTTTTTGACCGTGCCTTGATGTAAACTTATCTCCAACTTCAGGTGTTCTTTGATCTCTAAGCCTAACTTGGACTAATTTATTTCCTTCTGAGTTCTCTGTTATCAAAACAAAATCAACAATTCCTTTTTCACCATGTTTTACACTTACTGAGCTCTCCCTTCGTGTTGAAGATGCTAAATTGTATTCATCTAATGAACTTAAGAATCTTGGCGGTGATGTTTTTCCAATAATAACATCCCCTTCTTTAACTTGTGATTCCTGATAGATTATTCCATCTCCTTCAAGATATTTGTAATCATCTTCAGATTTGTATCCTTTTACATCTTTATCAGGAATAGAAATTTCATCAACTAAACCACCAGCATATCTTAATTCTTCAGCAATTGCTGGCCTATAATATGTACTCCTTGCTAATCCTCTTTGGATAGATCCATTGTTAAGTATGATAGCATCTTCCATATTATACCCTTTATAAGACATTATAGCAACAACCAGATTTTGTCCAGCTGGATGCTTTTCATAATCTGATATGTCATGGATAATTGACCTTACTATAGGCATCTGTGGTTCCTGCAATAAGTTAACATCCATATCCATCCTTAATGAAAAGTTAGAAACATAAAATCCTAAAGCCTGTTTTTGATTTTTTGAACCTGCATTAAGCCTTGTTGACTGGTTAAAGTTACCATAAGGGACTAAAGATGTCGCTAGACCTAACATAGCTAATGGGGTTATTTCAAGATGGGTATGTTCTGGTGTCAGTTCAGAATCAAAGAATGCTGTGTAACAATTTTCTTCTTCAGCAGCATCAACATATTCTATAACTCCCTGTTCAATCAGATCTGACCAGCTTATTTCGTCTTTTTCTAATTGTTTTATGTGGTTTTCTGTCAATAAAGGTATTCCTTCTTTAATTACAATCAAAGGTCTTCTTGCCCTTCCTTTCCCACATTCTACTTCAATAACATCTGCATCAGTATTGTGAAATACATTAATATTGTGCTCTATTTTTCCTTTTCTTCTGTCTTCTTTTAATTTCTCTATAAATAATCTGGGTTCATCAACTTCCCCTACAAATTTTGAATTAAGATATACTTCGCTCATTTTATAATGCCTTCATACCTAAGTTTTTTAGTGATTTTAATACTTCATCTTCATTACCCTCAGAGGAGATAGAACATAATAAGGCTAAGTTTTTTCTCAGACCAATATTAGTTCCTTCTGGAGTTTCTATAGGACATAGCCTCCCTAAATGTGTACAATGAAGTTCTCTTGCGTCAAAATTTTCCTGTGATGCTGATAAAGGTGAAACAACTCTTTGTAAATGAGATAATGATTCTAGGAAGTTTAATCTTTGTATTCTTTGAGATATACCTTTTCTTCCACCAACCCAATTACCTGTTGCCATTGATGAATATATTCTTTGTGTTAATAATTTGTCTCTGATTATTACTTTTATTGACGGGAATTTTCCCCTTTTAACTATCCTTTGAAAGTTGTATAGCAAGTCCCCAATCAAAACTTTTAAGTTAACCCTGAACAGATCAGATAACAAATCTCCGCTTAATTTTAATCTCTTGTTCATATAATGATCTTTATCACTTACATTTAAAGTACCATTAGCTACATCAGCATATTTTTTTATAATCTTACATAGATTATATGCTTTATAGATCTTGTTTTCTTTTTCTACACCTAGATGAGGTAATAAATATTTGTCAAGGATCTCTTTCATCCTTTCTATCCGTATCTCCTTTGCCTGAGTTATCCCTATTCTTTTTGCGATATAATCCAATGCTTCTTCTTCTGTTTTTATATCTACAAATTCGAAAAGATTGATTAAAACTTCATCATATTTTTTGTCCTTAGAAATAAAGTTCATTATTTCTTCATCTTTTAATAATCCTAATGCCTTAATTATAACAATAATAGGTATTCTCTTAACTCTTGTAAATGTAAGATAGAAAATTCCATCTTTTAATTTTTCTAATGTATGAGGTATTTTAAAAGAACCCCTTTCTGAGAATAATTTTCCAACATATTCTGATGTGCCTGTTGCTTGTTTTTCAACAAGTACTCTATTAGGGGCTAGGTCTTCTATGCTGATCAATACTTTTTCTGTTCCATTGATTATGAAATATCCGCCTGGATCATCTGGGTCTTCACCCTTTTCTATTAATTCTTCTCTGCTTAATTTATTCAGATGACAGTTGTTGCTTTTCAGCATGATGGGTATATTCCCAACTTGGGTTGTAAATGATTCTCTTTGAACGCCATTTATATGTGCTGAAACTTCAATAAAAGTTGGAGCAGAGTAAGTCAGTTTCCTTAATCTTGCTTCTATGGGGTAAATATTTCTTTTGCTCCCGTCTGCTTCTGTTATCTCTGGTTTTGTAACCCAAATTTTATCGAATTTAATCTTGAAATCTTCTATATTTTGAGGTGGAATTGTTGGTACTATATCTTTATTCTCTTCAATAATATTATGAAGTTCTTTTTCTATGAAATTATTAAAAGAATCTATATTAGAACCTACAAAGCTCTGGTCCTTAAAATGCTTTGATATCAATGTTTTAGAATAATTATACATTCACTACACCCCTATAAAATATTGATTGTCCTGCTGTTGGACTTTTTCTGGTTATCTTTATTACGTCACCTTCTTTTACATTCAATCCCTCGATAGCAGGATCGTTCTTTTTTATTTTAGGTAACTCCTTAAGGGAGATGTGGTAAGTTTCCAGAAGATCTTTTTTTTCTTTGTCACTTAGTTTACCATGTTCTGGAACTAAAATGTGTGTTTTGACGTCGTATTTTTTTTTCATTTTTGATCTCTTGATTATGAATGGGCCCGACGCGACTTTCGGACGGAATTATTTGGTTAAGCCAATTATGGCGTCACACATTCCTTTTCGAACGCGCGGCCGCCTCATAACTTTAAACGATTTCTCGCCTTTAAAAGTGAGGCGCTCTAACCAGGCTGAGCTACGGGCCCTTTCAAGCCGAGCTTCTTCGGCAGACGCCCCGGCCGCGATTCGAACGCGGGTCGAAGCCGCGACAGGGCTTCATGATAGTCCACTACACTACCAGGGCTTCTTTTTGGTATTATACTGGCATTTCTTCTTCTATTAATTAATTAAAGCTTATTATCATAGCCTTTTAACTAAAGAAAGATTAACTGCCATTATGGTCTGGGGTTCTAGATTATTTATAAAGTTATCGGTTTTTAATAGGTAGTTTACTTATCCCACTGACCTTTTACCTTATACTCCTCTTTATCTAAAATATCTGAATAAATGTTAGTTATAGGATTTTGTTTTTTTAATAAAAGTTTAACTACCAAATATGTTATTATAAACGTCGAAATTCCTATTATTAAGGTATTGTTTTCCATATATAGGTATAGAATTTATGCGTGGTTATTTAATTGTTTCGAAAGAAGACATACCCCTAAACTTTAGACATAAATCAAGAATCCAACCGCCCCAAGGAGCTAAGTAAAACCTATAAATTTAAATATCTAGACCCCAACAGTATACCAACAGGTCAATTAAATGAAAACATATAATGAAAACTATCTTGAATTAAGTAAAAAAACTGAACTTAGTTTTAAGGAATGGTTAGACAGACATAATATACCTTATATGTATATTCAACAGGATCCAGAAACATTTTCTACATTTTTTAGAGATTTTAATGGGAAGAGACCTGATTTTATGATATTAATACCTCATTTTGGATCCATTTTTGTCGACGTAAAATATAAAAAACTTACAGAAAAATATAAAGACTTTGCCTTAGACAGTATAGATGCAAAAAAGTATTCTGTATTGCAAAGAAAATTTAACATACATACATGGTATGCAATCTCGAATGACGATTATGAATATAAAACATGGTTTTGGATTCCTGCATCAAAGGTCTTAGAAGAAGGATTACCTAAATATGTATCTAGTAAGTCACGTATGGATTTTATACCTATAAAACTAAACAAATTTATTCAATTATCTATAGAAGATTCTCTTGATAAATTATTCTCTAACATAATAGATTAGCCTTGTTTAATTGTTTTGTTAAAGAAAAATAAAATCCCCTCTCCCGGACTTGAACCAGGGATCTCTCCGTATCAGCTGTTTGCTTTTCATTCCATGTTAATACATATGGTCCAGCAATGAACTTATCTACAGCGGAGCGTTCTAGCCACTAAACTAAGAGGGGATGATAGTTTTGGATTATGAGTTTTATATTTAAACTTTGTTATTTGTATAATATAAATGACAATGGTTTAGAAATTTGGAGAATTTCTAAAACTTGTTGGTTTTTAATTAAGTGTTTTAGTTGAAGAGAATTTCAATAACAATAACGGCAGCAGACGGATTTTAAAAAAATCCTACGAGCCACTCCGACGGAGCCAACCCTCGGCTCGTCTGCGCCATTGTTATTCAAATTTTTTATTATTATATTTAGAAGTGTTATTGATTAATTATTATAATATTAGAAATAAACTATTTACTCAAGCATTTCAATTTCAATATTCAATCCTTCTGGGATTGGAACTCTCATGACCAATCTTAATGCTCTTTCATCAAGACCCAAATCAATAACTCTTTTATAGATTCTCATCTCGAATCTATCCCATGTAGCAGTTCCACCACCATCATAGCCTTTTCTAGTAGTTAACTTAAGTCTTTTAGTAGGAAGAGGTATAGGTCCACGCATATTTACGCCAGTCTTATCAGAAATATCTTTAATGTAGTCGCATACTTCATTTATCTTTGCGATTTCTGTGCTTGCTAATTTTATTCTTGCTTTCTGCATCTTGTTCTCTTTTATTGTTTATGCAATTACGGGCGTTTGCTTCATGATAAGCACTGGCTTGCCATGACCTAAATAAAAAGAATATAAAAAAATAAATTAATTATTTCTTTACTAGGTCAATACACATTCCAGCAGCAACTGTTGCTCCTGAATCTCTTATAGCAAATCGGGACATTTCTGGAATCTCGCCTTGCTTTTCTATAACTAATGGCGTAACTGGCTTTAATTTAATAATAGCTGCATCGCCATTCTTTATAAAATCTGGGTTTTCCGCTACTACTTCACCAGTTGCAGGGTTTAATTTCTTCTCTATTGCCATTATCTGACATGCAACTTGTGCTGTATGTATGTGGAATACTGGTGTATATCCAACCGTTACAACAGTTGGATGGTTTAAAACAACGATTTGTGCTGTAAATTCAGTTGCAACTGTTGGAGGATTATCTGAGTGACCTAAAACGTCTCCTCGTGTAATGTCTTTCTTTTCAATTCCTCTAACGTTGAATCCTATATTATCTCCAGGTTCTGCTTTCTGCATTTGTTCGTGGTGCATCTCTATTGTTTTACACTCACCTGTAACTCCTTTGCCTTCTCTTCCTGGAACAACTGTCACTTTATCACCGATCTTCATAACGCCAGTTTCAACTCTACCAACAGGCACTACTCCGATTCCTGTGATGCTATAAACATCTTGAATAGGTAGTCTTAATGGTTTATCAGTTGGTTTTTCAGGTGGAGTTAATGTATCCAATGCCTCTAATAAAGTTGGACCTGTATACCAAGGCATTTTATCACTTTTCTTTGCTACATTTTCACCTAATAATGCTGATTCTGGTATAAATGTAATAGTATCTGGTGCATAACCTACAGATTTCAATAATGTTGATACTTCTTCCTTAACTTTATTGAACTTAGCTTCATCATATTCAGCTGTATCCATCTTGTTAACTGCAATTATTAATTGGTTAACACCTAAAGTTCTTGATAAGAAAATATGCTCTTTTGTTTGAGCTTGTACGCCTTCCATTCCTGAAACACATACAACACCAGCATCTGCTTGTGCTGCGCCAGTAATCATGTTTTTAATAAAGTCCTTGTGGCCTGGTGCATCGATTATTGTAAAATAATATTTGTCTGTGTCAAATCTTTTGTGAGCAAGATCGATTGTAACTCCCCTTTCTTGTTCTTCTTTCAGATTATCCATAACAAAAGCGAACTCAAAGCCTGACTTTCCAAGCTCTTTTGCTTTTTCTTTAAGCTTTCTCATAGCTTGTTCGTCAATATTTCCAGAATCGTATAGTAATCTACCTACTGTTGTTGATTTACCGTGGTCAACGTGACCGATAAATACTAAGTTTATATGTTGTTTGTCTTTACCCATGATATACCACCTTGTTTAGTTTTATTATAAGTATTTTATAAAGTGGGAATTTTGTTTTGATTTATAAATGTTGCGGAAAATGATAGGTAATTGACGAGTTATTATGAATTCTTGTTTTTTGGTTTTCGAAATTTTGGAGTGATTAAAATTTATTAAATGATTTTTTTTGTGGATTTGCTTTTGGTTTTATGTTTTAATTTATTTTTATTAATTTAATTTAATTTTTAATTTTTTTGGACTTTTATTTCTAGTTATTATCTATCGATGAATGTATTAATAAATATACCGATAGATTTATATAGTAGAAGAACTAAAATGTATACTAATGCGCATAAATAGTGATAAAATTAGGAATAAGATATTAGAAGTTCTAAAAAAAGCAGATGAACCGCTCGAAACACGAGAGATTGAGCTAATTCTAAAAAATGTAACTCGAGTAAAAGTTCTCTATAGATTAAACAATCTGAGAGGTGATGGGTTGATTAAAGGTAAGCCAGTAGGTTCTGGAAAAGGAGCATGGATATGGTGGAGGAAAGATGCGTTTTAGATTATTGAATAATAAATCAAGTAAGATTTTGCGTTAGTAAATCATTAAGACCCTAATTATTGTTTTCGACAACTCATTTAACTTAAAATTTTATAATAATATTGAAAAGTTAACATATATGAATTGATAATATATACTAATTATCAAAAGAAAGAAAAAGAAAGATTAAAGAAAAAAATTTAAGCACCCACTTGTGCATCAGTTAGACCTTTTCTTTGTTTGATAGACGTCACAACTCTCTGTTGTAGTTCTTCTGGAACTTTTTCAAACATCTGATCCATCAAAGATGAGCTGCCTCTTCCGCCTGTTGCCGATCTTAGGTCTGAACTCCAGCCTAAAAGTTCTGCTACTGGCATCTTTGCTTTTGCAACAACAATACTGCCTTCCTGCTGCATATCTAATAATTGTCCACGCTTGTTGCTGATCAATTTTGACAAGTCACCCATAAACTCATTTGGTGCTTCAATATGCAATACCTGATAAGGTTCGAACATCAAAGGCCTAGCATTCATCATTGCTCCTCTAATAGAATCCCTCAATGCAGGATATACCTGAGCAGGACCTCTATGGATCGCATCTTCATGAAGTTTAGCATCTGTAAATACAACCTTTACTCCAATGCAGGGTTCTTTTGCCAATGGTCCAGATTTAATGACATCTTCAAACATATCCAATACCATCTCCATGATTTCTCCAATATGAACTAATCCACGAGTTTGGTCTAAAAACATATTTCCTTGGAAAAATTCTTTTACTTTTATTGCAACTTTTGAATCCATCCCGCACTCTACTAATTTATCCCTGATTGTAAGATCTTTTTTCTTAAGCCTTATTTCTGGCAATTCGCCTTTTTTGATTGCTTCTGAGATTGCTGGCTCTAATGGTTCTACATAAAAGTAAAATTTATTGTGTTTATTAGGTGTTTTTCCTTCTATTTCTGGCGATTTGCTGCCGATTGTTTCCCTATAAACAACAATAGGGTTTGAAGTCTTTACTTTTAGACCTTTTTCGTCCCTAATCCTATTTTCAATAACTTCCAGATGAAGTTCACCCATGCCATGCATAAGGTTTTCTCCTGTTTCTTCATTGATCTCTATCTGAATAGTTGGATCTTCTTTTGCAACTATCCTTAAAATCTCAATTAATTTAGGAAGATCAGCTGGTGTTGTAGCTTCTATCGCTTTTGTGATAACTGGATCAAAAATATGAGATATCTTTTCAAAGGGTTCTGCTTCTTCTAATGTAACTGTTTCTCCAACAAATGTTTTTGCTCCAGATATACCAATGATATTCCCACATGGAACATTATCTACAATTTCCCTTTTTGCTCCGTTATAAACAAAAACCTGCTGAACACGACCTCTTGATTTGTTCATGCTTAAGTAGACTTCTTTCCCTTTTTCCATTGTTCCAGAAAATAATCTTCCTGCAGCTATCTCTCCTGCTTGAGGATCAACAACTATCTTAGTAACGACAAAGAATAATGGGCCGTTTGGATTACAAGCCATCAATGATTTTCCTTCTTCTGATTCAAGTTCTCCGTGCCAGATCTTTGGAATCCTATACTTTTGAGCATCTGATGGACCTGGATGATGTTCAATAACCATATCAAGAACAACTTCATGCAATGGTGCTTTTTCCGCCAATGCTTTGATATTTTCTTTTAGCTTATTCTCGTCTGGTTCTGTATATGCCTCTATGACATCTTTGAATGTTATTCCTTTTTTCTGCATGTAAGGTATAGATAATCCCCAATTATGATAAGCTGAACCAAATCCAACTGAACCATCCTGGACATTAACCTGCCATTTTTCACCGTATTCAGGTTCTGCAATCTCTACTATCAACTTATTAACGCTATTGATTATTTCTATGAATTTCTTCTGCATATCTTCTGGAGTTAACTTTACTTCTTTGATTAAACGGTCAACTTTATTGATATATAAAACTGGTTTAACTCTTTCTTTTAGAGCCTGCCTTAGAACTGTTTCTGTTTGAGGCATTATGCCTTCAACTGCACAGCATAGAACAATAGCCCCATCAACTGCCCTCATTGCCCTTGTTACGTCTCCCCCAAAATCAACGTGACCGGGAGTATCTAATAAATTGATCAAATATTCTTTTCCACCTGTTGCGTGTACCATAGAAACAGCTGCTGTATCAATTGTGATGCCTCTTTCCTGTTCATCATCGTGAAAATCAAGTTTTAATGCACTACCTGCATCTTCTTTTGACATCATCCCTGCACCAGATAATAAATTATCAGAGAATGTTGTCTTTCCATGATCAATATGTGCACATGTAGCAATATTTCTAATCTGGTTTGGATCTTTCATGATCTCAAAAATCTTATCAACTACTTTTCCTGCCATTGTAAATTCCTCCAAAAGATTATTTATTTGAAGTACTAAATATTTATAATCTATTAGTACTTCTTATTTATTTCCAAAACACCTGATCTATCTTTACATTCTTTAATTCAGTAGGATATAATGAATAGACCAATTCGTCTGGTCTGAACCATAATTTTATCTCACGTTCTGCTTCTTTTGTATTCTCTGAAGCATGAACAACATTTTCAAACACGCCTGCCTGAGTAATTCTCCCATACTTGCCTCTGATTGAAGTTGGTTCTGCTGTTTCTGGGTTTGTTTCTCCGACTATCTTCCTAATATTCTTTATTGCGTTTTCTCCATGATATACTAAAGCCAGAACTCTTTTTGTATGATACTCACCTATGATGTACTTTATCAGTTCATCAAAGAATTTTTCTTCTTTTAGGTGTTGATAATGCTCTTCTGCAAGTTCTTGTGTTACTTGAACTATTTTGGCTCCAACTATCTTCAGAGTTGTCTCTGAAAGCTTAGAGATTATATTGCCTGTAAGAGACTTTACTAAACCATCTGGTTTAATCAATATAAGGGATTGTTCAACTGCCATTTTATCTCTTTTTATATTTTCCACTCCACCTTACATTGTATGGCTTTCTCTTAAGCTTTAACATATTTTTCTCACACTTCATAGTGCAGAAATATAGTAATTTTGCGTCTTTCTGAACATACATCTTACCTGTTCCGGGCTTTATTGTCTCATTACAAAAAGTACATTTTACCATTTTAAGCACCTGATCCTCGTCCTACTTTGCTTAAGGCCCTTGCTTCAAACTCTGTTTCTCTTAACATAAATATGTCGCCTATCTGCACTGGACCCTTCACATTTCTTCTTAGAACTTTATTTTGATCTCTTCCTTCAAGTATCTTGCATCTTACCTGAATAGCATCTCCCCTTGATCCAGTTCTTCCAATTACTTCTTCTACTCTTGCAGGAGTTGCCATTGTAAAAGTAACTGCACCTTTTTTTACTTCCTCAGCACCCTTAACTGGACGTTTTGTTTCCTGAGGTTTAGTATTGTTTATTTCTGCCATTTTTATCTTACTCTTTATTTCCGCTTTCAGCTATCTCTTTTATAATCTTTTTTGCTTCGCCTTCCTGAACAATCGCTACAGCTGCTGTTGGTTTCTGTATCCCTGCTGCTGCTCCAAGCTCTTCTTTAGAAGGAACTTCTGCAAAAGGAATGCCCTTCTCCTTACATAGTAATGGAAGATGCATTGTAATCTCTGGTGGAGTTACATCTTTAGCTGCAATCACCAGCTTTGCTTCCTGCTTTTCTATTGATTTTGTAACTTCATTTGTCCCTTTTCTTAATTTTCCGCTTGCTTTTGCTGTTTCAATAGCTTCATATGCCTTATCTATTAAATCATCTGTCATGTTTTTCACCTTTATATTATTTTACCATTAGAGGAATATTAGAAACCTTTCCTCATTCACCCCATATATATTATATATAGAGATCATTAATCATAGGTAAGTATTGAGAAGTTTTGAGGTATTTATAAAGGTTTTGGAAAAGGTTTGCTTTGTGTTATCAGTTTTGAGTTCGCATACTAGGTACTTAATATAGGGAATGCAAAAAATAACATAGAAAATTAAAATTTTCCTAGTTGCGTTCACTTTGTTCAACAACCAACCTAGGATTCAAACACGGACTTAACCAATTAAGGTACTACACAGAACAAGAAAAAAATAGAAAGATTTATATATCATTCATTATTATTGAATGATTATTCACTTATAATGAAAATGATTCCAAAAAACACATCAAAAATTATTTTATTCTTATTGAAGAATGTTGAAAAGTTAGGTTATAATATTAATCAAATTTCTAAGTTAAACAGTATTAGTGTGGGTAGTGCATTCAAGATTTTAAAGGAATTAGAAAAAAATAAGATTGTATCAAAAAAAGAGATTAATAATGCTTCAAATTATAAATTAAATTTCAAAAATAATGAGACTATTAAGTTATGTGAATTGCTTCTTTTAGGAGAAAAAAGAAATCTCAAAGGTTATGCAAAGATTTATGCTGATGAGATTATTAATTTTGAGCAAGCTGATTTGATCAGTTTATTTGGTTCAGTTCTCAAGGGAAGGGAATTCAATGATGTTGATGTATTATTTGTTACAAACCAAACTAAAAAAGTTACTGATTTTTGTCTGGATATATCAAAAATAAGGACAAAGCCTATAGTTCCCCTAATACTTAAGAAAGAAGATCTGATTAAAGAAGCTAAAGAAGAAAAAGAATCGATTATTGATATTATAAAAAAAGGGATTATAATTAAAGGCGAATCTACATTTATGGAGGTAATAAAAAATGTCAATTCATAAAGATAAACTAAATTGGTGTTTAGCTAAGAAGTCAAGAATGATGAGAATAAAACCAAATGATAAACTTTCAGAAGAACATATTGAGAAAGCTAAACATAATTTGCAAGCTGCTGATTATAATATTAAAGGAGGTTTTAGTGATTGGGGTGTTTCTCAATCATATTATGCTATGTATCATGCCTTATTATCTATTCTTTTTAAGATGGGATACAAATCTAAAAATCATGAATGCACAATCAATGCTGTTGAATATCTTATTGAAGAAGGTAAAATTGATCTGGATATCAAGGATATTGCATTTATCAGAACAACAGAACAAATGACTTCTAAAGATGCAAAATCACTTCGGGAAGAATTTCAGTATGGTACTGAAACTAAAGTCAATGAAAAATTGTTAAATGAACTTCTAGAAAATGCAAAGAATATTGTTGAGAAAGTTGAGATTGCTTTGAGTGAATTATAGATTTTAAAGATTGTGCAGGTTATTTATACCAAAATAGAAATTTTAAGAACAAGATTAAATTCATATATACTTCATCCATTTAATCATTTTCTAATGTTTTTACCGCAGTAGCAAAAAATAATAACAACAGGGGGTTCAAACATGGATTTTCTCTGAGAAAAGCAGGGTACTTAGAACAAAGTAATGCCCAAGAAAACCATAAAGTTTATATACTCAATATATATACTAGATATAGGTGGTGTATATGGTACAAGCAATGATTAATATATCTAAAAACAGCAATCAAGTTTTAAATATTGTAAAAGCTAGATTCAATCTTAAAGATAAATCTGAAGCTATTGAAAAAGTTGTTCTAGATTATGGGGGGGAAATCTTAGAACCAGAATTGAGACCTGAATTTATACAGAAGATTAAGAGAATAGAACAAGAAGGTAAATTCAAAACTTTTGGAAGTATAGATGAATTAAGGAAAGATATAGAAAATGCGTAAGTTTTCAGTAGAAGTAAAACTTAGGAAGGCTATGGGTAAATTATCAAAGAAAGATCATTCTATGTATGATAATCTCCTTGAGAAGATGGATGAGATAGTAAATAGTGAGAATATAGATCATTATAAAAATTTAAGGAAACCATTACAACACTTAAAAAGAGTCCATATAAAAGGTTCTTTTGTTTTGACTTTTAGATATATTGAAAATGAAGATAAAGTTTTATTCTATGATTTTGATCATCATGATAATATATATGATTAGGTTTTATGATTCCGTAACAATTACATATAGATGCCTTATACACCAGTTACAAAAGAAGATGTTAAAATGATTAGTTATATAATTGATTAGCATAGTAATTAAAATAGAAAAGATTATAAGATGCTTACAATTCTGAATCATCATGATTAATAAAAGAATTATAAAAACAAAATTACCACTAGCTCAATTGACCGATAGTCATCTCCAAAGAATTCGCACACTTTATGACTCAGCTGGTTTACCTAGAGATGAACGATTCTTAGGGGAACATCAAGATGCTAATTTTATTAAGAATCAAATTGAATTGTGTGGTGTTGCTGAATTAAGACCCCTAATTGCATATGAACCTGCCGGAAAATTCTATTTTAGAGGGTGGCTTGATACTACTGATGATAAAAAATATATTAGGATTGACTGTGGAGTAAGATGTCATCCAACAGAAGATGATTTTAATCTAGAGGGTGCAATCAGCACATTCTATGATTCTGTAAAAGCAGAATTTTGAATTGTGCTCCAATCTTTTATTTCATTATCAAAAGATTATCCTTTTCATTAATTTGGGAAACCCAGTTCTCATTGTAAAAAGTAAGAATTTTATTGAACTTAAAACTTGTTAACCTAATTTTTTCTTTTTAGAAAAAAACATCAACTCTTCTGATACTCCTTAACAGCATCCATCAATTCGCCCTTATCAAAATCAGGCCATAGTTTATTTGTGAAGTAAACTTTGGTATCTGGAGAGTCCCATAACAATAAATCAGATGTCTTTTTTGAACCGTTGATTACTATTAAATCAGGAGGCAAAAAGTAAGAAGAATAAATACTTTCTTTTATCAGATCATTGGTTATCATCTCAGCATCTATCTTTTCTGCCTTGATCTGTCTTGCTATAAGTTTAATTGCGTCGATTATCTCTTCCTGACCATTATAATTAATACAAAAATTCACAAAATAGCCGTCATAATCTTTTGTTTTTTCTATCAGGTTTTTTATTGCATCTACAAATTTACCGGGAAGATCATACCATTTCCCAATGATCGATATCTTTACCTTGTTTTCATGGATAAATGAATTAAGAGCTAGTTCGTTTAGAAATTCTGTTAAAGATGTGATTAATTTTGAGAAATGTTCAAGCTCTTCTGATTTTGTTGATAAGATATAAAAAGTAGTTATAGGAACTTTTAATTTTACTAATGATGTTAATGTATTAAGAACAATTGCATTGCTTTTTTTATAGACTTGTTCTATAGGAAATTTATGTTTTTCTGCATATATATGTTTTCCTTTTGTTGTTAATGCTATATGTCTAGGTAATTTAAATGTTATAATATCTTCTTTATCGGGTTTTTTAAATATGTCTTTGAACATTAACTCCCTCAACATACATAAGTTAGTGGGTTAAGTTTATAAATATTAGGGTTTTATATTTTGTTAATATGGTATATTTGTCAATTTTAATAACTATAACCTTGATTGGGTTGATCATAGCTTCGATTACTGATCTAAAGACAAGAGAAGTTCCAGATTGGTTAAGTTATGGTTTAATTGGAATTGGAATTGGTCTAAATCTTCTTTTTGCCATCATATACTGGAACTATTGGTTTATTGTCAATAGTTTAATTGGTTTGTTGTTGTTTTTGATTATTGCATTTATAATGTTTTATGCAGGACAATGGGGCGGGGGAGACAGCAAAGTTCTGATGGGATTAGGAGCTTTGATCGGATTAGATATAAGATTTACAGAATTTCCTTTCTTGATCAGTTTCTTTGTCAATATATTAGTAGTGGGTGCTGTCTATGGTCTATTATGGAGTATATTTTTAGTCTTAAAGAACTTTAAAAGCTTTGTAAAAGAATTCAGAAAAGTATCTCATCAGAGTAAAATGATCAAATGGAGATCATATGTTATTGTTTTTGTGTTCTTTATGCTTTTTTTATTCTTCCTTGCCAGAGGAACTGTAATAAGCACTATGTTTATTGCTCTCCTGATTATGGTATTAACAACATTTTATCTATGGATCTTTGTTAAGGCTATTGAAAAAACCAGCATGATAAAGAAAGTGACGCCAGATAAATTAACAGAGGGGGATTGGATAGCCAAAGACATAAAATATAATGGAAAGTATATATGCGGACCAAAGGACCTGGGTATTGAAATGAAACAAATCAAGGAATTGATAAAATTATACAGACTTGGAAAAATCAAGTATGTGATAATAAAAGAAGGCATTCCCTTTGTCCCAAGTTTCTTGATAGCCTATGTTATAACTTTGTTTTTTGGGAATCTGTTTTTTATGTTTATCTGATAATACCTAGTTTAGTATATTATTAGTTTAGTACCTGTTATTTTTCATTTTATCTTTTATTAGTTATTTTTATTATTAGTTTAGTACCTGTTATTTTTCATTTTATCTTTTATTAGTTATTTTTATTATTAGTTTAGTACCTGTTATTTTTCATTTTATCTTTTATTAGTTATTTTTATTATTAGTTTTTTACTTTTAATTTATTATTAGTTTAGTTTTCATTTTATCTTTTATTAGTTATTTTTATTATTAGTTTAGTACCTGTTATTTTTCATTTTATCTTTTATTAGTTATTTTTATTATTAGTTTAGTTTTTAATTTATTATTTTTATTATTAGTTTAGTTTTTATTTTATCATTTTTATTATTAATCATCTATTATTAGTATATTTCGATACTACAAACCAATTTCTTAACTCAATAATAAAGACAGTTAACCAGCACATTTAAATAATATAAAATCAAAAATTAAGTTGGGGTGTTTTCGAGGATATAACTTATTAGGTTATTTTCTGGAATTTTATTGGAAAAACTAAGAAAATATAGTTAAACACGATAAATTATATTTTAATATATTCATAACAAAATAGTACAATTGATTTAATTTATATTTTAATTTGGGGGATTAAAATAAAACAAATAAACATAGTCAATAGAAAATTTAAATTTCTACTAGATAAGAGTATTTTTATATTTAATAGGTCATACTTACATAGAAATACATAAACATATATAGATTTACATATACTTACAAATAAATAGGAAGATTTAAATAGAAGTATAACAATAAATAGTCTAAAGTTAAGGTAAATTGATTAAATTGGCAGGAAAAAAGAAAGTAACACTAAGTATTGATTCTGAAGTTTATGATAGTTATAAGAAGCATTGTGAAGAGAATGCTATAATGCTTTCTAAAAAGATAGAAATTTTTATGAAAAAACAGCTAGAGCAAGATAAAGAAAATGAAGAATAGAAGTTTAAGCAATGGAATTGTATTTTTACTAGCCATGCTGCTCTTCATCAATTATGTCTCAGCTGCAGATGATCAAAAAGATTCTGATTTGGATGGGATTGCTGATGTTGAAGATAGATATCCATTTGATTATGATAATGATGGGATGCCAGATATATGGGAGAAGAAACATGGCTTAAACTATGATGCTAATGATGCTAATGATGACCCCGATGATGATGGGATCAAAAATATAGATGAATACAATAGAGGGACTAACCCACTTGTTTCTGAAATAACTAATGTCAAAGTTAAGGGGCAGGAAGTTTTATCGCCTGTTGAAATGACATTAGCAAGAATATTGATCTGGATAGGTATAGGATTGCTTCTAATAATAAGCATAGGATTCTTTATGTATAAAGAACATGTATTTACGATGTTTAAGTTCATGCACCATATGAGTAAAAAACATGCTGAACAGAAAGCATATAATCAAAGATACAGTGCAGTACAAGGCAAAGCTGTTCCCCAAAGAAGAGCTTACCTACAAAGGACCACACAAAGACCAATTACAAGACCGCCTATGCAGCAATATCAACAACAACCTAAAGGGCAAATACAACCAAGAAGACAGATACAACAAGCCCAACAACCAATTGCTAAGAAAAGCTACCAAAAACTGCCTGTACAACCAGCTCAACAAACACAAGCTAAAAGCAAATCCACTATCAAAAAAAGAGTTCAAAAACCAAACATAGTTCAGACAAAGAAAAACATCCCTAAATCCAAAGAACCAGAAGATGTTTTCAGCAGGCTAAGTAAACAAGTTGATGAGCATAAGATGGACATGGATGTTAGTCTGGAAAGATTAAAGAAAATTAAATTGAGGTAAATTAAGATGATCAAAAAAAGAGGTGTAATCTGTCTGTTAGTCTTGCTAATTTTAATTGGTTGTAATCAGATTAGTCTTGAAGATAAGATAGTTAAGATTCTTGATAAAGATAGTGACTTTGTAGAATACACTGCTAACCATCCAGACTATACCTTATCGATCGAAGAATTAAATCCAGATGATGTTATTATTAAGAAAAACACCACAAAGATGGAAGCTTTGTATGAAAACCTGCCTGATAAAACACTCTATGAGGTTAATATTGATGATAATGGCAATGGCATTGTTGCTATTGTTGATATAGAAGAAAAAGAAGTTCTAAAAATATTTGGCTTGTTGATGACAAGCATGGGAGGTATAAAATGAAACTTTTAAGCATAAGTAAAACAGGTTTTAGAAGCAAAGATTCTAAACCGTTTAGAAAAGGTGAATCCTTTTCAAAAAGTTTAGAAAAACAAAATGTTTTTCAAAAAAAAATGATTTTGCTAATGGTTGTATTTTTGCTTAGTGCTGTTAGTGCAAGTGCAATACAAACATATGTTGGTATAAATATCCTTGATCTTAAAGATACTGTATGCAACAAACAGATGAAGATAGTCAGCAATCCAGGGGAGGGGTATCCCCTGCATTTTAAAGTTACCAGAAATTCAGATAGTGTAGTTCTTTGGGAAGGTGATAGTACAGAAAACCTGGATTATGGTACTGGAGATATTATATTATTGCCCGAACCGATCGACCTAGCATCCGGAGAAGCATATAATCTAGATATGGATGTTGATATGGTCGCTATACAAAGAAGTGGTTGGAAATACCATTCAAATCAACCATCCATTGATGCGGGTATCATAGCATATGATAGTAAGTTTCATTATTGTTCAACTTGCCAAGAAACCTGTGATGGATTCATTTGTGATGAAGAATCTTTTCAGTATTCTACTACCCCACAAAAGAACCCTAAACGATTATTTGTTAGTCGATCTGGAGCTCCAATGTCTGAGATAGTAGCAGAATATTGTGGTTGGGTTCCACCTCACCCATATTTTACTTCAGTATTTGAAGGATATTATAATAATCTTGACCAACCAGATAATGGCCTTTTTCAGTTTTCAATCACATATTAACCGATGAAAGGAAAAATAAAATATGCAATTATTATAATGATTTTGCTAGTTCTTTCTCCATTTATCACAGCTTTAACGAGTGATGGTATATATTTGTTATCAGAATTCATTTACACAGATTCATTGAAACAAGCCCCCCAAATAATAGATTTTACATCTTCAGCCTCCCAAATATGCGGCGGTTCAGTGGGAAATGAGGATTCTATAGGATTTACAGTTGAGTTTACTGATGCAGATACTTCAGAATCATGGATTGAGGTATATTCTGGACCTACAACAACATCAACATTACTTTGCCAATCTCAATCTTCATCTGAAACCACCCAATCTTGCACCTACACATTACAGCCATGGGAATCAGCAAACACAATATCTGCACATCCTTTTGTATGCAATACAGATTTCTACACAGATAAAAAACAATGCAGTGGTGATTACTATGGAAAAAATCAAAACCAATGGTATACTGATTGGGGCTTAGGTAATTCTATAAAACCAACTATAATCGCTGCATCATCTAATGCTGATGGATTGATAAATACAAAACATATAGGAGAACAGGTAAGATTTGAAGTGGAGTGGGATTCAGAAGACCCCTTGGCATATATCAAGATTATGAATTCTGATTCATTATCTTCTGATGAGGTATGTTCTTCTAAGTTTTTAAGCAATCAAAATCCAACTTACTGTTCAGTTACAGTTACAGATGCTAATCTTAGATTAAATACTGTTTATGCATTTGTTTGCGACGATACATGTTCTGAATCAGGTGTTCCAATCAATTATTATACTGGAGGAGACCCTTATATTGTTGATGGCATCAGTCTAGAATATATCTTGTTAACTGATACTAATTATCCCTTAAGGGGGGGTCAAAAAGAAAAGACAACTAATGCATTTCCAGTATCAATATCATTGCATACATCAAAAATCTCTGAATGTAGATACTCTACAAACGCAGGTGTTGCTTTTGCTTCTATGACCCCATTAAGTATCACAAATACAAAAGAACATGCTACCTTAGTAAATGCTGCAGGCGATTATTATATCAAATGTAATGATGGAAGCAATACAAATACTGATGATTACATTATAAATGTCAATCAAAAAAATTTCCCAATTAGTACAAAATTTAATGGAGCAGATACAACAGACTTCCTGCATGCAAGTGATATAAATAGTATTGATGGTCCTGCCCTCCACATAGAAGGCATAGGTAAATTAGAGTTCTGCGGAAATAACATAGACTTTGAAGATGTAAACTTAGATGCAAACATTGAATTTAATAGATATACAGTTAATTTAGATAGTAAAAATGTTCCTCAACTTAATGTTTCCACAGCTATTACAGCTTATGGAATTTATCAGAAGATTGACAATATATATTCTGGTTCTGATGTTTGTAATGATTGTGTGATATTAGAAAATAATGTTAATACAGGTGTTTTCAGGTTTTCAGTTCCATCATGGAGTTCTTATAGTTGGGACGTTATACCCCCAAAAATTGAGTTTGAAGAACCTACACCAATAAACAATACCAATGCAACAGATAAATCTGTTTTGATCAATGTTTCGATTATTGAGGAGAATCTAGATTCTGTTGTTTATAACTGGAACAACACAAACCACACTTATTACAATGATAGTTTAGTGTTGATGATGGATTTTGATGATGATACATATGATAATAGTTTATATGAGAATGATGGAACAAATAATGGTGCTACATTTGTTGAAGGAAAATACGATCAAGCAATTGAATTCAATGGTGTTGATAATTATGTTAAAATTGATGAAATCCCTCAGCTTAATGGACAAGAACAAATTACAGTATCTGCATGGATTAGTAAAACAGATGATTCTGGTTCTCAAATGATTATATCTAAAGGATATTCTTATTCTTTAAATTATTATTACACTAGAATGTCGTCACAATTAGTACAAAAGTTTGGTTTTGTCATTGGCAGTGTTACTAGTGGAATTGTAGGTGTTGTGCCAAGTTCATTTAATCCTGAAAGTAATAAATGGTATCATCTCACGGGAGTTTACGATAGAAACAGTCTTTCTTTGTATGTTGATGGAAAATTAGATAATCAGATTCCCCTTTCAGAAAACATTCCATGGCCAGATCGGTCCCCAGTAGGTATTGGTTACTATGTAGAACAAGAAAATGATTTCTTTAATGGTAAAATCGATGAACCAAGAATCTGGAACCGAGCATTAAATGCAGAAGAAGTTTATCAACAATACATCTCCAACCTAAAAAAAATAGATGCAGATAAATGGGAATTACTAATCGATCAAACCGATTTAGATTATGGAACATACAATTATCAGATTTTTGCTAAAGATAGATTTGATAACAAAAACAAAACAGAGAAAAGAACAATAAACATCATGCAACCAATAATAGATCTAAATTTGATTTATCCAACCAATAATATCAATGTAACACAAAATGAATTTTTTAATGTTACCTTAAATGTAAGCTGTCTGCAAGGTAGTTGTGGAAAAACAAATATTAGTTTACATAAAGAGATAGATTCTTTCGTATCTTATCTAGGTGGGGGCAGTAATGATCACGCATACGGTGTTATTGAAGTTAGTGATGGTGGTTTTATTGTAGCAGGTTCCACATTAAGTTATGGTGGTAGTAACAGTGATGTTTTACTGGTTAAGTTTGATCGTTATGGTAATGAATTATGGACCAAGAGTTTAGGTGGAGATAGCAATTATGGTGCGTATGATATTATTGAATCTTCAGATGGGGGTTTTGTTGTAGCAGGTAGTGTCTCTTCTGATGTTTTATTAACCAAGTTTAATAGTGATGGTATTGAGCAGTGGACTAAAAGTTTGGGAATTGATGTTTACGATAATGCTCAGTCTATTATCGAAACTTCAGATGGAGGTTTTGTTGTAGCAGGTATTACAAATAATGGCGGTGTTATGAATGTGTTATTAGCTAAGTTTAATAGTGGTGGTGTTGAACAGTGGACTAAAAGTTTAGGGGATACTGAATTCGATAGTGCTATAGATGTTACTGAGACTTCAGGGGGTAGTCTTACAATAGTGGGAACTACTTATAGTTACGATGGCGAAGGAGGGGATGTTTTATTAGGTATATTCTCTAGTTCAGGTTCTCTTATTGGAGGTATTTCAAGTATAGGAAGCATCAATGCAGACTATGGTAAAGGTATTATTACATCCTCGGATGGCAATCCAGTTGTAGTAGGTATTACTAGGGATAATGGTTGGGATATCTTGCTTATAAAATTGCATTCAGGAATTTGGGAAGATTGGACTAAAGTTTTGGGGGGGGATGGTGATGATTATGCGTATGATATTATCGAGTCTTCAGATGGAGGATTTGTCGTAACTGGGTATACTACTAGTTATGGTGGTAGTGATCAAGATGTTTTACTTGTTAAGTTTAATAGTGAAGGTAATGAATCATGGACCACGAGTTGGGGTGGGAGCAATGATGATTGGGGTGAGAGTGTTATTGAGACTTCAGATGGCGGTTTTATTGTAACTGGTGTTACAAAGAGCTATGGTGGTAGTGATGAGGATGTTCTTCTAATCAAATTTGATAGTGAAGGAAATATTGAAGGAAATGAAGATATTACTCATGAAGATATATTTGAGCAAGATACTGATCCTTCTTTTTTAGGTAATTATCCAATACAAAATTCTGAAACAGTAACAGAAAATCCTGAAGATGTAACTGAGTTTGATGAGGATGTTTTTTGGGAAAATATTTATTTAATCAATTCTTTAATTAATGTTAGTTCTGGAACTCCATTCTATACAAATAAAACAAGTAATCCTTACAATATTAGTTTAAGTAGTGGACAAAGTGAAGAAATAACTTTTTATGTAAATGCAACAGGAAACCATAATTCAACATATGAATTTTTTGCATTTGCTAATCTAATTAGTGATACATCAATTAGTTCAGAAACAAATCATGTTAATATAACTATATTGACTACTGATAAAACATCCCCATCAATAAACTTCGCTTTACCAACACCAATAAATAATACAAACACAACAAATACATCAATATTAATCAACATATCAGTAAACGTATCTGACTTAAAAGAATTGACTTACAACTGGAATGGAACTAATTACACTTATTATGATGATAGTTTAGTTTTGATGATGGATTTTGATGGAATAGGGGAAGAGATTGATCCTGCTAGTGAACTAGGTCAGGGTTTAGTTGGACTATGGCATTTAAATGGAGATGCATATGATGAGATAAGTTCAGTTTCTGGAACTATTAATGGCAATGTTGATTGCAGCAACCTTGGCAGATTCAATGAAGATTGCATAGTTCAAGGGACAGGGGCATATATAAGCGCTGGAAGTCCATTATCATTTGATTCAAAAGAAATTACAGCCTCATTCTGGTTCAAAACTACTGATACTGATTGTGTAATCTTGCAGGTTCATGGCAGTTCTAGCAATTTTTATGAATTGTCCATTGCTTCAAGTAGAGAGTTAGCTTTGAATTCATATATCTCTATCTTTCCAGGATCTCTTCATTATGGGCTATTCTCCCAAACTAAACATCTAAATGATAATGAATGGCACCATGGCGTATTGAGGATCGGTGGTGGCACTATCTCATTATTTGTCGATGGGAATCTAGAAGCTACAGAAACATATCAATCAAATGTAGATGATATCATCTTTAATGATATCACCCTTGGAAACAACTTGGCAGGATCTGCTAATTCTTGGTTGTCCATCGATGAGGTAGCAATTTGGCATAGGGCTTTGACTGATGAAGAAGTCCAAGAGGTATATAAGATTGGTTTTAGATTAAATGATTACAGCCTATATGATAATCATGGGTCTGGAAGTAATTTTGATGATGATGAACTAGTTGAAGGAAAATATGGCAAAGCTTTAAGCTTTGATGGTGTTGATGATTATGTTGAGATTCAAAATACTAATGGTTTTGGAATACAAACTGAGATAACGTTTGCAGCAAATTTTAAATTAGATGAACTTGTTTCATATGCCCCAATTGGTTATAGATTGGCAGGTGAATCTCTTTATCCAAGATTAAAATTAGATGTTAGTGGAACCTTACTTACGTGGCAATATAGAATAGATGGAGTAACAAGGACTGTTTACTCTGATATTCCGATTAGTGTGGGTACATGGTATCATGCAGTAGGTGTTTTAGATGTAAATGAGGGTGGTAAATTATACATTAATGGAGAATTACATGGATCTAATTTAGATACAGGGAATTCTATTGATCATGGGGGTAATAAACCTTTGATTGGGAAAGATGAAAATCTTGCTAGTTGGTTTAAGGGTAATATAGACGAACCAAGAATCTGGAACAGAGCATTAAGTGAAAAAGAAGTCTACCAACAATACATATCTAATCTAAAAAAGATTGATGAAGAAATGTGGGAACTACTAATTAACCAAAGCAAGAATGCAACACGTGGTCTGACTCCAGGCAATTACACTTACCAAGCATTTGCTTCTGATATCTATGGTAATAAAAATATGACTGAGCTAAGACATTTAGAGATATTAAAACCAAATAATCCCCCAAACCTATTAAGTTTAGATGAAAGGGTAGATATTGTAAACGCAGAGGATATAATTATATTCAGCGCTGAATGGCGTGATGTTGATGAAGGTGATAATGTTACACTTTATGTCTCTACTGATGATGAGTTTACTAATTGTGGTGTTGATGATACATCTGGGTGCTTGACTGTTGGATCATCAATTGATCAAACTAGTTTGTTGACAGCTGAATATATTGTTCAAGAATCAGATAGGGGGCAGACGATTAATTGGTATGGAGAAATTTGTGATTTAGGGGGGAAGTGTAATAAAGATATACTTTCTCAATTTGGGAATAAGCAATACTTAGGTAACTTCCGGGGTGGAAGTGATATCCATGCAGCAGACTTAGATAATGATGGGGATATTGATGTAGTGGGAACATCTAGTAGGGATGATAAAGTAGTATGGTGGGAGAATGATGGCAGCCCAGGGGAGTGGACTATGCATATAATTCGTCTTGATTTTAATGGTGCCAGATTTGTCTCTACAGCAGATATAGACAATGATGGGGATATTGATATGTTAGCTATAGGGGAGGGTCAAGTTGCATGGTTTGAAAATGATGGAACAGGCATATTTACCTTCCAATTTATAGATGTTTATAATGGCAATGGTTATGCAGCAGACCTGAATAATGATGGAAACATAGATATAATTGCAGGGTCTTTTAATGGGGATGAAGTAGTATGGTGGGAAAATAATGGAGATAAAACCTTTTCTAGTAAAAATATAATTGATGATGATTTTGATAGTGCTTTTGGTATTTATGCATCAGATATAAACAATGATGGGAATATAGACGTATTAGGGATTTCTTTTTATGATGGTAAGATTGTCTGGTGGGAAAATAATGGTGATGAGACATTTTCTGGCAAGAATATTGTTTATAATGATCTGGAATCTGCTTATGATGTTCATGCAGCAGATATAAACAATGATGGGAATATAGATGTGATAGCAACAGCTAAAGACTCTGATTCTGTTGGGAAAATATTATGGTGGGAAAATAATGGTGATGAGACATTTTCTAGCAAGAATATAATTGAGGGTGATTTTAGTGGTATGCCTTCTGTTTATGCAACAGATTTAGATGGTGATGGTAATACTGATGTGATAGGAGTATCTGATTCTTCAGATACATTGGCCTGGTGGGAGAATGATGGAAATGGGATATTTACTAAACACACCTTAGATATTAATTTTAATGATGGTCAGGGCGTCCATGCAGCAGACTTAAACAATGATGAAAGTATAGATATATTGGGTATAGCAGGTAATGGTGTAGCATGGTGGGGAGCTATGCTAGTGAATGCAACAGGTGAATTTACAGTTAATACTCCGCCTGTAATTCATGATGCGCATCTTAACTCGACATACGGAACTAATTATACATATGAAAATCTAACTTGTTATAATCAATCAACTTATGATAAAGAAGGTGATGATATAACTAACATCTATAATTGGTACAGGAATGATGAGCCTATAACTGTATTGAATATGCCTTTTGATAATTCTGATAATCCTTTAAAAGATTATTCTGGTTATGGTAATGATGGCATTGAGACAATGAATAAAATATGGGACCAGTTTTATAAAACTAATAGGGATATTTACTCCATGGATGGTGATATGGGTGGAAATACAATAAGAATTATCATCGATAATAATTTGATAACTCAATCTACAAATAGATTTAGAATCAGATTAGAAGGAGCTGACCATGGAATATGTAAGATAAGAAAAGCATATATTTGTGAACAATCTTCTGAAAGTACTTGTACAGATGCAGAACCTAAACAGATTACTTTCTCATCTGGTTCTTCAGAAATTGACATTGGTCTAAATCAAATAGCTTATTCTGACTGGGTAGATTATCAGATTGACTCTTCTAAATCATATTTGATCTCACTCTACGGAGAAAGTGGCAGTGTTTGTCCTTCTTGGTCTCGTACTGGTGGAAATCTTGCTTCATATCGTATTAACGGTGATCAAGCATCAGCAATATCAGTAGTTAGTCCAGTTAATAACCATAATATCCTTGCTATTAGCGAAATACAAGTTGAAACTTGCTCAAGCTGTCCAACCTGGACTAGTGAAGGACAAGTTGGTGGTGCATTTGAGTTTGATGGTGTTGATGATTATTTTGAGATACCTGATGATGATAGTTTGGATTTAGATGATAGTTTTTCAATATCAATGTGGTTTCGTGTTGAAGATCTATCTACAAGAACGGGTTTGATTGGAAAATATATTAATGGTAAATATAACTTTCATACATGGATTAAACCAGATTCAAAATTAACTTTTGAAATTTTTGATGGGACTCATAACCCACAAGCTTCTTCTGAAACTTCAGTTAATTTAAATGAGTGGACTCATGTGACCTTTGTTAGGGATGAGGCTTCTAGACAAATGTATATTTATCTCAATGGCAAACAAGATAAAGTTTTATCTGATTCAACTGCCGGAAATACAATCATAAACGATGCAAATATAAAGATTGGAACAAGAACAGAAGACCTATTTTTCAATGGTCAAATAGACCAAGTAAAAATCTACAATCATACTTTAAGTTCAGAACAAATAGCGATTGATTATGAAGCAGGATTAGCAGGCCATGGAAATAATAAAATACTATCTGCAGAAACAAAAGCAGGAGATATTTGGGTATGCAATATTACACCTAGTGATGGAAAAGAAGATGGAGAAACTAAATCCAGCAGTAATCTATTAATACTGAATTCTGCACCTACACGCCCAATCATCTACTATCCTCAAAACGGATTCACTTATTCAAACATCCCATATATCCAGTATAGCTCAACTGATCTGGATAATGATTTATTAACTTATAATCTCTATATTAATCAAACTTTGAATATTACTTCAATAACAAATGTTACTGATTGGAATGCCTCTGGCGGATACTATAGTTTAAATGTCAGTGCATGGGATGGTTTTGCAACAAGTGAAAATAGTTCAACAGTTTACTTTACATTAGATCTGGCTATCCCCACAGTAATAATAACCACACCAGAAACAAGCCCAACAAACACAAACCCTATACCTATAACAATCACATTTAGTGAGCTTGTAGAAGACTTTGATATTAATGATATAACAATAACTAACGGAGCAGCAGGTGGATTTGCAACTATAGATAATATTATCTATACATCCAGCATAAACCCCACTAACGATGGCGAAATAACAATTGAAATTCTAGAAAATGCTGTACATGATCCATCAGGCAATGGAAATGTCGCTTCTGCACAACTTACTGTAGATTATGATGGGACTACCCCTGCAGTAAGTATTAATTCTTTACTGACAAACGACCAAACACCCCAATTAGAAGGTACTATCAATGATAATACTGCATTAATTGAAGTATTGGTCAATGGTATAACTCATATTGCAACAAATGAACCGGGTGGAAAATGGACTTTAGCAGATAACTCAATTCCTACATTGCAAGAAAGAACTTATGATGTTGTAGTTACTGCTACTGACAATGCAGGAAATATTGGGATTGACACCACAACAGATGAACTTGAGATTGATATAACATCACCTATAATAACAATAAACCAATTAACAACAAATGATCAAACACCTCAATTAGGGGGTACTGTCAATGATAATACTGCATCAATTGAAGTATTGGTCAATAGTATAACTTATACTGCAACAAATGACCAAAATGGAAGATGGACTTTAGCAGACAACGCAATTTCTACATTGCCAGAAGGAACTTATGATGTTGTAGTTACTGCTACTGACAATGCGGGAAATATAAGAGTAGATGGAACTAATGATGAGTTAGTGATTGATGTAACACAACTTACAGTAGATATAACATCAACAGAAACAAACCCAACAAGTATAGACATAATACCAATCACAATAACATTTAGTGAATATACAATAGGTTTTGAACTTGCAGATATGACAATAACAAATGGAGCAGTAAGTAACTTCCAAAATATAGATAACATTGAATTTACATTTGACGTAGCACCCATTATAGATGATTCAATAACAATTAATATCCCAGCTAATGTTGCTCAAGATACAGCAGGCAATCAAAATATAGGATCACAATTTAGTATAACATCTGATAGAACCCAACCCACAGTAACAATAACTACACCAGAAACAAACCCCACAAACACAAACTCAATACTTATCACAATCACATTTAGTGAACTTGTAGAAAACTTTGATATTAACGATATAACAACAACTAACGGAGCAGCAAGTGGATTTACAACTACTGATTATATAACTTATACCTCGAGTATAATACCAACTGATGATGGAACAATAACAATTGATATATTAGATGATGCTGCACAAGACCCTGCATCTAATGGAAATATCGCCTCTGCACAGTTTAGTATAGATTATGATGGGACTACCCCAATAGTTAGCATTGATCAATTACTGACAAACGATCAGACACCTCAATTAGAAGGTACTGTCAATGATAATACTGCATCAATTGAAGTATTAGTCAATAGTATAACTTATACTGCAACAAATGACCAAAATGGAAGATGGACTTTAGCAGACAACTCAATTTCTACATTGCCAGAAGGAACTTATGATGTTGTAGTTACTGCTACTGACAATGCAGGAAATTCTGGATATGACATTACTCTAAATGAACTGATGGTTGATATAACACACCCTACAGTAAGTATAGATACTCTAACCACAAATGATCAGACACCTCAATTAGAAGGTGATGTTGATGATGATAATGCAATAATTGAGGTTGAAGTTAATAATCTAGTTTATACAGCAACAAATAATCAGGATAGGACATGGACTTTAGGAGATGATACAATAACATTATTGCCAGAAGGAACTTATGATGTTATAGTTACTGCTACTGACAATGCACTTAATAAAGGAACTGATGGAACTAGTGATGAACTAGTGATTGATTTAACTGAAGTTACAGTAGACATAAGATCAACAGAAACAAGTCCAACAAATGTAAATATTATCCCAATAACGACAGAATTCAGTGAAGAAGTAGAAGGATTTGAATTAAATGATGTAATTGTAAATAATGGAAACACTAATACGATGACAATCGTAAATCCTGAAACTTATGCATTTGATGTAGTACCCATTGTAGATGGTTCAGTAATTATCGATATCCCAACTAATATAGCTCAGGATATAGCAGGCAATCAAAATATAGCATCACAATTTAGCATAACATCTGATAGGACTCAGCCAACAGTAACTATAACAACACCAGAAACAAGTCCAACAAATGCAAACCCAATACCTATAACAATCACATTTAGTGAGCTTGTAGAAGACTTTGATATTAACGATATAACAATAAATAACGGAGCAGCAATTGGATTTACAACTACTGATTATATAACTTATACCTCGAGTATAATACCAACTAATGATGGGACAATAACAGTTGATATATTAGAGGATGCTGCACAAGACCCTGCAAATAATGGTAATATCGCTGCTGCACAACTTAGTATAGATTATGATGGGACTACACCCCTAATTAGCATTGATCAATTACTGACAAACGATCAGACACCTCAATTGACTGGTGATGTTGATGATGATACTGCAATAATTGAGGTTTTGGTCAATAGTGGAACCTATACAGCAACAAACAATGCAGATGGAACATGGACTTTAGCAGATGATCAAATAGCCACATTACTTGAAGGAGTTTATGAAGTTGTAGTTACTGCTACTGACAATGCAGGAAATAAAGGAACTGATATTACTCTAAATGAACTTGTAATTGATATAACCCCCCCAATAGTAACTGTAGATCTTTTAACTATAAACGATCAGACACCTCAATTAGAAGGTGATGTTGATGATGATAATGCAATAATTGAGGTTGAAGTTAATAATCTAGTTTACACAGCAACAAACAACCAGGATAGAACCTGGACTTTAGCAGACAATAGAATAGCAGCATTACCAGAAGGAACTTATGATGTTGTAGTTACTGCTACTGACAATGCAAATAATATTGGCGTTGATAGTACTAATGGCGAGTTGGTAATTGATTTAACCCAACCTACAGTAGGGATAACATCAACAGAAACTAGCCCAACAAATACAAACCCAATACCAATTACTGCTACATTCAGTGAATATGTAACAGGTTTTGAACTTACAGATATAGTCCTGACTAATGGTGCAGCAAGTAACTTCCAAAATATAGATAATCTAAGATTCATATTTGATATATCTCCAATTGTAGATGGTCCAGTAACAATCAACATACCAACTAATATAGCTCAAGATACAGCAGGAAATAATAATCTTGCTGCAGCAGAATCAATCATGACCTATGACAACACACCACCCAATATCATTTTGGGTGATGATGTAATTACTAATGTAAAAATAACAAAAGACGCTGAAGTTACTGATGCAACTAGCAGTATAGCCAATTATGTTTGGACACAAGAGAATGGACCAACTGGAGGCACAATAACATTTAGTAATGCAAACAACGAAGATATAGATATTGAAGCCAGTACAGATGGTGTTTATACATTAAGACTAACCGTTACAGATACTGCAGGCAATGTGGGTTATGAGGATCTTACATTTACATGGGATAACACCCCACCAGATATCCAGATTATAAGACCTGGATCCAATGACATAGTAGGATTCACAATAGACCTTAAAGCAACTATAACAGATATGTTAAATATAGACTCTGCTGATTATAAGATTGAAGATTCAAGTGGTATTATAGTCCCAACAACGGATTTAACAGGACCAGATTATGAATCTTCTTGGATTAGTGATATTGGTCCAGGCCATAATGGACCACACACATTGATAGTATCTGCAACAGACCAATTAGGTAATAGGAATGAAGTCTCAATCACATTTATAGTGGATAATACTATCCCCTCTATACAAGTCATCACTCCAACCCCAAACAGCATATGGACCAATAACTTCAATCTAGATCTAAGATATCAAAACACCTGGTTAAATATTACAAGATATAATATCACAGATAGTGATGACAATTTAATTCAAGAAGATGAAATAGATCCAGTAAGTAGTACTAATGCAGAATTTACAGATGAAGTCGATGTAAATGGTTTAGATGATGGTGAGTATACAATAAACGCATATGCATTGGATAAAGTTGGATATGTAGAACATATAGATTCTAAATTTATCGTAGATAACACACCACCAACTGTAACAACAACAGTTAATGACGATTCATTAACAGAATCAGATATTGGAACTGATAAATTCATTGTTACAGCTGAATTCTCTGAATTTATGGATACTGGTGTTGCTGCAACAATTGTTTT
>Ga0233437_1001548_pt1 | contig 41473 bp, 39 predicted proteins | sample SI_122_August201_FD_182714 | JGI IMG/M metagenome (GOLD analysis project Ga0233437, IMG submission 182714) | Seawater microbial communities from Saanich Inlet, British Columbia, Canada - SI_122_August2016_200_MG | ecosystem: Environmental > Aquatic > Marine > Inlet | place: Canada: British... | reverse complement strand
GGTATCTCTCAACATATAGGCAGCGGCTCCTACCAGGAGAACAACCAGAAAGACACGCATCCGCAAAGGTCCAGACATAGGGATCAATCCTTTTTCATTTTCATTCCCACCATGAGGACGGGATAAATTCTTTTCAATTTCGCCTCATATGGTTTAGGAGGTAATTAAAGTATCAAATTACCAACAAAAGTTCTGCGTCTCCCTGAGGCTCTCGAAGGGGACGCCCCTACCTTAAAAAGCGAAGCAATATAGAGTCCACCCCATGTTCTCCAAAGATTTATTCGGAGGGATATGTTATGATGTTGGGGTGTTGGGAAGTCGTCGGAATACTTAATGGATAATTGACCGATTGTCAATAAAAGTTCAGGGAGGCTTAGTGGGGATATTTTATAATCCCAGGTTGAACAACCAGATTCGTGTTTCAATCAATATTACGCTTCTTCAGACAACCCCAGCTAGTGGAAAAAACCTTGAGGAACAGTGGATTGAACGTTGCTTTTAGGGAGGTAGAAGTGTATTATTTACGCGTTATCGAGAAATATATGACCTCGATGGGGGTATTTCGAGATCAATTTAAAGAAATGGGTCATCCTGACCTGAAAAAATGAAGAACTTTGGAGGAAACATGAAACGTTTTTCTTTACTATTTATTCTAGTATTTGCTGTCGCTGCTTTCGGTCAGGAAGCTATGGAAGCTCCTGCTGAGGAAATGGCCACAGAGATGGTTGCTGATTCAGCAGCTGTTGACACCATGGCCATGGATGAGATGCTCATGGACGATACAGAAACTGTTGTTGAAGAAGCCGTTGTTGAAGAAGATGCTGGTGATGCTTTAGAGGCCATGTTGGCTGAAGAAGGCACCATGGAAACTGAGGTGACCAGTGGATCTGCTATGATCGGATATACTGCAGGTTTGATGGGTGGCTTTCCGGTTTATATGAGCTCAGGTCTTGCTGATGGAAAAGCAGCACCTGTTTTTGGTATTATTGCCGCAACTCCTTTTGGCTTTGCTGTAGGTCCACTTGAAATTGGGTTAGGTGTTGAATTAGGTATGTATGATTTTACTGATGCCGGCACTGATTATTCAGGGATTGTCGCACTTGCCACATTGAATACTGCTCTGCTGGAAACTGCTCAGGGTGCACTGTCAGCTGAAGTTGGTGGTGGTTATTATGGAGCCAGTGTTGGTGGGACTGCAGGTGCAACATTTAATTATGCTATCCCAAATATTCCATTGGTCCTAAAACCATATGTTCGCGCTAACATGACACTTGCTTCTGGCGATAACGATATTGGGAGTGTTGCCTGGGTAAATGCGGGTATGTATTTGAGCTATATGTTCTAAACGTATTACTGGAAATATCGTTTTTCAAAACCCTGCCGTCTGGTGGGGTTTTTTTTGTGGGGATCTGTGTATCCCGTCATAGCAAGTGACCTTCCCCCCGGACTTACGCCACTTCCAAAGTTAGTAAATCCTGTTCTTTTTCCCATAGTTCTGTGAACTCGTTTGATGATAAATCACCCAGAGAGCTATGAGGTCTCTCTGAATTATAATCAAGTCTCCATGTTTCAATGATCTCTCTTGCATGTACAAGGTTCAAAAAGTAATTCTCATTCAAACATTCATCTCTCAGTTTTCCATTAAAGCTTTCCACAAATGGATTCTGAGTTGGCTTACCTGGATCAATAAAGCTCAATCATGTTGGATTGCTATCTTCCCATTCAATCATGGCTCTACTTGTAAACTCTGTGCCATTGTCTACGACAATATGTTCTGGCAATCCTCTCGTCTCAGCCAGTTGGTCCAAAATCCTAGCCACTCGATGTCCCGACAAAGACGTATCAACTTCAATACGCAAACATTTACGATTGAAATCGTCTATGATATTCAGCATCCTGAACTTCCTGGCGCTATCAAAGCTATCGTGAACAAAATCCATACTCCAGCGCTGGTTAGAACCCGTTGGTACAGGCACGGGCAACCTTTCCCTGAGGCCACGCTTCTTCTTTCGTTTCCGGGGCAGGGAAAGGCCTTCTTGGCTGTATATTCGTTCAATCCGCTTGTGGTTAATCGCTCCAAACTCTCTGCGAAGCAAAACCGTGAGTCGAGGGGTTCCATTTCTCTTCTTCAAAAATGCAATTTCCTTCATTCTTACTCTAATCCTCTCATTTAAATGGTCAGGACTGGGCACATACCGACACGTAGACCATGCTAAACCTATCAAAGAGCATGCAGCTCGCTCACTTATGTAGTGCAATTTAATGTCTTCAACGGCTGAGCGACGCTGCTGAGGACTTAATACTTTTTTACGACTTCCTTGAGCGCATCAATGTGGAGTTCTTTCTCTGCAACAATCTTTTTCAGCCGAGCATTCTCACTTTCAAGCTCTTTCAGACGGCGCATCTCAGAAACACTCATGCCCCCATATTTGGACTTCCAGCGATAATATGTCTGCTCTGTTACATTGTGTTGCCTGCAAAGATCATTGACCTTTAGACCTGTTTCAGCTTCTTTCAATATCCCAATGATCTGTTCTTCTGTGAATCGGCGTTTCATTATGGATCTCCTTCCGTCCAATTTAAACCGTTCACTAACTTTATCAGTGGCTCAGTTTTTAGGGGGAAGGTCAACCCGTAGGCATGCATTTATGACGAAAGGAGAAGAGCTTAACACATAGACAAAGTATTATTATAGAATCGCTTCCTGGACGGAAGCGATTCTTGATTGAAACTTCAGCACAATGAAGTGCTTTTATAGTGAACTCTACAACTCGATATTTTCACTTAACTTTTAGATATTAAAATCTATAATGCTTTGATTACTTACACAAGATGGTATGATGCCTAACAATTATCACCTTCTTAGAATGTGGTTTTATTCTAGAAGAAGTAGAATAATATTTTAACATCGGGAAAAGCATTTGATTATTGTGCGCTTTATATTGTTACGAATAATACTATGCCATATGCAAATGTAAAGATGGTAATTAAATTTCGGAAAGAAACTTCAGACGCTTTTTTATAAACTATATTTCCTATCAAAGTATATGTTGAGATAGATATTACTGGAAAAATAACACTGAACCAAGAAAATAGATGTGGGCTGTAGAAGGCTAATACTGTTATTTGGGTCAAAGCAAATATTAAGTAACCGTATGCAATATTGACTCGTATTTCGTTCTTATTGTTAAATAATGTTGATGCTAAAATGGTTAAAAGTCCTCCTCCCATATTTGAGACACCATGAATAGCCCCAAGTATAATCATATATATTTTCATGTTCGATTTTAAAAACCGTTTTATGGTATCTTGAAGAGTTGGGAAAAGTCGTAGAGTTCCAGTTAGTAATAACAAAATACTTATAATATGTTTTAAATTAAAATCAATTGGTTTTGTCAATGCAATAAAAAGTCCTAACATAATAAATGGCACAGTAAATATTAAGAAGTCCTTTCTTAATTTTATATGTTTTTTTTCATTCATAATTTGTAGACTACTAATACCTATTGATGCTGGTAATAGATAGGTGAGGGTGGCCTCAAACGAATAGCCCAGCAATAAGAATGTTGGTGTACCAAAAACTAATAATCCGATACCTATAATTGATTGAATTATAGAAAAACAAAATACAAATAAAAGTGTAACATAAAAATCCGGCACTATTTTAGCCTTTCGGTAGAATTTAATTTGATGATTTGTGTAGATATAAACTTAAATGTAGTTATCCCCAACATTCCTAACTACATATTTATTTTGCATCTGAGTTTAGTGGCTATCAGATCCACAATTCCCATGAACTTGCCACAGATGATATCTTGAAATTATTTTTGACTAAAGTGTAGGGCTCTTGAGTGAGTTTGTGATTTATCCCATCAAACATAACAATAATATTTTCTCACTCTTCCCGGATAAAGATAATACTGTCAGTGAGATACACCATGCATTCTAAAAACTTTAAAGACTGTCATAAACATTATTTTCAAATCCAGGTAAAATGATTGATTGAGCAAATAATATTCATCATATTTAACTTTGTCTACGATGCTCATTTTGTCTCTACCATTAATTTGGGCCCATCCAGTAACTCCTGGTATCAGTTTGTGAACACCCACATTAGAACGAAGTTCAATTAAATCGGACTGGTTATGAAGAGCAGGTCTTGGTCCTATAAAAACCATTTCCCCAAAAATAATGTTTATTAGCTGAGGTAGCTCATCAATACTCAATCTTCTTAGTAAGGGTCCACTTTTTGTGTATGATAAATTGGGCGATAATACTAGGTGAGTTGGTATATCTGGAATACCATTTTTCATCGTCCTAAACTTATAAATCCAAAATATTGAATTGTTGCACCCGATCCTCTCCTGCTTGAAAAGAATTGGGGATTTATCATCCCAATAAATAATCACAGACACGAGTATTAGTAATGGTGTCAGTAAAATTAGAAGAAGAAGTGCTAATATTCTACGGAGCATGGCTTATAATCGTATCATTTATCGTTGCGTTGAGGTCAACATAAGCTGATATCTTGTTTGAAGGGAAAAGATTGTCCGTTACAAGTTTCGTACTGTTTTCCTTTAAAAATATATTTTTTGTGATTTTGCCAATACCATATAATACTAAAATAGCAATGCTGGGTATTCTGATAGCAAACCTTGCTCTCTGATGTCTTAAAAGGTCATTGTAGGTGTAATGTGTTGGATCTGAAATATTGTACACACCAGTAGGCACAGAACCGTCTATGATTCCTCCAATTGCAGTCAAAATATTTTCAATGTTGCACAGAGATAATTTATTTTTACCATTCCCTATTTTGAAGAATAGGTTTTTGATTCGTGTTCTGCGATCGAGATTCAGTGTGAATTTTGGCGAGTATACTGGAGCAAAACGTAAGATCCAGGATTTATCAGCATATTTTTCCAATAAATAATTTTCAGCTCGAAGTTTTGTTACAGCATATGGGCTAAATGGATTTGTGAGGGAATTTTCGCAATATACTTTTTGTCCTAATTGCTCGCCATAAACAGATATCGTGCTTGAGAAAATAATCTTTTTTGGCAATTTATTACTTTCTTCTAGAGCTGCTAGAAGGTTTAATAGTGTCTGGTAATTAATCTCTGTAAACTCTGATAAATCTTTACCTTTTCCTTTTGCATGAGCAAGACCAACTAAAAATATTAGTATATCGTATTGTGGTAATTCTTCTGCATAACTGTGAACCTTTTTAAGCTTTGTCAAATCTAGTTTTTTGAATTTGGTATTCGAATTCGTACTTCGAGCGTTGTCAAAGTCACAACTATGAACAGTAACTTTCTCCTTCAATCCCTCGTTCAGAAATGTTCCTATACGACCTTCAGAACCCGCAATTAGTATTTTATAATATTTTTTTTGATTAATCGTCAAATAAATCTCTTTCATTATTATTCAACTTGTTACAAGGCTACTATTAAGTTGAGTTTAATAATCTCTGATAGGTGTTAAATGTGTATTTAAAAACAATACTATTACTATATTTTTTCAAGAATATCTCTCTCCCTTTTTTGCCCATTATTTCTCGCAATTCTGGGTTGTTAACTAGTTTAATAATGGCTTCAGCCAAAGACACTGGGTCGTTAATTGGAATAATTATTCCGTTAACACCATTGGTAATTATCTCATTACAACCTGCAACATTAGTAGTAATAACGGGGCGACCACATGCAAGGGCTTCAATTATTATTCTCGGTATTCCTTCTTGGTATGTAGTCGGCATTATTACTACATGTGACTTATTAATCAGATTAGGCATATGTTTGACTTCACCTAACCAACTTATTAATCCTTCTGAATCCCATTTCACGATTTCATTTTCATTAATACTATCTGGGCTTTCATAATCTAGAATGCCAGCAAAATTAATTTTAATATTGATTTTTTTTTCTTTCAATATTTTTGATGCTTCAAGAATAGTGTGAACACCTTTACTATGCAACATTCTCGATGCAAATAGAAGTGAAACATTTTTACTTTCCGGCTCAAGAGCGTATTGAAATTGGTTTTCATCAACGCCTGCACCAGGGATTGAGGAGGAATTAATTTTATTCACAATACCTTTGTCTCTGTAGAGTGAAAGATCAGTATTGTTTTCAAAAAACATGAATGAATTTGAAACTTTTATGAAGATTTTAAATAGTGTTTCTAACAATTTTCGCACAAAAGCATACACTGTGTTGCTGCTAGAGTACAATATCCCAAGCCCAGAAACATTGCACACAATTGGAATTGAATAGTACCATGAAACAAACAGACCATAGAGGTTTGGCTTAATCGTCACCGTATGTAACAATGACGGTTTAACGTATTTGATTACCCGTGACAGATTGACAATTGACACAATTTCGTTCTTAAGACTATACCACGCTCGATCAAAAGGAACTGTATATACATCTATCCCCATTGCTCGTATTTCTGATATTTTGCTCCCAGGTGAGGTAATAACTAATACTCTATACCCTCTTCTTTGTGACTCAAGAGCTCTGTCTTTCCAATGTAACAGAAAGTACCAATCAGCATTTACGATATATACTATCACTTTCTTCTTTTCGATAATACTCTCCATAATTTACATAATCTTTTGATCATAATGAAAGTAACCCATATCTTCTATTGTTCAGGACAAAAAAGTAATATTGAAAAACTTAGTACTAACAAATCACTTGTGGGTAAATTACAATATTCACGAGCGAGTTTATTCTTCTTAATCGGTAGCTTTGTGTACTCTTTTTTTTTAATATTTACGATTTCAAATCCAGCTTTTTTAAACATAGTTAAAATTTGACTATAGCGATATCTGTTCGTATAGAACCCTGATTGCTTAAATATTTTTGATTCCCATACTTTGGTTGTGAATCGTAAATTATTTAAGCCACCCCCTAAGTGATCCCTTAAATCTATTGTGTGAGAACAATATGATCCTCTTTTTAGTATTCTTTTAGTTTCACATAGGAATTCATAGAATTCAGATTTGTAAACGTGTTCAAGAGTAGCCTCAGAAAAGAGAAAATCTATCGAGTTATCAGATATTTCGTTTAAAGATTGTAATCCTGAAGTCACATAATGAGCGTTACAGTGGGTTAAGATATCATTAAAGGAAAATGATGATTTGATACCTGGAGACGACATTCTATGATTTTCAAGATAGTCCTGCATGTTCATGTAAACTACCGTATTTTTTTTTGCATAGCTTCCAACATCGACAAGATATGATTCCGAAAAACCGAGTGAATTTGCGATAAGGGCAGAATTTATTGAATCACCTGGTCCCAATTCCATGGCAATAGTATTCTTATTATTATCTATATTTATTCTATTGTAGTGAGTCATGAATGTTGTGAATGAATATGTTGGATCATCCATATCTCCATGTCTAAAAATGTTCAGTTTATGCCAAAGGGAATATTTTATCCTAATTCTTGAAAGTATTATTTTGATTATTATTTTAAGCCAAAATGGCATAAATATTGTCTAGTACTTATACTCTGATTTTATTGTAGTATTTGAGTTTATTGGAAATCAATTGTTTTAAAGAAAAATTTTCTTTAATCTTTTTTCTAGCGTTAATTTTCAATTTATTATATTTTTGGGGATCATGAACATACTCAATTAAATGATCAAATACTACTCCCTCATCCTTTTCAGGGTCTAGCAGGAAACCATCAGAATTTGAATTTATTATTTCTTGCCCCCCACCTTCTTTTCCAGCAAAGACCAATAATTCACAGGCCATAGCTTCAGCGTATACAAGACCAAATTGTTCGAATTTTGAAGGTGCTATCAAAATATGAATAGAGTTGTAGACTTTCGGCATATCATCGTGTTGTAATGGTCTGTGATAATAAACATGCTTCGAATATTTCTCAAGATAATGATCTACATCACTTTTTGCAGATTTATGCACAGAGCCAAAAAAATGAAATTCTATAGGCGTATCAGTCTCAAAATAGTCCAAAAGTTTCCAAATAAATTGAATCCCTTTGCGATTCTCCAGCCTTCCTACAAACCCTACTTTAATGTTGCCATTAGATGCTATATCAGACGGTTCAAACTTATAAAATAGTTCAGTGTCGATTCCATGATACATCAAACTAATTTTTTTTTTATTAATGCCTATCCGCTTTAATACAGACATACCCGATTTACTGGGGACAAGAATGCGTGATGCCCTACGAAGAATGTATTTCTCTATATAGTAGCTCATTTTAAGGTCTATAATATGAACCATCCTAAATTTACCATCTGGAATTACCCCAAATTGATTACTTCCATGGCACTGAATAACCACTCGATCCTTAAACCTATTATCTAAGATCAACGCGAAGGCTTCTAGGTTAACTTCTGGTGTTTCAATAATATCATATCTGTATTTTTTATCAATTTTTCTTAAAACGATGTACACCGTCACTGAATTAATAATTTTATCGAAGGTCCTTCCAATAAAATATTTAACCCATACAGGCAGACCAACGAATAGAATATCAATGTTATTCGATTTATCTATTGGACGTATATTTTTGTTGTATCTCGTGATAATTGTGATTTTGTGGCCCTCAATCCGAAGCCGTTCAGTCAATTGCTTGTAGTAAGTTCCTATTCCACCCCAAGCCGTATAGGGAGGATATTCTTGAGAGATAAAACATAATTTTAGAGGTCGAGACATAGAGGACTACGAGGAAAAATATTTTTTCATATAATGAATAAATTTAACAGGTATTAGCTCTGATAATAGGGCTATTACAATGATGATTATGATACTTGGTTTTCGTACATAATCTTTTATTAAATTATAATATATTCTCAAATAATGCACTTCTTGCTTATTCGTTCTGCGGTATTGATTCCGCTCTCGGAGTCCCCACAATAATAATTTATATGTATCAACGCTAACACTATCAAAATAATGCCAGTCTACATCTGCTAATCTTCGAGCATCTGTGATATTCTCGAAAGCTCTGCACATTTTATCTGGAGTCAGATCTGATTTTGGCCATCGAATTAAAGATATTTCCATTAATTCAGATTTTGGGATCTCATGATTTAGGAATTTGCTCCAATAATTTGACATGATCTCAGTTAATTCAAGTACTGATTTATCTAAATAAGTCCTACTCCCTAATGAACCGATGTATTGTCTATGACAAGTTAATACTTCAGGTAGATTTGCCAATTTCATATTATTGATAATCATTCTGCACCAAAGATCGTAGTCTGCGCAGATCGGGTATTTCTCGTCATACCCTCCAAGAGATTTGATACTTTTACTTCTGATTAAAATGGAAACATGAATCATAGCTGATCTATAAAGCATAGCCGAACATATTTCATGATTGGTCGTTGGTGGCAAACGCAATCCTATTTTATTGCCCGATTCATCGATTTTTTTGCTTGCAGTTCCACATGCTGAAACGCCTGGATTCAATTCCATATATTTATACTGTTTTGTTAATTTCCTTGTGAGAAATAAATCATCAGCATCAATCCTGGCAATATACCTGCCACATGATTTCCTCAATCCTCTGTTTAATGATTTTGTCTGACCAATATTTGTACTATTTTTGAAGTATTTTATTCTTTTATCTTTGTACTCATGGATAATTTTAGAGGAGTTATCGGTACTACAATCATCAATTATTATAAATTCATAATCTTGGAAGTCCTGTTCAAACACACTATCCATTGATTCTCTTAAATATTTTTCACCATTATACACGGCCATAATAATGGAAATACATGGAGTTGTCATTTTATTGATAACCGTAATGCTCTAGTTCATTCTCAAGTATAGTATCTAACATCACTAACTGTTTTTTTGTAACATTGTTTTTCCAGGGAACGATTCTGAACTGACTATTATTTGCATCATATATTTTTGCAACTTTTAGATTGTTTTTATAAATATCACAATCCCTATCTATCCCCATAAAGTCAATACACTTATTTGCAATATTTTGTGGGTTTTTTACCATATCTTCATATCTGACTTCTAGAATCTCGGAGTCATTTTGACATTTTATTTGTGCTCTGATATTATTAAGTGTAATTTTCCATTGTACAGCAGCAAGAGCTAGAAATGAATAATCATATTGTTTTAAATAATCCTCACAATCTTTGGGTGGCTTTCCCCATAACCATTTACTGGTCCCCCCCCATCCCCGCCAGTAATCTACATTGGTTAGTGAATTTGCGACTGCACGACCATCACGAACAATATGTATAAATCTTGCATCCGGAAATATTTCTTTTATAAAGTCAATTCTGGACCAGCCTGAGTATTCTGCGATAAATCTCTTTTTACCTTGATATTTAACTATCTCCGAAACCATCCTCTGAAATTTATAGCTGACATCAGGAGTGACATCATCCTTGGTTAAATCACGGAATGGTGAACTAAACCCGTTATAACAAGAATTATATAGAATTGTAGCCTCTGAGTGTTTCGGGAAAAAGTATGAAGAATGCTTATAAGATGAGTTGAATATCTTATAGCTCGCAATTCGAGACAAATAGGCTAAATAGTATTTTTTTGCCGTCAGAGATCTATTCATATACTGTGATGGCCAGGCAAGATCCTTGTGATACGCAATTAAATCCATTAGTGGAGTCAATCCGCAACGACCAGTTCCAATGATAAATACTGGGGCATTCTGATTTTTATATGTATTACTTTTCATGTTATTCTCTTTAATTTGTTATCCCTGATTAACCTTGCTTTTCACATATCAGAAGCAAACTCATGTATTAGAAGATCTTATGTAAAGCTTAGGTATCAAAGTCCCTCTGTTCATAACCTTGCATATATTTTCAGCTTGCTGAAAATATATTTCTATCCGGCATATGGTGGATGATTTTTTTCAGTGCACTGCTTTTTCAGTTTCTCTAATATTATTTTGTGCACTCTTTATAAATATCGGCGATAAGGCAAAACCTCCTATAACCCAATAAAACTGACCACGAAACTCACTAAATACTGGGGCAGCAGCGGGATACACCACAAACACCAATAAGCAGAGGATTGTGACCCACTTTAAATCGGGAAATGTTTGAATATGTTTCCGAAATGCTGTTATGTAATAAGGTATCAGTATGAATGATAACGCTAAGATGTAAAGTGAATATTGTATTAATATTGTGTAACCAGAAGTGATCTCCGTTGTATAAAGTCGAGGTGTATACCTAAGGGGTTCTTCCAACATCATGCGAATTGTATTCTCTGGACCTAGAGTATTGATTATGTCATTCATGCGAATGTAAAAACTAGATGTTAATACCTCGAGACGCCAGAAATTTTGAAACAGCGCTGGAAAGAAATAACTATATCCGATCATTACTATTATCATAGATAAAAGGCTATATGCCACATGTTTTCGTAGTACTCGATTACCTTTAACAATGATCAGTAATCCCATTAATAAATAACCTAGGTAATTGATCCTCGCACCAGCGAGAACAATCATCGCGGAAATGATAATAGTTCCCCACCAGATTCTATTCTTCTCCCTTCCAAAATGGAGTGCCATTGCGAATAATAAAACACTGGATAATACACTGCTTGCTCGCAGGAAACCAGTTGGTCTGGTTTGAAACATACTAGCATAGTATTGGTCAATGGGTACAAAAAATATATCGTACGTTACTATCTCCTCACTTCCAGTGTAAAGGAATCCTGTCCAATCCCCAACATTTGAAACTTGAAGGATCATCAAAACCACATTTAACAAAGAAATGATCATTATCTGTTTATAAATAAGATCAAGATGTCTGGAAACATATATGACGCCGAGTGCCATTAAAAGAATGAGCACGAATATCCTGTAAATCATCTCAACAGTAGGTGGTTTCCCCATAGCAACAGATGCTAATTTCGAGAATATGACACCAGCGATTATAAAAACAGGCCACATATTAAATTTGTACGCATTTTTCACAACGATAGCAACACCAAGAATCACAAGCCAATTCACTACTTGGTTAAGTGGATAACCAGCGATCATTACTGGATTAAACTGACTTCCAAGACCCATATTTATAATTAGAAGTAGTGGTGTAAACATTATTACATAATGGATCAAACCCTTGTTGGTTTGAGGATTAGTTAAATTATAGTGCTTAATCATACTCAATTGGCTAATTACAATTTGTCATGTAAGAATTCATGTATTAAGACCGGTCGGATAAACCGATAAAAAAGGTTGTGTTCTTTGAATGACATAACCTGCAGTACTATTATCCATCGATTTTCAGCAATGCTGTCCAGCGGGGAAGCTCATGGTTGGTCCAAAAATAATTTTGTGATTTTACAGCTACTTGTTTCTGAAACTGGTCTACCAACGCGGAATTCAATTCACCTATATTGCTAACAAAGCTTGTATCAGGTACACCTAATAAAGGACTGAAATTTAATTCTTGGCTATCTAAGATTGTTATTACAGGCAGGCCAATGGCAATCGCTTCAATTGAGGCAGATGTATAAATGGAACAAATTACACAATTGCATCTAAGGAGCAATTTCTCGAGAGGTGCATCAGTGTAAGTCATATTTAAATGAGGGAAATTGCCCAAGTTAATAGGATTTGCAGGATGGGGTTTAAACGATAAAGAGTAACCATCTTTGAATATAGTATTTGCTGATTCTAATAATCTCAACATAGCAGTGGTAGTTTGATTTACTGAATCACCCAGAATCAATAACTCTTTTGGTGTCTTTACTTTATCAATAGTGTAATTTTTAGTTGCTCTGATAGATTTGAATTTTTCTAGGTGTAGATATCGTAAAGCCTCTACTTTCACTAGCCTAAACATCGGCTGACCCGCATTTTTTAATATGTCCCATGCAAGAGGACCATTTACTGCAATTTGATCAGGTAGTGGTTTGGCAAGGATATCTTTTGACTCCCATACTTGGGGGTGGTCAAAATATCGTAAGTCCCAGTATCGTATTGTTGCATGCTGGACAGCAATCAGACGACCATGACCATATTTTTTCCAATAATGTACAAATATTCTTTCCCATTCTAAATTTTCGCATAAATAAATACCCATGTCCTGTTTAGGTAAATCACCCATCGCAACGTCAAATAAATTTACCCATAAGAAATTCTGAATTGCTACTCTTCCGAGGACAGAACACCTCCAATCATTTCTCATAATTGGCCATAACCATCCTTTTGGATTTGTCGAGGATAATGCTTCAATTGATCGGTTATTACGCACCATAATAAGCACTGTCCGCATCCACTGAAATAATGTCTTAATGACTATCTTAGCTGATAAATAGCTTGCCAAGAAAATGTGTAAATTATGTTTTTGGGGTAAGTTATTAAATTCACCCAACCAGTGAATCGCAGTTGATTTATCTGGTCCATCTGGAAAGGACAAATAGTGATGAAACCAGTTAATATTTCTACCTTTTTGCACTAAATATTCTGGGAATGACTCCCATTGCCTAGAATAAAACCTGTTATTCGAGCAGGCTTCTTGGTCCAAATTGAAGAAATATGAAAAAATGAATATTGCAGAATCTCCGTCAAACCATTCTGGTTTTGGAACTTTTCGTAATGACCAATTTTTTAGAACGTAGTAGGCGAGGAACAATGGGCCCTGGATAACATGAGGTAGGCCTCTATATATACGTTTTAAGTCCCAGTCTTTATCTTTTATATTTTTACTTTTATGTATAAAAGGTCGCTGTAATGAATTACATAACCCCTCTATCGCCTCAACTATATCACTATTGATGCTATAGAACTCTATTGACTCTGGTTGAATTTCTCTAATATGAAGATTAACAGCCATCAGTCTGAGACAATACTGCATCGTTTTACTTTTTATCGGATTTTTTTCTGCTAACAATGTCATCCACCAAAGACTTAGACCAGAGTCTACTTCTAAATGATCGATGATGCGTCTGCCATTAATTTTTTCTTCCCCAAAATCACGGATTAACTGTAAATAGTCCTTTCGCAGTTCATCAGCTTTTTCGTCAATAATGTTTAAGACAGAGGCTTGTTCATCATCCTCTTTATATCGGTTAAACAATAGTACCATCTTACCCGATGGAGGTAGATCATCAAGATCCCATATAATTAGTTTTTGTTTAGAGCTATTATTCAATTATGAATAATTTTCCATTAGCGATTCAACTTTTAAAAGGTCAGCAGTAGTATCTACTGAACAAGTTGCATGTGTTGTCGATACCATTTTAACATCAAGCCCATGCTCTAACACCCGCATCATATCAATTGATTCTGCAATCTCTAGTGGTGTTGGGGTCATTTTCGTATATTCCAACAGAAAATCTCTTCGAAAAGGGATAACACAGACCTGTTTCCTCATTGGTATTTTCGTAGTCTTATTGGTTGTGGGTATTGGCTCGCGAGAAAAGTACAGAGCATTACTTTTCAGGTCACAAACTACTTTGATACAGTTTCTATCTTCAAATTCTTCTTGGCTTTGAATCTTACCTAATAAATTTGCCACGAGGATACCCGGATCGCTTAACATAGGATTCAGAACTTCTGTTATCATATCAGTATGAATCATCGGTTCATCACCCTGGACCATTACAACAATATCATACCGTATATTATCTTCATTCTCCATAATTTGTAAGGCTTCTGCACAGCGATCAGAAGCTCGCTCATGCTTATCAGAAGTCATAATTGCTCTTCCATGAATAGATTCAATGTAATCATATATCTCTTCATCACAGGTAGCAACAGCCAGTTCTGTTATCAGCGGATTGTTATGAATATTATGATACACATGGCCAATCATTGGTTTATCAAGTATCTTCGCCATAGGTTTTCCAGGAAATCTGCTGCTTCCCATTCTAGCTGGAATCAAAGTGAGTATTTTCATATTTTCCTCATTTTTTTTTGCAAACAACCATCATGTGTGAACTCCACCCGGATTGTGTGATCATAGATTGCCATTTTTGTTTACAATCATCGCCAGCTTTTTGTAAAAAAGTTTTCCAAAATTGATCTTTTACCTTATCTCCATTATTGCTTAATATATCAATATCAAGTTTACCAGGAGTTGATACTTCTAATAGGTCATACCCAGACTTTTCTAATAATATTCCAACTGAGTCGGGATTAAAAAAATTTAAATGATGAGGTGGGGATACCGAAGGTGAATTCTCCCATAACACCTGAATATCTAGTCCCGTACTAGAAAGGGTGGTGAAAATAAAAATATCCCCAGAGTTCATGAGGGTAAGAAGGTTTTGTAAAAATTTTTCAGGATCATGCAAATGCTCAAATAATTCAAAGCTGACAAATGTTTTACTGCCATTTGGGACATCTGTTGCCACCATGTCCTCCAAGAATTTTTCTATGACAATAAAACCTTTTTTCCGGCAAACGTCAGCAAGATGTGGAGCAGGTTCAACAATAATCACTTTCTCAGAAAATATTTTTTGCATTTCCTCTGCAAAGATTCCATATCCGCCTCCAATATCTATAACCTGATGCTGAGTAGAACGATATTTATCCAAAACTTCAGAAATAAGTTGAGCTTTTGGCTCCCAAATAAATTGCCTTCTCGCTTCAGCGGTTTCTTTGTAAAAAGTTGTAGCCCAATATTTAGATGATGGCGAGTTTGTATAATAATCATTAAAAGCCTCAGCCTCGGGACGGGGACTAACAAACAAAGTTTGACATTTTTCACATAAGCAGTAGGCAAAATCATTCTTGTCAAATGTGTGCTTGCCCAGGGAATCGCAGGCGGGGCAGCTTATATCTGATCTTAATGCACTAGCGAAATATTCTTTTGTGTCTATTTTCGCCAAATGCAGATATTCGTTAAATATTGCTGTTGGTCTTATATCCACCTCTTTCATAAATTATTGTCCTTTGTGTAAAATAATTCAACCCAATCTGTTCTACCGTTCATTGGGTTGTGGGATACATCAAGTATTGAATACAGGTGGAAACCAAAGGGAAGGATTTGGCTTTCAATATCTGAAATATTACTACTATTTTCGTAATAATCATAAAGTGCAATTTCAACCATAATAGCTTTTGTGTTTTTCAAGAATATTTCCCTAGCTCCCTCTAATACGAGAGATTCGGCACCTTGTACGTCGATTTTGAGTATATCAATCTCGGACAATTTATTAGAAATGAAAAATTCATCCAGCGTAATTGTATTTACCTTTATAGCACTGTTTACTACTGCTTTATGTTTTTCACCTCCACATGCTGTTTCCTTCATAATGCTAATAGAATCATTGCTCTTTTTGTTTACTTTATACAAACTATTAGTATGGGATATTTCATTTTCATAAAAAACAGTCTGTCCATTGACATTTGAAACTGCTAAATTGTAGCAGCGATTATTCTTATACTTCTTTCTTTTAAGTTCTTTAAACGTTTTTAACGAAGGTTCAAAAGAATAAACTACAGGATTGCTAAATATCTCAATAAATAGCTCAACACTTTGTCCCTGGTATGCTCCGATATCAAATATTACTGGATCCACATTTTCTATTTTCTGTTTTAGTATTTCTGATTTATCAAACTTATGAGAGAATTCCTGATTACGATGAACTGATGTACCTACTTTTTGCATGCTAATCCTCCATGGGGTTCTTGCTTGCCTTATACATAAATATCCCATCTGTCGAATATGCGATGAGCTTAAACCCCCTATCAACTCTATCACTTAATAATTCCTTGTCGGGCATAACAATATGATCACCATAGGCCATTTTGAGTTTTTTACACAGCTTGATAATATGACTAATAGTGGCAAGGAATTCCTTATTCTGAAATTCTGCCGTCATCCCCATAGAAGCAGAGAGGTCGTATGGACCTATAATGATAGCATCTAATCCTACGACTTGTAATATCTCCTCTAAATTATTTACTGCATTTATATGTTCAATTTGAGCAATCAGTAATGGAGCCTCAGCTTCCTCTTTGTATTCTTCAAAATTTTTTCCAAATAAATTTGCTCTGGAAAAGCCTACACCACGATTTCCAATCGGAGGCCAACAGCATGCTTCCCTCACACTTTTTAGTTGCGTTGCACTTTCAATCATGGGTGCAATAATTCCCCCTGCACCAGCTTCGAGAGCCTGCTTACAATCTTTTGGGAGGGATTGTGCAATTCTTGCAAGTGGAAGGGTTCCTCCTAACTCGATTGCACGGAATAGATTTGGTAGTTGTTCAACACCAATTGAGCCATGTTCCATGTCAACTGTAACCCAGTCATACCCGGCGTTACCCAATATCTCTGAAATAGAAGCATGAGGAATCTGTTGCCAAGTACCAATGGACACCTCATCATTCTGCAGTTTATTACGAATAGCTTTAATCTTTTCAAGTCTCATAAGATACCCTTAATATTATCAATGATTCTTCCCCTATAATGCTTTACTAGCTTTGCACCATATTTGATCTTCACTATGAAAATTGACATATTTGTATTTATTTTGCTCCATGGACATCGAACCTGCACAGGTTCAGCAATTACCCCATCATTGTGGAAGATTATCCCGCTATTCGTTTATAGCATTTTTATTCCCCGATGATACCGACAGCACGTACGGGACAACCATCAAGATTCTTAAGTGCTAGTGGAAACCCATAAAAATCAAAAGGAGTAAGCAATGGCAGTTTACCTAGATTAGTTAACGATTCGTAAATGATAATATCTGCCCCCAGTAATGCGAGGTGGATTGGTTTTTCCTTAATCCCGCTTGCATCGACACTAGGTAGATCACAACCAAAATATTTTAAGCCCATCCCTATCACTTTATCGACTAACTCAACGGGTATCGCGGGTCTTCCAGAACCAAAATACTGATCTGGATCATCATAGCGTCTATACCATTCGGTATCATATATGACACCATCGATTTCTGCTTCAAACCTACCCAATTCATCAATTGTTTGGTCGTTTATCCTGATTGTGCGTCCATGAAAATGGCTTAGGGAATAATTGCTCAATGTTTTACCCCTATTAAGAATATGAGCAGGAACATCTAAATGGGTACCAGTATGCGTACCCATAGTAAAACTGTGCTGAAGGGTCCTGTCAGTAGAAATATCCTTTCCCTTAGTAATAATCACATCTGGATCCGAGGGGTAGGTAGCCATACCATCTGATATTTGATGGCTCAGGTCTATTATTTTCATGGTTTCTGTTTAAGTAATCCTATACTTTTACCCGAATTATTTTTATCGAATGTACTTTCCAACTCATAAATGAAATCCATGAGTCCCTGTCCTAAATCGTAGTAAGACTCTGGCGTGATTTTTTTTGCTATTTGTGGTCTATAGTTAAAAGGTGTTATTTCGTAGTGATGAAGATCCTCACCTTTATCATATTCAATTTCTATTTCTCCACAGAATATTTCCTGAATCATGATGAGCAGATCTTTTATTTTTATTTGCTGATTACCAGTAATAATTAAATGTTTGTTTACATATTTTTCATCAAGAGCATTGACAGATAATTTTGCGGCATCCTTCACATGGATGTATTCACGAATTTCCTCTCCATCACCTCGTCGTACAATTTTTTTATTATTGAGGGCTTGGGTTAAAAAATCACGAATTGCATTAAATTCGTTCGCCCGTGGTCCATAGAGAGACCCAAAACGCAAGATAGTATATTCCAATCCATACTCTTTCTGGTACTCTTCTATCAATTTCTCACAAGCTTGCTTTGAAACGCGATAAAAACTTCCTAACTCACTATAGACATATATAGTACTAGCGAATAGAATTCGCTTTACATTAAACTCAAGTGCAACTTCAAGGATGTTTTGAGTACCTATGATATTTTTCTGTATTGTATTAACAGGGGTTTCGCTGGAAGCACCGATATCAGCTTGCGCAGCAAAATGAAAGACAGCATCACAGCCCTGCATCGCATTTCTGATATCTTCAATATTCAGTATATCTCCAACTATTTCTTTATGCATACATTTATTGAAATTTGAAGGAACCATATCAAAGAGTGTAACTTCAAATCCAATCTCATCCAGCGTATCTACAACATGGCTACCAATGTAGCCTGAACTACCAGTTACTAATATCTTCTTATTCTTCATTAACATCTTCCATTAGATTTAGGTCTCATTAAGATTACGAATTTTACATTCTTAATATAAAATGTATGTATTGAACTAACTTTTCCTGCACACTGATTGGTTTGATTTTACCTCACGCTAAAACAAATTTGGAATTTTCTGTTCTGCTATTTACTTCAGATAAGGATAATTGATACTATTAGGAGATAATTCTTTCCAATAATATTTCTGAAACAGGATTATCCTCTTCAAAAAGGAGATTATATTATGAATAATTAGTATATGTTTACCATCTTTCATATTTTTATATATGTAGAAAGGGGAAAACATTTCTTTTTCATAGCTTAAAGGGAGCAAATTGAGTACTGGTACCAATACATGTGATAAAAAGCTCTTATCCTCATAGGAATAGCCATAGGATTTTAGCCTGCTGTTCATCAAATAATTAAAAATATATTTATCTTTCTTTGACAGATTCTTTTCCCAACCATTCTGCAAGATTCTATTAGAGAATTTACCACCGCTTGTCTTTTTACCTGACAATTTATCCCCTTGCCACTCCAAACCAGCCCATGTTGACTTGCTGAGTGTTTTATCGTAAACGATACCAAGCCAGTCAGCTAAATTTTCTAGCGTATTAATTGAACCCAAGCTTTCAAGTTTGATACTAATATACTCATTATCATATTTTTCCAATGCGCTACAATCTTCAAGGATTCTTTTTATATAAAAATACTGGTGGGCACCACCCATAGAATTAGGATTGTAAGATTTGTGATGCGTTACTCCAGAATATATATTTGCCCTTGGGTCTCTTGTCATGCTTATTATTTTTGATGTAGGAAAGTCTTCTAGAAATCTATCTAATTTATGATGATGATGAATATGATGGAAAAATACTTCTTTTTTGGTTAACCCCTGTCCAATCGCCAATGAATATGCACCATAGATAGCAAGCAGACAATTCTTTGAGTTTACTTCATTATTGCCAATAATGGCTTTGAACTTTTCTTTAAACTCTGAGATATCGATATCAATAGATTGGTTAGAATTAATCCCTAATTGTTCTTTTCTTTCAATTATGTCATATCGGGATTTGAATTTTTCAATAAATTTTCCAACTAGCTCATCAACAAAATCAGATACTTCGAAACTTCCAGACTTTACACATGTCGAGTTATCCCAAAAGGTATAGTAGTCAAAACTACCGTTAAAAGTAAGCACTTGAGGATGAGAATCCAGCATACTCTGAAGAAAATCAGATCCTGTTCTTCCAGTAGTCAATAAAGTAAACGGATTAAGATTAATTAGATGATTCAGCATATGTATAGTTTATGAGTTCAAATGTAAGGTTATCTGATTCCACATATTATAATCCACTTCTTATGCAATTATTCGTAGAAGATATCACTTGGATTTTCCTCATTCATCTTTAAAAGAATTTCTGCTAGTTCGGGGCGCAATAAATAAGAAGGAATCTTTTTCTTAGATTTTAATTTTTCCCGTATAGCTGTAGCACTTAACTCAATCCTGGATTCATCCTGTGATGGTCTCTTAAATTCTGAGGTAACAATATTTCTTTGAGGACAAAAAGATGCTGTATCAAATGAAAGGATTTCGATACCCAAGTCCATCTCATCAAATATTTTTTGAGAAGCATCAGGTGCATAATACCCACCAACACCGGTGTGGTCACGTCCTACAATAAAATAATTACATCCAAAGTTTTTGCGACAGATGGCCGTAAATACTGCTTCCCTTGGACCAGCGTATCGTGAATATGTGTTAAAAGGACTTAATAGAGCTCCATATGGTTTATAGACATCACTTTTGATCATATTCTGGTAGCAAGCCATAATTATATTACTCCTGAAATCACCCTTTTTCTTTATGCCAGTCACAGGTGATAATAGAACTGCTTCAGCATTTGATATTTCAAGCGCTTGCTTTTGGATAAATTCATGTCCAGTATGTGGTATGTTTCTAGTGTGAAATCCAACTATATTATACCACCCATTATGATAAAATATTTCACGCGTCTGTTTTGGGCTAAATTCATATTCTCTTTTTGTATTCTGTCGATATTTACTTAAAAGAAATGTCTTGCCAGAAACAATAAATGCTCCACCTTTTAGTATCTCTTTTACCCCTGGATGGTTTGGATCATTTGTACCAAACCATAGTTTTATAATTTGTTCATATGGTTCGATTTTTTCAATATTCTCTATGTCTAATATACCTACTGGTTTTTTAATCTTTGAGTCTATTAAAACAACTCGACCGCTATGAGGTATCTTATCTATTTTGCTTTCATCTATCTGCAGGATTATTGGCAAAGTCCAATTCTCGCCACCTCTGAGCTTATTTTTTTGTAATACTGAATTTACTTCTTCCAGATTCATAAAACCTGTCAACGGAGAATATACACCTTCAGCAATTTGGATAAGATCAGATATATTCTTTTCATTAATTTCAATACTTGGAAGGTTAATATCCTCATAATCATTGGAATCAGAGATAGTCTGTTGAACAAGTTCTTTATTACCATGAGGTTTGACTATTCCATCTAACGAAAGGGATAATAAATAATCAACGGATTTGTTATTAAAAGAGCCATTGCTAAAATATCTTGGATCCTCAAATTCTCTAATTATCCTTGATACAATTCTAACACAATCTACAGGATATTTACCGATGGCTGTCTCTGCAGCTAAAACAATTCCTGATCCACCATTGCTCAGAGTACTCACAATATCATTTATCTCAGCTCTAGTTGGTTTTGGATTTTCGATCATGCTTTCAAGAAAATTGGTTGCAGTATAAACAGGGGTGCTGTAAGAAATTCCTTTACCCATTATAAAAGATTGGGCAAATGCAATCTTTTCAATAGCCACATCTCTTGATAAATCACCTCTATCAATTAAAATACCATCACTATTCTTACAAATATCATCTATGTTTCTTAACCCTGCCTGACTTTCAACTTTTGAAATAATATTTATATCATAATCATAATGCTTTCGAAGTGTTTTTACGCTTTCACCACTTGAACAAAATGATAAAAATATAGTGTCTACTTTTAGTTCATTTGATATTCCTATTACTTCGATGTCTTTCTTACTAAAGGCTGGGAGCTCAATATGTCTGTCAACACTGATACCTTTGTTGCTTATGATTTTCCCCCCGGTAAGAACCTGTGCGTAAATCACATCATCGTCTATCTTAATAATCTGAATTAAGATTCCATCAAAATCAATTTTCAGTAAATCACCAACAATAAACAATTTTTCAGGTGCTGGTATGTTTAGGGGGATTAGATTTTTAGTTTGATCAACTTCAGGACCACCTAATTGAATGATGTCACTTGATTTGATAATGATCTCATTTTTTACCAGGATACCAGTACGAAGCTGGGCTCCTTCTGTATCTGGACAAATAGGTTTTGATGTCCATTTAGCAACCATATTAAAGATATTTTTAAAATCTTTTGCCTCCGTATGTGACATGTTTATTCTAAAAATATCGACACCAGATTTATCCATTTTCTCAATTGTATCTTTATTCATAGAAGAAGGACCAATAGTTGCAATTATTTTCTTATGATTCATTCTGTATTTCCCTTTGATATGGAGAAATCAAATAGTTTTGCTATTGATTCCCCAATTGTTTCTATATCCGTATTTAAAGTTAGATCAGGGTTTTCTGGAGGCTCGTATGGTGTTGAAGGGTCTATCCCGATGAAATTGTCAATTTCATAATTTAATGCTTTGTTGTACAATCCTTTTACATCTCTCTGTATCACAGTGGGCAATGATGCTTTAACATAGATTTCTGAGTACGTTGGACCGATTAACTGATCGGCTAGTTCTCGATTACGAGTGAATGGAGAGATAATCGGTACCATAATAAAATCATAATTATTGATATTCTTTTTGCATAGTAATGCAATTTTTTCATTATTCAATTCAATATCTTTGGTAGTAAATCCCAAATCTTTGTGCAAAGATTCTCTTATTTCATCGCCGTCAAGAATTTTAACGGTTTTACCATATTTGCTTAGCTTCTCACACGCACCTAGTGCAATACTGGTTTTGCCTGAGCCTGAAAGACCAGTAAACCATAAAACGTTTGCTACCATATACAATACGCTCCTTAATTTGTTATTATTTTGTCAATTCCCCACTTATCGGCATATAGTTGAGCCGCATCAGCCATAATTGTATCTCGATCTGCTCCATATTTAAACCCTTTGAGGAGGTTCTCTATATATGAGGACATACGGTATGATCCCCTATTATCATTGTAAGGATCAAGTTCATTAATAATTTCAGTCCAATTACCAAATTCAGGATCAACTACACTACTCTCAAAATAGTTATTAAGTGCATTTATTGTATCTGGCCAACTTTTAAAAACAACTTTATCCTCTGGTAATTCATGAAGTTTGCTATATGGTGCACCTTCACGATCAATGAGCAATGTTCTCTTACCCTGTAGGGCACATTCAAGTGCTGCAGTGCCGGCATGTATGTGTCCATGTATAACTACATCAGATGCCATACCAGCCAGTAAAGGAGGCATGTCAGATACGTATTTACCGCTGGAACTCAATACTATGCATCGACCCGTTTTCTCTGCTGCTTCGAGTAGTTCATTTACTGGACCAAGTCTCCGCCTTAAGGTAGTTACTTTCTTAGGTTTAAAGACAACTCCCAACCATGGCTTTGCAAGAACCTCTTCTAGAATAAAACTATAATTCTCTCTTTGCAATTCGTGACCAGTATGCCATCTTGGATCATCGGAACTGTTCTCATCCATAATACTTACAATCTTTTTTGCACCAGCCATTTTAAGCCTGTTTCTGATATTTCTGGCTGGTTCAAGCAATTGTGGTTGTACGTAATCAGCAATAAAACCAGTGATTATATTGTATTTATTTTTTGGTCCCAAAGACTGATTGGTATCAGAATCATATTTTGAAAAGAGAAACATCACATCAGTATTAGTTTTACACTCATAGTTCTTAAAACCATAAAACGATGACTGCCACATAGTAGCTATCCCACCAGCTGCTTTAATGGCATCTGCAATTGCCATGTGATCGGAGTCGTTATCATACCATGTGAGGTGTAATTTTATGTTGTGCTGTTTAAATAGTGAATACCAATATTTTTTATCAGAGTAATATTTATTGATAATCGTATCTAGTTGTTTTCGTTCTATAAATTTGGACTTTTTGCCCCTTCGGTTAATTCTTGGTTTATCACCAAATATACCATTGCAATATTTTGTGTACCCACTGATCAAATGGATACCGTTTTCAAGCATGCTTTCCCTATTTTGCAGGGATTTATATTTATAAACAATTTCTGCAGGTTTAATTTTTGTTTCATTGATCATAAAAAAATCAGATCGTTTCCCGTCTTTACATATGTTTATGTTACCCTTTCCCTGTACATATAGTTTTGGGATCTCTTTATCTTCTTGTTTTATTTCGCTGTAATTTAATCTAAGTGCAATTATATTTCTAAATAATAAGAATAGACGAGAGGACTTTCTTATATTTCGTAAAATATTGGTTTTATAATTATAGTTGTTTATTGTAGGGCTTTTTAGATACATTAGTTTTACCTGATGCCTACTGGCATATGTATTCAGTATAGATGACCAGGGATAGTTTCTTATGACTAATGTACAATCTCCAACATTTGTTTCTTTATTATGTTGTGATACGACATGAATTAAATACAACATTTTTGGGATATTGTCCTCTTTAGAATTTAGATATCCTTCTAAGATGCTTTTCTCAATGTAATTTCTGACTCGTCCGTCATCCCAACTTTTATCAGCATATTGCTTATAACTTTTACTGTTTATGATACTATGATGTAATTCAAAAAGAATATTTCGAGGTATTTTGATTCTTATTAACTCACCCAGGTTATCTTTAATATGACGAAGTTCATATTGTAATTTTTTAAATTTTATTTTGCTTATTAATGTTACGATGGACAAGAAGAGATTAGCAGCATATGTAATATCAATATAATAATGACAAATATTTGAATTGTGATCAGCCTTAACTTTTCTAAGCTTAAATATGATATTGAATATCGTCATTCTGTAGAAGTAGAATTGCATTAGTTCATCAGTACTATATTTATTTTTTTATCGTTTGGTATCATTGACTTAAGGATATCGATATTTTTAGTGAATTATATTTTACTAAATATTAGGTGAATATCTAAATGATATCTCAATAATTCCTTATTTATTATCCCTGAAGTATATTCCACATCTGATACAGGTCGCTTAATAATTGCTTGAATTAATATACTGGCATCATATCTGATTTGTCTGTGGATAAACTGATTCGTATTCAACTACTTTTCTCAAAATAAGATCAATGTATTTTTGGGAAATATTTTGGGATAGTTCATTCATCTTTTGGATTCTTTTATCGGATTGTAATTGAATAGGGCAATTTTCATTTTGCATTATCATAGGCATTCTTGTTGATGCCTTGGCTTGAAAATATTTCTCCATACGTTGAATTTCATTTTCTGTATTCTCGACTAAACTATCATAGTGAATAATCAAGACCTGTTCCTGTTGTTGTTTTGATAGCGACTTGAAAGTTTCTGCTTCCATATCCATCAATAAGGTAACACTTAATATTATTCTCTCGATCTCAGTTGATTTGAAATATTCTTTTTCCATTCCACTTATATACCATGGGTATACAATATTATTTTTCTTTAACAATGGGATAAATGCCAATACATCTTCATTGTTATACCTTTTCCCCCAACCTCTTTTTAGCCATGAATGCATCACATCAATCGGATGTCTTTTTAGTAAAACAATTTTTAAATCCTGGAATGCCTTTAGAAATATTTTGATATTTGGAAATGTTTCATGCGTTATGAAGGGAGATAGTCTATTACTAATCATACTAGATTTATCTATGAAAGAGTTAAGATCAATTGGCATTTGAGCCCGATTAATATATAATTCCGCTTCAAGAGAATTATTTACCGAAGAACCATCGTCATATCTCAAGTTAATATTTCTACCAATGGACATGTTATATGCGTGTTCATCAATGATTATTTGCAGCAATGATATTGCGGCATCTTCATTTATAGCACCTAACTTATTGAGATAAGGAATCTGCTCAAGAGCTGAAACATATTGAAAGTATTCTATATTCTCTAAACCACAGAGTAATTTACCTAAAAAAAACTTACCCGTCCTTGCAATCCCATCAATGATTATGGGTTTTGCTAAACTCTTGGTTCTTACATTTATTGATGTCATTTATTAACCCGAATAACTTTTAGTGTGTTACATTTATTACTAAACTGACTTATTCAAAAGCTTAAGCTCAGCCAGATATTGCTATAGAGACCATCCATCATCAACGATAATGTTCTGCCCAGAAATATATTTTGAGTGTTCTGAAAGCAAAAATAAGAGAGTTCCGTTTAAATCCTCTGCATCTAGCATCCCTTTTGATATGCAATCTTGTTTATATTTTTTTAAAAATAGTTGCGGTTGTTCAGAAAGGATTCCCCCGGGACTGATGCAGTTGACTTGTATATTCTGCCCTTTGCAATATTTAGCAAGGTAACTCGTTATGGAAATAATCCCTGCTTTGATAGCACTATATTCAATTGGAGAAACCATATCAGTACCATCATAGTGTTCAAATTTGGGGGCAGAGATGCCCTGAATGGATGATACATGAATAAGATTTCCATGACCCTGCATCCGAAAGTGTTTTATCATTCGCTGGGAAAACAAGATGGCACCACCTAATTGTCGAAAAAGATCTTTTTCAAGGTCACCCGGTTTCAAATCTTCAAACCGCGTTCCCCATTGCTCCGAAACAGGATAAGCACAGTGAACTGCTGCATCTATGTGTCCAAACTTTTCCTTTCCAATTTGAATCAGACGATCAACGGAGGTAGGATCGGTAAGGTCAGCTTCAATATATACAACATTGTCTTTTCCCAATACTGTGACTAAAAGGTTACCTTCATCTACATTAACGTCCCCGATTACCACCTTACCGCTATTGGCAACTACAAAATGACTAAAAGCCGATCCAATACGTCCAGCGCCACCGCTAATAGCAACAACTAAATTATTCAGCATAATTTTTTTCTTTGTTTAAACATATAGTTTTTTTCATTAGAAATTCAGCAATCTCAAAATCCAGCTCTGTATCAATATCCAGAGCCCTACAATCAGGTATTTCAACTGCTTTTACTCTACCCTCAAATATCCCATTTGCTGATTCGATAAACGCTGGGCTTGTTACATAAGCCACTGTTGTCAAATTATATACGACAGGAGTGTCCTGACGCCGGTGGAAGGCTTTATCATCCTGGTTTAAGAGTTCAATAAATCCCTCTTTTGATTTATTCACCATATTGAACCATGGGTTACGAGCGGCTTCTGTCATGGTAAGAACTACGTCTGTATTCTCATCTAAACAACGAAGAACAGAATGGATGTCTTCCATATTTCTGAGTGGTGAAGTAGTCGGCAGACTTAAAAAGATATCAAAATCATGTCCGCGTTCTTCTAACCATTTTACTGCATGTTGCCAGGCCAACCATTCTGGGGCATTATCACAGGCAAGTTCCTCTGGACGGAGAATTACACTTGCTCCATATTTTGCAGCCACGCCTGCAATAATCTGGTCATCAGTTGATACAAATATCTCATCTATCTCATCAATTTTTTTAGCGAGTTCAATAGAATAGCTAAGTAATGGTTTACCTGCAAATTCTTTAATATTTTTGCCAGGTACTCCTTTCGATCCGCCTCTTGCAAATATGAAGGCATAAGTTTTCATTCTACATCCATCCTCTTGCCCATGGTGCTTGATTTTCTGATTCCCTCAACAATTCTCAAAGTAGCTATACCGTCTTCAACAGTTACTTTTGGCTGTTGACCATTTTCAATGCAGTCAAAAAAGTGTCTTAACTGTTCCCGATATATATAATCACACCCATATTGAAATTTCTTTACCTCTTCAGATCCACCAGATGGTACCCAAGTAACTGTTTTGGAAATAGCATCCCATATAAGATCACCTTCTGTACATCTTGCTTTACATGTACGCCTATCGGTTCTGCTATTAAAATCAAGGTGAACACCTATGTTAAAACCCTGCATAGAATGCAACAATATTTCCGCAGAATCTTCCACATCTATATCAAGAGTACTACTATTTCCCAGTTTAGCCATCACATTTTCTACCTCACCAAAAAACCATCTTATATAATCCAATTCGTGACTCAATTCTAGTAAAACACCACCACCAAGTTTTTTAATTGCTGAAGCTGACTGTCTGTAATCCTGTCCAGGACGCCAGTCTGGTAAATATGAACCACAGTCAATATTGACATGTAGTATCTTCCCAATTTTCTTTTCATTCAACATTTCCTTAAACTGCACGGCTGCTGGGTCATAACGGAGACAGTATCCAATAAGCCCAATGGCTTTAGACTCCTGATGAATATCCAAAAGCGTATTAATATTTTTAATAGAGTTTGATAGTGGTTTCTCAACTAGAACATGGATTCCAGCTTTCATTACCATGATCATTTGATCAATATGGAAGGCCGAAGGTGTAGATATTACTGCTGCTTGGATGCCAGCATCTATAGCATCTTGTAATGAATCGAAAGATTCCTCAGTAATATTTTTTTTTTCAGATCTGGTACCATTTCCTGAACGGACAATGACAACCTCACATCTGGGCAATAACTCATGCACCAATCGTAAATGACGACTGCCTATACTCCCTATGCCAACAATAGCTATTTTTTTAATCAATACAAATTCAATCGTTCAGCAGCTTTTTTATATTCTGCCCACTGACCCACATCAATCCAAGAATCATCATCAATAGGGTAAACACCAACCTTAAAGCCTAGGTTTTTTGCATCTTCAATTAGATGGGTAATGTGGTAAAACTTCTTTTCTGGAATAAGATCAATCATTTTCGGGTTTAAAACATATAGACCTGTATTAATAAGAAAATCATATTTTGGCTTTTCGTTGATGTGGGACAAATGTCCGTCACCGTTAAGCTCACACGTTCCATAAGGAATTATGTATTCCTTTGCAGAAGCCACTACCGTCACATCATAGCCTCCTTTTTGGTGAAATTCATACAAACTCCAATAATCGGAATTGATTATGATATCGCAATTACTGACAAAAAAAGGTTGATTGATCCTGCCTTTGAGTAAACCGAGACTCCCACCTGTACCCAAAGGTACCTGTTCATCAACAAAGTGTACTTTGTAGTTCGGTTCTAGTTCTTCAAAAAAGGCTTTCATAATCTTACTCTTATAGTTTACCGTCAGGTAAAAATCGGTACAGCCTAGGACATTGAAACGCTCGATAATGTGTTCTATAATAGTCTTGTCATGGACTGGGATCAAGGGCTTGGGTAGTACTTTGGTGAATGGCTCCATGCGAGCGCCCTTACCTCCAGCCATGATCACCACGGGAGCGCTGAGAGAATCAGTTTTCCTATTTTTCCCATTTCCAAATATTTTTGCCCAAATTAGAATATCAACAATCTTGCCGGATTTATCGACAATGGGAATTAAATCGAATTTATTTTTAACAAAAATATCCTTTACTTCTTTTTTAGAATATTCCCCCTTTAGTAAATAGGTAGAGTTTTTATTAAATATGGGTTGAATTGATTGATTGATACCCTTTCTATCTAAAATAGCCTTCCTTACATCTCCGTCACTCAGTGTACCAAGAAACTTTTCGTTTATATCAACTACGACCAAACATTTCTCACCACTCTTGTTGAGTTGTTTTAAAGCATTTTTTAGCGATTGATCGAACTGGATTAGTAAATTCTTCATAGGTTGTAAAACTGCTTTTTTATTTCTTCTGGTAAATCCTCATTTTTAAGAATTTCTATGATTCTATTGGAAGCATTACCTTCACCATAGGGATTCTTTACTGATTTCATTTCTGCCTGAAACTCCCTGCTAAAAAGTTTTCCAATAGCCATACTTATTGATTGTTTATCTGGATCACAATCAATCACACTTTCGGCCTTCAGTCGCCCTTTTTGACGATCTCCAATATTGATTGTGCCGATATTAAATGATGGCGCTTCAGTTAACCCACTAGATGAGTTTCCTATTACGCCATTAACATATTGCATAGCTGAGAGATATTTCAAATGTCCCAGTGAGACAAATGAAATAGACATATTTTTATGAGAGAAAATGAATTCATCAATCATCTCTTTAATGATTCTACTATCAGAATCAGCGTTGGGCATCGTAAATATTAGATAAACATCTCTGAGATCATTCAAAACAGATATCAGAGATTGAAACTGATTTTGAGACGCTTGTTTTTCAAGGGTTACAGGATGATAAGTGATGAGTAAGTTTTTTTTACCGAACTTAATTCCTGTTTTTTCCATCAGATCCTTTTTGGAGAGAAGTTCGGTTTTCATGATAGAGTCAACACCTAGGCCACCAACATTAAAAACATAGTCCGGATTTTCTCCAAGTTGGATGACTCTCCTTTTGTATTCATCCGCGGACACAAAATGCCACCAGGCCATTTTTGTAATTGAATGGCGGAAAGCCTCGTCAAAAGCACCCTCTGTGCTTTCACCTCCATGAATATGCCCAATAGGAATTCGCTCAATTAATGCAGCGACTGCAACAGCCAACAATTCATATCTGTCCCCAAGTAGAAGAACCACGTCCGGTTTAAGATCTTCAAAAGTTTGGGCAAAGCCAATTAGTCCTAACCCAATTGACTTAGTGATAGCTGATGGAGTATCAGCGGATAGCAGCGTCTCGATTTTTTTATCAATCTGGAATCCATCATTTACAATTTCTTTGTAAGTTAGACCGAATTCAGGTGATAAATGTGTGCCCGTAGCAATGATCTGCAGCTCAAAATCAGGAGCTTCTTGAATTCCTTTTATAAGCCAGTAAAGTAGACCATACTCTGCTCTTGTGCCTGTTACAACGCAGATTTTTTTCAATATTGTGCCATTCTCTTAGTCGTCAGTACCATCATTATTTACAGTATGACGCAGTTTCCACTCCCCATTTATCCTTCTCCACAAATGAGGGGATCTAAAATCATCACATAGTTGATGGAATTGCTCTGATTCCATCTCAAGGTAGTCCATGATTTCATCAAAATACCGATCTGGAAATTCACCATCAAAGCGCTTTACTAGGGCTTGCCCCTCTTCGCGGGTAAGGTGTTTATTTCTAATTTCTTGCGATGCATCATAGGTTGCACGACCAATACCATATTTGATGAAGGTAGTGTAGTAGTGCAAATCATCAATTTTGTCATCAATGCTGTTATATTTGCTGTAGGTTCCCTGAGTTCGGAAGGGACGAGCTTTAAATTTAGTATTTTCTACAGCATAATAATAGGCCTCCTGCGGAATCCACCGCAGATAGTATCCAAGATAATGAATTTGTATGTTTGTTTTCTCGAATTCCTTTTCAGGTAAAGGCAAGAATGTCATCAGATCAACTAAATCTACTTCGTGTTTTTCAATAATCTTTTTCACAGGCATGCCTGCTAGATACATTTCATCAATCTTTTCCATGGTATGGTATGATTTATCTCTCAATGAGCTGGTGTTGTCAGCAATTGGGTTACCATACTCTGCTTCATTTTCCCCATAAAATACAAGGTCAATTCCAAATTTTGCAGCGAGCTTGGGGGCAAGATTTTTCTGGCCAAGGATAAAAGTCTGAAACGGATGCAAAAGATTTTCAATTGATAGGCGAGTTAGCAACTTCATCGCTTTGCCATTTTGCTTGAAAGTCAAGTTGTCAAATCCTCCTATTTCTATCCAATTCATAAAATTCTCGTATCCGTAATCAGAATAGAGAATGGGCGGCCAAGTACATGTAAGTGGGTGCATACCATATTTGTATTTTAGAATATGAGCTTGGTATACGCTGTCTTTCCCTCCACTGCCTGGTACCAAACAATCATACTGACCATCATTTCTTCTATATTTATCTAGCAGGTCTCTTAACTCACGCTCTCTTTCTGACCAGTCTATTGAATCTTTGACTTCGGCCTGACGACAGGCATCACAAATTCCATCTTCATCCATCTGCATATAACTAGCTCCCAACCTATTTCGAGTGTGTCTGAATTCAGGAACTGATGCTGGCCTCTGGTTTGACATTACACATTTCTTACAAAATATTACCTTCTCAGGTAAATTATAATACGCTTCTTGTTTTTTCACTTTCTTATCCAATTTTATTTTTAATCCCTTCATAGATTTTTATACCGATTTTACCACTTTTTTCAGGATGAAATTGTGTAGCAAAAATATTATCTTGTTTTATCGCAGAGCAATACTCGGTAGTTCCATATGTTGTTGTGGAAAGAATTATATTCTCATCTTCTGGCACAACATAATGGGAATGAACAAAATACATAAAATCGTCATTGTAGTTGTCACCAAGAAAAGTATCCTTCCAAATAGTGCTAGTTTGTTGAACTTTATTCCAACCAATTTGAGGTATTGGATGTTTTGAGTTACTATTTTCAAGGAAGTGAAATTTTTTAACCTTACCTTTTACTATCCCTAGGCCAGTATGCTTTCCAAATTCATCACTTTCATCAAACAATAATTGCAGCCCAAGACAAATCCCTATAAATGGCTTGCCTGATTCTATAAACCTGTAGATGCAATCATCTAGTTTTAATTCAACCAGATGATTCATAGCCTTACTGAATGCCCCAACTCCGGGTAAAACAGCAATTTTCGCATCCAATATTTGAGCCTGGTCAGAGGTGATGACTGATGACAAACCCACCTTCCTGCATGCTGCCTGTACACTATGCAAATTGCTCATCTTGTAATCAATGATAGCTATATCCATATTAATTCAGAACTCGCAATGGAATCCCACTGTCATTAAGCTGGCTCTTTATCTCCATTAAGTTTTCTTGACCGAATGACTTAAATGATTTTTTTCCTTTTAAAAATTCAATATTTCCTTCTTTTTCATATTTACCTGTCAGGTCACCTATTAATTTTACAGAAGCGTAATGCAGCATCGAAGCAATGGCCACCGCATCCGCACCAGCACTGTTGATTGAATCAACTATATGAGGAACATTCGCTGCACCTCCATGAGCGATGACGGGGATTTTTACAGCTGCAGTGACCATTCTGATAAGATCCAAGTCAAATCCATTACCAGTACCCTCTTGATCAATTGATGTGAGAAGTATTTCTCCAGCTCCACGTCCTTCCGCTTCTCTAGCCCAATTCAGGACTTCCACACCAGTGTGTTCCCGGCCATTATCAGTATAGGCCAAAAAAGTACCATCGTTCTGTCGAATACACTCAATGGCTACTACTATAGTTGACGAGCCAAAGAACCTACTAGCTTGATCAATAAAACTAGGATTATTTACGGCGGCAGTGTTAATTGAAATTTTATCTGCTCCAGCACGAAGGACAATATTTATATCGTCAAGTGTGCGAATACCCCCACCCACAGTAAGGGGAATAAAGATATTTTCCACTGTCCGAGTTATGATTTCTGTTAAATTATTTCTTTGATACAAACTGGCAACCGTGTCCTGGTAAATTATTTCATCAGCACCATGCTCGTAGTATAGTTGTGCAAAATCTTCAGGTTTTCCGAGGACCCGCAGTCCTTCAAGGTGGATACCTTTCACAAGATTAGGTCCCTTTATATCCAAACGTGGAATAATACGAATATATTTCAATTAACTATCTTCTCTAATAATAAGATCATCAGGATTATAATTTTGTGTCGAGATTTGTCCGAGCATATGATCCCACTCCATAGGCGATATTCCTTTTCCTGGTCGTTTGACCGATAAATTCTCGGTGGAGAATACTTCTCCCTTTTGAATGGTCTTTTTTGCTACAATAGATTTTCGGACAATATGAATATTCTTCAATTCACTAGGGCTAGGTTTTTTTTGACCATCACCCATGGCTTTCTCAATATTTCGTATAGAAGTCACCATGGTATTTAGTTCATGAGGCTCTAGACTGGCGGCATGATCAGGTCCAGGCAGGGTTCGATCCAGAGTGAAATGCTTTTCAATAACAGTGGCTCCCAGAGCTACAGCAGCAATGGGAATCTCGACACCCAAAGTGTGGTCCGAATAACCTACCTTTACCCCAAGCTTATCTCTCATAGTGAGCATGGCATTTAAATTCACATCAGTCATTGATGTGGGATATTCAGTATTGCAATGTAGGACTGTAATTTGATCCCTTTCAGTACCCGCTTCATAAATAATATTAAGGGCAGTTCGAACTTCTTTCAAAGTGGCCATACCTGTAGACATAATTACAGGCTTCCCAATACTACCAATATGCCTTAAATAAGGCATATTGGTAAGTTCTCCAGATGGAATCTTATACAAGGGGACATTCAGCTCAGCAAGGAGATCAATACTATCATGGTCAAAAGCTGCTGATAGAAATTGAACTTTTTTATATTCGCAATAACTGATCAATTCTTCATGAGCGGATCGGTTCAACTCCAACTTCTTGATCATATCAAACTGTGATTCATGATCACCAGTTAGTTTTTTTTGGTAATCGGCTTTAGTAGCTGTTCTGTTAACTAGCGCTTCTGCTTTGAATGTTTGGAATTTTACAAAATCCGCACCAGCATTATCGGCTATATCAATCATCTTTTTTGCAGTATCAATGGACCCGTTGTGGTTAACTCCCGCTTCAGCGATAATGATTATTCTTGGAGTAATCATTATCTAATAAGTTGGTGCGACGCGACGTCAGTTTTTAACACAATACCGGCTCCAATAATACAGCGATCCTTGATTGAAATGCATTGCTTTGTAATAGTTCCGCTACCAATAAATGTTTCCCCTCCTACAGAAACTCCCCCATTTATAATCGCTCCGGTTGAAATGTGGCAATTGTCACCAATGATAGCATCATGCTCAATAAGGGCCTTACTGTTAATGATACAGTTTTGCCCGATCTTGGCATTGGCATTCACAATCGCACCATGCATTACAATTGTACCCCTTCCAATCATTGCGTGTTTTGAGACATAAGCTGTAGGTGATATAACCACAGGTAGAATGAAATCCATTTCCTGCAATAAATAAAACAATTTGATACGTGTATCAGGAGATTTTAGTTGACCTACTGTGATCAACGCATTATTGTATTTTTGCCGTAGAGCACCTAGATCGTCATCTGTCCCTAAAATCGAATATCTAAGATTTTTCATCTTGCATACTTCTTCTTTTTCAATAAATCCTGCAATTTTAAATTGGGCTGACAATTCTATAACATCTACACATGCTCTGGCATGACCGCCAGATCCAATTAGAATGATTTCATCCGTTGAGATGGGAAACCACCTTTTTGATGTTTTCATCAGTTAAATTTGTTGAAGATGGAATGCATAGACTACTTCCTACTAATCGCTCACTTGCTGTAACCTGATACGTTTGACAGTTTTGATACGGTATTTGCAAATGATTTAACCCCCAAACTGGTCTTGTCTGAATTCCGTTATTCGCTAAACGCTCCATTAAGGATTCTCTATCTTCACCGTAGATCTCACTATCTATTTGCAGTAAATTTATCCAGTGATTGTTTTCGGCATAGTCCGGTACAGGGGCAATAGAAAGTCCGGCCACACTTTTTAGAGCGTCTTGGTATTGGAGATATATATGTCGTTTACGTTTAAGAAATTTCGGGAGCTGCTCTAGCTGGGCCACACCCAGAGCTGCTTGGATGTTTGTCATGCGGAAATTATATCCAATTTCGTTGTGGATGTAACGCACAGCATCATCCTTACACTGTGTAGTCAGATAACGAGCTTTTTCAGATAGTTGCTTATCCTGAGTGAGTATCATTCCTCCACCACCAGTAGTTATGATTTTGTTGCCATTGAAAGATACACAACCTAGTTTACCTATAGTGCCGCTATGGTGATCTTTGTATTTTCCGGCACTGTAGAAAGTGCCTAAACTTTCACTGGCGTCTTCCACAATAGCAATATTTCTATCCTCGCAAATTTCTTCCAAAGTATCTTGCCATACTGCGTTACCCCAAATATGTACAGGTATGATTGCGGAGATTCTATTATTTGTACTTCTGTTATAGGTGAATCCATTTTTAAAAAATGTTTCTTTGTTAATGAAGTCAATCGTTTTTTCAATATCGATATTATAGTAGTTATCTGCATCCATGAATACTGGATTAGCGCCATTATAAACAATTGCATTTACCGGTGCAATAAAAGTGAGAGTAGGAATAATAACATCATCGTTCGGTTCAACACCTGCTAAACGCAATGATACCTGCAAGGCTGCAGTTCCATTCACACATGCAACAGCATAATTGGCTCCAGTATATTCTGCTATTTTTTCTTCGAACAACTCTACATACTTACCTGCTGAGGACACCCATTCTGTGTCAATACACTCTTTAACATATTCCCATTCCCTGCCCATTAGAGAAGGAACAGATAGTGGAATGTTAGACATTATATTGCCTGGGTTTGTACATATTTATAATTTGGGGATTTTTCATCCATTCTACCACTTTACCAATGCCTTTTACAAGGTTATATTTGGGTTCCCAGGTCGTATATTTCAACAATTTAGAGTTATCGCATATAAGTCTTTCAACCTCACTGTTTTCAGGCCTGACTCGTTCACTCGAAGCTTTAATTGAAACATCAGCATCCAAATACGTTGCAATTAATGCAGTCAAATCACCAATGGATATTTCTGAATTCATACCAACATTTGTAGCCTCGCCAAATAATGACTGAGATTTATAAATACTTAAAAACGCCTGGCAAGTATCCAATACATAGGTTAAATCTCTAGTAGGAGTAAGATTACCCAATTGAATCTCTTTCTGACCCGAAAGTATTTGTGATATTACTGTTGGAATGATTGCTCTCGCGGATTGCCTAGGTCCGTAAGTATTAAACGGTCTTACTATTTTTACAGGTAATTCAAATGATTTAAAATAACTAATAGCTAATTGATCAGCAGCTATTTTTGACGCAGAATAGGGGGATTGTCCTACTGAAGGGTGTTTTTCGTTAATTGGAATAATCTGCGCCGAACCATATGTTTCGCTAGTAGAAGTAATTATTACTTGGTCTAAGTCTATATGTTTTGCAGCCTCGAGAACATTATAAGTTCCCTCTATGTTAGTTCGAATATAGGCTAAGGGAGATGTATATGAGTAGGGTATACCAATTAATGCCGCTAAATGAAAGACAGCACTACAATCGATCATCGCTTTATAAACAGAATCGTAATCACGAATATCCCCCAGAATGACCTTCAGATCGTTCTTGTATTCTGATTGCTCTAACCAACCCCAGTTATTGTTTGGATTGTACCGGTCAAAAGCAATTATGTCATAGCCTTGCTCAATAAGTAACTCAATTAAATGTGAACCTATGAAACCAGTAGCTCCTGTTACTAATATTGTTTCATTTTTCATAGAAAAATCCAATTCAAATTAAAAAATCCCTTAACAATGGTTAACTTACATTCGTGGATGGGACTGATCGTGTGTGCGATAATCGATGAAGTGAATCCAAATTATACAGTAATCGTTTTATTATTCTTAAATGCCAACTCTATATTACTCTTAGTGATTATCTTCAAATGCATTCCAAGTCCAGTAAACATACCTAAGAATAATATTTTAATCATCAAGCGATAATAATACGCTAATCCCCATACCTGGAATAGCATGATAGAAATTGATACAAAAAACAGCATACCGAAAATAGCCAATAGTTTGGACCATTCATATTCAATCCTGTAATACTTTTGACCTTGCCATACTAGCAGTGTATTATAGATAATACTCATCAATAAATATCCAACCGCTGCACCTAGTAATCCATAATAATTTACGAATATGTAAAGGACAACAACTGTACCTACAAAATTGACAAAAGATAATACCGAGAGTAAGGTCGTTTTTCCAGCATACATTATTTGCGGTTGTTTAGCAAAAAATGCAACACCATAACCAACACAAAGTATATTTATAACGTATAAAGCCTCTAAATATTCTGGAGGAGCTAAAATGATTATCACTTCTTCTGAAAACAGTGCGATAAAAAGGGCTGATGCAACAGAAAAGTATGCGAATGGAGTGAGGTACTTTCCAATTTCCTTGCCACCTTTTTTTGAATCTTTTGAGAACATTTTATGATATACGATGGGTCCATATACTTTCTGGATTGCATTCATAAATAAAACAACTAGTTTAGCAATTCTTTGGCCCAATGCATAAATACCAGCACCACCTACCGAGGCTAAAACTCCTATAATATATTTATCATATTGTTTACCAATAACTGATAAAATGCTTGATGGGATAAGCCGCATACTCAATTCAAGAGAATGAAAGAGTAAATTCTTGTTAAGAGTGTATTTATATTTTTTTATGAAATAGATAGTAACTGTTATAAAGATAACAGCATTTGAAATAAAAAGCCCTAGAGCAAGGCCTATCGGACCTATCATTAATATGCCAACAAAATAGATATTTAAAACAACTCCTATAACACTCATAGCTAATGTTACACCAACATTCATTTTTGCATTTCCAATATTTTTCAAAAAGGATAAATAGTAATTGCTACTCGCTTGCAATGCTAAACCTATATATGTATAGAATAGCAATAAACCATATTGGGGAGATTTGATAATAATTGATGCCAGATAATCTTTTTTTAAATAAATAACTAATCCAACTATAATCAATATAAACACTATAAATGAGATGATCGTAAAGCACAATTGTGATCTTTCTTTCTCACTAGTAAGCAAAAAGAAATTTCTTTCATACACAGAAAGAAGTGCAAATTGACTAAAGCCAACAACAATACTTGAAAATGCTAATGATAATGCATAAGCACCATAGTCTGAGGGACTTAAAGAATGCAAGATAATAGGGAGGCTAACAATTGGTAGAAGAACGCTGACTGCAGTTGGTACCATGTATATACCAGCATTTTTTATTTGCTGTTGTTTTGACATATTTGCTAGGTGTTCATTCAAAAAATGTCGCACCTGTAACTGTGAATACTATAATTTTTGCACACTTTTTTTCCTACTAATAATTATTCAATATTGTATGGGTGAGAGTTACATATGCTCAGTATAACTATTTTACAACTGAATATAGATCTGCTAATTGCTTGCGCACTTCTTTTGGTTGTGGTATATATTGAAATATTTTCCTCGAGTCCATACTCATTTCTTTTGGTCTTTGTGCGATGAAATGTTTCTCATCTAAAGAAGTTGGAATAATTAATCTCTTATCAAGCTTAAATATATCGGCAACGATCAGACCAAAATCCAATTTGCTAATCCTCTCGTAACCACCATAATTATATGTACCTGTGATACTTTGTATAATTATTTCAGCCATTCCACTAACAAAATCTGGAATACCAATCGGAGTATAATGCACATCATGAAAAAGTGTAATTGGGTTATCATCTTTCAGATTATCATAAATGTAATTCAGAAATCCTGACTTATTTTCAGCATGAGACCATCCAAATATGTTTGTTCTCAATATTGTATATTTCAATTTGGATTTCATTATTATTTGCTCAGCTTTTCGCTTTGTTTCCCCATATATATTAGTAGTGTTCTTTTTTGCACCTTCTCGATTAAACATTTTACCATTATTGTATACATTGTCAGTTGATATATATATAAAATGACAATCTCTATCAATTGCGTCTAAAACATTCTTAGTACCATATGCATTAACTTCAAACGCAAGTTTGGTATTTACTTCACATACTTCTAGATCAGTAATAGCTGCGCAGTGTATAACAACGTTCGGTTTAATTTTCGCGATTACTTCTTTGCAGGATCTTTTGTCACTCACGTCTAGTTTAATATTATTTGTATTACTAATATTCGAAGTACATGAATTATATGTTCCCGTGACTGAATAAATATTATTGAATGCAGTACACACATTTGAACCTAGCATGCCGCTAGCGCCAGTAATTAAAACTTTCTTATTTTTGGTCGAATTCATCAAGTATTTTTTTTAGGGTTTCAGATGAAAGCCATTGATCATTTATATCACTGGAATATTTGAATCCTGCCTTTACTTTTTTTCCTCCATTGATTTCATTGTACTTAACATCATCCCACCATGGTTGGGATGGCTGAATAACAAAGTGAGAGTCGAATTCAATAGTGTTAATAGCATCATCTGATGAAATCATTACTTCATGAATTTTTTCTCCTGGACGAATACCAATTATTTCAATTTTCGCATCCGGTGCGATTGCTTTTGCTAAATCCATAATATTCATGCTGGGAATTTTTGGTATAAATAATTCACCACCATTCATTCTATTCAAGCTACTTATCACAAACTCTACAGCCTGCTCTAACGTAATCCAAAAGCGGGTCATACGCTCATCTGTTATCGGTATAACACCACTGGTCTTCTTTTTATAAAAGAAAGGGATAACACTCCCTCGACTTCCCATCACATTCCCATACCTCACTACTGAAAGGGCAGTATTGTGACTGCCCTGCCAATAATTGGCAGCGGCAAACATCTTATCCGACGCTAGTTTTGTTGCACCATATAGATTAATAGGATTGCATGCCTTATCCGTAGAAAGTGCTAATACTTTTTTGACATCATTTTCTAACGCAGCATCAATAACATTTTGAGCTCCAAGTATATTTGTCTTTACAGTTTCAAAAGGATTAAATTCTGCTGTCGGTACCTGCTTGAGAGCCGCGGCATGGATTACAATATCCACACCTTTGGTGACTCTGTGCAATCGCTCTTTGTCTCTAACATCGCCAATAAAATATTTAATTGGGAATTCAGTAGTTGGATAAACATTACGCATTTCAAACTGCTTAAGTTCATCACGACTATAAATAATTATTTTTGTTGATTTGTATCTCTCCAATATCATTTGAACAAATTTTTTCCCAAATGATCCAGTTCCGCCAGTCACGAGAATTGTTTTGTTATTTAGCATTTGTCCCATTTCCGATCATTTTATACATTATTTTTCAATATTTTCTACGATGAATAATTATTATTATTCACTATGAGATTTTAAGTAGAAATATTTTCAAGTTGCCTCATAAACCCACTTCGCGGGATTGCGCGTAATCTTAAGAGTAATGAACTTTATCATTCGTATTATTCTTCTTGAATTCAACTCGTAAGTGCAACTCAAAAGATATTGCAAAAGGGATAAGCTGTCATAGTCTATCCTCTAGACCGCAAAATCATATGAGGAGCACAAATGCAAAGCTACA
>Ga0233437_1001547_pt1 | contig 41492 bp, 36 predicted proteins | sample SI_122_August201_FD_182714 | JGI IMG/M metagenome (GOLD analysis project Ga0233437, IMG submission 182714) | Seawater microbial communities from Saanich Inlet, British Columbia, Canada - SI_122_August2016_200_MG | ecosystem: Environmental > Aquatic > Marine > Inlet | place: Canada: British... | reverse complement strand
TTTTAATATATTTTGGTGTTGTACCACAACAGCCACCGACAATTTCTACTCCAAGTCTTTTGATTTCTTTGATACTGTCCGCAAAAAAAATTTCATTTTCCGGATAAAATACGGTATTGTCTTTTGTGGCCTTGGGAAGACCGGCATTGGGCTGTATGATTACAGGCAGATCTGTGTTTTTTTTAATTTCGCAGGCCAGATCGATCATTGTGCCGCTGCCGATAGTACAATTGGCACCAACAGCCGATGCCCCGGCATTTTCCAATAATTTCATACTGTCTTGAGGACTGCTCCCAAAAATAGTGAAAAATCCTTTTTTCATTTTTTTAAAGGTAAGGGAACAAAAAATCGGCTTTTCAGACACTGAGCGAACAGCTTTTATGGCAGCAAGTGCGATATTTATATCAAAAATAGTTTCAATAAGGAAAACATCCACTCCCTCATCTTCAAGAAAACCTGCCTGCTGAGCAAAACAGTCCACAGCTTCATCAAATGAAACAGGGCCCATGGGTGAAAGCATGTCCCCAAGAGATCCCAGTTCACCGGCTACATACTGACCCCTGCCACAGACCTGTCTGGCAATCTTTACACCGGCCCGGTTCACATCCTCCACACTCTGGGTCACCCCCATTTTTTTCAATTTTATGGCTGATGCACCATATGTATTGGCACTTGCCACATCAGATCCTGCATCATAATAGGACTGGTGTATGTCTTTGATAATGTCCGGGTGATTTAAGTTCCAGAGTTCAGTCGCTTCATTCCCAGTAATTCCTTTGCTGATCAGTATCGATCCCATGGCACCATCAAGGATGAGACCATCTTTTTTAACCTTTTCAAGTATATTCATGTCTGACCGCTCTTCTTTTTTGTTATTGTTTTTCATTTGCGCTATCATTATTGTCATGCAGTAATAAGGACCGCAAATTTTATAAAGTAAACGAAATTGCTTGTCTTTTGGCCCATCTACTTTGTTGCATCAAAGGCCAAATAGACCTGCTATTAAACCTTTAATGCGCCTTGTTGATGAACCACCAGATTTTAAAGATTGGCCTTCGCTATTTCAGTTTACTTTATTTCATCTGTAGTCCGAAGCTGATTATAATATTGAAATTTTATCTGTTTTGCAATATCAATAAATTTTCAATATATTTGGAATAAAAGATGAGAAAGATAGACTGGTGTTGTAATTATTAAAATATAGAAAGGGGTTCAATGAGTTTTGTTGCCATAGATTTTGAAACAGCAACTGGAAAACGATACAGTGCTTGCGCCATTGGGATAATAGTAGTTGAAAATAATAAAATCATAGAAGAGTATCAATCTCTTATACAGCCACCAGATAATGAATATTCTTGGTATAATATCAAAATTCATGGCATCACTGAACAAGATACGGTTAATGCTCCTTTTTTCCCTGATATTTATCCTGAAATTAGAAAACGTCTTGCCGGGAAAACCATAGTAGCTCATAATGAATCATTTGATAGAAGCGTTTTACAAAAAACAATGCAATATTATGATTTAGATTATTCGGAACTGAATCTTTCTAACCCATGGGAATGTACTTTAAGAATATATAGAGAAAAAGGTTATTATCCGGCGTCATTGGATGTTTGCTGTGAAAAACAAGGGATTAAGCTCAACCACCACCAGGCTCTCTCCGATGCAAAGGGTTGCGCAATGCTTTATCTTAAACAAAATCTTTAGCTGTTAATTTTTAGGTAAGCCGGCATGGAACAGCTGTCTTGTTATTTGAAAATAAACCCTTATCTTTTAACACTGTTTTTTGGTATGATGGCGGTAATAATTGATTATTTTTTGGAGGTAAGTAATGAAGATAGCCTTTCCCGTTAAAGAAAACAACGGATTGGAAAGTATCATTGACGAGCATTTCGGTGTTGCTGAAAATTTTTTAATTGTAGATTTGGAAACCCGGAAATTTGAGCTCAAAGAAAACCAAAAACTTTCCACGGAAGCGTCTAAGTGTAAAACAGGTGTCTTTAATAAAAAAGATCGGGTCGATGCAGTTGTTACAAGGTGTATGGGAGACGGGTCACAAAGAAATCTTATGTCATCAAATATTAAAGTTTATCAAGCCCGGAAAAATACCATCCTGGAAAACTTGGAGCTTTTTGAAAACGATAAACTCAATCTGTTCCATATGTTTGACTTCTGTCAGATAAAAAAGAATAAAAAGGAAGGCGGGTGCGGACACTGAAAGCGGCTTTTATTTGTCAATAATAATTAAAATAAATTGTATATTATGTTTAAAAGTTGTGTCCAAATCTTCCTTTTTAAACTAAAGTTTTTGGAAAGTTAGTCTTAAGTACCTTTCCCCGGAAAATTAAGCAAAATATTAGAATACTTTAAGGACAAGGAGAATATGTAATGTGTCGTTTGTTTGCCCTTACCAGCAAGGAACCCGTATCTCCAATGCTGGCCATCAAGGCCCTCGACGTAATGAAAGAAGGTCATGATGGATCAGGTATGGGGCTCTTGCTTCAGGGTCTGGGCGGTCCCTTTGAAGAGATGAAAGAGGCACCGATTCTTTCCGGTATATTCAGCGAAGAAGGAATCCGACGTCTGGATCTTTTTATGATGGACCAAGGGTTTCTTACTAAATACAAAATTTCTCTGAAGATACCTAAAAAAGCGGTTGAAGGTATACCCAGAAGAGGCTTGTACCTGATCAGAGCCTATGAACTGCCCGAAGGATGGGATACACTTGAACAGGACGAGATTTCTAAAAGACTGATGTTGATCCGGCTGAAAATCCGTGAAATGGGAGAGGAGAAAAAAGATATGATCGTATTCTCTTTCTGGCCGGATACCATCATGATAAAGGAAATCGGTGATCCCATGCAACTGGCTGGTTACCTGGGTTTGGAACGCAAAGAACTGAATGCCAGGATCATTATGGCCCAGGGCAGGCAGAACACAAATTATGCGATTAATCTGTATGCCTGTCACCCTTTTTTTATAAAGGGATACTGCACCATGACCAATGGGGAAAATACCGCTTTTACACCTATTAAGGATTTTCTTACCTCAAGGGATTTTCCGGGATACAGGGGGTATCAATCAGATTCTGAAGTCTTTGCTCATATCCTCCATTATTCATTGGTGGGCCTTGATCTGGGGATTGATGCATATAAACATGTCATTACCCCTTTACAGGAAGATGATCTTCAAAAACATCCTGATGCCAAGTTCCTTTCACACCTGAAAAGAACCTGTCGCCCACTCATTATTGATGGTCCCAACTGTGTCATCGGTACATTGCCGGACCATTCCATGTTCATGGTCCAGGACAGAAAAAAACTTCGTCCCGGAGTTGTTGGCGGCAAACCCGGCATGTTTGGATTTTCCTCAGAAATCTGCGGCCTTGATGCAGTTATTCCAGATCGCGATAAAACAAAAGATATACAACCCATGCACATTGATACAGCAATTGTCAGCCCTGACTGTCAGGAGGTAAAAATATGTCGTCAAACCGCAAGCTTGAACCTTCCTCTTTAAGCCTGAATGATCTGCCCTGGCAGATTGTGTATAACAATGACAGGTGTACGCTTTGCGGCCAGTGTACTGCGGTCTGCCCTGTCAAGGCCATTGAACTGAAAGTGTTTCAAAAAAGAAAAATCAAAACATCGATTAAAAAAGATAAAAACCAGCTTAACGAGTATGACACCTTTTATGGCATAAGTCAGAAGACCTGTGTGGAAAATGCCTGCATTGGATGCGCAATGTGTACATTGGTTTGTCCAAATGATGCCATTGCCGCTGTAAAAAACCCTGGATTGGACAGACTTAAATTTCATGTCAACCAAAATGGTGTTCCCAGAAGGCGCGGCGGAAGAAGAAATTCTTCTCAATCCATACTGGACAGGATCAAATTCACCAGGATCTCAATGCTTACGGATCCGGCTCTGGATGCCGGCCGACATGAATTTGAAATGAGAACCCTTCTGGGCCGGGTCCTTTCTCCAAGGGAAAACATTAAACGATTGAGGGAAAAAGGCTGGATTCCACCGGTAAGAGAAATTTATCCTTTGATCATTGGCGGCATGTCTTTTGGTGCGCTTTCCCCAACGATGTGGGAAGGTCTTCAGATGGGGGTTGCCTATCTGAACGAGGAGCTCGGGATGCCGGTCCGCATGTCCACTGGAGAAGGCGGATGTCCGCCTAGATTGCTCAGATCCAGGTTCTTAAAATATGTGATTCTCCAGATTGCTTCGGGGTATTTTGGATGGGATGAAATTATCCATGCCATCCCCCATATGAAAGAAGACCCGTGTGCCATTGAGATCAAATATGGTCAGGGCGCAAAGCCGGGAGATGGAGGACTTTTGATGTGGCACAAGGTGAACAAACTCATTGCAGCCATAAGGGGTGTTCCTGCCGGGATCAGCCTGCCAAGTCCGCCAACCCATCAGACCCAGTATTCAATTGAAGAGTCTGTAGCGAAAATGATTTTATCCATGTCAATGGCCTGGGGTTTCAGGGTTCCGGTTTATCCTAAAATATCCGCTTCTTCAACATCCCTTGCAGTATTGAATAATTTGACCCGTAATGATTTTGCCTCGGGCCTTGCCATTGACGGCGAAGATGGCGGAACAGGCGCTGCATATACAGTTTCCATGGATCACATGGGTCATCCCATTGCTTCTTGCATTAGAGATAATTATTTGAATCTTGTCAAAATAGGAAAACAAAATGAAATTCCCATTTTTGCCGGTGGCGGGATTGGAAAGAATGGGAATCTTGCTGCCAATGCAGCAGCATTGATCATGCTGGGTGCCAGTGGTGTCCAGATCGGAAAATATATCATGCAGACGGCTGCCGGTTGTCTTGGTACGGAAGAAGATCGGTGTAATGTCTGTAATGTGGGCATTTGCCCAAAAGGCATCACATCCCAGGACCCAAGGCTTTACCGACGGCTTGACCCTGAAGATGTAGCCCAGAGGATAGTCGATCTTTTTGTTTCCTTTGATATAGAGCTTAAAAAGATTGTGGCCCCGCTTGGGCGATCAACATCCCTTCCCATCGGGATGTCGGATGCCCTTGGAATTGATGATCATGCTGCAGCACAACGCCTCAGTATAAAGTATGTGGTTTAGGGAGGTGTGAATAATGGCAAAAATGAATAAAGATGCATTTATTAAAATACCCGGTAAAAAAGATGATAAGAGAATCGCTTCCAGGGTCTTAGAAGAGATCATTCATCGCCATATTAAAAACGGTCGCAGAAGTATTGAAGTTGAAGGTTTTGGACAGCATGGTATTGGTGGACGACTCTGGGAAGCAGGAAATGAAAAGGTCCATATCCGGATTACAGGACAATCAGGGCAAAGAACAGGATCTCTTGGCAATGCAAATACCCGGATCGAAGTCATGGGACCGGCATCGGATGATATTGGCTGGCTTAATGCCGGCAGCGAAATTATTGTCCACGGCAATGCCTCCAATGGTGTAATGAACGGTGCTGCCCAGGGTAAAGTTTTTATTGGCGGCTCCATTGGTGCCCGGGGCATGACCATGACCAAAAGAAATCCGAGATTTGAACCGCCTGAACTCTGGATACTTGGATCTGCCGGGGATTATTTTGGAGAATTCATGGCCGGAGGCATTGCAGTTATCTGTGGTCACAATACAGGTGGGCAGGATCAGGTATTAGGGTATAGACCCCTTGTCGGCATGGTGGGGGGTAAAGTCTTTGCCAGGGGCAGTGTTAAAGGATTTTCACAAAAAGATGCCAAGCTGTCGCCACTGTCTGATGAAGATTGGAACTGGCTTCTCACCCATATGGGTGTTTTCCTGGAAAACATAAATAAAAAAGATCTGTTAACATTATTTTCAAATCGGTCACAATGGCAGTTGCTTGAAGCAAAATCTCCCCAGGAAAAGGCAAGCGGACCTGAGAAATCTTCCATGTCCTGGTTCAGAGAACAGGTTTGGGACAAAGAACTTGGCAAAGGAGGTCTAATAGGCGATCTCCAGGAAACAAAAAAAGGGTCAATTCCTTTAATTACAAAAGGCGATTTGAGAAGATATATTCCTGTGTGGGAACAGGGACGATATATGGCGCCTTGCCATGCAGCCTGTCCCACAGGAATTCCTGTCCAGGAAAGATGGAATATGGTCCGGCTTGATAATATTGATGAGGCCATCAGCATGGGCCTTGAATTCACTCCGTTTCCGGCGACAGTCTGTGGATATCTTTGTCCCAGCCCTTGTATGGCATCTTGTACAAGGAACCAAAATTATTATTCACCCATTGATGTAAGACTTTTAGGAAAAGCCGGGGAAAACGTAAAACCGCCGATATTTCATAAAAAAAGTAAAAAGAAAATTGCTGTTATCGGTGCCGGCCCCGGAGGCATTTCTGCTGCCTGGCATTTGACTTTAAAAGGGCATACAGCCACATTATTTGAAACAAGTGATACGATTGGCGGAAAAATCACCTCTGTTATTCCCGGTTCTCGAATCCCTGAAGAGGCGCTTAAAACAGAGCTTAATCGTGTAAAAGAAGTCATTTCAGATATAAAATTAAATCAGACAATTAACAGTAAACAATTTTTAAAAATTAAAAATGATTATGATTTTATTATTGTTGCGGCTGGATCAAAAAGACCAAGATCCCTGCCTGTTCCAGGCATTGAAAAAGCTGTTTTTGCAAATGATTTCCTTGAAAGTTCTAAAAAAAATAAAGTCACGCCCGGGAAAAAAGTAGTCATCATCGGTGCTGGAAATGTTGGATGCGATGTTGCCACGGAGGCCTATCGACTGGGTGCTAAAGAAATTGCCATGATTGATGTGCAGGAGCCTGCAGCCTTTGGCAGGGAAAAAGAAGATGCCCAGGATATTGGCGCTGTTTTCAGATGGCCCTGCTTTACAAAAGAAATTACAAAAAAAGGCGTAGTGCTTCAAAATGGTGAAGTTTTAAAAGCAGATACGGTGGTGATATCCATCGGGGATATCCCGGATCTTGATTTTATAGATGAAACGATTACCCTTGAAAAGGGATTTGTCTGTGTCGATAAATTCAGCCGGACTTCAGACCCAAAGGTTTTTGCCATTGGAGATGTCGTAGGCCCTGGTTTGATTACCGATGCCATTGGGGCAGGAAGAAGAGCCGCTCTAAATATTGACAGGATAATTTGTGGTAAAAACCCTGATCATGGCGATATTTTACCACAGGTTGATAAAAAGCGTATCAGTCTGGAATATCATAATCCCAGAAACGATGCCGGCAATTTGGCTGATTGTGGTGCGGATTGCGCTTCATGTGGCCAATGCAGGGATTGTGGCATCTGTGTTGCCGTCTGTCCTGAAGGCGCAATCGAAAGAGTGCAAATTAAGGATCAAGCTTTTGAATACAAGGTAGATCCGGATCATTGTATCGGATGCGGATTCTGCAAAGGGGCATGTCCATGTGGAATATGGGACTTGATTCCCAACGCACCCCTGCACCCCTATAGAAAAATTAAATATTAAGGAGATTGTAATTGTTTAGCCCGTTAAAAGACGTTATCTCAGAGCCCTGTCTGATGGATATTTGCAGGAGGTTAAGCGTTTAGCATCGAACAAAAATATCCATCGGATAGGGCGGTTTCAAACATAAGAGCTGAATAGTTACAGGAGATTTATTATTTTTACTATTGACGACAAAGGTTAATTTTTGCTTATAATAAGGGGAATATGGATAAACCGGAACAGACATATGATGGATATATAAAAGCATTGACCGACATCAGCCGGGCAATTACTTCAGATCTTTTTATTGAAGACCTGTTAAAGCTGATAGTAATGGTGACGGCCAAAGTTACAGGTGTTGAGATCTGTTCTTTATGGATTGTGAATGAAGAGGAAAAACCACCGCAAATAAGACTTAAAGCGACCCAGTCCATTTCGCCTGACTATATAAAAGACAGGGCGCTTAACCTGGACGAAGGTGTTGTAGGGTTTGTCGTAACCAATAAAAAACCTTTGATTCTAAAAGATGTGTTGGAATCAGATCGGTTCAAAGAAAAAGAGATGGCCAGAAAACTTGGGCTGGTTTCCATGGTCGGCATCCCTTTAATAGCCAAAGAAGATAAAGTGATTGGGGTTTTAAACTGTTTTACAGCTACACCCCATGATTTTTCCGATACAGAAGTCAATCTTTTAAGGGTTGTTGCAAATCAGTCTGCCGTTGCCATCGTCAATACTGAACTTATGGTTAAAACCCGTGTGATTCAGGAAGAACTGGAGGCCCGCAAAAAGATAGAACAGGCCAAGGAGGTTCTTATGAATAATCGGCAAATGACTGGTGATGAAGCCTATGGATGGATACGGAAAAGAAGTATGGATTCTAGAAAATCAATTCGTGAAGTCGCAGAAGCAGTGATTCTTTCCAACGAAATCTTTAATAACGAATGATCTTGCCGGGCACAAACTTTTTGACAGGTCCAGGCGCTGTTGCCATTTTTTTTACCAGAATCCCCAATGACCTGTAAAATAAACATATAAGGCCAGGGTTAAATTTGTTGTCCCATGTGCGACCATGCAGGATAAAAGATCTTTTCTGATGATCCATAATATGGACATCAATATGCTGTAGGCCGCAGCAGCCGGCCACTCAACCACCAGGTGCCCTGCTGTAAATGCAATGGTTGAAATGCCTATTGCCATTAAACTCCAGGCTCCAGGCTTGACATCATTGATATGGTTATTGTCAAGGGTTTCGTTCAGCGGCGAAACAATAGCATCTTTTTTTCTAATGACATCCCATTGAAGCGCCACCCTGAATATATATCCCCGAATAAAAAATTCTTCAAACACAGGCACAATCAATGCAGCTGAAAAAACTCTCAATAAAAAACCTGAATTGCTCCAGGGATTACCTGTAATTTCTATAAAAGGGGCCATCAAAAGGCACCATATTGCAAGGCCGGCAATCCCGAAAACAATGCCATAAAAGATTGAGCCCAAGATTTTTTTAGGGCCGGTTATAGGAGCGTACCATTTCCATGCCCAGTATAAAAGTAAAGGGACAATGATGATTTTTAAGGTATAATGAATATTAACAGGAAGCCTGTCATGACTTAATAAAGCAATTCCAACATATGCAAAATATGGCACACCATAGGGAATCAGCAAGTCCCTGTTGGTGGTTTTCATGCACACTTTGAAATATCCATCCTTTGAGATTTCACCCATGTTTTTTTCAACAGCTTAAAAATTTCCGTTGGCATGCCATAGGGAAGATCCACAAAGGAAAATTCCTGATTAATATCAATTCGCCCGATATGTTTGCTGTCAAGACCGGCTTCATTTGAAATGGCTCCAACAATATTGCCCGCCTGGATTCCGTGACTCCGACCCACCTCAATGCGATATCGCTCCATACCGGTTTCCAGGGGGATGATAGTCGCATCTTTTCGCGGGGATGTCTTTTTAATTAGTTCGGGTTTTTGGTTTTTAACAGACAGACGTCTTTTTTCGGAAAAGTCTTTCAGGCTCGGCCGTTGGTTTTTACTTGTTTTGACTTTTGTTGTTTTCTTATTTTTTTGGGCCGTCAATAAAAAAGGAGTATCCCCATGAGCAAGCTTTGCAAGGGCTGCTGCAACCTGTGTTACAGGAGCATCATGTTCCTGGGCATAGCCCTCGATCAATTCCTGGAAAACACTTAAGTCTTCTGATTCAATTGTCTTTGTGATGGAGTCTTTAAAGTCAGCCATCCGTTTTTTATTGATTGCCTTGTTGGATGGTAAAGAAATTTCCTTGATGTTCTTTTTGGTGGCCCGTTCTATAACCTTAAGCATCCACCGTTCGTTACGGTTAACAAACAGAATGGCTTCTCCTGTGCGACCGGCCCTGCCCGTTCTGCCGATCCTGTGAACATAGGGTTCCACCTTAGGCGGCATGTCATAATTTATTACATGGGAGATCCTGTCCACATCCAGGCCCCGGGCAGCAACGTCTGTAGCCACCAGAATATCGATATATCCTTTTTTCAACCGGTTGACAGTCCTTTCTCTGGCGTTCTGGGCAATATCTCCATTCAGGGCTTCAGCCTTAAATCCTTTGTCTTCAAGTGCTTTTGCAACTTCAAGGGTAGCCGTCTTTGTTTTTGTAAACACGATCACTCCGTCAAAAGAAATACCCTCCAGGATCTGTGTCAGAGCCTGGGTTTTTTTAGTCCCATTTACCATCCAGTATTGCTGGTTAATGGTGTCAATCTCTGTTGTGTCTGGTTGGACGATGATTTCTTTTGGGGTGGTCAAATATTTTTTGGCAATTTTTCGGATGCGCATGGGCATGGTTGCTGAAAATAGAGCGGTCTGTGAATCATCCGGTGTCCTGTCAAGAATCCATTCCACATCGTCAATAAATCCCATATGAAGCATTTCATCGGCCTCATCCAGGACCACACAGAATAGATCTGCAAAGGAGACTGTTTTTTTACGCATATGATCCATGAGTCGTCCGGGCGTTCCCACCACGACATGGACACCTCGTCTGAGTTGGTTCAACTGGATCCCGTAACTTTGTCCTCCGTATACTGATAATACGTTCAGGCCTTTCATTTTTGCCCCATATGTTTTAAAGGACTCGGCAACCTGGATGGCCAGCTCCCTTGTGGGGGTCAGTACCAATACCTGGGGACGTTTATTGTCAAGATCAATCCGGGACAACAGCGGCATGGCAAAGGCAGCGGTTTTTCCAGTACCGGTCCTTGCCTGTCCTATCATATCTTTTCCCTGGATCAGGTGGGGAATGGTTAAGGTCTGAATTGGTGTTGGGGTTTCGTATCCCACATTCTGCAATACTGAAAATACAGCGGGGCTCAGGTTCATTTCGTCAAACCCGGTCAAGGGCAAATTGTTCTGGGACATAGGGTTCCTTTAAAAAAAAAGACCGGGATTATCCGGCCATGGAAATCAAAACAAAAATAATACACGATTTTGTATCGTAGCACAAGAGATAATTTTTTTATTGTTGGGGCAAATAAATTGTCCGGATTTGCAGCACATAAACTGTTTGGTTATTATGGGAGCCAAAGAGGATTTTTTTATTTTGTAATGGCTGGTAAACTAATCGTAACTTTGGTACCTGAGCCAAACACAGACTTAACTGAAATATTGCCATTGTGCTGGTCAATATATTTTTTTACATTGGATATTCCATAACCTGTGCCTTTAATCCCTGTTTTATAGGAACCTGTTCCATCTTCGTTTCCCTTTAAAGTGAAAGAGGGTACAAAAATATTCTTTATTTCATCTTTGGGGATTCCGCAGCCGTTATCCTCAATTTCAAAGAAAATATTTTTACCAAGACAATATGTCTGGATTATTATTTTTGGATGCTCAACCTTACTTATGGCATGGATTGAGTTTTGTATAAGATTTATTATTGCATTTTCGATCATTCCAGGATCAGCAAATAATTCCGGCACTCCTGGTTTGTCTTTTCTGATAAGTTCGATATCGTCCAGATCTTTTTTCAATAAATTAATTACAAGATCGATTTTTTCATAAATTCTAAAAAACTCCTGTTTTGGCTCCTGGTCTTTGGCAAAGGCAACCAGATTCTTTGTTAAATTTTTCCCTTTTATGGTTTCTTTATAAATTAGCTCAAGCGTTTTTTTTACAGCAGCATCCTTACAATCCATTATTGCAAGAGCAGTATTTCCCATAATAACAGCCAGCATGTTATTAAAATCATGTGCTATTTTCCCTGCTATCTGTCCTACCAAAGCCATCTTCTCAAGTTCGACTGAAATTTTTTGAGCCTTTATTTTTTCATCTTGAGCATTTTTGATTTCCGTAATATCATGGGCAACAACCCTTGCTCCTTTTAATTTTCCATTTTTGTAAATATAATCATTATTTAAAAGGATCTTTATTTTTTGACCATTTTTTTTTATTATGGTGTATTCAGCGCTGGAAGACACTTTTTCTCTTTTTGAGAGTTTTTCAATCCTTTTAATATATAAATTTTTACTGTCCCGGCTTAAAAGATCCAAAGGATTCAAAGATAAAAACTCTTTTTCAGAGTATCCCGTATATTTGCACATGATATCATTTACATTAATGAATCTGACTTTTTCAAAATCTATTTCATAAATTCCTGATGGCGCATTCTTGAAAAGCTGTCTGTATTTTTTTTCACCTTCACGTAATGCATCTTCAGCACGTTTACGATCAATAGCAAGGGCAATCTGATCAGAGACACTAGAAAGCACTTGCAGATCTTGCTCGTTGTAAAGATTGGGATCTAAATAACTCTGGACAGCAACCACGCCGATAACCTTATCTTTAATAATTAAAGGTACTCCCATCCAAATCAGAGGTTCCGCGCCCCATACGCCATTTTGGTCTGCCCGTTTTTCAAGTTCCTTTTTTTTTAATAAAATGGGTCTGCGCTGTGAAACGACTAAACCGGTTAAGGAATCATCAGCATTAAAATTTGTTATGGGTAAAAAATCATCATCTCTTGAGTCCACATGATAGGGGAAATGCAGAGTACGTTTTTTGATATCCACCATGGCAATAAAAAAATTGGTAACATCCATGATATTACCCAGTGAATTATGGATAGAGCGATAGAGATCCTTGAGATTCAGGGTGGTATTCACTGCATTTGAAATGGTGAATAGTGTTTTGTTAATCTCTTCGGCCTGCTTGTTTTTGGTGACATCCAACAGGGTTCCTGTTGCTGCAGTCCGGTCTTTATTTGGCTTTTGATTTTTTTTCATAATATATAATCCAAGAATTGTAAAATATTGCTTGGCTACCTAAAAATATCGCTTGATCGAAAAAGCGTGATAGTTAAAAATTTGTGCAATTTAAAAATGATAAAATCAATAGAATGGATTCTGTGATCAGCTCAATTTTAATAAAATTCATTATACTATACCCAAGAGTGCAAGACAAATTATATTTAAAATTTTATGCCACATTAGGGTTCAATTTAGAGGGAACAATAAGCTTAAAAAACAATTGTTCTTTAATTTAAAAAATCACTAATTTGTCAAAAAGGTTTTCTAATTATATTTTTTGAGCTATTTCTTTTATATGTGTGAAGTTCCTGTTTTTATGAAAAAATACTTGACATTATATGAAAAAATTTTTAGCCTGTACTTTCTGCTGAATACAATGGCGTATCAGCAAAATTAAAAGAAAACAAAGGCGTTTTCCCAAATTATAACCTGGGCGAATGCCTTTTTTTATTTTAATTTAGGGAAGAAAAAATGAACATTCTCACTACACCGAAACTTACTGTGTTTCATTGTTTGAATTCTTTCAAGGAAACCCCCTCACTGTTTGACGGCTGCAGGGTTAAAACCGTCAGGATGGCATGCTCTTCAATGACAAAGGATATCCACCTTTTAAAAGCCTTTGAGGCCGGGGCAGATGCTGTCCTGGTCCTGGTCTGTGCATCAAAAGGCTGCCGGTATGCTGAAGGCAGCATACGGGCTAAAAAGCGAGTTGATTATGTAAAAACCATTCTTGATGATATCGGTATGGATGGCAGAAGACTGAACATATTCAACACTATTGCAAAAGACAGCAGGGCGATTAAAAATATTATCCAGGATACGATAAAAGGGCTTAAAACACTTGGCCCGAATCCTGCTCTGAATCATTTTAATTAATATCATCCCCCTGGATGTTATTATAAAAAATCAGATTTAAAGTAAGGCTCAGGTTTTTTCTATTTATGGTTTTATTGATCACTCCCCTCATCAATGAAGCTGTAAAATAGATTAAATATAGTCTTGCTTTAGTCTGGTCTTTTTTTCAACCATGTCCAAGAAATGGAGTACAACAATGATAACCGCTAATCAAAAACCCATAAATGAGATTGTTGAACTTGTGGAACCGTATAAAAAGGTTTTAGTTCTGGGGTGCGGTACTTGCGTGAAAACCTGCTTTGCCGGTGGTGAAGATGAGGTAGCAGTTCTTACATCTGCCCTTAGACTCAGTTTTAAAAAAATGGCAAGACCAATCGAATTAGAAGAGCTGACCATTGAGCGTCAGTGTGAAAATGAATTTATTCAGGAAGCATCGTCTGGTATTGCCGGAAATGATGCAGTCCTGTCCCTTGCATGTGGTGCAGGCGTTCAGGCAATGGCAAAAAGGTTTTCTAAAGCAATTGTATTGCCCGGTGTGAATACAACCTTTATCGGAATTCAGGAAAGCCCTGGAATTTTTACAGAAGAATGTTCAGGGTGTGGCAACTGCAGCCTTGCAATCTTTGGAAGCATCTGTCCTGTTACAAGATGCGCAAAAAAATTGTTAAATGGCCCCTGTGGTGGTTCCCAGAAAGGTCTTTGTGAAATTGATCCTGACACACCATGTGCCTGGCACCTGATCATCGAACGGCTGAGCACTTTGGGGCAAATGGATAATTTGAAAACCTATATCCCTCCAAAAAACTGGAATACCAGTCTTTCCGGCGGACCCAGAAAACTTATCCGGGAGGACCATATCATATGAAAACATTAAGTCATCTTCATGAAAAATTAATCCAGGGTGAATTTGTGGTAACCGGGGAATGCGGTCCACCAAGGGGTGCCAATAAACAGGTAATTGACAAAAAAATAAGTCTTCTGAAGGGATTTGTGGATGCCGTAAATGTAACTGACAATCAAACGGCCATTGTCAGAATGTCCAGTATTGCTGCTTCTGCCCATCTTGTTGCGGCAGGACTTGAGCCTGTGATGCAGATGGTGGTCAGAGACCGAAACCGGATTGCCATTCAATCTGATATAATGGGTGCATATTCTTTAGGGGTAAAAAATATTTTATGCCTGTCCGGTGACCACCAGAATTTCGGCAGCCAGCCCGATGCCATGAACGTTTTTGATATTGACTCCGTCAATCTTATCAGGACCGTCCGGGATATGCGGGACTATGGAAAAGACATGAGCGGTTTTGATTTGGATGTGGCACCCCAAATGTTTATTGGTGCTGCAGCCAATCCCTTTGCCGATCCTTTTGAATATCGTGTGATCCGGCTTGCCAAAAAGATTGATGCCGGAGCTGATTTTATCCAGACCCAGTGTATCTACAATATGTATCGGTTTAAGGAATGGATCGAACGAGCCTCCAATGAAGGTCTTACGGAAAAGGTCTATATCCTTGGGGGTGTCACTCCGCTAAGATCCGCTGGTATGGCAAGATACATGAACAATAAAGTTGCCGGCATGGATATTCCTGAAAGTATCATCAAACGAATGGATGGTATTCAAAAGAAGAACCAGGCTGATGAAGGTATTAAAATTTGTCTTGAAACCATTGAGGCACTCAGGGAACTCAAAGGGATCCACGGCGTACATATCATGGCCATTGAATGGGAAGAAGCCGTGGGTACAATTGTGAAACAGGCGGGTTTGAAATAGCATCTTTAAGGATAATGAAATATGCCCAAAAAATATACAATTAATACAAAGGCTGCTCCACCAAAATTTTATCCTGTGGGCAAATATGCCACTATAGAATTCAGAGAAAATTGTGCTGGAAGCTGTAAAGAGTGTGTAAAGAAAAAATGTGTGTATGACATATTCAAGGATAATTATCTTCATATGAGTAAAATGGAGGAACCTGAATATCTCTACACCTGCAATTCGTGTTTCAGGTGTATCCAGGAATGTACCAAGGGTATTTTTTCCAGGGTAATCAATCCTGAGTATCGTGAAATCGGAGATGAATATTGGACACCCGATGTCCTTGGCCGAACCTGGTATCAGGCCCATACCGGAAGTATTCCCGTATCGGGCTCAGGTTACAGGGGGCCATTTGTGGGCAAAGGTTTTGATTCCATGTGGACGGACATGTCAGAGATTGTCCGGCCCACCCGGGACGGTATCCATGGCCGGGAATACATCAATACCTGCATAGAGCTTTCAAGACGACCTGAAAGGCTTGCATTTAATGAGGACGGACTCCTGGCAGTTGAGGTAAAACCCATCCTTGAGATACCGCTTCCCATTTTGTTCCAGCAGCCTGATTTTGGCATGCTCAGCAAAGAAGTCCTTATCTCCATGCTCAAAGCTGCGGATACTATCGGAACAAAAATGTTTGTGAACGCCTATGATGTTTATGAAGACCTGATGTCTTTTGGACCCGTCATTATTCCTCTGGTGACAAAAAATAATTTTCAAAAATATCCAAAGCTTTTAGCTGGGGTTGATATTGTAGAAATTGAATATACACCTGGTATTGAGCGGGTAATTGGTTCTTTAAAAGCAATGAATGAAAACCTTGTTATCTGTGTGGGCCTGTCTTTGAGAGCGGATCTTGACTATGCCAAAATCTGCGTTGAACTTTCAAAAGCCGATATTGATACCATCCATGTCTATGCCGACGCCCATGGCAGAGAAATGAACTCTGACAACCCGCGTTTTATCAAGGATATGTTAAGAGATATCCATCTGGCCTTGATTGATGCGGCCACACGGCAACAGATTAATATCATTGTATCGGGTGGGATCTGCATGGCTGAACATGTGAATAAGATCATTATTTGCGGTGCAGACGGGGTTGCCATTGATCAATCCCTGCTAGTTGCCATGGAATGCCGCCTTTGCGACCGGTGCAAAAACAATTTGCCTTGTCCTGTATCATTTGAGGACATTGATCCTGAATATGGCAGCAATCGTATCATAAATCTCATGGGTGCCTGGAGAAACCAGATTCTTGAAATGCTGGGTGCAATGGGATTAAGGGAAGTCAGGCGTCTAAGAGGTGAAGTCGGTCGGTCCATGTGGTTTGAGGATCTTGAAAAAGAGAATTTTGCGCCGATTTTTGGTGAACGAAAAGTGTCTATAGATATAGGATAATTTATGAACCAGAGAAAACATCAATTGCCTGAAATAAAAGAAACTCCGTCACGATTTCGCAATACCATAGGCAAATATATTATTAAACGAAATTCAAAATGTGTCTCCTGTGGGAAATGTGCGGACATTTGTCCTTATGGTGTTCACATCATGCCGGGCAATCATGCTTCGGTCTTAAGACCTGTTGAGCATAAGTGCATAGGGTTTGACTGCAAACTATCGGATCACTATTGCATTGAACACTGTCCGGAAGATGCGCTGACCCTGAAAGAAAATCCTCTGCTGGAAACCATGGGTGATTATAGGTGGCCATCGGAAATGTTGCTGGGTCATTTTGCTATGGCAGAAACAGGAATGCCCTCCCATGTTGATCTTGAGTATAATCTGGGCAATTCAGGAGGCGGATTTGATATGATGCGCTTTATTGAACCCAAACCCGGGGTTGCCCTTGATATCAGTGATGAAGAAATTGATACCAGCATTGACTTGAACAAAACAGGAGACGGCCGCCCCACCAAAACCATTTCCATTCCCTGTTACGGCGGCGGAATGTCCTATGGATCAACAGCATTGTCCGTAATTGTCGGGCGGGCAAGAGCAGCCAAACGCTTGAATTCACTGACCTGCACTGGTGAAGGAGGATATCCACCCCAATTTCTTCCCTATAAAGAACATGTGATTACCCAGGTGGCCACAGGACTCTTTGGTGTCAGGGAAGAAACCATCCAGCATTGTCCGATCATGGAGTTTAAATATGCCCAGGGCGCAAAGCCAGGCCTTGGAGGGCATCTTCTTGGAGAAAAGGTTACAAAGGCCGTTGCCAAAATGCGGGAAACCGTTGTGGGAAGTTCTCTTTTTTCCCCTTTTCCCTTTCACTCTGTTTATTCCGTTGAAGACCATAAAAAGCATGTGGACTGGATGAAGGAAATTAACCACAATGTTTTATGCTCGATAAAAGTGTCCACTCCCACAGATGTGGACATGGTTGCCATAGGGATATATTATGCCGGCGGGCATATAATCCATATCGATGGCAGCTATGGCGGCACGGGCGCAGCTCCGGACATTGCTAAAAAAAATATCGCAATGCCCATTGAATATGCCATTCCAAAGGTTCACAGATTTCTTGAGGAAGAGGGTGTCAGGGACAAAATCTGCCTGATTGCCAGCGGTGGTATCAGGAATGCTCTTGATGTGGCAAAAGCCATTGCCCTTGGTGCAGACGGATGTGTTATCGGAACTGCCGATCTTGTGGCCGTTGAATGTGTCAGGTGCGGCAATTGTGAAAGCGGCCGGGGATGTGCCCGGGGTATTGCCACCACAGATCCGGAACTGGGATGCATGATCGATGAAGAATATGTGGAACAGCGTCTTGTCAACATGTACATGGCCTGGCGAAAACAATGGTGTGATATTCTTAGAACCCATGGTTTAAAAAGCATCAAAGAGCTTAGGGGCCGTTCAGATCTTCTGGTCCACCTTGATTATCTTGATGAAGAAGAAAGAAAGAAATATCAGCCGGCACCCAGGTACAAAATGGTCCTATGATTCAAGGAATATCCAAAATGACGAATTTTAATACAGATAAAATAATAAAAAACATATTGGCTTCAAGGGGACAACTGCCCCACATCAAAACACCGGTAAACAAATGTGATGAAGAGGGGGGGTGTGGCGTAACAGGATTCATGTCCTCAATTCCCATTGCGGGCCGCCATATTTATGAACCTTCTGTTCAGATGCACAACAGGGGTAACGGCAAGGGTGGAGGCATCGCTGCTGTGGGATTAAACGCGGCTGATCTCGGGGTCCCAAAGGATGTGCTTGAAGACCATTATCTTTTGCAGGTGGCATATCTTACTGAAACCGCCATCCCCAGGGTGGAGTTATCTAATATCACTCCAATGTTTGATATTTATAAATCTGAAAAGATCCCCACAATTGATGATTACACGTCTATAGGCCTTGAAATCAAACCCCCGGATGTCTGGCGCTATTTTGTAAGGGTAAAGCCGGGAGTGCTTGAAAAATTTATCCAATACAATAATTTTTATGAAATGGATAAAAGAAAAGCTGAAGATGAATTTGTATTCCAGAACTCAACCCGGCTGAACCAGACCTATTATGCTTCCCTTGGGGAAAAACAGGCCTTTGTCCTGTCCCATGCCAGGAACGTTATGATTCTTAAGGTGGTAGGCTATGCAGAACAGGCCACCCAGTATTACTGTCTGGATGATTTCAAAGCCCATGGCTGGATTGCACATCAGCGCTATCCAACCCGTGGACGTCTCTGGCATCCCGGAGGGGCGCACCCTTTTTCAGGCATGCATGAAGCCCTTGTCCATAATGGTGATTTTGCCAATTACCATGCCGTTTGCGAGTATTTAAAACAGTATAATATCCATCCCCAGTTCCTTACAGATACGGAAACTTCCGTCCTGTTGCTGGATCTATATAATAGGGTATTTGAGTATCCGTTGGAATATATCATTGAGGCTCTGGCACCCACAACAGAATATGATTTTGACTGCCTGTCCCCTGAAAAACAGCAGGTTTACAGATATATTCAGTCCCAGCACATGACTGGATCACCGGATGGTCCCTGGTTTTTTATCATTGCCAGAAATGATCCGTACCAGGACCTGATGCAGTTAATCGGGATCACAGATACTGCCATGCTCAGGCCCCAGGTATTTGCCCTTCAGGAAAGGGATGAGGTCCAGATCGGTCTTGTCTGCTCGGAAAAACAGGCGATAGATGCTACTTTGCAAAGCATTGCAAACGAAGACAAAAGATTCTGTCCCATTGCAGATAAATACTGGAATGCAAGGGGAGGCAGCTCAACGGACGGAGGTTCTTTTACCTTTACAATAAAGGATTCAGGAAAAGGGGATGGCAGCAAAAAACTTATCACCCAGAATAAATTCGGTGAGATTGTCAATACCCCTGAAGGCCAGACTGATTCTGATAGTTCTCTTAATATTTCCTCTTCTTTCGAAGATGAGATATTAACCCAAAAAATAATTGAATTATTTGATACAAATGATTTGCCGGCATTAAAACAATATTGCACCTTAGAAATTGGTATATTAAATTTTAAGAGCACCAAACTATTGTGCGACACAATTCAATCCATTGCCAGGAAAGATAATGCTCAGAAGGCTGTAGTCATTGATCTTTTAACCCATTTGAATGACCGGATTTTTCAAACAGGCAATAAAAAAAGAAGTTCGATCCTCCAGATTATAAGGGAAAGCCTCAGGGCTATTTTTAAATCATCGCCTTACATCGGGGAGAATAAAAACAGCCCTTACACATATATTGACTATTCAACAAGAAAGGATTTAAGGGCTCCCGGGAAAAATGAAAAAATCCTTGTTGTGAATGCAAAAGAGTTTGAACCCGAAGGAAGAAACTGTGATTCCCGAATGATCAACCAGGCCTATCGGCTGGGATGGAAGCAGTATATCTGTTATGGATACAAGGGCCAGAGATTTACAGGCTGCGGGTTTGGATCTGACTCTGATGATGTAAGGTTTGATGTATACGATAGTTCCGGCGATTATATGGCATCGGGTATTGATGGTATGGAAATCCATGTCCACGGCAATGCTCAAGACCAGCTGGGACAGATAATGAAACGCGGTAAATTTGTGGTTCATGGTGATGTGGGACAAACCTTTATGTATGGTGCCAAGGGCGGAGATGTTTATATCCTAGGCAATGCAGCAGGACGTCCTCTGATCAATGCCACGGGCCGGCCCAGGGTGGTGATCAACGGCACCTGTCTTGATTATCTTGCAGAATCCTTTATGGCCGGTGATCCCCTGAAGGGGGGAGGATTTGTTATTGTCAATGGTATTACATTTGATGAGTGCGGCAACATGATTGATTTATCCATGCCCTATCCCGGATCAAATTTATTCTCTCTTGCTTCAGGAGGTGCTATTTTTTTGAGAGACCCTGAATGCAAGGTTGTGGATGAACATTTAAACGGCGGTGTGTTTGATAGGGTGACGCAAGCAGACTGGAAGTTGATTTTCCCCTATCTTGAGGAAAACGAAAGGTTATTTGGTATTTCTATTGAAGCAAATCTTTTAACAATTGATGGCCAAAAACAACCCTTTAATAAAGTCTATAGAAAAGTGGTACCAATAAAGTCACAGGCATTGGGGACTTCCAAAAAATAATTTTTTTTATTCTCATCCTCCAAATGAGATAGGCCGGCTCTTAACATTTTGAGTCGGCCGCCCCCTCCCTCATTTTTCACAGGGGAGGGCCTTGTTAGTTCTTTCTTTATGCTCTTGAAATTTTATGTTTGACAATTAAAAACTAGCACTTAAAGTTTGAGCATATTTATTTTTACTAAAAAGGAGAAAAATATGCCTGACTTAACAGCAATTATCGAAACAAACAAAGGGTCTATCAATATAAAGCTATTTGCCGACCAGACCCCGGTCACCTGTGGTAATTTCGCAAATCTTGCAAAAAGGGAATACTATAACGGCCTTAAATTTCATCGTGTCATAGCAGATTTCATGATCCAGGGAGGTTGTCCTCATGGAAATGGAATGGGTGGACCGGGTTATGAGTTTAAGGATGAATGCAAAGCAGATTTGAAGCATGACAAACCCGGTATCCTTTCCATGGCTAATGCCGGTCCTGGAACAAACGGCAGTCAGTTTTTCATCACCCATGGCCCCACTCCTCATCTGAATGGAATGCATACCGTTTTTGGCGTGGTGGAAAGTGATGAAGACCAGAAAATTGTGGACAGTATCGCCCAGGGCGATAGTATTGAAAAAATTACCATTAAAGGTAATTCAGGTGCTTTATTTAAAAAGGTAAAATCCAATATAGATGAGTGGAATAAAATCTTGAACAAACAATTTCCCAAACTACCAAAAGCATAAGCCCTGTTAATTAGTATTTGAACGAAAACCCACTCATCTACTGCGTTGCTGCAAAATTTTGAAATCCTCATGTACAGAAGTACACTCCGGTTTCAAAATTTCTTGCGCCTTGTATATGAGCAACTTTTCATCCAAATACGGGTTTTCGGTCAGGCACTAATTATCAACAGACTAAAAAAAAAGGCCGGAGCTGCTAATTCGCTCCGGCCTTTGTGATATCAAGTTATAATTTTTATTCCAAATCCAGAAAAAAAGGAATGACATGGAGTGACTTAGAATTTTCTTGAGTGTCACCCAACTGCCATTTTTTTATCTTAACGCCCATTTCTTCTATCTTTTTGATTATCCCTTTTATATTTATCAACGGATGTCGGAAAAACACATTGGGAAGGCCATAGGTCAGGTTGCACACCAGACATTTGCCGGGTCTCTGGATAAGGTTAAAGGCTAAGACAATCCGTTTGGCATGTGCAGAAATGAATTCGAGCCTTATATCATATGCGCCATCTGTTGCATCCCCATAAAGTGCTTCAAAAAATTGATCACTGATTTTTCTTGGCAAAAGCGTGTCAAGGTAATCCTGGGAAGATAGGTGTTCTAATACAGCTTGATCCATGTTACTCTTTATCCTTTTTGACTATGTTTTTTTTAAATCATCAATTTTTTTTATTAAATTTTCAAAGGAAAATCAAGATTTATTGAACCCTAAAATTATTTATGATACGTTAGATCTGATTTTTTCCTACTTGCTAAAAGGTTTCAAGAGATGAAAAATTATATGATTATAGAATCAATTTTTATTATTGGATTTCTCAATCTATGGAAAATATAAAAATATTAAAAGGGTTTAAAACACGGATTACGGGGATGCCGGATTTGAGTGTTATCCAAATGCCCGACCCTGAAACTATTGCAGTATCTGCCTTGGATATTCCTTATATCCGCCCAAAGCTTCTGGTAAAGGAAAATGATTCGGTAAAAACAGGCACGCCTCTTTTCTGCGACAAGCGAAACAAATGTATTTCCTATGTGTCACCAGCAACGGGAATCGTCAAGAAAATAGTATTTGGAGACAGAAGGCGGTTACAGGAAGTAGTTATTGCCCTATATAAAAACATAGATAAAAATTTGGATAAAAATTTGGATAAAACCTTGGATAAAAATTCGGGTAAGACAGATGATTTTATCCAGTTTGAAACTTTGCCGGAAACAGATGTAGAAAAAATTCCAAGATCCAAAATTATAAATCTACTCCAACAAGGCGGGCTTTGGCAATGTTTGCGGGAGTTCCCTTCCAGGGACACAGCCGATGAAAACCATGCACCTCCCATGATCATTGTATCTTTAAATGGAAATGACCTGTTTTCTCCACATCCAAAAGTTATCATTGAAAATGAGACCTCATTTTTTGAATTCGGTTTAAAAATTCTAAAACAATTTTCAAACCGTATTATTGTCACCTCAAGGAAAAGCAGCCTGGACATGCTGAACGGATTTAAAGACCACATCACCCACGCAGTTCCGGATTTTTATCCTTCATGGGATCCGGCAGTAGTCCTTTATCAATTAAAAAAAACCAGAGAGGAAAATCGTTCCTGGTGCATTACTGCTGAACATCTGATACTTATTGCCAAGCTTCTTTTAACGGGAAGGTATCCTGTAAAAAGAGTGGTGACTGTTACCAGGAAAAATGATAAAAAACCTCACCTCATAATCCGTCAGGGAGCACCTGTTCAAGGACTTGTGGGGCATCTTAGCGATAAATATATCATAACCACAGGAAGATTCAACGGCAGGTTGGTAGATCCCAAATCTCATATGGGCTTTTTTGAAAACACACTGAACATCATCCCTGATAATCACAAAGAAGAATTGTTTGGTTTTATTCAACCAGGGCTTTCAAAGTCCAGTGTCTCCAGAACATTTTTATCCTGTCTCTCCAACTCTCCTAAAGATCTTGATGCAAATACTCATGGAGAGGAAAGGGCTTGCATTAATTGCGGTTATTGCACCAGTATCTGTCCCGTTGATCTTGCACCTAATTTTATTATGAAGGCCTTGTTCAGCGATGATATTGAGGATGCCTTAAGCTATGGTCTCCTGGATTGCTGCCGGTGCGGTCTGTGTTCCTATACCTGTCCGTCAAAAATCGAATTGACAAAAATTTTATCCGATGGAATGGAAGCTCATTACAAGGACAAAGAATAGCTTATGAACTTTTTAAAAAAAATATTAGACTCAAGTGAAAAGCATTTTACAGGCTCAGGAAAACTCAAAGGACTGGAGCCTGTTTTTGATGCCATAAAAACTGTTGTTTTTTTTCCATCACCAAAGAATCAATATATCCCGTTTGTAAGGGACAACCTTGACTTGAAGCGGTTTATGACCTTTGTTCTCATTTCCCTTTTACCCGTACTGATATTTGGCATTTACAATACGGGTTTACAGGCCGGACTTGCCCAGGGGGAATCCCTTGTCTTTATTCAGGCTTTTTTGCTGGGCTCAAGAACTGTTTTGCCGATTATCCTTGTCACCTATGGTGTGGGCCTTTTCTGGGAAATTCTCTTTGCCTCGCTGCGAAAACATAAGATCAGCGAAGGATTCCTTGTCACAGGACTTTTATTCCCCTTAACCCTTCCAGCCACCATTCCCTTATGGCAGGTAGCGCTTGGAATCTCCTTTGGAGTGGTCATTGGAAAAGAAGTCTTTGGCGGAACCGGCAGAAACATCTTAAACCCGGCACTGACGGGTCGAGCCTTTTTATATTTTTCATATCCTGTTTCCATGTCAGGAGACGTCTGGATCGCGGCAAAGAATACCGTGGATGGTATCAGTGGGGCAACCGCCCTTTCTATTCTGGCCCTGGATGGTGAAAAAATAACCACAGCCCTTTCCAATTCCGGGTTTACTTTATCCAATCTTTTTTTTGGTTTTATACCGGGAAGTATTGGGGAGACCTCGGCTTTATGCTGTATCCTGGGCGCCTCATTCCTTATCATAACAAAAATTGCAAATTTCAGGATTATCATTGGCGGAATTCTTGGATTAATTGTTACCTCCATCATTTTTTACCTGATTCCCGGCGGCAGCGATTCCTGGATGGATGCGGGTCCTTTATACCATCTTTGTGCAGGTGGGTTTTTATTCGGCATATCCTTTATGGCAACAGATCCCGTGAGTGCGCCCGGTACCAATCCGGGCAGATGGATATATGGATTTTTAATTGGATTTTTAACTGTTACCATCCGGGTTGTCAATCCGGCCTTTGTTGAAGGCACAATGCTTGCCATTTTATTTATGAATGTATTTGCTTCATTGCTGGATCATATTATAATTAAAAATAATGCATCAAAAAGGATCCCCAATGTCTGAAGCAGACAATAAAGCCCCAGGGAAAAACAGCAAGACAAATGTTATCCTGTTCGCCTTGCTGCTCTCGATCATATGCAGTCTTTTAATTTCGCTTGCTGCAGTCGGGTTAAAGGGATTTCAGATAGCCAATATTGAACTTGATAAAAAGGTTAATATCCTTAAAGCAGCTGATCTCATAGGCAATAAAAAGCCTGCCAAAGAAAAAATAAATAAACTTTATGATACCCATATAAAGGCGGTCATGGTGGATGATCAGGGCAAAATCCTTGAGATCTATGACCCCAATTCTTTAAATTTTTATGTTTTTGAAGAAAATGGGGTTATCAAGGGATATATCCTTCCAATCAACACCCGGGGTCTATGGGGGAAAATACATGGGTATCTGGCCTTTGAAAATGATGGACAGATCGTATCCGGGTTTTCAGTTTTCAGCCATTCTGAAACCCCAGGTCTTGGCGGAGAGATAGAAAGCGCCTGGTTTCAAAAAAATTTTAAAGGCAAAAAAATATTAAACACCCAGAATAAATTTGTTTCAGTGGGTATTGCAAAAGGAAAAGCTGCCAATCTCTCCGAGGACAAACAAGCACATTATGTAGATGGAATTTCAGGAGCAACACTGACGGGCAGGTTTCTTTCAGAAGGAATAAAACAAACCCTAATCAAGTATGATTCCGTGTCCATTACTTTCAGACACAGACAGCTTAAAACTCAAAAAGATGAGAACCCAAAACAGTTAAACCTTAAGAATACAGAGCAATAGGATACAAACCAGACAAGAAGGATGATATCAATGCACCAAGAAAAAACAGACTATATGGAGATCCTATTTAAGGGCATCTGGAAGGAAAATCCCGTTGCCTACCAGGTATTGGGGATTTGTTCCGCACTGGCCGTCACTGTCAAAATGTCCACTTCTATTGTCATGGGAATTGCCCTGACAATAGTTACTGCGTTTTCAAGCCTGCTGATATCCTCATTAAGAAAACAAATCCCCTCCAATATCAGGATTATAGTTGAACTGGCCATTATTTCCTCCCTGGTCATTGTTACGGATCAGATATTGAAAGCCTTTTTTTATGATATTTCCAAGCAGTTATCTATTTTTGTCGGGCTGATCATCACCAATTGTATTGTTCTTGGAAGGGCCGAATCCTTTGCCCTTGCCAACAAGCCTATGGATTCATTTTTCGATGGTATTGGAAACGGGCTGGGTTACAGCCTGGTACTGGTTTCAGTGGCTTTTTTAAGAGAACTTTTAGGATCGGGTAAATTTTTTGGATTCAACATTATCCCTCAATTCATCTTTGATGCCGGATACCAGAACATGGGCCTCATGGTATTGGCACCAGGAGCCTTTTTTATTATCGGGTTGCTGGTGTGGCTGAAAAATTCTCTGCCCGGGATATCTAAGGAAGAAAGGTAAGAAGCACACATGGGTGATCTATTCAGTCTGTTTATTAATTCTGTATTTATCGGTAATATTCTTCTGGCCTATTTCCTTGGCATGTGTTCCTTTATTGCCGTTTCAAAAAATGTGGATACGGCTACGGGTCTAGGATTTGCAGTTATCTTTGTCCTTACGGTGACAAGTCCGGTCAACTGGATCATTTATCACGGCCTGCTTGCTCCGGGGGCCTTATCATGGGCAGGTTTCCCAGATATAGATTTAAGTTTTTTAAAATTTATTACCTTTATCGCAGTTATAGCCGCCATTGTGCAGGCTGTTGAAATGATTATTGATAAATACTCGCCTTTGCTTTATGTCACTTTGGGAGTGTTTTTACCTTTGATCGCGGTGAATTGTGCCATCCTTGGAACTTCCCTTTTCATGGTGGAAAGAAACTATACATTTATTGAATCAATTGTTTTTGGAGCCGGCTCTGGAACAGGTTGGATGCTTGCCATTGTCTCCATGGCAGCCATAAGGAACAAGGTCAAATACGCTGATGTCCCCAAAGGACTTCAAGGGTTTGGTATCACCATGATTATTGCAGGTCTTATGGCTATGACATTTATGATGTTTTCCGGGATCACCCTTTAACAGGGACGAAGCGTAAAAATTTAAGGAGAGCAAAAATTGTTATATCTTCTCAGCATATTGGTTTTTTCAGGTGTGATTTTTATCCTTGTCACAGTGCTCCTGCTTGTTGAATCAAAGGTCACCTTTAAGGGTGAATTCGATATAACCATCAATGGGAATAAAGATGAAAAACTGAAGATTTCCGGTAATCCCTCTCTTTTATCCGCATTATCTCAAAAAAATATTTTCCTGCCCTCTGCCTGTGGTGGTTCAGGCTCCTGCGGCATGTGCAAGTGTGAAGTCACTAAAGGCGGCGGCAGCATTTTGCCCACTGAGCTTGCCCACCTGACAAGAAAAGATAAACTTGCCAATAAACGATTATCCTGCCAGCTAAAAGTTAAGAATAACCTTGAGATCAAAATACCAGAGTCGATATTCGGCATAAAAAAAGTAGCTGCAAAAGTGATATCCAATAACAATGTGGCCACCTTTATAAAAGAACTGGTGCTCAAACCTGAGACCCCCATTGACTTTAAGGCCGGCGCCTACATCCAGATTGATGTGCCTGAATATGATCTCATGTTCAAAAATTTTCATATTGAAAGCAAGTATGTTAGTGAATGGAAAAAATATAATTTTTTTGAACTCACATCAAAGGGGATTAAACAGGGCTTTCGGGCATACTCCCTTGCCAACCCGCCCCACGATAACCAAATAATTATGTTGAATATCAGAATCGCAACCCCGCCTCCTGGAACTGAAGGCATCCCGCCTGGATTCGGGTCTTCATATGTCTTTGGCCTGGAACCCGGCGATAAGGTAACTATCAGCGGTCCCTACGGGGATTTTTTGGCAAAGGATACAGAAAATGAAATGTGTTTTATCGGTGGCGGCGCGGGTATGGCTCCCTTAAGAAGCCACATCCTCCATCAGTTTGACGGAATACATACAAAAAGACAAGTCTCTTTCTGGTATGGTGCCCGATCCAAAAAAGAGATGTTTTATGATGATGATTTTAAGGATCTTGACAAAAGATATGATAATTTTACCTATCATGTAGCTCTTTCAAACCCTGATGAAGACGATCACTGGGATGGCATGACCGGTTTTATCCACAATCATCTGTGTGATGAATATCTTTGCCGGCATGAAGACCCCACGGAAATAGAATTTTATCTTTGTGGTCCGCCCCCCATGATCGATGCCATTATCAAAGCATTATACGATCTTGGGGTAGAAGACGACATGATTTTTTTCGATAAATTTTAAACGTCTTTAATGGACTGGAAAAAGCATTGCAGAATTATTGCCAAGTTATTGCGAAATGGCTCTGGCGACATATCCTGAAAAACGTTGCCGATATTCTTTTGGTCTAAGGCCTGTCAATCTGACAAATATTTTTCTAAAAAAGGAAATATCCTCATATCCGACCCGAACCGTGATTTTCTCAAAGGAGAGCTTGCCTTCCTCCAGAAGGTGCCTGGCCGTTTCAACCCGCAATTGCTGAAGATATCCCAAAGGGGTGACATTTGTGGCCATTTTAAACCGTCGTTCAAGTGATCTCCGGCTGATCTTGTGTTTTTTGGCCAATAGTTCGTAATCAATTGACTTTGTGTAATTTTGTTCTATCCATTTTTGGACCTTTTTAACAATAGTATCTCCAAGGTCCCCCGGCAAAAGAAAATTGCCATAGGGGGTCTGCGTGGTTCGTCCTAAATCCAGGATCATGGTTTTGGCACTTTGTACAGCAGCCTGCCTGCCACAGAATTTTTCCACCAGGTAAAGTGATAAATCCATGCCGGCATTTACCCCTGCCGAACAATATAGTCTACCATGATCTATGAACATCTTGTCTGGTTCCAAATTTACCTGGGGATATTTTTTGTTGAACATTTGTGCAAAGCCCCAGTGAAGGGTTGCGGATTTTTTGTCCAGTAAGCCTGTTTCAGCCAGTAAAAAAGCACCAGTGCATATACTGGCCACATGGGCTCCCTTTTTGTACTGCTTTTTGATCCAGGGAACAAGTTCAGGACTCTTCTCAAGAATCTGTTTAATGTATGTGGCAGATGCAATAACAATCAAATCGGTTTCATGGATTGCCTCAATACTGCAATGGGGTTTGATCAGGATATTATTGATGGATCTGATGGACTCACCGTCTGCTGAGGCAAGGGTGACGTCAAAGAACGGGGTTTGAGGGGCTTTGTTCACACGGTTCCATAGCCTTCCTGCCTGGTTAAAGATATCCATGGGGCCGAAAATAGTGCTTGCCATGGAGTTATAACATCCTAAAATGGTTATTTTTTTCATTATTGTCCTTTAAAAATTTGGAAAATTGTCGATATTGCCATGTATTATGTCGTTTATGCCACTATTATTTTTAAAATGCAATGAGTATAATAAAATTTATTTATTCAACAAAAGGAGATATAATATGAATTTAGAAAAAATTAAGGCTTCTTTGGCCCCATGCGGCCTGAGTTGCGAAAAATGTTTTGCCCATGTTGATGGAGATATCCGTAGGTACAGCTTAAAACTCAAAGAAAAGCTGGGTAATTTTCACAACTATGCAAAACGGTTTGAAACCATGCTGGGCGATCCGATTTTTAAAAAGTATTCTGATTTTAAGGATATGTTGGATTATTTTGCATCCAAAAATTGTAAGGGGTGTCGTAATGAGCAATGCAAGCTTTTTAAACTCTGTGGGGTACGTGAATGTCATCAGGAAAAGCAGATTGACTTTTGCTACCAGTGTGACGAGTTTCCCTGCGATAAAACCAACTTTGATAAAGGCCTTTATAAGGGCTGGGTAATGATCAATAAAAAAATCAGAGAAACAGGCTTAGAGCAATTTTATGAAAAGACCGGAACCCGGCCAAGATATCTGTAAAATAAAGATGGTAAAGGAACTATTTTTTGTCTTGCAATAAATTGACCCCGGCAAAGCAAAACTATTTGTTCAGATTTTTATCTATTTTGATATATGTATAGGGTAATTGAATATAATTCAAAGCTTTTGATATTTTGGGCATGGATGCGTTTTTAAACAATCTGGAAATATTTATTCCAACCCCAATATAAATATTTCGTTCCCTGTAATTTTTATCAGGGAATCCTTTTGTGTAATATCCCAGATGCAGCTCCAAATATTTAAAATAATTTTTTTGTGCAAATTCAAACCCATCAAATTTTAATGCCAGAAGAAATTTCTGGTTTTCATAATCAGTAGTAAAGTCAGTCTTATTAAAGTCCGGTCGGTATTCAAGTCTGATATCAATTTTTTCAGCGATACCAGGATGTGAATATAAAAAATATCCTGTCATACTGCCCATTAAATTCATTGTAAAATCTTCATAAGAGAAACCATAACTGCTGAAAGAGTCGCCGATTTCCATCCAGGTTGTCATCCCAAAAGATGACAGAGATCCAATAAGAGCACCTTGCCTGGCGGAATAACCTGTGTTTTCATAAATAGCTGCCAAAGCATTGGAAAGGGTATAGGAAAAATAAAAATGCCCAAGTTTGTCAAGACCGCCATCTTTGGTATAGTCTGAAAACCACCCCTCGTCTTTTTTTATGGGTTTGTTTTTGAAATAATCCCAGTTTAAAATCCCCCATGTGGTAATGGCAGTCAATCCTGCCATGTTTGAGATTAAGACGGTTTTTCCCTTTGAAAAATTTGCTTGGTTCCCGGATAAATCAGGTGCCAAAACACATCCAGCCAAAAGAATAATAAAAAAATATCTCTTCAGGGCCTGTGATTTAATAAAATATTGCATTGCACCTCCCATTAAAGATTGGATGGAATTTGTATGCGTTGCAGGGAAATATTAACATTATCTACTGGGTTGATGGTAATTTCATGACCATTGGAATTGTATAACGAGCCATATGAAAATAACGGGAATTGAACCTGCTGCTGTCTTGATTTTTGGTTCATATATTAGGATAAACAATTAATTTTTTCAAGAAGCATGGAGAAATTAAATTTGTTTTATACCGCAATTTATATTAGTCTAATGTTTATTTGAATTGCGATGTACTGAAGATTTTAAGTATAATGCAAGAAATCAAAAGTTTCAAAAGTGGTTTAAGGACAGCTATTTCCAGACATTTATTGTTCAATTAAGACAATCAGGGGACTTTGTGGCAAAATCAAATGCAAAACTCAGATTATGGACGGCGCCGGCGAAAATAAGGCCTTTTTATAAATGGACAATTATTATCTTTTTGCTAATTATATACTTTTTAGCGTTCCCAAGGATAGTTGAACAATGGGGAGATTTTTCACGTATTTTTGTCGTCATATTTGTGATACCGATTGTTTTGTTCTGGGGGTTAAGGGGAGGGATCATTATTTCTTTATTAGCCCCACCCGCAATGATCATTTTTTATAAAGCTTCAGGGGTCTCATTCAGCGGAGGGGCGATTGGTCCACTTTTTTTATTTTTAATTGCAATTATTACCGGACAAATGCGTGACTTGAGTTTGAAACTTGAGGAAGAACTCAACAAAAAAGATCAAGCCGAGTTGAAACTGCAAAAACACCAGGCCAGTTTGGAAAAAATAATGGGTGAGCGTACAGCCCAATTGTCAAAGGCTAATATTGAGCTTCAACGGGAAATTTCAGAACGAAGGCTATCAGAAGATGCTCTGCGAGAGAGCAAGACACAGCTACAGACGTTGCTGCGGGCAATTCCGGATTTAGTCTGGTTTAAAGACATTCAGGGTATCTATCTTTTCTGCAATTTCAGATTTGAACAGTTTTTTGGTGCAAAAGAGGCGGATATTGTGGGAAAAACGGATTACGATTTTGTGGACAGGGAATTGGCGGATTTTTTCCGAAAGAATGATAATAAGGCAATGAATAAAAGAGGGCCCAGCATAAATGAAGAGGAAGTTATTTTTGCAGATGATGGGCATCGCGAAATTCTTGAAACCATAAAGACACCGGTTTACAACAGTGATGGTAAAATTGCCGGAGTGTTGGGTATTGGGCGGAATATCACTGATCGAGTGAGCTTGCAGGAGCAGCTTGTTCAGGCTCAGAAAATGGAATCTGTGGGGCGCCTGGCAGGCGGGGTGGCTCATGATTATAATAATGCGCTCAGCGTGATCATGGGTTACACCGAGCTTGCCATGGCTGATGTGAACGATCCGACAGGAAAGCTACATGCTGATCTAAATCAAGTTCTCAAGGCCGGCAAACGGGCAACAGACATTACCAGGCAATTATTGGCCTTTGCACGCAAGCAGACAATTGCCCCCATTGTTCTTGACCTTAATAAAAATGTAGAAAATATGCTAAAAATGCTCCGGCGCCTTATCGGTGAGAACATCGATCTTGCGTGGCTGCCCGGGATTAATCTTTGGCCGGTCAAGATGGACCCCTCTCAAATTGATCAGATACTGGCCAACCTGTGCGTCAATGCCAAAGATGCCATTGCCGGAGTTGGCAAGATCACCATTGAAACAGACACTGCGGTTCTGGACAAAGCCTTTTGTGCCAAACACACAGGTTTTGTTCCTGGTAAGTTTGTTCTACTGACCATAAGCGACAATGGCTGCGGTATGGACAAAAAAATACTGAATCATATTTTTGAACCGTTTTTTACCACAAAGGACATAGATAAAGGCACGGGCCTTGGTCTGGCTACTGTCTATGGAATCATCAAGCAAAACAAAGGGTTCATAAATATTTACAGCGAACCTGGTAAAGGGACGACAATAAATATTTACCTGCCCCGGCATGAAGGTAAAGTTGTTGAGGTCCAGAGGGAAGTAATTGCTGAAATTCCACAGGGCAATGGTGAAACTATCCTTTTGGTGGAGGATGATCGATCGATACTGAAGCTGACACAAAAACTACTCACCGGGCTTGGCTACAAAGTGTTGGTTGCACAAACGCCGAAAAAGGCCATGGGGCTTGCCAAGGAACATACAGGTAAAATTCACCTGATCGTCACTGATGTGATAATGCCTGAAATGAATGGGCTTGAACTGGCAAACAGCCTGCAATCTCTTTATCCTGACCTCAAGCGTATGTTCATGTCCGGATACACGGCTAATGCCATCGCCCATCACGGTGTTTTGGACGAGGGAGTACACTTTATTCAGAAGCCATTTACCAAAAGAGATCTGGCGTCTTTAGTCAGAAAAGTATTGGATGGGGAAAAAGTTGATTTTTAATGCATTTTTGATCTCGACCCGTTTTTGGTTATGACAAATATGCAACCGGGTTTGTTAATGGTATATTGCACCTGGGGAAGCAGAATTCAAGATTTTTTTTGAATTTCAGAAGAACTTTGATCATAGGAAAACTAAAATCGACTTGCTTGCATCATTAAATATACGTTACAATATATCAAACACGGGCGCGGAGTTGAAATTTATTTTGCTTTCAGTTGCCGGTCATTCTTGAGAAAGGAAGGAACCTTTGGATTTTTGCTGGATTAAGCAATAAAAAAGGAGGAACAACATGGATATCCAGAAACTAATCATTTTTTTTAAGTGGTGTACAATAATAAATCTTGCCTTAATGATATTTGGAATCATAGGATGTACACTTGCCTCGGATTTGATATACAATATACAGGGCAAAATGTTTGGCATATCTCGCGAAACCATTAACAGTTCTATCTATCTGTTCTTTGGGGGGTATAAAATTTTCTGGCTTGTTTTTAATGCAGTTCCCTATGCTGCGTTGCTGATTATCAGAAAAGAATAGCAAGGCTTCAATATTAAGGTAAGGAAAAGGTGAGAGGGCAGTTGCCGACGATAAAAACTAATATGAATATACCGGCATTACCGGTATATTCATAGAGATTATTATTGTCAGCTTACCTTTCCAATGGCAATATCCAATGTTTCCAGCATAAAGTCCACGTCTTTTTCGTTGATGCACATGGGCGGCTTTATCCGTAAGGTATTTCCATTATATCCGCCCTTGCCCACCAGAAGTCCAAGATCCTTTAACGTTTCAAAAATCTCGACGCATTCCTGTGATGCCGGTTCCTTGGTTTGTCTGTCCTTGACAAATTCAACCCCTGTCATAAGACCGCTTCCCCGTATATCACCTATGAGTTCATATTTTTCTTTTAAACGGTGATATCCTTTAAACAGCCGGTTACCCATGTTAAGACAGTTTTCCTGGAGCCGGTCCTCATCGATCAATTCCAGGACAGCCTTACCGATTGCGCAGGAAACAGGATTGCCGCCAAAGGTGTTAAAATGGATTCTTTCAGTTAGTCTGGCAGCGATTTTGGGAGTGGTTACTACGGCAGCCAGAGGAGCGCCATTTCCAATACTTTTGGCCATGGTCACGATATCCGGCGTAACTCCCTGGTATTCAAATCCCCAATAATGGGTTCCAAGTCGGCCGAAACCTGTCTGGACTTCGTCAGCAATACAGACCCCACCGGCATTTCGGGTATGCTCGTATGCTTTTGCAAGATATCCCTTTGGCAGGACCACAGTTCCCCCAACACCCTGAATAGGTTCGGCAAAAAATCCTGCCACCTGTCCCGGGGTGGTATGATTGATAACACTCTGAACGTCAGCAGCATATTTTGTGCCGGCGTCGGGATCATCATATCCCCATGGACCCCGGTAGCAGTCCGGCATAATGGTGTGACGAACTCCGGAACCCTGATTGATATTGTATTTCCATGTGGAATGGGCAGTCATTCCCATGGTACTCTGGCTTCCTCCATGGTAGCCGTTTCTAAGGGCAATAATATCATTGTTTCCAGTGTAAAGTCTTGCCATGAGCATGGCAAGGTCATTGGCTTCAGAACCGGAGTTTACAAAATAGCAGACTTCAAGATCACCGGGCAGACGCTGGGCCAGCATTTTTCCATATTCTGCAATAATCGGGTTCAAGTATATGGGTGGATTATGAACCAGGGTATTGAACTGCTCTGAAACAATGTCGGCGATTCTGGGATGGCTGTGGCCAACGCTGACTGTGACAATGCCACCGATACCGTCAAGATACCGTCTGCCTTTTTCATCGTAAAGATATTGCATGGAGCCTTGAACAATCATGATCGGCTTTTTGTAAAAGGTCAATAAAGAAGGTGTAAGATAACGCTTTCGCATAGCCATTACCTCGTCATATGATGGACCTTTATAGGGTTTGGGCTCATGATCATAGTCTGGCAGTTCAGGTATTTTAATTTCTTGGGTCATAAGAATTTCTCCTTTTTTCGGCCGGTTTTGTATTGAATGCCGGAAAGTTTTGTGGTATGGGCGATTCTTTTTTTTCTGGCCAGTTTCAATGCCTGGGCAACTTCCGGAAGGGCCTTGATCTTTACGGCCCCTTCCGTGTAATAGTCAATTGCCCGGGTTTCCAGTTTTTTAGAATAATCAAGGATTTGGGCACGATCCATTTCTTTGTCATTTTGGGCTTCAAGCACAAAGGGTTTTCTGAAAAAATCCCTGATCGGTTCAAGGATCATTTCCGTTACATTTTCTCTTCTGGTTCTCAGGATATGAACTATATTTTTTTTACAATCTTTTGCAAACCCCTGAAACAGGTCACAAAGGTCACTCATATCCTGGTTGTCGGCAACTGAATTATAAAACGCCATATCTTGTTTTTCGATTTCTTCTGCAAAATTCAATAACCCGCCAAAATTTGTGATGGGCATAATGGTCTTCCTCCATATAAATAAATATCTTTAAAACCAGCGTTCCATTACCACCTTGGTGTCAGTGAAAAATTGAAATATTTCCTGGCCATGGGCTTTGATATCTCCAAACATGGAGTTGCCTGATCCGCCAAAGGGAAAAAAGCTCATGGGAGCTGCAACACCGATATTGATTCCCACCATGCTGGGCAGTGCCTCATATTTGAACTTTCTGGCTGCGGCACCTGAATCCGTATACAGACAGGCGGCATTGGCAAAGTTCCGGGTATTGACCAGTTTGATCAGGTCTTCAAAGGTGTTGCATCTGACCACACTCACCACTGGGCCAAAGATCTCTTCTCTGGCAATGGTCATATCCGGTGTAACATTATCAAAGATCGTGGGGCCGACAAAATACCCGTCAGGGCATCCTTCCACTTTGCAACTCCGGCCGTCAAGTACGAGTGTGGCCCCTTCTTCAATCCCTTTTTCAATATAAGCCAACACTCGATCCTGATGGATCTTGCCAGCCATGGGCCCCATACCGGTCTGGTCACTCAGGCCGTCTCCCACTTTTATTTTTTTGGCCTCAGTCACGAATTTCTCCAACAACTCATCAGCAATATCACCGACAGGGGCCAGTATGGAACCGGCCAGACAGCGTTGTCCCGCAACCCCGTAAAATGAAGAGACCAGAGAAGGGATACCGGCATCAAGATTGGCATCAGGCATGACGCCGACAATATTTTTTGCACCGCCCAGAGCCTGAACCCTTTTACCCGTTTCTCCACATCGCTTGTAGATATATTCGGCAGTGGCCGTGGATCCTACAAAGGATACACCCTGGATATCCTGGTGATCCAATATAGCATTTACCACATCTTTGGAGCCGTGGACCATATTGACAACTCCTTCAGGAAATCCCACCTCATCCAGGCATTCAAATATTTTTGTCTGGGTCATGGGGACCTGCTCAGAGGGTTTCAATACATAGGTGTTTCCCGTGACTAAAGCGTAGGGGAGAAACCACCAGGGTACCATGGCAGGGAAATTATAAGGGACAATTCCGGCAAAAACGCCCATGGGCTGACGATGACCATAACTGTCGATACCTTTGGCAATATCCTCAAGGGTGTATCCGCACATCAGAGTAGTAGCGGCTGTGGCATGCTCTACGTTTTCAATCATCCTTCTGACTTCTGCCCGTGCCTCATCAATTACTTTCCCATTCTCCATTGTCAGAGTTTGTGCAATTTCCTCAAAATTTTCCTCAAAGACTTCCTTTATTCTGAATATATAGCGGGCCCGAGTCAAAGGAGGTGTTTCCCTCCATTGAACAAAAGCCTCCTGGGCTGCCTTCACTGCCTGCTCTACATCGTCTTTTGTGCCATAGACAACCTGGGCGATCTTTTTTCCTGTGGCAGGATTTGTTACATCTCCCATAGTTGTTCCGTTTGATTCTACCCATTCGCCATTGATATAATTTTTCATGATTGGTAAGGTCATAGTTATCTTTTCCTTTTTATCATCCAAGTGTACAAAACTTATAATTTAAAATTATCAGACACAATCTATTTGATCCATCTATCAAATAATCCCAATAATCATTTAAAATACTGCGAATTAAAATATCCAAAAATTTTACACCTGTCAATACTATTGCAAAAAATATTCGATATATATATTTTTTATAGACTTTATAATCGAATACTGATAAAAAAATAAGAAAAATTATTTTGATTCGATTATTATTCCATATTTAAAAGGGGGTATATGTCCAGCCATAAAAATGGAGGAAAAAGCCGCGGAATCGATGCCACAGACCGGGAAATCATTAAATTGCTTCAGCTGGACGGCAGGATACCAAACACCCAGATAGCCAAAGATCTCGGCGTCTCGGAAGCAACAATCAGAACCAGACTCAACCGGCTCATTGAAGAGGAATATATTCAGATTGTGGCAGTGAGCAATCCTTTGAAACTTGGATTTGAGACCGTGGGGTTTTTAAAAATAGATGTGGATATAAAAAAGATTGATCATGTGACCCATGAATTGAAAAAATTAAAGCCCATATGGTTTATTGTTCTTGCCACAGGTGAATCAGATATATATACGGAGTTTGTGACAAAATCCACTGCAGAGCTGAATGATCTTATTTTTAATAAAATTTATAAGATAGACGGAGTGATCAGAACCCGGACCTCCATGATCCTGAAATATATCAAACGCCGTTATGATTGTGGGACAGCCTTGGATGATGCCTGATAAAACAACAAAAGACAGGTTTCCTGGTAGACAGGGTTATCACTTGACAAAAATCTGTTTCATGTCTAAGACTTAGCATGATTCTCGATTCCTTTTTGATACTTCTTCCTTTGATTTTTCTGGCTTTGGGCGGGTATTTCTTATCTGAATTTTACTCTTTGTCCGAAGATACGCTGATCCGTATTGTTACAGATTTTTTCATGCCAATTTTAATCTTTTATGCTCTTTATACCTCTGATATCAACCTTGCTAAAACCATGAAGCTTTTGGGAGCTGTCAGTATTGTCCTGGCTATTTTGTTTATTGCATCTTTTGTTTATTGCCGTTTATTTAAATTGGATTTTAAAGCCTTTGCACCGTCGATTCTCTTCATGAATTCAGGTTTTTTAGGGATACCCCTGATGAAGCTGTGGGGGGGATTTGCAGCAATGAATTACATCGTGATATACGATCAGATTCAAACCTTTTATATTTTCACCATTGGAATTGTCATTGTCACGGGAGGTTTCACTCTGGTGGGAGTCAGGGAGATGATAAAATCTCCGCTGTTGTGGGCGATTGTTGCCGGTTTTTTATTCAAACATCTGGAGATTCCCGTATCAAATAATCTGATAGAAACCCTTGGATATTGTGGTGCAGGCGCACCTGCTCTGGCTACTTTTGCCCTTGGCTGCTCCCTGAGAAAGAGAAGAGTTGTTGCTGATATTCATTTGCTGTCCGGGCTGATACTCAGATTTGTTTTCGGGTTTCTTGCCGGATGGGCTGCAACAGTCCTGCTGAATATCACGGGTATGGAACGAATAGTAGTCCTGGTTGCCTCATCCCTGCCATCGGCTGTTTTTTCCGTTGTACTGCCATTAAGATATGGCATAGACGCAAGATTTGCTGGAAGTCTGATTTTAATCTCAAGCATTCTCAGCGTTTTCATCATTCCAATTGTTTTCTATCTGGGCAGTCTGTAATTTTTTCTAAACAGTTACTCTTATTCCTGGGCAGAATTTAAAATACTGTGCAGTAAAACATTGGTTCCAGCCTCACAATCTTCCCATTTTGTATCTTCAACTTCCACATGGCTTCTTCCCCCAATACTGGGAACAAATATCATTGCTGTGGGCGCAATCTGATTCATATAACTGGCATCGTGTCCGGCTCCACTGACCATATGAAGTGATGAATATCCTAAATTATCTGCTGTATCTAAAATGTTTTGTACCAGTTTTTCATCAAATGGAGAATGCTCCACCCGCCAGGTTTCTTCGATGCGAATGGGGCAACCTCTTTGTTCTGCAATCTGCTGGAAATCTTTTTTAACAAGATCCCATGCTTTTATGGCAAGGTTATCATCCCATGAACGGATATCCACAGTAAAATGAACCTTATCCGGAATAATATTTCTGGAGTTGGGCTCATTTTGTATTTCACCTACAGTTGCCACCAGGTTTCCATTCATTCGCTCAGGAAGTTCATTAACCTTCAGGATCATCTGGGCAGCTGCACATAAAGCATCGTGGCGGCCTTCCATGGGGGTGGGTCCCACCTGATTGGCTTCGCCCTCAAGATAGATATCATACCAGTGAAGACAGACAATACCTTTAGGAGCACCAATGGTAATTCCCTGTTTTTCAAGAAGAGGGCCTTGTTCAATATGGTATTCATAATAGGCATGGACGGGAGATTTTTTCGCCCGTGTTTTTCCTTTATATCCAATCCGTATCAATTCATCTTCAAACCGCAGACCATTGATATCGGTTCGGTCATAAATCCAATCTATATCCAGAGCATTTGCCCATACTCCTGAACACATCATTGCCGGTGCAAACCGGGTTCCCTCTTCATTGGTCCATGCAACAATAGTGATGGGGCGGTTTGTTTGTATATTGTTTTCATTAAGCGTTCGTATCGCTTCCAGAGGACCCATAACGCCTAAAATGCCGTCAAACCGTCCTCCTTTAGGCTGGGAATCAATATGAGAGCCGCTCATTACAGGTGCAAGATCATTGTTTAACCCCTGGCGTTTTCCAAAAATATTACCCAGTTCATCAATGCGAACTTCAAGCTCAAGCTCCTTTAACCATTTTACAAAAAGATCCCGGGCCTGTTTGTCTTCATCGGACAGAGCCAGGCGCTGGACACCACCATTGGGTGTGGCACCGATTTTTGCCATTTCTTCAAGCGTATGCTGTAGCCTCTTGCCATTAACTCTCAATTGATTATTTTTCATTTTTACAATGCCTTTTTAAAACGATTATCGCGGGAGGGTTTTAAAAACCATATTATTTGGATTTTTTAATAAATGCTTTTTCAATAATTTCAATCCACTGGGGAGGATAGGCCAATTTGAAAGCAATGGTATCCATGCGTTTTTCAGAGGTTGAAAAATCGACCTTCACAGCTGACTTATACAGTCTGGCACCTTTATGCGAAGTTGCATGATAGGCTTTTTTTATAGATTCTCCTGGGACATCAAAGCGGGTACTGGAAAATCGATTTTTAAACAGCAGACCGCCCTTGTGTATCAATAAAAAGCCTTTATATCTTTTGGGTGCCCCTTGCTCTGAAGACAGGCCGTAACAGTGTACGCCAAACCCAAGAGCTATAATATCTTCTTTTTTATAGGTGCTTTTTATCCATTTTTTTTCTTTATGGGTAAGCCAGGTCATACCGATAACAACAATAGTAAAAATGCAGCCGATAATAAGAATATGGTATTGTTGAAAAAATTCCATGCAGATCAGACCTTGTATGTCATTGGCTTAAAATAAATATGAAAGTTATGGGCATGTTGATAATAGATGCCAACCCCCATAACTTTCATATGGTTTACGAATAGCTGCTCAAGTTATACAACCCTTGCTTGACCTTCTTCCATGCTATCCCATTCTTTTTCCGCTGCGATCCATGCTTCTTCTGTTGCATCTTTTTCCCATGCTTCAAGGCCTCTTTCCGCCTTTGTAGCACCGGGTAAAAAATTATCCAGAATGATCGCAACAATGGCAGTAACGAACATCCCCGTAGTCAGGAGGGCCTGACAAATATTACCCAGAGTGTTGACAAATGAGCCGGCAACGCCCCAGGCAATGGGGACTGCAGCTGCTGAAAGCATTGGGTTGAAATGATAGGGAACGCTTAATCCGCAGAAAAATGCAAGTCCGACGATAAACAGGTTACGCGAATTGTTCAAATTTACAAGTTGAAGATTTGAAAGCCCCACGGATGCGATCATTCCAAAAAGACCGACAAACATGGCTCCTACAACTGGTTTTGGTATGGTTGCAAGGCTGGCTCCAAATTTTCCGCAGATAGGAACAATCAGCATCAAAATAGCACCGGCGATAATGACTCTCCGGCTTGCAACTCTTGTAAGACCAATGGATCCAATATTTTCAGAATAAGAGGTTGTTCCATTACCTGTCTGAAGAATACCGGCGACAAGACATCCCAGTCCTTCTGCGCCCAGACCC
>Ga0233437_1001545_pt1 | contig 41506 bp, 42 predicted proteins | sample SI_122_August201_FD_182714 | JGI IMG/M metagenome (GOLD analysis project Ga0233437, IMG submission 182714) | Seawater microbial communities from Saanich Inlet, British Columbia, Canada - SI_122_August2016_200_MG | ecosystem: Environmental > Aquatic > Marine > Inlet | place: Canada: British... | reverse complement strand
GAACAGTTATTTGAGCATTTGCCGAAAGCTAAAACGGAAGCTGCATTAATAGAACTGTTGCCACAAAATTTTAAAACATCAGATCTGAATGGGTAGGGGTAATATCTGGATTACCCAGACGGTTACGTTTATAAACTATTTAAGTTCTATTGGCCTGAGTAATCATAATGCAACTGAAAAGCTTGCATTACAGCGGCTTCGTGATGAGCTATTATCTAGGCAGTGGATGCAATAGTTAATACATAATCCAAGGCGCTGCACCAGAATTTTGATACGCTGTGCTTCAAAAAATTCATAAGTAGGTAGTAATATTTAAAGAATAGGCTGAAATTTCAACGACTACAAATATGGAAATAAAAGTTTACTTAGCTTTTCTGCTGTCAGTTTTACTGAATATTGTCGCGTGCGGCAATGTTCCCTCTGGGCCATCCATAGTAAATTCTACTAATGATGTGAGCTTCATCAATCCTGAAAAAGTAATGATCATTGGGTATTCTGGAGATGCTCAGGAGCCACACATTTCCAAAGATGGGGGAATATTATTTTTCAACAACCTGAATAGTTCAACTTTATCTAGTGGTGCAGAAAATGATACAGACATACATTATGCAAGCCGAATTGATTATAAAACGTTTCAATATTTAGGGAAGGTCAAAGGCGCAAGTACAGACAATATAGCTGGTGTAAATGAGCTTGAGGGTGTTGCCAGTATTGATAAAAATCATAAATTCTATTTCGTGAACACAACTGATTATCTTGACTCAAATAGTAATAATTATTTATTGAGTTTGTTTGAAGCTGATTACTTCACTGGTAACCTGGTGAACATCAAAAGCCTACCTAACCTTAAAAGTAGTCGTCCCTTGGGGCAACCTCCAATTCCGGGAGAGCTTAATTTTGATGCTGAGATTAACTATGAAGGCGATACTCTTTATTTTGTTGAGGGAATATTTTCAGGGAATCCTTTACCTGATATAGCCAATATCGCAATTGCCAATAAAGTAAATGATGAGTTTGTTGCCAGTTCAGATTCAATATATTTATTTGATTTAGTAAATACTGAGAATTTGGAATATGCGCCATCAATTTCTACAAACCAACTTGAATTATTTTTTACAAGAGCAGTGGGTTCACTATCAGAAGGTTTTGATTTTGGGATATATGTCGCCACCAGAAATTCAGAAATGGAAGCATGGAAAAGTATCAAACGAATAAATTCGACTAATGGTGACTTCTCAGAAGCCCCTTCCATCTCATTTGATGGCCGACAGCTGTACTTCCACCAAAAAATATCAGGTCTATTCAGTATATATATTGTCGAGAGAGAATAGAAAAAAATAAATTAAAGCTTTACCTGTCGGATATTTTACGATGCTGCGTTCTGCTGGCATCGGTAATAAAATTCAAAGCTGCACTTTGGCGTACCCTACAAGATACTAAGCATAGGAAAATTTCAGGGCATGATTTTGTGTTGTTATGCTCCAATCTCTGAACTTTCAATTAATGCATAAAATTAGTTGTTAAAATAACGGATGAAATCTCTCATTTGATAGTTCAGTATAGCTGTATTCAATTCAGGTTATTGGCTATGTTTAATTCTTCCTCTTCTACTGCAGATACGTTCTACGATGCCTATCTAAGTAAAGATAGTAGCTATGAAGGTGTTTTTTTTATGGCAGTGAAAACCACCGGTATATTTTGTAGGCCGGGTTGTAAAGCGAAAACACCCAAAAGAGAAAATGTAGAATTTTTCCCCTCCACTCATGAAGCGCTGAAGATGGGATACAGGCCGTGCAAAAAATGTAAACCCATGAGTCCAAAAGGACAAGTGCCTGACTGGGTTCAGCAGGCTTTGGAAATTGTAAGCAATCAGCCAGATTGTAGGGTGTCAGATTCTGAGCTACGGGAAAGTCAGATTGATCCGGCTCGATTACGGCGTTGGTTTAAAAACAATCATCAGATGACTTTTCAGGCTTACCAGCGGCTATTGAGAATCGGCCGTGCCTATGGGCAGATAAAGTTGGGTCAAAATGTAATTAATACGGCTTATGATAATGGTTACAGCTCCCTTAGTGGGTTTAATGAGTCTTTCAAAAAAGTCACCGGGTTTTCACCCTCAAGAAGCAAAAGTCAGAAAGTTATCTACTTAACTCGTTTGTTAACACCATTGGGGCCGATGTTTGCCGCAGCTAGTGATGAAGGTCTTTGCCTACTTGAATTTACAGATCGTCGTGCTCTGGAAAAACAGATGGCTCGTGTTCAAAAGCGATTGTCTTCGGTATTCGTTGCTGGAGATCATGAGATTCTAATTCAATTACAAAAACAACTGGATGAGTATTTTAATCAACAACGTACAGAGTTTGATATTCAACTAAATTTAGTGGGAACCGATTTTCAGCTTTCAGCCTGGTCCTCTTTGCAGTCGATTCCTTATGGACAAACCCGATCTTATCATCAACAGGCGGTTACTTTAGGGAAGCCCGATGCAGTCAGAGCTGTCGGTACAGCTAATGGCATGAATGCGATTGCTATTCTGGTTCCCTGTCACCGAGTGATTGCAAAAAATGGTGATTTAGCGGGTTATGGTGGTGGGCTCTGGCGTAAAGAATTTCTATTAAATCTTGAGCAGGCAAATATTAATAAACAATGAAGCCGATATATTTGATTGAGCTGGTCACACTGGCTGCATTGTGGGGAGCATCCTTTTTATTCATGAGAATGGGCGCACCTGAATTTGGCCCCATCGTATTAATATTTTTGCGTACCGGCATTGCCGCAGCATTTTTGTTACCGGTTGTTGTGTTAACAAAAAAGTGGGAACTGATTAAAGAAAATGGATTACTGCTGTTTGTGGTTGGGGTCATTGGCACTGCGATACCTTTTAGTCTATTGAGCTATGCAGTGCTGACAGTGAGTGCGGGTTATGCCTCTATTTTAAATGCCACAGCCCCAATTTTTACTGCACTTATTGCCTGGTTGTGGGTTAAAGATGAGTTAAGTTTTAGTGCGATTATCGGACTGCTTGCAGGGTTTACTGGCGTTATTATTCTTACACTTGATGATCAGGGTGGTAGCTCGGGTGTTTACCTTTTTCCCGTGCTTGCGGGATTAGGTGCGTCCTTTTGTTATGGTGTGGGTGCTAATTTTACCAAGCAGAAACTTGCTCATGTTCATCCTTTAGCTTTAGCCTGTGGTAGTCAGTTGGGGGCGACAATCAGTCTGTTGCCTTTTTCAATCTGGTTGTGGCCTGTACAGTTACCCGGTCAACAGGCGTGGATCTCGGTCACTCTACTGGGTATAGCCTGCACGGCAATTGCGTTCATTTTATATTTTCGACTTATCGCTAACGTGGGTGTTAATAAAGCCATTACAGTGACTTACCTTATTCCCTTTTTTGGTGTTGTCTGGGGCATGATTTTTCTTAATGAGACGTTAACGCTATTTATGTTGCTGGGTGGTTTATTTATTCTGGGTGGGGTAGCTCTGAGTACAGGAATTTTTAAATCAAAGATAATTTAACTAGACAGAATTCTATTTTACTTGATATTGTGTTTTTTCATTTTAACTATGGATGTTATGAGTATGAAAAGGAATTTACTGGCAGGTTTGTTATGCATTATTAGTTTATCTATTCAGGCCGGAGTCCCGGATTTGATATTACTTACACGTTATCAAACAGATATGGATATTAACGGCTGGTTGATGAGTGAAAAATTAGATGGTGTCAGAGCTTACTGGGATGGGCGGCAACTATATTCACGCAAGGGGAATAAATTGGCGGCCCCGAACTGGTTTACCGATAAATTGCCTCCATTTGAACTGGATGGTGAACTATGGTTGCAACGTGGTCGTTTTCAGCAGACACTTTCAATAGTCTCGCGAGATCAGCCGAATGCGGGTTGGAATGATATCAGCTACAATATTTTTGAAGTACCAAATGCTCGGGGCGGGCTTGTACAAAGGCTGGATAAACTTCGGTTATATCTGAATGCAAATCCTTTAAAATACCTTCAAATTATTCCTCAACTAATCTGTAAAGATAAAGCTCAGCTGAATGAGCAGTTAGCAAGGGTTGAACAAAAAGGTGGCGAAGGGTTGGTGTTAAGGAATCCTGTCAGCCAGTATGAAACTGGGCGTAGTCCTAATGCTCTTAAAGTAAAAAGTGTTGATGATATGGAGGCAATAGTCATCGGTTATAAACCGGGCAAGGGAAAGTATCTGGGAAAAGTCGGAGCACTTTGGGTTGAAATTAATAACGATAAAAGTTTCTATATCGGTACCGGGTTGACGGATCAAGAGCGTTCCAGCCCGCCACCAATAGGCAGTGAAATAACATTTAAATATCGGGGTTTTACCAATAATGGTATTCCTCGTTTTGCATCTTTTATGCGTGTCAGAAAATTACCTTAAAACTTGTCAGTAAAGTTATACTGCTGAAAAATCACTATTTGAGAGAAGTTATGAACATTAAAGTCCTGATCACCGGTGGAACCATTGATAAATCTTATAATATGCATAACGGCGAGCTTCATTTTGTAGATTCACATATCCCTGCGATGCTCGCAGAAGGCAGGTGCAAAGCAGATTATGAGCTTGATAAGTTAATGCTAAAAGATAGCCTGGAGATGACAGATCATGATCGTGTTCAGATTCTTTCAGGCTGTATTCAAAGTGATCAATCGAAAATTATAGTAACTCATGGAACGGATACCATGGTGCAAACAGCTCAATTTCTCGATGGGCAGGTCGAAGGTAAAACTATAGTAATTACGGGGGCGATGACTCCTTATGTTTTTGACAAATCAGATAGCATATTCAATCTGGGTTCGGCTTTTACTGCGGTGCAGTGTTTACCTGCCGGTGTTTATATCGCTATGAATGGAAAAGTATTTAAAGCGCGTGATGTTGTGAAAAATAGAGAAGAAGGTGTTTTTGAATCTTTACTGTAAATGCTAATTTCAAAGTGTTGTTATTTTTTAGTCACTAGTCACTAGTCACTAGTCACTAGAAAGTCAAAAATTGTTTACCATGAACTAGGGCAGGACGCCCGTAGGTACGACTGCATGGAAGCAGGAGGTAGGGCGACACAGGAGTCAAAGCCGAGAACAATGCAGGAGCAATTGTTGAGACACGAAGGACAATTAACTATGAGGCAATAAATGCTATTTGATTTCTTCGTGAGCTTCGTGCCTTCGTGGTGAAAAATCTTTAAAGAGTTTGAATGCTGAAGCTCATTGATAAGTTCTACCATTATATTTCAGCCATCCATGTTTATGACGTCCGGCAGGGTCACGGTGAGTCCAGTGCAAAATTCCGCCTTTATTGTTCCATTCGTATTCACCATAAAACTCAATCGTTTGATTTTTAGATAATCCATTTAAGCGTGGTGCCAAATCAATGTTATGGGCAACCAGTAATGTCTGTCCATTGTTTAATCGGAGGATAAAACGTTGATGCCTGGAGCCTTTGAGGTCATCGGATAAAGTTTTTATCACGGTTCCTTTTCCTTTAACCTGAACGTCGCTCTGACGATTTTGATAAGCCTGTTGAATTAGCTCATCTGAAGTTTGAGCCTGGGCCGAAAAATTTAATAGTGATGGATCCTGCTGCCACGTAATCCCGACAACAATAATGATAAACAGTAAAAATGTAGTTATTTTCATTCCTTAAAAATTCCTTTGTAATCTATGAATGTTTGATTGAAGCTTAAAACTTTAAACCCTTGCTTTTTAAATATTTGCTAATGGCATGGGACATGGCAGTAAACCCAAAACTTGCAGTGACACCGACAAATGATCCCAGGCCGGTAGCGCAATCCAAAGTTGTTTGATGTTCAGCGCCAGGTTTGGCATAACTAATACTCCCATCATGTGCCGGATAAACAGCTTGTTGGGTGGAATATACACAGTCAATGCCAAATCGCCGTTTTGGATTGCGCGTATAATTTAACTGGTGTCGTAGATTGGCACGTACTTTAGCCAGTAACGGGTCATTATAAGTTCGTGTCAGATCGGTTACTTCAATTTTACTGGGATCGGTCAACCCTCCTGCGCCACCGGTAGAAACCATCTTGATTTTGTTACGTCTCAGGTGGTGTAGCAATGACAGTTTTTGTGAAGCGTGATCAATGGCATCAATAACGTAATCGTATTGTTTAAAATTGAACTGTTCCAGATTGGCACGGGTTACCAGGTCATCTATAGCCGTGCATTCACATTCAGGATTAATTTGCAAAATGCGTTCGGCCACTGCCTCAACTTTACTTTGTCCGATTGTGTTTTGTAAGGTATGAATTTGCCGGTTGGTATTGGTCAGTTCAATATCGTCATGATCGATCAGGGTGATAAAGCCAATGCCAGAACGTGCTGCGGCTTCAGCGGCCCAGGAGCCGACGCCACCCACACCAATGATACAAAATTTGGCCTGATGAAGGTGCTCCAGTGCATCTAAACCATAAATTCTGGTCAAACCGGAAAAGCGTTGCAGGTAATTTTCAGAAAGCATATAAAGTTACAGTTAAAGAATATAGAAAGTGTATTGGAGATCGAAAACTATGTCATTACAATAGTGTTCCCGAAGATAAGGAAAAACCATGAATAGTAGTTGTTTGTTTACCATCTCGGCTCCATCCGGCGCCGGTAAAACCAGTCTGGTTAAAGCACTGTTAGATAAAAAGAGTGACGTTACCGTTTGTGTATCACATGCCACCCGAGATAAAAGGCCCGGTGAAATTGATGCAAAGGATTATCACTTTGTGGCGATAGAGACTTTTGAGAAAATGGTCGAAGCGGATGATTTTCTTGAACATGCAAAAGTATTTGATAACTATTACGGCACGTCTCAAAAAGTAGTTGAAGCATTATTGCAGCAAGGTAAACATGTCATCCTGGAGATCGACTGGCAGGGTGCTCTTCAGGTAAAGCAGAAATTGCCAGATACCGTGGCTATTTTTATTCTGCCACCTTCACGCGAAACATTAAGGCAGCGGCTCACAGACAGAGCGACTGATGATGAAAGCATTATTGAACGTCGAATGGCCGATGCAGATAAAGAAATGTCACACTATAGTGACGCAGAATATTTGATTATCAATGATGATTTTGATCAGGCTTTGTATGATCTTGAGTGTGTTATTCACAGTCAATCGATGACATTAGAGCGTCAAAAGCAGAAAAATCGGCAATTAATCGACTCAATTCCATAAGAAATAGTTTAAACCTGTTGTCGATTTGTTATTATACGCGGCTGTTTAATAAAATATTACTCCGTGGAGTTAAAGAATAATGGCACGTATTACTGTTGAAGATTGTCTGGAAAATGTAGATAACCGTTTTGAACTGGTATTGCTGGCAGCACGTCGCGCAAGACAAATCTTAACCGGTGCTGATCCAATGGTTCCTGAAGATAATGATAAACCTACTGTAATAGCTCTGCGTGAAATTGCTGATGGACTGATCAGTAATAATTCGATGGATGAAATGGAGACTAAGCAGGCAATGGCTGCAATTTCTACTGAAGAAGAGCTGATCAAGGAAATTGCACAAAACAGCATGAATATGGCTCCGGCATCTTAATCCTGGCGCAATATGATTAGCGTCGAGATACCCAAAATAATACCCTGATGACGAGTCCGGATACCGTCAAGTCCAAATCATCTTATCCGGACAAATTGTCCAACAAAGACTCAGATCGCTATCTAATAAGCGATCTTTGCTCTGAACTCGAAGAATACCTAAAAAGCACACAGATAGCCGAAGTTTATCGGGCCTATCTGTTTGGAGCACATGCCCACGAAGGCCAGAAGCGAGTTTCTGGCGAACCTTATATTTATCACCCCATTGCAGTTGCTCGCATTATGTGCGAAATGCGTATGGATTATAAAAGCATTATTGCCGCGTTATTGCATGATGTTATAGAAGATACCCCCACCCTGAAAGAGCAGTTGGCTGAAGACTTTGGCAATGAAGTTGCTGATCTGGTTGACGGTGTCAGCAAATTAACCCATCTGGATTCGGTGTCAAAAGCCGAGCAGCAGGCAGAAAACTTTCGCAAAATGCTGCTGGCCATGGTTAAAGATATTCGCGTCATCATGATTAAGCTGGCAGACCGTTTGCACAATATGCGTACATTGGGCGCGATGCGGGCAGATAAACGCAGACGAATCTCGAAAGAAACGATAGAAATATATGCGCCGATTGCTAACCGGCTTGGCATTTATAATTTACGTCATGAGCTGCTGGATTTATCCATTAAAAATGCTTACCCGATGCGCTACAGAGCACTAAAAAATGCCTGTAAAGAAGTCGTTGGACATCGCAAAGAAATCTTTTTAACCATTGAGACGGCCATTAAAAATCGTCTCAAAGTGGTTGAAATTAAGGCTAAAGTAAAACATCGACGAAAAAATATTTATAGTATTTATCGTAAAATGAAGGAGAAAAAAATCAACTTCAGGGAATTATCCGATGTTTATGGTGTAAGAATTTTGTGTAACTCAGTTGATGATTGTTACCGAATTTTAGGGGTTATGCATAATTTGTATAAACCGATTCCTGGTAAATTTAAAGATTACCTTGCTATTCCGAAAGCCAACGGTTATCAATCTTTGCACACCAGTTTGTTTGGGCCGCATGGTGTGCCGATAGAGATTCAAATTCGAACGAAAGCGATGGAGCGGGTAGCTAAATCGGGCATTGCTGCACACTGGTTATACAAAAAAGGTAAAGAGACTAGTACTGAAACAGCGCAAACTCGTGCACTGGAATGGTTAAAGGGATTGCTCGAAATGCAGCAAAAAGCTGGAAGCTCTCTGGAATTTCTGGAAAGTGTCAAAGTCGATCTTTTCCCGGATGAAATCTATGTTTTTACACCACAGGGTGATATAAAAAAACTGCCCAGAGGCGCTACCGTGGTGGACTTTGCCTATGCAGTTCATACTGATATTGGTAATACCTGTGTGGCTGCACGCATCGATCGGCGAATGAGTCCGTTAAGTTCAAAACTTTACAACGGTCAGCTTATTGAAATTATCACGTCTGAGCAGTCGCGCCCACACCCGAGCTGGTTGAATTATGTGATTACCGCTAAAGCAAGAACGCATATTCGTCATTTTTTGAAGTCTCTCCAACAGGAAGAAGCAGAAACGCTTGGACAAAGGTTATTGCAACAGGCCATAAACCAGCAGGTAGGAAAGGAATATTTGCTTGAACCCGGTCAGGTCAGCCATGTATTGGAGAAATACAGATTAAAAGAATATGAAGACTTGCTGTCCGAAATTGGACTGGGTAATCGAAGTGCCAGTTTGGTGGTTAAGGCACTGCTAGATGAACAGGATGATGAAGATGTTACCCAGCTTGATGCAACGGGTAAACCTTTACCGATTAAAGGAACTGAAGGCCTGGTGGTTTCCTATGCAAAATGTTGCAAGCCTGTGCCGGGAGATCATATTGTTGCGCATTTTTCACAGGGTAGAGGTCTGGTAGTACACCGGTTTAATTGTAAAAATATGAATGATCCTCAGCACAGTAATCGAAAGCAGGATGTGCAGTGGTCAGAGCATGTTGAGGGTGAATTTCAAACCGGCATTAGGGTCGAAGTGAATAATCAGCGTGGTGCTCTGGCTCGAATGGCTGCAACCATATCCGATATGTCATCCAACATTGAGCAAGTTAATCAATCGGAAAAAAATGGACTGATCACAACTACCGAATTTATCTTAACAGTGAGAGATAGAATTCATCTGGCCAGAATAATTAAAAAAATGCGTGCATTGCCAGCCGTGAATAAAATACTCAGAACTTAACCCGTCAAGAGGATCATATGAAAAAAGAAATAATATCTACAGATAAAGCACCTGCTGCAATTGGTACATATTCACAAGCAGTGAAAGTTGATAATACTGTTTATATGTCTGGACAGATCCCACTAGATCCTTCAACCATGGAAGTGGTTGATGGCGGTATTCAGGCAGAAATAGTCCAGGTATTTAAGAATCTTACTGCAGTCTGTGAAGCAGCGGGTGGTAATTTGCAGAGCATAGTAAAATTGAATATATTTCTAACAGATTTATCAAACTTTCCCATGGTTAATGAAGTTATGGCTCAGTACTTTGAAATGCCATATCCTGCTCGCGCAGCGATTGGTGTATCAGAATTACCAAAAGGTGTCGGTGTGGAAATGGATGCTGTGATGGTTGTGGATTAATCCTTAATAATGCCTCCCATGGATGATTGGAGCAAGGAAGACGTATCTACTCTAAAAGGAGTGGGTCCAAAGTTAAAAGAAAAACTGGCGAGACTTGGAATTAATAATAAGCAGCAAATGCTGTTTCATTTGCCGCTACGTTATGAAGATCGAACCCTGCTAACAGCTTTGGGCTCGATTCAGCCAGGGCAGCGAGTTTTAATTCAGGCTGAAATTTTACAATCGGGTGTTAGCTTTCGTCGTCAGGGTCGAAGTCGACGAATCTTGATGGTTAAACTTTCAGATGGAACGGGAATTTTAACTCTGCGCTTTTTTAATTTTAGTGCCAGTCAGCAAAACAATTTGCAAAAAGGAAACTGGATACGCTGTTTTGGTGAAGCCAGAATGGTTATGGGTTCCATTGAAATGGTGCACCCGGAATATGAAAAAATAGATCCTGATCAGCCCCCTCCATTAAACTCATTTCTAACACCCGTTTATCCGGTGACTGATGGTTTGCACCAGTTAAGTTTACGCAAAATTATGTTGCAACTGATCACTCAGTTATCACAGCAGGGTTTGACTGAAACTTTACCTTTGCAATGGGTTGAAACAAATCATTTACCCTCGGTCACTCAGGCACTTCAAATATTACATAACCCGAGAAATCAAGGTGATGTAATAAAAATCCAGGCAACTCAACACCCCGCACAGCAACGCTTTATTATTGAAGAGTTAACGGCTCACCGGTTAAGTTTATTGCAGAGAAGACAGCAAATACAGCGTTTGAAATGTCCATCGATAAAACCTTCTGAGCACTATCAGCAGCAATTGCTATCTGGATTGGAATTTGAGCTAACTAATGCTCAGCACAGAGTTATTGCTGAACTTATGCATGACTTTAAAATCAATCAGCCCATGATGCGGTTAATTCAGGGCGATGTAGGAAGTGGTAAAACCATCGTTGCGGCAATGGCGGCCTTGCCAGTAATTGCATCAGGTTATCAGTGTGCTTTAATGGCACCGACAGAAATTCTGGCTTCACAGCATTTTAAAAATTTCTCATTGTGGTTTGAAGCTCTGGGAATAAAAGTCACCAGTCTGATGGGTGCAGATAAAGGTAAAAAGAGAGCCATAAAAGAACAATTGATTGCTTCAGGTGAAGCACAAATGATTGTAGGAACACATGCGCTGTTTCAGGCCAGTGTGAAATTTAATTCTCTGGGTTTGATAATTATTGATGAACAACACCGCTTTGGTGTAGATCAGAGACAGGCATTACAAAAAAAAGCGGATGAAAATATCATGCCCCATCAGCTCATTATGACTGCGACCCCAATTCCAAGAACCCTGGCCATGTCGGTTTATGCTGATCTGGATTATTCTCAAATTGATGAGTTACCACCAGGCCGAACACCGGTGAAAACATCCATCATTGCGCAATCAAAACGTGATGACTTGATCAATTCGGTACGAACTGCCTGTGCCAAAGGTCAGCAAATTTACTGGGTTTGCACTTTGATTGAAGAATCAGAGGTATTGCAATGTGAAGCGGCAGAATTGACCTTTGAAAACTTACACAAACAGCTTCCTGAAATTTCAATAGGGCTTGTGCATGGGCGCATGAAAGCCGCTGAGAAAGAACTGGTTATCAATGGCTTTAAAGATGGAACTACGCAGTTGCTGGTTGCCACAACCGTTATAGAAGTAGGTGTGGATGTACCTAATGCCAGCATCATGATTATTGAAAATCCAGAGCGCCTTGGGTTATCACAAATTCACCAGTTACGCGGCCGGGTAGGCCGGGGTAACATTGAAAGTTTTTGTTTATTACTGGTAAAAAGTGATTTATCAAAACAGGTGAGTAATCGGCTGGAAGTTATTCGTAACCATCAGGATGGTTTTATTATTGCCGAAAAAGATCTGGAAATTAGAGGCGCTGGTGAAGTGATGGGAACCCGGCAAACCGGAGAAGCCAGTTTCAGAATAGTTGATCTGGTTCGTGATAAATGCTGGTTTTCCCAGGCTGAACAATTAGCAGAGATATTAATGCAGGAATCTGAATCGATACAACGACAACAGTTATTGGATAACTGGATTGGTTATAAGGTTGAATATTCTGATGTTGGGTAGATGGGCTATATAATATTAAATAATCAGGAAAAAAATAAAGGATATTAATTGAAGAGGATAATCATGACACAACAGGACATTAATGAAAACGAATGGGCCAGCACTAATAACTGGCGGTATTTAATATTTTATTATAGTAAAAAGGATAGCAGGGTTTGGGTTCCTAAAAAACAAAAGTGGCGTGGATGGACCTTGAATCTAGCAAAAAGACAAGGAGTGCTGTGGATGTTTTGTCTACTGATTTTACCAGTTTGTATAGCTGTTTTCACACTCGTAAAATATTGAGTAATTTAAAGAAAGAATCAACTGTATTGAATCGGCTATCCGCTGGAGTGTTACCAAAGAAAGGCAGAAATTAAGATTATCTGAGGAGTTTTCAGAAAAGAAAAAATAAAGTTATTCATGATTTCTGAAATATGTAAGTCGTTTATGTTACTGGGTATTTTATGTTTATGAGGGCATAAAAATAGTGCTTAAATGATAAAGGTCATGTTAAGTGAGGTCTAAGCTGGTAGACTGGCCGCAATTATCTAACAGGCAATGCTTCTGACTTAACTTTTACTTTTCGACATTTGAATCTATTTTGAATCTGTCGATTGATACCGAGACTTATGAATTCCACTGACACCCCCCAAATAAAAAAAGAACTGGTTGATCCCTTCGGCCGAAAAATTGAATATGTACGTTTATCTGTTACCGATAAATGCAATCTACGTTGTTTCTACTGCCTTCCAAAAGGCTTCAAAGATTTTGAAACCCCTGAAAACTGGTTGAATTTCGATGAAATCGAACGTGTTATTAAAGCTTTTGGTGAACTGGGTGTTAATCGTATTCGTATGACTGGCGGTGAACCTCTGGTTCGAAAAAACCTTTCAGAACTTGCTTCAAGAATATCAAGTTTACCGGGAATAGATGATTTATCACTCTCAACCAATGCAACTTTGCTCGGCCAACAGGCTGAAGATTTATATCAGGCGGGCATTCGTCGAATCAATGTCAGCCTGGATACCATGCATGAAGGTCAGTTTGCAGATATAACCGGTGGCGGAAAGTTAAAAGAAGTATTAGAGGGATTGAAAAAATCCAAAGAAGTGGGTTTCAATCCTATTAAAGTAAATATGGTCGTCATGAAAGACACCAGTCTGGATGATTACCAGCATGTTCTTGAATATTGCATGGAAAATGATTTTACCCTGCGTTTTATCGAAACCATGCCGATGGGAACTCCGGGGCGTGATGCCAGTGATCAATATATAAGTCTGGAAACGGTTAAAGAGCGTCTCAATGAGCAGTTTGATCTGGTTCCCGGCATTATGACGGGCGGCGGGCCCGCTAAATATTACCGTATTAATGGTACCGACTTTGAAATTGGTTTTATCACGCCTATCTCACAACACTTCTGTGAATCCTGTAATCGTGTCAGGATTTCCGTGGATGGCACGTTATACCTCTGTCTGGGACAGGATGATAAGCTTGAATTAAGACCATTATTACGTGCTGGTATTTCTGATGATGATTTAAAACAGGCCATCATTGATGCCATTGCGAAAAAACCAGCACGTCACGAATTTAATGAAAAGCCGGGTCAGGTAGTACGCCTGATGGCTCTTACTGGCGGATAAAGGCTTCCTTATTTTTGGAAGTGAGGTTTGATCCCGTTCATGATGGGATGACAACCAGCTTTCAAAACACCATCAAAACAACCTCAAAGTAAACTCAAAGAAGATAACAATATGGGACATGCAGATTCAAAAAATGCGGAATTTATTCCGCTAAAAATTGCGATTATGACGATTTCAGATTCGCGTACCGATGAAAATGACACTTCGGGTAATACACTGATTACCCGGTTAGAAAACGCAGGTCATCAGCTTGCTGAAAAACTGATAGTGCCGGATGATCGCTACCAGATTCGAGCCGTTCTGTCTGGCTGGATTGCAGACCCTGAAGTTCAGGCGGTAATAACGACCGGTGGTACGGGCCTGACGGGTCGCGATATTACGCCTGAAGCAGTTACCCCGTTGTTCGATAAAAATATTGAAGGTTTCGGTGAATTGTTTCGTAGCCTGTCTTACAAGTTAATCAAAACATCCACTGTTCAGTCCAGAGCATTAGCCGGTCTGGCAAATGGCACCCCTGTTTTTTGTCTGCCGGGTTCACCGGGCGCTTGTAAAGATGGCTGGGACGGTATTATTGAAGATCAACTGGATATGCGTCACAAGCCCTGTAATCTGGTTGAAATGATGCCGCGTTTTCTGGAGGTTTAACATGTCTGGATGTGAATCAGGTGACTGCGGTTGCGATACTATAAAAGTTGATTTAATTCCCTATGATCAGGCTCTGGAAAATCTACTCAGCTTCGCTAATACGGTTGAAGGTAATGATTCAGTTTCTTTGACAGAAGCTCTGAACCGGACTTTAGCTGAAGATATAAAATCAGCCATTAATGTACCTCCAGCAGCAAATTCTGCAATGGATGGTTATGCAATTCGTTTGAGTGATGTGAATGCGGGTGGAACAACCACGCTTAACGTGAGCCAGCGAATTCCAGCTGGTGAAGTTGGAGAACCGGTTGCAACAGGTACAGCTGCGCGGATATTCACCGGTGCTGTGGTGCCGGCAGAAGCTGATGTGGTTATTATGCAGGAGCAGGTTGAGGCTGAAGGCGATTCCATGTCTTTCGATGCTGAAGTGAAACTCCGGCAGAATATTCGGGCAGCTGGAGAAGATATTTCAGAAAACCAGACCATTTTAACTAAAGGTACAAGATTAAGGGCTCAGGATCTGGGGCTGGCAGCTTCTATCGGAACAGATCACTTTCAGGTAACAAGAAAAGTACGAGTTGGTATTTTCTTTACCGGTGACGAACTTGTAGAGCCGGGCAAGCCATTAGGGCCGGGTAAAATCTATGACTCAAATCGTTATACCTTAACGGGACTGCTACAAAATATGGGTTGTGAAATTGTGGATCTTGGCATCGTTGGTGATACATTTGATCAAACTACCGAGGCTATTTTGAAAGCCACCGAAACAACCGATCTGGTGATTACCAGTGGTGGAGTTTCTGTTGGTGAAGAAGATCATGTGCGTATTGCTTTGGAGAAACTTGGTGAACTGCACATGTGGCGCCTAAAAATCAAACCAGGAAAGCCGCTGGCTTTTGGTATCGTAAATGATACGGCCTTTATGGGTTTGCCGGGTAACCCTGTTTCTGCTTTCGCTACATTTTGTTTATTTGTCGCTCCGTTCATCAAAAAATTACAGGGTCGTTCTAAGATCTATACAGAGTCGACTCAGGTCACTGCTAATTTTGAATGGCCAACACCTGATAGAAGACGAGAATTTACCCGTGCAAAAATAACGCGTAATAACAATAACCAGTTACAGGCCAGCCTGTACCCTAATCAGGGCTCTGGTGTTTTAATGTCCACCAGCTGGGCAGATGGTTTTATAGATATTGCTGAAAACACTTCAGTCACATCTGGAGATCAGGTTAACTATATGTCTTTTAAAGATATTCTGGAGTAAACATGGCTAATTTACTATATTTTGCAAGCTTGAGAGAGACCCTAGATTCTGCTAAGGAGCAGCTTGATCTACCGGAAACTGTCACAAATGTTGCCGAGCTAAAGGGCATGTTGTCAGATCGTAGTGCAATTTGGAAAGCTTCATTTAGCAGCGATACTTCACTGCTGGTTTCAGTCAACCAGAAGATGGCGAATGATCAGACCGAAATTAATAATGCAGATGAAATTGCATTTTTCCCTCCTGTCACGGGTGGCTAAATGCTAATTTCAGTTCAACAGGAAGATTTTGATGTATCAGCAGTAACCAGTGAGCTTTGTAGTAATCGCAAAGATATTGGAGCAGTAGTGACCTTTTCTGGAATGGTGCGTGACCAGTCACCGGATCAAAATCTGCTAGCCCTTGAACTGGAACACTATCCGGGAATGACCGAAAAAGCATTGGAAGAAATTTCAAATTCGGCCATGAAGCGTTGGGATATAGATGATCTCGCAATTATTCATCGAGTGGGACAATTAAAACCGGCAGAAAATATTGTTATGGTGGTGGTAATTTCAGCGCATAGAAAAGAAGCCTTCGATGCCTGTGAATTTTTAATGGATTACCTCAAAACACAGGCACCATTCTGGAAAAAGGAAATAACAAAACAGGGAGAGCAATGGATTGAATTCAAAGAAAGTGATCAGCAGGCAGCCGATAACTGGAAGTAGACCCTGTAAAACTGCATGAATATATGCAATAGTCAGCTGGCGTTAAGGTTAATCCCCATCGTTTTTATATTGAGAGCTTAAAATAGCAGCTTATGGATAACTCAATGAAACAAATAGATTACAGGCTTGCAGCCAGAGGTTTGAGCAAAAGCTGTGAGTCAGTTTTACGCTTGTTGCCAAAATGGTTTGGGCTTGAAGAGTCTTTAATGGAGTATCTGGAACAAATAGAAAACCTGGATACCTATACTGCCTGGTATAAAGAAGATCTGGTTGGTTTTTTCTCAATTAAACATCATTTTGAGCAAAGTGCTGACTTGTATGTTTTAGGCATAAAACCAGATTTCCACGGCCAGGGCATTGGTAGCCATTTGTATCAATTGATAGAAACAGACTTGCAGAAAAAAGGGATTAAATTTGTTCAGGTAAAAACACTTAGCCCAAAAGGAAATAATGCTGAGTACCTTCTGACATTAAAATTTTATAAAAAAATGGGTTTTGTTCCTTTAGAAGATTTTCCTGACATATGGGGAGAAGATAATCCGTGTTTGCAGATGATAAAGCATATTTAATGTGTTAGTTTTTTGATTTGCTTAAGGGTACTTCGTAGAAATTTTTCTGGTATTTGTTGTTTAATTCATTAATATTAGTCATTCGCCCGATAACATTAAACAACAAGGTTGTGTTTGTAGAAATTAGTCATGCAAATATCGGGTAATCTTCTTCCTGCTCCATCAAGTCCACTGAATCAGAGCCTGTCGGATAATCGACAGCCGCTATCAGAACGTAAGCTTGAGTCTGAACACAAAAATCGTCAACAAACGGTTGAATATATCTTTAAGGGTGAAATTCTTGAAGAAGCTGCCTTTGATGATCGCAATCAAAATCCTTATACACAGTCGATTGATCCTGCCAACCAGGGTGCAATTTCCAGTTATATAAATTCTGACTCTTCAAACCCGCGTCAGGGACAGTTGGTCGATATTTTTATATAGGCACTTTCCTTCAGCTGTTACAATGCGCGGTTTACATTACTTCGCAAAATAATAATGGATGTTTCCCACATCATAGACTCTCTCAATGATCATCAACGAGAGGCTGTTACTGCTGAACCTAAACCAATTTTAGTACTTGCGGGTGCCGGTAGCGGTAAAACCCGTGTGTTAATTCATCGTATTGCCTGGGTTTGTGAAGTAAACGGTCTTTCTCCTTTCAGTGTGCTTGCAGTTACTTTTACCAATAAAGCAGCTAAAGAAATGCGTGGTCGGGTTGAGCAAATTTTAGGGATTTCAGCGGCTGCCATGTGGGTGGGAACCTTTCATGGACTGGCGCACCGAATGTTGCGTGCTCACTGGAAGGAAGCAAAATTGCCGCAGGCTTTTCAAATTCTGGATAGTGATGATCAGCTTCGCATGGTCAAAAGAGTTCATAAGCAACTCGAACTGGATGATACCAACTGGCCACCCAAACAGGCTCAGTGGTTTATCAATCAATGTAAAGATGATGGCCTGAGATCTGCACATGTTGATGCCGGCTACGACAAAATCAAACAGCAGTTGGTTCAGGTATATAAAACCTATGAAGAGATGTGTCAGCGTGCCGGAGTTATCGATTTTGCCGAGTTACTGTTACGCTCGCTGGAGCTGGTTAGAGATAATGATGCTTTAAGAGATCATTACCAGAAACGTTTTCAGCATATTCTGGTTGATGAATTTCAGGATACCAATGCGATTCAATATGCCTGGTTACGTTTGCTGGCCGGTCCTCATACCCCTGTTTTTGTAGTAGGTGATGATGACCAGTCTATTTATGGCTGGCGCGGTGCGAAGATTGAAAATATCCAGCATTTTGAACGGGATTTCCCTGCGACTCAAATAATTCGCCTGGAACAGAATTATCGTTCTACCTCTACCATTTTGAAGGCTGCGAATGCATTGATTGAAAACAATCTGGGGCGCATGGGTAAAGAGTTATGGACGGATGGTGAGGAAGGAGACCCGATTCTTTTTTACAATGCATACAATGAAAAAGATGAAGCCCGTTTTGTCGTAGACCGAATACAGAGCTGGCAGGATCAGGGGCGTAGTCGAAATGATGTGGCCGTTTTATATCGCTCCAATGCCCAGTCACGCCAGTTTGAAGAATACCTGGTTGCCAGGGGTATTCCCTATCGCGTTTATGGTGGATTACGCTTCTTCGAACGGGCTGAGATAAAAGATTCACTGGCATATCTTCGTATGACCAGTAATCCGCAGGATGATACTTCTTTTGAACGCACCATTAATCATCCGCCACGTGGTCTGGGTCAAAAGTCAGTTGATCTGGTCAGGGAATACTCTAGAAGTAAGAATGTATCGCTGTGGTCTGCTGCCCTGGAACTAGTAGAAACCAGTCAATTAACGGCTCGTGCTAAAACCGGGGTTTCCAGCTATATCGATCTGATTACAAAAATTCAGGCAGACAGCAAAATATTATCGTTATCTGAACAAATCAGGCTTTGTATCGAAAGCTCTGGTTTAAAAGCTCATTTTGAAAAGGATAAAACGGAAAAAGGAGAAACAAAACGGGAAAACCTGCAGGAATTGATCGGAGCTGGAAAAAGCTTTGAAATGGAAAACAATTCTGAAATTGAAGACATGACGGATCTTGATGCTTTTCTGGCTCATGCCGCTCTGGAAGCAGGTGAAGGGCAGGCAGATGAATGGGAAGAATGTGTGCAGTTGATGACCATGCATTCAGTTAAAGGTCTGGAATTTCCTCTGGTCTTTATGGTCGGTATGGAAGAAGGCTTGTTTCCACATCAGCGTTCAGCAGAAGAGCCGGGTCGAATGGAAGAAGAACGTCGACTTTGTTACGTGGGCATTACCCGGGCAAGGGAACAGCTGATTGTGTCCAGTGCTGAAGTCAGGCGTCTGTATGGAAACGACAGTTACAATAAAGTATCCCGGTTTATGAAAGAGTTACCCGCTGAACTAGTTGAAGAGATTCGTCCCAAGGCGCAATTTACCCGACCTGTTTATCAAACAACAAAGACTGTGAGCAAACAGCAAATTGAGCGGGATGTCGGGCTTTCTGTCGGGCAGCGTGTTAGCCATGCAAAGTTTGGTACTGGTGTAATTATCAATATTGAAGGACAGACAAGCCAGGCAAGAGTGCAGGTTAACTTTGAATCTGCTGGTAGTAAATGGCTGATGTTGGCTTATGCAAATCTTCAGCCAGCTTAAGCTCGAAATTTAAGCAATTATTTTTTCTCGATAAAACAAGAAGTTATAAGTATATTAATATTTACTGATAAATTAATGCTTGACTATATAAGTAATTGCTAATATAGTTCACTTCATCGAATTTAACTAATTTAATTTAAAACTTTTTGGAGACTTAATGTCATGAAAAAAATCATCACTGCTGCTGCAATCTTAATCGCTGCTACATCTGCTCAAGCTTCTTGGGATATGCCTTTTTTCGGCGATAACAACAATAACAGTAACGGTTACGGAAATGGTAACTACTACGGAAACACTTACGGAAACGGAACTGGCGAATATCGCGGTGAAGGAAACGGTCGTGGTGCTGGTCGTGGTGCTGGTCGTGGAAATGGCGAAGGCGAGATGGATTTCTCAATGAGCTTTAAAGGTCGTGCTAAAGCTGATATGGATACAGAAATGGACGGAAACACTGATTGGAATGGTAACGGTTACGGAAACGGTAACTTTGACGGAAACGGAAACTACTACGGAAACGGAAATGGTAACTACTACGGAAACAGTGGTAGCAACGGTTACGGTTATGCTCCTCAGTACGGTTATGCTCCTCAAGCACCTGTTGCTCCAGTAGCTGCTGTTCCTGCTGCAAAAGTTGAAGTTGCTAAGTAATTAGAAATTAATTATTTGGTTTAGGTTTCCTGAAGGGTTTGACTCTTCAGGGAACTAACTCAGGTCGTTTCGTTCCTCCTCCTTTTGAAACGACCTGGGTTAGTTTTTAACCAGTTTTATCCTCTTGGTGATTATTTGACGGGCTTTAGGCCCGTCTTTTTTTTGGCCGGTAAAATGCTCCTGCATTCCCGACACTTCCGCCATTCATGGCGGTCGCACGAAATTATCTAAAATGGTAGAAATGGAATGGAGGGGAGCGAGCAGTATTCGTTCAGGAAGTAACAATAAAAAGCCGGGAAGTGGTGCGTGTGGCGCACCCTACGAAGGTTAAGGTTAAGGTTATTGGTTTTTGTAGGGTGCGGCATGTGCATCACCAACAGCAACCATAAAAAATAAAAAACAGAATTCTTTGGCAAATCATGTTCTGTTAAACTAACCCAATCAATTTGGAGAAAATGAATGTCAGATCAACGCGTTGCAAATAAAAAGCATGTCATGTTTAGTTATACCATTGTCGATTCTGATGCAGGTGATGTGCTGGAACAGGTAGAAATTCCGATGGGTTACATCCATGGTGGCGAACAGCGTATGTTCGATAAAGTGGAAAAAGCGATGGAAGGCTCTGCGATTGGTGATGAAATAGAAGTGAGTTTGTCACCAGCTGAATCCTTTGGTGAAGCCGATCCTGAACTTATCTTTACCGATTCAATAGAGAATGTGCCCCCACAGTTCCATCAAGTAGGAGCTGAAGTAGAATTTAAAAATGATCAGGATGAAGTTAAGTCATTTACCGTGACAAAAATTGAAGACGGACTTTTAACTATTGATGGAAATAATCCTTTGGTAGGAAAAAATATCACCTTTAAAGTGATGATTCATGATATTCGTGACGCGACCGAAAAAGAAATAAAGGCAGGAAAACCTTCTATGCCTTCACTTCACTAAAGTATTTTTGGATTTGTCATGCGTGCACTGTTATTTTCACTGCTTTTACTGGTTTCATCACAGGCTTTTGCTAAACAGCTAGTGTTGATCCAGGGTTATCTTGGGCAGCCTACCAGCTGGTCTGACTCGGGTATTGCTCAGCAGTTGGATAATAATGGCTGGAATTATGCAGGTGAATTCATTTATGCCAGTGAAGGTGCCAGGTTGATGGTGCCTGTTGCGCTTAGAGCAAGGCCACCTTCAGAGCATAAATTCTATCGAGTATCTTTGCCCACAGAGTCTTCAATACAAAATCAGGCTTATTTTTTAACCGCATACCTTAAAAAATTACGAGAATATTATCCGCAACAGGAAATTATTCTGGTTGGGCATTCAGCCGGTGGTGTATTGGCTCGCTATGTGATGGTCACAAAACCAGAGCTCAAAATTAATATGCTAGTTAGTATTGCCAGTCCGCATCTGGGAACAGATTCAGCTGAACTCGGTAAATTAGTTGGAAATAGCCCACTGGCATGGATTGCTCCAATGGTGGGAGCAAGTACTATCAATCGTTCTCAAGGGCTTTACAGTGACCTGTTACCAGAAATGCCACATCGGTTTTTATACTGGTTGAACCGGCAGCCTCACCCCGAAGCAGAATATATTTCTATCGTCAGGGATGAGCAGTCTCCAGAGGGTGGTGATTTTATAGTTTCTCAGGATAGCCAGTTTTTAGAAAATGTGTATAGCTTACGTTTCCGGGCTACCAGTTATGTGGTGCAGGGGAGTCATGGTTTATCGGCAACCGATGGCGCTATCCTGCTGGATTTAATAAGTGAAAGAGGGATGCCACGCCTGTCTAAAAATATTTTAACTTTAGAATCTGGAATAGCACTTTAATAGTAATCAGCAGATTTAACATTAAGGCAGAAAACAGTAATGAAAATTGAAGGTCCACTAGCAATCAGCATTGTTGATGATGATGTGCAGAATAAAAGAACTCTGGAAATTAATTTCACTGAAGAGTTCCAGCAGCTAGAGTCATCACAGCAGTTAAGTGAGATGAAAAAGTATATTCAGCTACTTTTTCAGAATGCTCAATCACTTCAGGATAAACAGGCAGAGAAAGATGGGCTTTTGCTGGTCATGCAGATATGTGAGCAATTATTGCCTCATTTGCAGCAGGACGAACTTGATCTGGCGGAAACGATTTTATTTGAAATGGGCCTTGCGACAGATCCGCGCCCTGAAATTTCTGTTTCTATAGCTGATTTTAAAATCAACTAGTTGACCGTTGATAAATTAGATATGGTCTCCTCACTGGTTAGTAATTTTGGGCTGAAAAATAATCAGAGTTAGTAAAATAGAATATTAACAACCGCTTATCGATTAAATACTGCTTTTCATCTTTTGTGGTGGAATTCTGTTGAGAGTGTCCTATATATAATACTGTAAGAGTTAACAAAGTTAGAAGATTGTGATACAGCTGTTCTCAGTTTACGTCAGCAAGGCTGACCAGGCCGTTACTTCTAAAATGTTATTTTTACATGTATGTCCTCCTTTGGTTATGTAGAGTGATTAGTTTCATTCAGCTGACATTGTACGGCCAGTTTTTTAACTGGCCGTTTTTTTTGCACATGGATGTGCTTATGCTGGGAGGCCATGGATGGCAACGAGCAGTATTCGAACAAATTCCCTTCTGATAAAACAGAAAAAAGAGCTTACAGAGATTCTGTTTAGCTTATGCTGGGAGGCCATGGATGGCAACGAGCAGTATTCGAACAAATTCCCTTCTGATAAAACAGAAAAAAGAGCTTACAGAGATTCTGTTCAGCTTATGCTGGACGTCCATGACGAAAATGTCTATGAGCAGTTTTTAAAATTCCCTCATTAAAAATAGAAAGGTTCTGTTAGGGTGCGCCGTGCGCACCAAATTCGAATGATGCCAATGTTCATGGTGCGTGCGGCGCACGGCGCACCCAAAGGGCTCAAGTAACATTTAAATCAAATCAAATAAAAGTCTTTTTTATCCATAGCTTGTCCATTCACAATGATTTCAAGTTGATGTAAACCGGGATAATACTTCCTGGTGGTGATCATTTTGAATGAATGTCGCTTTTTAATTTGTTTATGGTTTTGCGAAATATCTGCTTCACTTATTTTAAAAACTTTAGCTGATAGTGAAGCATTTGCTTTTTGAAAGTAAATTTTATATTCAATACGGCAGCGTCCCAATGATTTACTGGAATTCAGGTTAAATTGGAAATCCAGATAATCACCAGTATTCACACTGCTTTCACAGCTGAAATTGTTAACGGTAATATGCTCTGGATTGTTAAAACCAAATAAAGAAAGCGCTTCAGGTTGCCCCTGTTTAAGCAGTGTGCGGCAGCCATGTTTAATAAGGTTGTCAGTATTTTTAGATTGTCCCTTCCAGCTTTTAGCTCTTTCAAAAACCAGAGAAGGATTATCTTTTGAAATATCATTCAGGTTATTAGCAACACTACGTCGTACATATTCACTTTCATCATTTTTCAGGTTTTCGAGAATAGGGAAAATAGTAGAAGGGTCTTTTTTGAACACGGGTAATGAAATAGCCCAGGGTAAACGGGGGCGACAACCTTCACTGGCCAGCCGTCTCACATGATGATTTTTGGAGGAGCTCCATTTTAGCATTTGCAACATGGATTGATCTTGTTGCTGAATAATAAATGGGCGTATAGCAAATTCTGACGAAGAATATTGCGTCATGATTTCAAGAGCTGACATGGAAGGTTTAAATTCATGCATTCCGAATAGCTCAACATATTCAGGGAAGAACATGGTTTCGAAGCCATTAAACTGTCTGCTGCAATTGATGAGTGTGGGTAGGGCTTGAAGATAGTCTACATCTAAAAATTGATGCAGATTTAAAGTGATATGCTGCATGCGTTGCTTTAATTCAAAATTTGCCCATTGATCGTTGAAAATTGCAGATATAAAGGCTTGACTGTCAAATTTTGGGTGTTGCTTTTGCAGGCATGAAGCCAGTTGATTAATTAGTGCTGTGGTGTACAGATTCTTTAAGGGTTCTGGCATGTCTGTTATAGAAATTAATGGTGAAATTGAGTATATCTTTAGTATTTTATAATAAGCTATTTTACTAATTTTCTGTTATAATCCGTGCCCTTTTTCCCGGCCTGAACTCCATGTCCACTCAAACCTCCCCTTCATTTGAAGATTTACACCTGCCTGTCTCTGTTTTAAAAGCATTATCACGACTGGGTTATGAGACACCTTCGCCTATTCAGGCGGAATGTATTCCTCTGTTACTGGATGGACAGGATATCATTGGACAGGCGCAAACCGGTACAGGTAAAACTGCTGCATTTGCTTTGCCTTTATTAAGTCAGGTGGATGTGAGTTTAAAAAGCCCGCAAATTCTGGTGCTGGCACCGACTCGTGAGTTGGCCATTCAGGTTGCTGAGGCATTCCAGTCTTATGCTTCTGAAATTAAAGGTTTTCATGTTTTACCCATTTATGGTGGGCAGTCCTATGATATTCAACTTCGTCAGCTAAAACGCGGAGTGCAGGTTATCGTTGGTACGCCGGGTCGTGTCATGGACCATATCAACAAAAGAACCCTGAAGCTGGATAAGTTACAGGCTCTTGTGCTGGATGAAGCCGATGAAATGTTGCGTATGGGTTTCATTGATGATGTTGAGTGGATTATGGACAAAACACCGAAAGATCGTCAAATTGCATTATTCTCGGCCACCATGCCTCAGGCAATTCAACGAGTTGCCACTAAATATCTTGATAAACCACAGGTGGTCAAGATAAAAGGTAAAACTCAAACGGCCCCGACTATAAAACAAAGTTACCTGCAGGTGACTGGCTACAACAAACTGGATGCGTTAACACGAATTCTGGAAAGTATGGATTTTGATGCGGTTTTAATTTTTGTTCGTACTAAAACAGCAACGGTAGACTTGACAGAAAAACTGGAAGCTCGTGGTTATTCATCTGCTGCATTGAATGGTGATATTCCGCAAAAAATGCGTGAACGTACAATTGACCGATTGAAAAAAGGAACGCTTGATATCGTTGTTGCTACCGATGTAGCGGCACGTGGAATCGATGTTTCAAGGATTACTTTGGTGGTTAACTTTGATATTCCACAGGATAGTGAATCTTATGTTCATCGTATCGGCCGAACCGGTCGAGCTGGTCGTGAAGGTGAAGCTATTTTGTTTGTCACTCCTAAGGAGCGTCATTTACTGCGCAGTATTGAAAGACTGGCACAGCATAAAATTGAACCACATACTTTGCCAAGTACATTGGTTATCAATACGCAACGAATGGAAAAATTCAAAAACAGAATTCAGGAAACGATTGATACACAGGATTTATCTGTATGTCATGACCTGATTCAGTCATTCGTAGGTGAAAATGAATCGGATCCTCTAATTATTGCAGCAGCCCTGGTTAAAATGGTTCAGGGTGATGAGCCTTTACTATTGGTTGATAAACCGGAAAGAGCAAGAAGAGATCGCAGCGACAGGGCAGAACGTTCTGAAAGAGGAAATAGAGGCGACAGACCTGAACGTGCAGAAAGAGGCCGTCGTGGTGAAAGGTCTGAGCGATCAGGCAGAGGCAGGGATTCAGCGAATGAATTTTCCAAAAGTGAACGTTTTGGAGGTCATAAGGATAAAGAAGGTCGTTTCAGTGGTGAACGCAACGATAAGCAAAATCGTCCTGATAAGGAATTAGTGCCTTATGCAAAACCTTTAAGAGATTATCCCGATGTCAAAATGCAGCGTTTCAGACTGGATGTTGGTTATCAGCATGAAGTGAAACCAGGTAATGTAGTAGGTGCTATAGCCAATGAGGCCGAAATAGATAGCTGTTATATTGGAAATATTGATATTTACGAAGATTTTACCTTAGTCGATTTACCGGGTGATATGCCTGGAGAAGTGCTGGCAACTTTGAAAAAAACACGTGTAGCAGGAAGAGCGATCAATATTAAGGCCTTTAGTGAAAACAAAGGGGAAATTTCATCTAAACGTAAAGTTAAGCCAAAACACACCAAGCGAAAAGGTAAAAGACCTGCTGTTGCGAAAAGAAAAAATGAGGCAAAAAAATCTTAGAAATTTAATCAATGACAGGGATGTTATTGATTTACTACAATATGCAATTCAGAAGGAATGTATTACTATTGGTTTAACATAGAATAATGCATATGCAATCACGACACTTAAAAATCTACAAAACGATACATCCTTTGTTCAAGGGGTGTTGACAGCTTTCAGGCTTCCTGGTGCTCACTGGGCACTTATGCTTTCAATGGTAAGTTTTCTTATAATTGTCAGTTTCTTTAACTTCTTGCTATTTCATACTCTAGTAGAGTTATTTTCCATTCTGGTCGCTGTATTGTTATCCATTGTCGTTTGGCAAACTTACCCGGTTTCTAAGAATCATTTTTTAATGTATTTAGGTTCTGGTTATCTATGGGTAGCGGTGTTGGATTTTATTCACACTATTGCTTATAAAGGGATGAATTTAGTTGCCATTTCTAATGCTAATTCTGCAACCCAGTTCTGGATTTCATCTCGCTATCTTGAAGCTTTTATATTGATATCAGCACCAATTTTCCTGACTCGATCTATTAGACGAGAGTTAGCTATTCCTATATTTGGAGTGGTGGCAGGAGGCATTATGATATTAATCCTCACTGGAAATTTTCCCGATGCTTTTATTGAAGGGAAGGGTTTAACAAGCTTTAAAATTTACAGTGAATATTTAATTATAGCGCTATTGGCATCTTCACTGGTTTTTTTATGGAACCAGAAAAATCATATTGATAATTATATTTTAAACCTGATGGTTGCCGCAATTATTCTCACTATGATTGCAGAGCTAGCATTTACATTCTATGTTAGCGTGTATGGTGTGAGTAATCTGGTAGGACACTTTTTCAAGTTTTTCTCTTACTGGCTATTATATGAAGCCGTTGTTCATACCTCCCTGAAACAGCCTATCAAGTTATTACGACAGGATCTGAAAAAAGAAATTCATGACCGTAAACTGTTAGAAAAGGAATTAATATATCAAGTATCACATGATTCTTTAACGGGCTTAAATAGTAGAGCTATGCTGGAAGAAAGAGTCATCGAAGAATTAAATAGAGCAGTTCGTTATAAACACGAGTTATCTGTTTTTTTTCTGGATATTGATCATTTTAAGAGCATTAATGACCAGTATGGTCATCACGTAGGAGACATTGTTCTTGGTAGCCTGGCCCGGATAATGAAGAGAGAAGTTCGTAAGAGTGACATAGTAGCCAGGTTTGGCGGGGAAGAGTTTGTTGTGCTATTGCCAGAAACGTCACTCGATAAAGCCAGAGAATTAGCTGAACGACTTTGTACGAGTGTTGAGCTAGAAACAATCAAGTTTGAAGATGAGGGAGAGGTTAACCTGACTGTTAGTATCGGAGTTGCTACCTTTCCAGCTCATGGCTTAACCTGGCCTAAACTACTAGATATAGCTGATGCTTCGATGTATAAAGCAAAAAAAGGTGGTCGTAATCAAGTGGTTGTTGCGAGTGATGACCAGAACTAGATTAATTGTGCTCTAACCTCATCTGATTTTTTATCAGGTGTAAAAACAGTGCAGCCGCAAGGCCTGCTGAACCAAATATCATTAACATCACCATAATTTGATACCTGACCGCTATTAACGGTGATACGCCGGATAATATTTGCCCGGTCATCATGCCCGGTAAAGAGACTAACCCAACAGCCAGTAAAGAGTTGGTGATTGGAATTAATGATGCTCTATAAGCGATGTTACGGCAGCTGAGATAATCCGGGTTGTGTTTATATTCACTGTAAAAACGTTCTGCAGCCAGGCTGATGGTATTCATCGAATTGGAGAAAATCATGCCAGCAATTGGAATGATAACCTGAGGAGAGTACCAGGGATCAGCATGTAAAATCCCCTGAGTTGTGATCAACAGGGTAAAAAGTCCGCTAATAGAAATGGCAATTAGACTGAAACCAAATAACCATGGGGTATTTAGTTTTAAGGTGCTCAGGGATATCCAGCTGGCAGCAACTAACATCAGGCATAAAATCAAAAGTACTGGCCATGAGCTGTTGATTCCAAAAATATACGTCAGTGCATAACCGATGAGTAATAGTTGGATAAGCATTCTGAATATCGAAAGCATTGCCGTTTTTATAGACAATGACCAGTGCAGCATAATGCCTAAAGTCAATAACACCGGGATAAGTCCCAATGTTAAATTAGTAAGGTCAATTGAGTTCAATGTTTAATTATTGTTAAAAAGCATGTTTAAGAAAGCGTCTCTGATTGCTTTACTGGAGTCCCGTTTTATTTGAAATAAGGCATGTTTTTCAGGATTATCAGGCTCAATTTGAATACCCCATAATGGACTGGTTTTGTTTGGAAGGTTTGAATATCTAACGTCAATTATAAAGTCTTTTTGTTGTGGGTCTATGGCCAGGTAGTCACTGGAAAAGGATGAAAAACGTTTTATATCATTTTGCAATACAGAATCAGCAGCAATTTTTAAGTTATGTATTTCAGGATCAAAACGCTTGATACTCTCACCTTCATATATTGTGGATTGTCCGGTTAATGGACTAAGCCGGATGGCATCAACGAAATATGTGTTTTGATGTAAATACACCGAACGCCATAAAAACAGGTTGCCCAGAGTTGGCTTCACAATCGAGCGTTCGACCTGATGTCCTCTTTGGTTTGCCAGTTGAAAACTGAGTTGTTCAACCTGCTTGTGTTGAAACCAGCCCAAAGTCATATAACTGGAAGAAATGATTAGAAACAGATAGATATAAATTTTTTGCTTTGTTTTAAGGGTTAACAAAACACCCAGCAAAAGTGAAATAGTGAATATTGGATCGATGATAGAGATAATGTTGAGGCTTATTTTTGCTTCACTCAGTGGCCACAAAAGTCTTGTGCCGTAACTGGTGCAGGCATCTAGTAAACCGCTTAACAGGTAGCCAGCCAGGCTATAGGTAAAAACTCTTTTCCATGATAGATGCTTTCGAAAGAAAGGCCATAACAGGACACTGAGAACCAGAGCGGCAATGGGAATGAAAAATAGTGAATGAGTGAAGTGCCGGTGAAACTCCAGATTGAGCAACGGGTCAGAATTTGAACGGATGAAAAAATCCACATCTGCGGCCAGTCCGGCAAGCAGGCCAATAATACCTGCTTTTTTAATTTCATCGGGCTTTGCAACGGCTAAAGCTATGCTTGTTCCAAGTAGACCCTGAGTTAATAAATCCATAGTTAAAGCAGATTTTTTCCGTCAAAGACATCGACATTAAACTCGGAAGTATCAAGTTTATCGATACAGCCAAGGTTTACTCGATAGTGTCCGGGGGCACGAGCCGTTTCATGAAAAGTGTAAATACCACAGTTCTTACAGAAAAAGTGTTTAGCTGTTTTAGCACCAAATTGATACAAACCCAGGACCCCATTTTTAGCATCAATATTTAAATTTTCTATGGGGATAGTTTCCGGTGTCATCATTGCCCCTTTACGTGAACAGATTGAACAATTGCAACGTAATCCTTTTTCTATTTTATCGCCATCGTAAGAAAACTTTACTGCTCCACAGTGACAGCTACCTTCGTAATGTTGTGACATTGATTTCTCCCCCGAGATTTATTCGGAGTTATGATAGCAAATAGAGTTTAGCGGTGTAAGTTTAATGGCGGGATAAAGGGGAGATTGCAAAGTAGAGTGATGACTTAATTATCTTTCTCATTCTGTTGTTTGAAATGTCCCAGGCAATCCTGATTGGGGCAAAAATCTATATCAATGATTTCCAGTTTTTCCTCTATAAGTTTTTGATCGCAGGCTTCAGTGGTAGGGCAGGATTCACATTTTCCCATGCTTTCACTGACTTTAGTTAACGGAACAGTATGTAGGTACTGGTCAAAATCTAATCCCAGACGACTTAACATTTCAGTCATTCGTAATGACTCGACTCGTTTAGCCAGTTGCTGTCGAACAACCAGGCCCTGCTTAACATTTCCGGTGATTAATATTAGAAAGTACAGACCGACAATGGTGAAAGCAATTGCGAGAATTGTTAAAAGAATGTAACTAATAATGGCCATTATGTCTCCGAAAATCATTCTAAATTTAGTTTAGAGGGACTGTCAGAGTGAAAAATTGATGTAGATCAGCTTTTATGTTGATAATAGAGTTTACCTGAGGGTTAAAGGTTCGCCATCAAATTTGATGCCTTTCCAACCATTTTGAATAAACTGGCGAATATTTTGATGATCTTCAGCATTAGGATTTTGCAGAACATCGTGTCGATAATAATCTCCATAACAGCTTAAGGTTTGTTGCTGAGTAAGGTTATGAAGTTTTGCGAAGGCAAAAATTTTGCAGCTGCCGTTGTTCTGACCAGCTTTATTGAGCTGATTGCCATTGGTAAACCTGGTAGGGGTAAATATATATTGGCTGTCAATAATCTCAATTGCCCTCAAAAAAGCTATGCTATCAGGGTTATCAATTAGGTTGTGTAAAAAATCATCAATTTTCATTTGAAGCTCGGAAAAAAGTAAAATAAAGTGATAATGCTAAAAAAATCATTGTCAGAAACTAGTTATGGTTAAATCTACTATACTGTTTATGAGTAATTATTAAATCTAATAACTTGTTTAAAGCCACTAACTTTACCTTTATGAAAAAAATACTATTAATTTTTGGAATTTGTTTATTTTTAAGTGGTAATTCCTGGGCGGCAAGAACAATTAGCTCAGCTACAGTTGATAGTCAGACAACAGTTGATACAACGCCCGTTTTAACTGGAACCTTTAGCAGCAGCGATTCGGCAGGTGGTTTCAGTATCATTGTTGATAGTGTTACTTATACCCTGGCAGGCAGTAGTGAGTTGACGAATGTTGGTGATGACTGGGCTCTGGATCTTGGCAGTATTATTCCATTGAGTATTGGACTCTATGAGGTTATAGCTACTTCAGTAGATGCATCTGCAATTAGTGCTACTGATACTTCTTCAAACGAATTATCGATTATTGGAGCTGCCGTTGAATTTCGTATGGATGAGGACAGTTGGTCGGGTGCTGCTGGAGATGTCTCTGATACTCAGGGAAATTTTGATGGTACATCGTATAATGGTGTTGATACCGATGATGCTAACCCTGCAATTTCGGGTACACCAGGCACCTGTCGATATGGTTCTTTTGACGGTACTAATGATTACATAGAAGTACCAGGTATTCCGTATTCAAATACTATTACGATTATGGCCTGGGTTTATCCTTCCAGCTATAGTGATTGGTCGACTATTATGGTCCAGGCAAATGAAAATGCTGACTGGGAAGATGGCTATGGGTTGGTACGCTATCAATCTGCAGATGAGATTCATTTTTATGTTGAAGACTGGCGACTGGATACTGTTTCGACTAATGCCCCGTTAAATCAGTGGACACATATTGCTGCAGTTTATGATGGTAATACAATGCAGATATTCAAAAATGGAGTTTTGGATAATGAGCTTGTAGTGGGCAGCAGGGATTTGTCAACCATTGATCAATTTATGATTGGTGATAGCATTTGGCAAGGTCGGGGTTCGGGTACAGATGTCTGGCATGGTTCGATAGATGAAATAAGGGTCTATCATGGAGCTTTACCATCTGCTGATATAGTCAGTATTATGAATGAAACTCATGTTTGTTCAGGATCAACAACATTGGTTGACCACTTTGTAATCGATGTCGGTGCAGGCTCGGGCAATACCTGTACTCCCTTTGGTTTTACCGTCACTGCTGAAGATAGTAGTAATAATGTGATTCCTGATTATGCTGAAACGGTATCAATTGTAAGCAGTACTTCACACGGTAACTTCTCGACAATAACAGCGACTAATACTATCAATCCAAACCCGGATAATGATGATAACGGTAGTGCTGCTTATACATTTGATGTGCTGGATACAGGTTCAGTTACACTTTCATTATCCAATGAACATGCAGAAACGCTGACTATCTCAATAACCGATTCAATTGTACCAGTTACATCGACTTCTTCCGACATTACCTTCAGTGATAATGCTTTCACTATTACCGACACGGATGCTCTGGTTACAGGTGACGATGTACCGGTTGCTGGGCGAGATCATAGCTATCAAATTCAAATGATTCGTAAAGACCCCGTAATAGGCTGTGGTGTGGCTACAGCTTATGATGGTGTTAAACCACTCAAGCTGTGGCGAACTAAAAATATTTTTGATCCCAGTTTAAACTCACCTTCTCTGGATGGAGATACACTGCCGTCTTCCGATCCGGGTGTGGATAATGGCAATATTACATTTACCGCTGGTATTGCCAATGTGACTCTGGCAACCAGTGATATTGGTAAATTTACGATTGAGCTGGCAGATATTTCCAATACTTTTGCAGCAGGCACAATTGCCGGAACATCCAGTTTGCAAATTGTTAGGCCTTTTGGCATTGGTATAGATTTTGATAACTTAAGAGATGCAGATTTTACTGATAATGGTTCTGTTGATGATAGTAACGGGAGCGATCTGTCATATGCCTCTGGCATAGCAGGCAGTATTTTCACTCAGGCAGGGGAAGATTTTAGGGTAACGGTTGCAGGGGTATTATGGAATGCAGCAGATGATAGTGATAATGATGGTGTGCCAGATGTGAGTGCTTATTTGGGTGATAATGCTTCAGCATCTTCTTTTGGTGCTGAGGGTGAGACTATAACTTTATCGGCATCTGTTTTTGAACCTGCTGGAGCCACTCTAGGAGGTTTTACTGTTAATGGAGTAGCGGGTGGATTGTTCGATACATTTACTTCCGGTATTCAAGCAGATGCATTAATGACTTACTCCAATGTTGGTATTATCGATATTTCAGCTAACTTGACGGATACTGATTATTTTTCAAGTGGCGTGAATATTTCTGGCTCTGCCCCCAATGTTGGTCGTTTTAATCCTTATCAATATGCGGTGACATCAAGTTTGGTTAATGATGCCTGTGGATCGGGTGGCTTTACTTATGCCAGTCAAACTTTCTCTGCAGAAGTCACTCTGGAAGCACAAAATAAATCGAATAGTCGTACAGATGGGTTTAGAGGTTCTTATGCGACACTGGCTGTGTCCAGTGAGCTAAGTATCGAAAATAGTGAAACCGGTAGTGCTTATGATCTTGAAACTTTTACCGTCAATCAGGGTTTTAGTGCTGGAACGATTGGTAGTACACAATTTGATATCGATTTGAGTTGGGATATGGGATTGCAGGATAAAACGACAACTCTGGTAAATTTGGTCAGCAGTTCTGATGAAGTCACACTGATTTCTGCTAGCCCGGTTATGCTTGGCAGTACCGAAGTTCATTATGGTCGATTGACTCTGGGTAATGTATTCGGGTCAGAATTAATTGATTTAACCATGCCGATGAAAGCTGAGTATTTTGATGGGTCTAACTTTGTCGTTAATACGAGTGATAATTGCACCATAATTAATGATGCAGATTTGTCAGTATCAAGTTTGCTAACGGGTGGTTCGTCAACGGTATCTGTTGTTTCTACGACGGCGAGTAGTGGTATTTTAGATATTGGATTGACAGCACCCGGTACAGGGAATACCGGTGATATTATTATAACGCCTAACCTGAATACATCGAATGATCTTTGGCTTCGGTTTAACTGGGATGGTGTTGCTGGAGCTGAAGACCCCAGCTCAAAAGCTACGTTTGGTATTTATAGCGGTGATTCTAATCAAATTTATTATCGACAAATATATCGTTAATAGAATTTAAAATGTACCAATAATTGGAATCTGGCTTTTCCTTTCTTTTTCTTCGGCAATTAAGGTATTAATATCGTCTTTAATTCGTAACAACCTTGAATTATTTCTATCCAGAGCCAGCCCCTGGTTAATGGTGTTTAGGGCCGTTGGATAATCTGGAATCTCTTTTTGAGAATTAGCTAGCGAGCTATATGAATCTACAATCTGACGGAAAAGGGCCGGTACTCTAGAGTCGCCTTCGGTTAATGAGGTCAGTTCACTTTGGATGGTCACTGCATTAGATAAAGTTTCCAGGGTTAGTGGACTGCGTCTTAAAAGCTTTCGAGCATTTAAAATCATAGAATCAATTTTTTGTTTTTTAAATTGTAACTGCTTTTTTTGCTCGCGCTCTTTTTCCTGGTTTAACCGGAGCTGTTCTTTCCGTTGTTGTGCTGCAAGTCTATTTTTTTTAAGTAACTGTTGCTGCTGTTGTAGTTTGATTTGTTCAGCTTGCTGCTGTTTTAAACGGAGTTCATTCTGCTGCTTAACTCTGGCTGCCTGAAGTCGTTGCTGCTCGGCTAGAATTTTTTCCTGTTGCTTAATATAAAACTCTAACTGTTTAAGTTCCTGGTCGCCAGGGCTTATGGTGAGACCTGATGATATATATTTCCTGGCGGCGTCGAATTGCTTTTTTAGGACTAAGCCATTTGCAAGCTGGGCGTATCGTCGGGTTATTTTTTGTAACCCCTGTTTAACTCTGTTATCTCCGGAAGGTAATATCTTTGACAATGCTTTATAGGTTTTATAAGCATTCTCATTTTCCGGCCTGGTGAGCTTACCCTGCGTTAACAGTTTTTCAGCCTTGTTGAGATAAGATCGTATTTCAAACTCAAGTTCTATTTTTTGCTTTAACTGTTTTGCGGCTGTATGTTGAGGGTCTTCTTTTAAGGCATTGTTAATGCTCATCAAAGCAGCACCGAAATTATTTTGTAGAATTTGCTGTTGGGCTTTTTGAAGCAACAGGTCTGCCTGATTTACAATTTCAGGCTGCCGGGTAGTAACTGTTTTTTCTACAGGAATAGCTGGTATTGGTTCAGCTTCAAAAATTGATACATCTGGCCTTTTTTCAATTTTTTCTTCAGGAGCAATTCCAAAAGTTAAAAAAGCCAGAATACCGATCATAAACAGTCCAGCTATAGCTGAATAAATTAAGATGGTTTTACCCTGATTTGAAGGTGGTCTGGTTTTAGAGGCAGTGCCTGATGAATGTTGTGGTTCTGCAATGGGTGTTTCTGGTTCTTCTATATTGTAGCCGCATTGTTCAACTATTTTTAGATAGTCACCTACACTAGAAATTCGATGCTCTGGATTTGATGCGAGTAATTTATCGAATAAAGGAACCAGTTTTTGTGCAGAAGCATGTGGAACTACAAACTGCATATGTTCTTTTTTATATTGTAATTGCTGAAGGTTTTCAGCACTAAAAGGTTTTGTTTTAAAAAGTAGCTCAAAAAGAATAACACCTAAAGAATAAAAATCTGACCGGGCATCGAGACCGGTAGAAAATTCAGGTGCAATATAAAAGGCTTCTTCAAGAGATATGGGCAAAGAAGAAATCAGGGTTTCTTTCTTAAAGGTTCGCTGAAAAGAATATGAGCCCAGAGTAACTTGAGAAAAATTTGGAAAAATAAGATTTGAAGTTGATACTCCGCCATGAACTAAGCCCAGCTTATGTAACTGACTAAGACTCTCGGCTAGTTGCTGTCCAAAATTTAACACTTCATCAATGGTGAAGGCCGTGAGCAATGGCGGATTATTTTGCGCACAGGGAAAGTATTCGGTTATTAAATAGCAGCCTTCGGGATCGGACACAGCCTGTTTAACAGGAATGATATGTCCAATTTTTTTATTCAGTAATAGTTTGGCGCTTGCTTTTACATGTTTGCAAAAATCAGTATTAGAGGATAATTCTGGCTGAAAAAACCTGATGGTGACTGTTTTACTGGACTCTATTTCAAGCGCATTGTAAACAGAGCAGTATTCTCCAACTGCAATCTCCCTGCCTAACTGGTATCCGGGAATATTCATTAAAATGAGTTAAGGCTTTACCTAAAATTGAAAATAAACTGAAATCATAGCGCTTTTCAGTTCTTCCTCAAACTCTTTTGATGTGATGGTGGCCGGGTTGCTATCTTTAATATTATCAAAGGTATATTTTTTGGAATCCACTGATACGGAATAACTGAGTTTGTCAGTTAGTCGTGATGACCAGCTCAAGCCATAACTTAATCCCTGGGCATCACTGGTGGCATTAATATCCAAAGGAGTGGGTAAGCTGGTGAATAAAGCATTAGTCACATCTTCAGTGAGGTCTCCTTCCAGGTCAGCAAAAGCGAAGTTGATGGAGAAATGTCCGGAGTTGGATACCTTCCAGCCATAGTTTGCGCCAATAAATAAGCCCTTTTCTTTAAATGACAGGTGCTGACCCTGATCACCGGAGGCTTCACTTTTGCCAGATTTATAACCGATATAGAGTCCACCTTTGTTATCCAGAATTTTCTTGCCGAAAGTAATTGCAAAATCTTCACGATCACCGGTGAAAGTTTCTGTGAATGTGCCACCAGGAATGGCCGGGTCATCTAATGTAAAAGAATCTTCTTCATCGGCTGATTTTTGTACGGACAGGTCAAGGTAATAACCATCTTTAAAGAAAGTACCACCTAGTCCCAGTATTTTAAAAGTGACATCGAAGGTCACTTCGGGAAAATCATCTCCATTTATACCGCTAGGTGTAAGTGCTCCGGGTCTGGGAGTTTGAGAAAATTTATAAGATGTTAATGAAACTGATGCTCGAGGAGTGAATGAAATTTCTGAAGCCTGTAGCGATTGATATGGAAGGAGGCAGGCACTGCAAACCAGAATACTGGCAGTGAAGTTTAGACTGTAATTCATTTTATCCTCGGCACATGGGTGTAGTGCATGTTTCAGCTTAGCTGAATATATTGTTGATATATATTTTATAAAGTTTTTCTACATCCCTGTTTTTAAAAAAGTTTCTTCAGTCGATATGATAATCATATTGGTTAAAAGAGTCAAAAAATCGACACATCAATTTTATATTGATTCAGAGTTTTTAAATGATTGTTTTTATGCGATAGATGGTGGGTTTTAGTGTGACTGGTTGTTATATTTTTTCATACACCATTCCGGGGGAATCAAAAGGTCTGGATGCAAATCCAAGATTCTTATAGAAGTTTTCTGCGCCTTTAGCAGCAAACAGGTGAATGCTACGAATGTCATTAAATTCACATTGGCTCACCAGTTTACGCACGATAGTGCTGCCTATGCCCTGTTTTTGCCAATTAGGGCTAACGATTACATCGTATATGGTTGCATAAACAACTCCGTCAGAAACAATTCTACCAAAGCCGATCAGCTGGTTATTTTCATACACAGAGATAACTGAAAAACTATTTTTTACAGCTTGTTCAAGTTGTTCGGCGCTGAGCATCAGGCTCTGATTCCAACCGGTGGAAACATACAGAGGGTAGAATTCACTTTTATCGGGGATCTTATCGGTATATTGCATAAGTTAGTGCCTGAACCAAAAGTAGACTCTACTGCGACTTCCCTGAGTACGCAATCTTTGATCACTACATTTAGTTATTTGAATGACCAAACGCCTATATGTAGTGAGCAAAATATCACATACTCAGAAAAGCCTCGTGACGACCCACTTTTAGTTCAAGCACTAATTTAGCACCTTAATGTTGTTCAGCCAGGATTAATTTACAAGTTATAAACTGTGTCTGTCAGTGTTGATTAGGCGCTGACGTGGCCCTTTAAGCCGGTCCGCTATAGTTTTTAGAATGTAACTGACAGGCTTATCCAGTTGACCTGCAGGAGCTCTCCTGCAGGTCTGTTTTATTCTGCATCAACTCAGCGTTATAATCCAGTTCTTGTAAACTCAAATAATTTAAGGAGCAGTAATGGGATTCGTTTATATGGCTATTATTGGAGCTATAGCCGGTTGGTTGGCGGGGCTAATCATGAAAGGTAAAGGCTCTGGTTTGTTGATGAATATGATCATTGGCATTGTGGGTGCATTTATTGGTGGCTGGGCATTTAGTTTTCTGGGATTAACGTCAAGTGGTTTTATTGGCTCACTGGTAACCGCAGTTTTTGGTGCGGTCATTCTGCTATTTATTGTTAAAAAGATAAAAACCTGAAATATCAGAGATTTATTAACTCTCACTTTCTACATTCAGCTCTCTCTTCCAGCCCAGTTTTTTCTCAATGGATGAAATCATCATGCCTGCGATATCTTTTCCGGTCGCCGATTCAATTCCCTCCAGGCCGGGTGATGAATTGACTTCTAACAGTAGAGGTCCTTTTTTAGAGCGGATGATATCGACACCCGCTACTTTTAAACCTAAAGTTTTAGATGCTTTTAAAGCAAGGGCTCTCTCCTGAGGGGTGATTTTTACGATTGAAGCTGTGCCACCCTGGTGGATATTGGCCCTAAACTCGCCGGGAGCTGCTTCTCGCTGGATTGAAGCGACTACTTTTCCATCAATGACAAAACACCTAAGATCTTTTCCATCCGCTTCTTTAATAAACTCCTGAACCAGCAAGTTAGCTCGAAGGGCTTTGAATGCATTGATCACGCTTTCGGCTGCCTTTTTTGTTTCGGCTAGTACGACGCCACGTCCCTGAGTGCCTTCTAATAACTTGACGATAAGAGGTGCGCCACCAACCATTTCTATGAGGTCATTGGTATCCATGGGCGAATTGGCGAAACCGGTTGTGGGTATACTGATGCCATTTTTTAGCAACAGTTGTAGTGAAAAAAGTTTATCTCGTGACTGTGTAATGGCTGCAGAGGAATTTATTGTGTACACGCCCATGCTTTCGAATTGACGCGCTAGAGCGCAGCCATAAAATGTTACGCTTGGACGAATTCTGGTGATTACAGCATCAAGGTCATTGAGCACCTTGCCGCCACGATAGTGAACCTCTGGCTCCATGGCATCAATTTTCATGTAACATTGTTTGATGTTTAGAAACACCATTTCATGGCCACGTTCCTGACCTGCTTCGAGAATTCGTTGATTTGAATACAACTCATGATTACTGGCAAGTAAACCTATTTTCAGGCCGCTACTTTTATGTTTCTTTTTGCCGTAATACTCATCAAGCGTTTCTGAACTAACTTCCCCAAGGCAAAAGCTTAACGAAGGGTCGACTATCATGCGGCCGCTCATGGCTTCACGCCCAAGAAGCATTCTGAAGCCCATCGAGTCCCGATTTGCCAGGGTCAGCTCGATATCCCAGTTTTCAATTCCCGCTTTAATTGTGGCGCTTACCACATAGCGAGTTTCTGAAATACCACTCGAGCTTTTCACTATTCTTTTATCAATTACAGGCCTTTCGCAGCGAATGACGGTTCTTCTATCATTTTGCAGGGGGTGGACTTCAAAGCTTACCCAGCTCTCTCCATCGCGTCGAAACTTTTGAATATTAAAAGCATGCATTGACGATGTTTTAGCACCAGAATCTACTCGTGCTTTAATGGCAGGAACACCTAAACCAGGAAAAGAACACCATTCTTCTCTTCCAACAATAATCTTATTTTTTTCGTTAGACATAGTTATTTTGATTCATGAGTAAGTATTGATAACACCTGATAAATTGTTCTTTATGGAGCAGTGCCTTGCCGCATCATAGGTTATGAATATGGCTTGATGCTAATAATATTGGCGTCTGATCAAATAATTAATGGTTCATTCAGTTTGTTTGGTTAAGTGATAATAGAGTGAGGAGGAGAGTATTATTGCAGTTTAATTCCCTGGTTAAGTCCATGGTTGGTGACACGGTCAAACTCTTTTTCCAACTGGTCATATTTATCCAGAATTTGCTGTGCAGTATCTGCCATGTTGTTCTGTAGCGTAGAGCATGCCTGTCGTTCATTGATGGCGAGTAATGCCTGTTCCAGCTCATTTGCAGCCTGGACACCGTAATCTTTATGTTGCTGCTCGTGTTTGAACAAGGCTTGAAAGTAGTTGTTCCAACTCTTTTTCAAATGTTCTGGTTTAGATTCTATTGCTTTAAATTTGGGTAATAGATAGTTGATACCTAAACTAACTTCGACTCCGCTTAATTGACACCATCTGGAAGTTTCCCGCCAGCTATAACTCCATCGGGCTTTCCAGCGGGTTACGGCGTGGTAGCGGTCTCCATTTTCACCGATGGGACCATTTTTTTGAAGACTTTGGTACAGGCTGTTTGAGTCGTTACCGGTTACTGTAAAATATTCTGTTTGAATAGTAATAACCGGAGCTGCAATTGCATGGCTGGCAATAAGTGTAAAACTGGTGATTAAAAATCCCTTTAAAAACATGTTACCTGAGCATGAATTGAAGGTGTTTTTTCACCATTGGCCATTCACTCTGAATGATGGAGTAAACAACCGTATCGCGAAAACCACCATCTTCAGATCTGGAATGGTTTCTTAACACGCCGTCCTGTTTAGCACCGAGTCTCTCGATGGCTCGCCGAGACTGGTGGTTGATCCAGTGAGTACGGAATTCAACGGCTATAGAAGACAGTTGTTCAAAAGCATGCGTAAGAAGCAGTAATTTGGTTTCGGTATTTTTAGCAGTACGCTGATAGCTTTCTGAGTACCAGGTGTGTCCAATTTCCAGCCTCTGATTGTGTTCATCTACATTTAAAAATCGGGTGGAGCCTATGACTTTATTGGTTTTATGCTCGTGAATAACAAAAGGCATTTCACCAGATTGGTCGCGTTTCTTTAAGGCCGTTGTTACATATTCTTCGGTCTGTTCGGGTGAAGGTACCGCTGTGTACCACAGTTTCCATAACTGACCATCTCTGGCAGCAGCCTGTAATTCAGCAACATGCCTGAGATCCATTGGTTCAAGAGTAACGTGTTTGCCTAATAAGGCTATGGGTTCAATCCATCGGTTAGTCATAAGTTTTATGTTCCGGATTTATAATAAAAAAGCCAATACCAGCGGAATGACGACAATAGCAGCCAGGTTTCCCATCATTACAATGGATGCAACATGCCTGGGCTGTTGATTATAACGCTCTGCAATCATGTAGTTTAATACTGCAGGGGGTAATGCACCAAACAGAATAAGCAGAGAATATTGCTGAGCTGGTAAGTTAAGCAGGTAACCAACGGGTAAGGCTATAGCAAGTCCGCTAAGTGGGCTGACCACAGCGCCGATCAGGCCGATTTTCCAGTCCTGCCAGTTTATATGAATTAGCCTCACCCCCAGTGAAAATAACATTAACGGGATGGAAATTTGCCCAAGCATTTTAATCGG